>Ga0157375_10000298_pt1 | contig 44971 bp, 38 predicted proteins | sample M35metaG_FD_115311 | JGI IMG/M metagenome (GOLD analysis project Ga0157375, IMG submission 115311) | Miscanthus rhizosphere microbial communities from Kellogg Biological Station, Michigan, USA - M3-5 metaG | ecosystem: Host-associated > Plants > Roots > Rhizosphere > Soil | place: USA: Michigan...
CACGCCTTCCGCCCGCTCGGCATCGGCTACGCCAACCTCGGCGCGCTGCTGATGGCCCGCGGCATTGCGTATGACTCCGAGGATGGACGCGACTACGCCGCAGCGATCACGTCGATTCTCTCCGGCGAGTCATACGCGCAGTCCGCGCGCATCGCATCGAAGATCGGACCGTTCGAAGGCTACGCCGTCAACCGCGAGCCCTTCCTGCGCGTCATCGACAAGCACCGCCGCGCCGCCTACCGCATCAACACCCGCCCGCTGCCGGCCGACCTGGCCGATGCCGCGGCCAAGGTGTGGGACGAGGCCTACGCCCTCGGCCAGGAACACGGCTACCGCAACGCCCAGATCTCCGTCCTCGCGCCCACCGGCACCATCGCCTTCATGATGGATTGCGACACTACCGGCATCGAGCCCGACATAGCGCTCGTGAAGTACAAGAAGCTCGTCGGCGGCGGCATGCTGAAGATCGTTAATCAGACCGTCCCCACGGCCCTCAAGCGCCTCGGCTACGACCCGAAGCAGATTAACGAGATCGTCCAGTACATCGACGAGAACGACACCATCGAAGGCGCCCCGCACATCCTCGACGCGCACCTCACCGTCTTCGACTGCGCCTTCAAAGCGCAGAACGGCACGCGCTCCATCCACTACATGGGCCACCTAAAGATGATGGGCGCCGTCCAGCCCTTCATCAGCGGCGCGATCTCCAAGACCATCAACATGCCCTCGGCCGCAACGATCGAAGAGATTGAGCTGGCCTACCACGAAGCGTGGAAGCTCGGCCTGAAAGCCGTTGCCGTCTACCGCGACGGCTGCAAGCGCTCGCAGCCCCTCTCCACCGGCAAGGACAAAGAGAAGCTCACTGACCTCGGTGTGACTCCCACCGCCGTCAGGCGCAAGCTCCCCGACGAGCGCGAGTCGATCACCCACAAATTCTCCATCAGCGGCCACGAGGGCTACATCACCGTCGGCAAGTACGAGGACGGAACGCCCGGCGAGATCTTCATCACCATGGCCAAGGAAGGCTCCACGATCTCCGGCCTCATGGACAGCTTCGCCACGATGACGTCGCTCGCCCTCCAGCACGGCGTCCCGCTCAACTTCCTGGTGGACAAATTCACCCACACCCGCTTCGAGCCCTCGGGCTTCACCAAGAACCCCGAAATCCCCATGACCAAATCGATCATGGACTACATCTTCAAGTGGCTGGCCACCAAGTTCCTCGACCGCGAAAGCCAAAGCAACGCCGGCGTCATCCTCCGCGAAGACACCGCCCCCGTCGCCTCCAAGCCAGCCCCCAACGTCGCCCCGCTGACGAAGGAGGACGCCTCGTTCGTAACCTCCCTAGCTACCCCATCGGTCATCGCCGCTCCGAAGGATGCGGATGGGCCCAACTCCCGCAACACGGCGACGTTCCGCTACCAGCAGGATGCTCCGTCCTGCTCGGACTGCGGCTCGATCATGGTGCGAAATGGGGCTTGCTATAAGTGCCTCAATTGCGGGAGCACGAGTGGGTGTTCATGAGGCTCTTCTTGTTTTCTGGCCTCATATGAGGTATAAAAACAGGAAGACTGGACGAGGAGACAGACCTAATGGAACCCATCTTATATATGCAGCCCGAGGAAGTCGGCGCTCGCCTGAGTGAGCTGGGTCTCACGGTTGCCTTACTCCACGAGGCTATCGAGTTCGGCGAAATTCACCGAAATTCATGTACACCAAACGACCCGCCCACGACCGGGGGCTATCTGTTCTGGGCACGAGCTACTCGCGGTCTTCGAGAATTGCTTGCTCCCGAGTGGACGAGGTCCGAAGAAGGGCATCTCTCTACTGTCGTGAACTACGACGGTACAGTTGCAATTGCGGTCTCGAGCGGTGACGAGTTCACTGGCATCGCCGATTTATCCTCGAATACGCGGTATCCCAAAGGCCCTGCGACAGTCGCGGCTGTTGAACAGAACGCTGTGCAGCTCTCTTTGTTCGACACTGGCCGCAAAGCCGACAAAAGGGTTGTTTCCTCTGAACGCATGACTTGGTTCCTGCTTGTCTTTAAAGGTTCCGCCGAGATCAGGTCGGAACTGTCTCTGGCAGGTGAGATCTCCTTTGACAATCGCGTCGAGAAGTGGGTCGAGCGAATCATCCTGCCGCCTATCGGTTTGGATCCCGACACTGAATCGGTCGACATACCAGATGATGGCGGCAATGATTTCGACGTGGAGATTGCTCGTCGGACACGGTCGTGACGAAAGCGGATTTCAATCCGCGGCGTTTAACTGTTGCACGTCAGAAAAGAGGTTGGACCAAAGCAAAGCTTGCCGAGCATGCTGGTCTGACGAGCCGCAGCATAACTGCCTATGAGGCCGGTGAGACTACTCCCGGTGACGACGCAGTACGTGCTCTTGGTGCGGCCCTTAGTTTCCCAGATGCTTTTTTCTTCCGTGATGACTTAGATGTTCCTAACGTTGATGGTGTGAGCTTTCGTGCGCTTACAGCCATGACCGCTTCACAACGTGACGCCGCGCTCGCAGCCGGTGCTCTGGCGATGGAAATTGCTAAGTGGATCGAGCAACAATTCGTCGTTCCGGAGTGTAAGCTGTTTGATCTCCGCGGTTATACGCCTGAAGCAGCGGCGGAAACACTGCGCGCGAAGTGGGGTCTGGGCGAAACACCGATAAAAAATGTGATACATCTCCTCGAAGCACATGGTGTTCGTGTGTTTTCACTTGCCGAGGAGTGTCGAAATATCGACGCCTTCTCCTTTTGGCGTTCTTCGACTCCCTTCATCTTTCTAAATACACTTAAGAGCGCGGAACGAAGTAGGTTTGATGCGCTCCACGAACTTGGACACTTAGTTTTGCATCGGAGTGGTGGGCCTGCAGGCCGAGAAGCGGAGCAAGAAGCTGACGCATTCGCCGCTGCCATGCTTATGCCACGAGCCTCCGTTCTAGCAGCTGCACCTCGTGTAACGACTCTGCCTTTACTCATAAAACTTAAGCGACGATGGAACGCTTCACTTGCCGCAGTTGTCCATAGACTGCATGCGCTTCGTCTTCTAACAGATTGGCAGTATCGGACTCTGTGCGTCCAAGTAGCGCAAAGCGGTTATCGCTTGCGCGAACCAAACTCCTGTCCACGCGAAACGTCTCTCTTGCTTCGGAAAGCCTTTGTTATGGCGCGACAGGAAGGTATGACGCGGCAAGTGGTAGCTGATCAGTTGTGCATTTCGGCGCCTGACCTAGATGCGCTGATATTTGGCTTAGTGCTGGTAGGCATCGACGGTGGCGTGCCTCCGAGCGCGGCGAGGTCATCGTCGTCTAAGCCCGATCTGCGTCTCATCAATAGCGGCAGGCGTTAAGAGAGATTCGCGGGAAAGCCCTGCTACTCCGTCGATCACTTGGCTTCATTGATTCGGCCTGGGATGCATGTTTTAAGTTCGGCGGCGACGGCGCTGAAATGATATGCGGACTGGAGAAGGCTCTCGACTATGTCCATCACCCCGGTAAGCTCTCGTGCAAGCGGTCGGTGCCCACGATGGACGGCAGCGTTACCGGCGTGCAGTGCCGCCTCTAGTACTTGACGATTAGTGCTTCCAATAAAACCATGCTCCTGAAGTGCCTGGAGCTTCTTCGTAAATGTGCCGACGTCTCCCACTAAGTCAGTGATCACCAGATCGAGCAGTGCGCGAGCTCCCATAAGAGCAAGGCGCCGAGCGTCATTTTGAAGCGCCGTGTAGATTTCATCCATGAGTTCGCGAAGCGACTCTGGCAGCCCGAAACGCCAGTGCGGTGGATGGCGCCATACCGGGGGCGGGTATAGCGTAACGGTCTCTTCACCCGACGGTCCGAAAATAAACGTGTGTCGTAAGCTCACGCGCTCGCAGCCGCGGCAATCTAATACCTCGAACCTCTCGGTGTAGTCGTACCCGCCGAAGTCTTTGTCCACCACGTCGTACCCACTGACTTCAATGGGATAGCCTGCGTCGTGATAAGTATCAGCACCGCACTTGTTGCAATGGCTCAGGGTCTGGTTACGCATAACACTATTCTAAAGCTATCCATGCTCGCGAATGAGACGAGATGCGACCGTGCGTGTCATGCGGCGGTCGAAGAGTCGGAGGAGGTCTGTGACGGACCGCATCCTTCACCACGCATGCTGCGAAGGCGTTGAGCCGGCGGCGGACAGGGCAGGCTCTGCGCTGGTGCGGTGGATGATCGAGTCGACCCTTCGGCTGCGCTCAGGGCAGGCTCTACAACGGGCCGGAGTGATTCCGCCGGCGAAGCCGGCGTAAGATCCGTAGCCCCCGCTTTCAAGCGGGGGAACGTCGATGCTTCCAACCTCGGGAGCCCGCTTTAGCGGGCGATAGAACGTCTTTTTCGCGCTGAAGGTTCGCGCTCGCGCGAGATTGACCAGGGAACCGGGTTCACGCGGAGACGCGGGGGACGCGGAGAAAGACAACCTCCGCGCTCTCCGCGCCTCCGCGTGAACTGGTTCCCCGAGAGGCGCGCGGACACCTTTCTTTCGCGCGCTGAGGCGTGCTCACACCTCGAACGCGCACGTTTTCCCACGGGTGAAACCCGTGGGCTACGGTTCTCACGCCGGCTTCGCCGACGGGTTCGGTTCTCGCGCATCCGGTCGCGTGAGATGGAACAGGGAGACGGGTTCACGCGGAGGCGCGGGGGCGCGGAGAAAAGCAGCTCCGCGATCTCCGCGGCTCCGCGTGAAATTGGGTCTCTCGTGGATTCATTCGCGGAAGGTGCGGAATGGAGCGCTACCGCTCGGGCGGCGTCACGAAGCCGCACGCGGGGCCGGTGACGCTCATTCTGTTTCCGGCTTGAAGACACTCGGGGAGTGTCTTGAAGACACTCGGGAAGTGTCTTGAAGACAGTCGGGGAGTGTCTTGAAGACACTTGGGGAGTGTCTTGAAGACACTCGGGAAGTGTCTTGAAGACAGTTGGGAAGTGTCTTGAAGACACTCTGGAAGTGTCTTGAAGACACTCTGGACTGTCAAAATTACGTCTTTTGACGCTCTTAACTCCGTATGAAAGTCGCTCACATGGCCGTATTATTCGATGTAAATGCGTGATAACGCTAGGCTTAGGTTGATGTATCGCAAAAATCGGCAACGGGAGACGGTTTCACGCGGAGACGCGGAGACGCGGAGAAAACCAAGGCTCCGCGTTCTCCGCGGGCTTATCACCACAGAGACACAAAGGACACAAAGAAAACCTCTGTGTTCTTTGTGTCTTTGTGGTTGAACGCTTTTAGACGTTCCGCTTGTACGCCGCCGCGTAGCGTTTCGACGCTTCGGGATCGGAGCTGACCTGGCGGATGGCGCGTTCGAACTGTTCCTGCGTCAGGCCGCGGTCCGACAGGATCTTCGTCCCCTCGGAGGGATGTTTGTGGATCGATGCTCCGAGCTCGCCGAGTTGCTCCGGCGTCAGCGATGTTCCACTGGCAGTGACCACAGGATTGCCGGAGGTCGTGGCGGGAGCGGTTGTGTTGTTCTTGCAGCCAGCGGCGGCGATCGCCATCAGCATCGAGAGTGCGAGCAGTGTGTTTTTCATCGTCCTAATCCTTTCCGTGACCCTTGCCGCCTTTTTCCTTTTGTTGTCCCGGCGGTCCTTCACCGCCTGGACCGTGACCCTTTCCGTGCTCCTTCTCCTGTTGCGGCGCGGGAACGAAGACCGGCTGCGAAGGTGGAGCGGCGGACGACATCGGCGGCGGTACGAAGACGACCGGCGCCTGCTCGCGTCCGTGTCCTTTTCCGTGACCCTCGGCGTGGCGTTCCGCTTTCTTCGCCTGTCCCGGCGGGATGTGCGCCTGCCGAGGAATGATGACGACCGGTTGCGGCTGGATGACGCGGACCGGCTCCTGCCGCATCGCTTCCGCGCCAGTCTGGACGCCGTAGATCTTCTTCAACTGTCCGGGAGGCCCGCCATGCGGATGGGTGTGCCACTCGGCGACGCGCGTGCGGACGGGGCGCGGGATGTAGTCCTGCGTCACGACGATGTTCGACGCCGCGGGCGTGGGAACGTACTGCGGCAGGCGTTGATCGATCACCGTCACCAGCGCGGGACCGGTCACGCCGTTCGAGACCTGCGTCTGCACGTACGGGACGAAATCGGGCTGCTCGACGAGAGCCACGGGAACGTAGCGAAGCGTGTCGACGAATTGCGCCGGCGGCAGGTTGCCTTGATTGAGGATGCCGAGGAGTGAGGCCAGCTGGTCCTGCGGGACGCCGTCCATCTCGGAGAGCGCGGCCACGGCCAGCGGCATGGCGATCAGCGAGAGAAGATCGTTCGAGTTGCCGTAGGCGCGCGTCGACGTCGGCGAATAGATGTAGTTGTCGCTGAGGACATAGGCCGGCGTCACGTCGACGACGTCGACCGGCTGCAGTGTCACGCCGTACTGCGGCAATCGCTGATCGATGACGTCGACCAGCTGGAATCCGTTGATTCCTTTCGATTGCTGCGTCACGACGTACGGGACGAAGTCGGGCTGCTGCAACGCAACCGGCGCGTAGCGAACGGTCTGGATGAACTGCGGCGGCGGAACCTCCGCCTGGTTGAGGGTGGAGACGAACTGCGCGAGCTGATCCTGCGGCACGCCGGTGACGCGCGAGACGGCATCGACCGCCAGCGGCATGGCTACGAGCGAGAGGAGGTCGTTCGTGTTCAGCGCGCTGGCGTGAATCGGGATCAGCGCAAGCAGGATCAGCAGCAGGGCGGGCTTTCTCATGACGGTCGGTGGTGCAAGGAGGGGACCGTCGCGCTAAAATACCCACCAAAATTCGCAACTGAGGGAGAGCTTGGTATGAATCGTCTGCTTCGTAGTGTGGCTGTGCTCGTCGTCCTTGCCGCTCCGGCGGCGTTCGCGGCGGATGTGAAGGAAACCGTCCATGTCGTCATCACCGGCGGGAAGCATGCCGGGACGTACGACGGGAGTACCGACCGCGGAGGTTGTTCGGCGGGGATGACCGGGAAGGGATCGTTCGGCAATCAGTATTCGCTGCCGAAGGAGAACGATCCGAAGGTGTTGAACAGCGTGCAGCTCATCGTGCCGGACGCGAAGGCGGCGGCGTCGGGGACGCACAATTTCTTCCTCAACGTTGCCTTCGGACGGATCTTCAAGCGCGACGCGGAGTACAAGGTCGACACGGAGAAGAAGAGCGGGACCGGAACGGTGACGGTGCACGACAAAGGCTCGACGGCCACGATCTCGTTCGACGCGAAGACGGCGGATGGGGTGCACCTCGTCGGGACGATCGACTGCAAGAGTGTGACTCGGGCGCAGTGATTTTCACGCGGAGACGCGGGGGCGCGGAGGGGTACAATTCGCGGCGGAGGTATGGCATGCGCAGATTGTTCATCCTCGTTCTTCTTCTCACTCCTCTGATCGCGAACGCTCAGCCCTATCCGGTCGGCGGCGACGTCAAAGCGCCGGTGGCGATCGTCCACGTGAATCCGATGTATCCGGAGGAAGCGCGCGCACAACACGTCAGCGGGATCGTGATCATGGAAACGGTCATCGATCACACCGGCGCCGTGAGGGACGTCAAAGTCGTCAAGGGATTGCCGCACGGTTTATCCGAGGCAGCCGTGAACGCGGTGAAGCAGTGGGTCTTCAAACCGGGCACGATCAATGGCGAGGCGGTCGACGTCGTGTTCAACCTCACCATCAATTTCAAGCTCGATAACAAAGACGCCGATCCCAACGCCCCGCTCCGTGTGGGAGGCGACGTCAAGGCGCCTGTGGCGATCGAAAAGGTCGAGCCGGTGTACACCGACGAAGCGCGCAAGGCGCGGATCAGCGGGATCGTCATCGTCGAGGCGATCGTCGGACGCGACGGTCTCGTGAAGGAAGCACACGTCCTCAAGCCGCTCCCCTTCGGCCTCGATCAGGCCGCCGTCGACGCCGTGAAGCAGTGGATATTCAAGCCCGGCACGCTGGAAGGCAAACCGGTCGATGTAATCTTCAACCTCACGATCAACTTCAGACTCGATAAGAAGGCGGATCCCGAGCCGAATTAACAGGGAGACGGTCACGCGGAGACGCGGGGACGCGGAGAAAAGCGGGTTGGTGTTCTCCGCGCCTCCGCGTCTCCGCGTGAAACGTTCCCTGTAGAATCTGCGGATGACGATCGATCGACGTGGATTCCTCGGGTACGCCGCTCTTGGTTCTGCGCTCGCGCTGGCGAAGCCGTTGAGCGCGCTGGCGCAGAGTGCGCCGAGCGCGAATCCGGAGCTTGAGGAGATCACGATCGGTGAGCTGCAGGATGCGATGGCCAGCGGGCGCTGGACTTCGCGCGCGATCGCGGAGCGATACCTCGGGCGGATCGATGCGATCGATAAGCATGGGCCGATGGTCAACGCGATCATCGAGTTGAATCCAGAGGCTCTGGCGATTGCCGATGCGATGGATCGGGAGCGAAAGGCGGGACACGTTCGCGGGCCGCTGCACGGCATTCCGGTTGTGATCAAGGACAACATCGATACCGCCGATCGGATGGCCACGTCTGCCGGCTCGCTGGCGCTGGCGGAGAATCACGCGGCGCGCGATGCGTACGTCGTCTCGCGGCTTCGCGAGGCAGGGGCTGTGCTCCTCGGAAAGACCAATCTCAGCGAATGGGCGAACTTCCGGTCGACGCATTCGACCAGCGGCTGGAGCGGACGCGGCGGGCTGACGAAGAATCCGTATGTGCTCGACCGCAATGCCTGCGGATCGAGCTCGGGAACTGGATCGGCGATCGCGGCGAACCTCGCGGCGGTCGGCATCGGGACGGAGACGGACGGCTCTGTGGTCTGTCCGTCGTCAGCGTCCGGTCTCGTCGGAATCAAGCCGACCCTCGGTTTGATCAGCCGCGCCGGCATCATCCCCATCGCGCACAGCCAGGACACCTCGGGTCCGATGGCCCGCACGGTCCGCGACGCTGCCATCCTCCTCGGCATTCTCACGGGCGCCGACGAGCGCGATCCGGTGACGGTGTCGAGCCGGACGAAAGGGCACGCGGACTACACGCGCTTTCTCGACGCGGACGGGCTGAAGGGCGCGCGCATCGGCGTGGCGCGGCAGTACTTCGGATTCAACGACGCCACCGACAAGCTGATGAAGGACGCCATCGCGCTGATCAAATCGCTCGGCGCGACGATCGTCGATCCTGCCAACATCGCCACGAACGGCAAGTTCGACGCGACCGAGAACGACGTGCTGCAGTACGAGTTCAAGGCCGACATCAACAAGTACCTGGCGAATGCGCCGGCGGCGGTGAAATCGCGCACGCTGGCGGATCTGATCAAGTTCAACGAGGAGCATCGCGCCGAGGAGATGCCGTTCTTCGGGCAGGAGATCTTCGAGCAGTCGGAGAAGCGCGGTCCGCTGTCGGAAAAGAAGTACATCGCCGCGCTGGCGAAGAATCATCGGCTGGCGCGAACCGAGGGGATCGACGCGACGATTGCGAAACACAAGGTGGACGCGATCATCGCCCCGACCGGCGGTCCTGTGTGGGCGACGGACCTCGTCAACGGCGATCACTTCACGGGCGGCTATTCGTCGGCATCAGCAGTGGCGGGATATCCGCACATCACGGTGCCGGCGGGAATGGTGTTCGGACTGCCGGTAGGCCTGTCGTTCTTCGCGGGAGCGTGGAGCGAGCCGTCGCTGATCAAGTACGCGTACGCGTTCGAGCAGGCGAGCAAGGCGCGGACGAAGCCGAAGTTTTTGCCGACGGCCGTTTAATCCGCTTCGCCGCGCGTTGTCTGTTGTCGGTTTTCTGTTGATTGCACGCTTCACGTCGCGTTCAGAACATCACGGCTACGACGACCTGAAGCAACAATCAACCGACAACCGACAACGCGGCGTAAAGCGCCGCAGCCTCACGGCACCGGACAAATCCCGTGCAGCATCTGGATCGCGAACGAGATCGCGATTAACGCGATGAAGGCGGCGTAGAAGGGAAGGAGGCGGCGTCTCACGTGAGTTCAACACCCGGGAGCGCCGTGACGAATTCCGGGCCGAAGAATTTCGCGGGGGTGAAGGCGCCGGGGCGTTTCGGCGATGCGAGCAGTTGCTCGACCGCGGCCAGCGCGCTGATGACGGTGAATGCGTAGCCTTCCGGTGTGGTCATGGTCATCGTCACGTCGCGTTTGCCGTCGCTGACGCGGCCCCAAAGGTAGCTTCGTCCGCTGGCGCGGTGTTCTTCGTCCGGTCCGGTACGGCGATTGGCGTACGACTGGAGGGCGCGCTTGATCGGTGTGATCGCCAGCAGTGGGAAGAAGGGGCGGAGGCGGCGCATGCGTTTGATCGATTTTGGCGATGCGGCGGTGTAGACGCGTATGTTCGGGATGCCGGTGGTGTGGAACGCGGTGGAGACGTCGCCCCACGGGATGGTCATAGCCATGCGCGGGGCGATGGAGAAGGGGATTTCCTTCGCGTCGTACGCGGGCGGAACGCGAACGATTTTTCCGTCCTCACGAATCGCTCCACCGTCGCCGATGTTTTCGATCATCGTCTTCAGCGTGCCGCGGCTGATCTCGGCGCCGGGCGAGTAGAAGGCCAGCTCCAGCTCCGTCGCGCCGGGAAGGCGCGCGGCGAGCATGGTGGCGAGGCAGTCGGTGGGGACTACGTCGAATCCGACGCCTGGGATGAGCGTGACGCTTGGGTCGGTCATCGACAGGATCTCTTCGAAGACAGCGAGCTCGCCGGTGATGTCGAGGTAATGCGCGCCGGCGTCGCTGCACGCGCGCACCATCGGCGCGCTGGTGTGGACGAATGGGCCGGCGCAATGGAGGACGGCGTCGACGCCGTCGAGTTGCGGTTTGTCGAGCGGAAAGGCGCGCGATTCGAGACCAAGTTCCTTCGCCAGCGCGCCGAGTTTTTCGGCGTTGCGTCCAGCGAGGATCGGTTTGTGTCCGCGGCGGACCGCTTCGCGCGCGATCAATTCGCCGGTGTAGCCGTTCGCGCCGTAGATGAGGAACATGCCGACATTATGGTGGATCGCCGCGGAGCGGCTTTAAGAGGGTAGCGAGGGGTGGAAGCGAAGCGAACACCCCTCGTTGCAGAGCGTTTCAAAGAGTCTGTGCCGCGTCAGCGGCACTCGATGGAGTGTCACAATTTTCCAGTGCCGCTGACTCGGCACGAAATCCTGGCGCGCCGCTTTTCGAGGGGTGTTCGCTTCGCTCTCACCCCTCGCTACCCTCTGAAGCCGCTCCGCGGCGGTGTGGCACAGACACTCTTGTCTGTTGACCCGAAGAACGTGAGCCACTCGCGCGAGCCTCACAAGCACAGACAAGAGTGTCTGTGCCACATCGCCGGTTGATCGCGGCCGCTGCGGCATTGGAGCCACTCAACGCTGCGGCAGGCGACGCGATCAACCGACAACTGACAACCAGATACGTAATCCGGGCGGCGGAGTTAACGAAGATCCGCCACGACGCGGTCGGGGTGGTTCATCGTCTCGGTGAATTTGTCCATCGACACCACCACCCGCAGCACCGTCGTGTCTTCGCGGTCGTGGGCGAAGATGAGCAGGGCTACGCGGTCGCCGCCGAGGGGGCGGGCGTAGATCAGCGTGGTCTCGTTGTTGCGCTTCGAGCGGGACTGCACCAGCGGCTGGAACGGCTCGCCGGCGTTGCGGCGGACGATGTCCGCGAGCTCCCGTTGATCACCGAAATGCGCGTTCTCGAATGTCGCCAGCTGCACGTCCGACACGCCGCCCGGATGGACGACCCAGAGCGCGAAGCGCACCAGTCCGAACATCGGAATCGAGGTGCGTTGCACGTGGTAGCGCGACTCGACGGCGCGGACGATGTCGTCGAAGTTCGCGCGCGCCGGCGTCGCGCCGAGGGCGAAAACGCTGAGCGCGATCAGGAGCAGCAGGCGGCGGTTATTCATGATGGTCGTCCTTGCGATGCTTCGAGTGCACCTCGGCGGAAATATGCGGGATTCCGAATTGCCCTTCCAGGCCGGCCAGCTTCTCCAGATCGACGGGGCCGACGATGTTTACGACGGTGAACTCTTTCGGTTCTGCGGAGATGATCAAAAGTCCGGTGATGGCGTCGCCGCGCGTGTCGGCGTAGATGTCGACGTCTTCCTTCGTTTTGCTGGAGACCTTCACGATCTTCTTCCACGTCGGTCCGAGCTGCTGGCGGATGCGCTCGGCCTGCGACTTGTCGTATTCGCCCTCGTGGTCGAACTCGTAGCTGCGGACGTAGATGCCGGTCAGGCCGTTGATCATCTCCTTCGCGGCGCGTTCGTCGGCGTCGCCGCTGGAGAGAAACTTGCCGGCCAGGCGGAGCATGGCGCCGTCGAGCGTGACGTCGACGGTCTCACTGGCCTTCGCGGCCAGGTCGGGGAAATCGAGATTGAGGCGCGTTCCCTGTGCCGAGGCGGTGAGGGGGATTGCGAGCGCGGCGATGAGGGTGAGGATGAGGTTCATGAAGTAACGAGTCATTGGGATTCCTTTCATTCGTGAGGCGTGGTTTGTCATCCTGAGGCTGCCGGAGGCGTCGAAGCTGAAGGCGGAGCGCCGGAGGACGCCGAAGGATCTCAAGATGCGCGGCATTAGCTGAAACCCGGTTTCAGGAGAGTTTGGGAAGCTTGAGATCCTTCGCCGTCCTGCGGCGCTCGCCGCTTCGCGGCTACGCGCCTCCGGCGGCTCAGGATGACAAATCGATCGTGCATTTCTCACCTCAGTCGTGGACGACGGCGCGCTGGGCGACGCGCATCTTGGCGCTGGCGATATGCAGCGCGGTCATGAGCTGGCGGCGGGCCCGCTCGCCTTCTTCGTTGCGGCGGTGCTCGATGATCTGATGCGCGGTCAGACCGCCGAGCGCCGCGGTGAGGACGATTGCTGCTGCGATGCGCCGGAACATCGATGCCGAGGTGTGGCGCGGCGGCGCTTCCAGCCGGGAGAGAACGCGATCGGCGAATCCGTTCGGTGCGGACTTTCGTTCAAACGCGCGCGTGAGGTCGTCTTCGAAGTTCATGATTTCACTCCCAGCCACTCCCGCAGCGCCGCAAGGCCGCGGCGGAGATGGCTTTTGACGGTGTTGAGCGGCATGTCCAGCACCGCTCCGATTTCAGAAGGATCGAGACCTTCCTGGTAACGCATGGTGATGGCAAGGCGCTGCTGCGCGGGAAGACGCTGCAGCATCTGTCCGAGTTTTCGAGTTAGCAGCGGATCGGTGTCGTCGGCGTCGCGCGCGACGTCGTTCGCTTCATCGAGAGTGACGATGCGCCAGCGTCCTCGACGCGATTCGTCGATGCAGCGGTTGGCGGTGACGCGGCGCAGCCAGAAGGTGAGATGCGCGTTGGATTCGATCTCACTCAGCGTCCGGTACAACTGCAGAAACACCTCCTGCGCGATCTCCTCGGCACGATCGCGGTCGTGGAGGAAGTGCCAGGCGATGCTGAAGACCATGTCCTGATGCTCGCGGATGAGCGCCCCGAACGCATCGTGATCGCCGCCAGCGGCGCGATGAAGATTCGCGTCGTTTTCCGGGAAGAGAAGTGGGGCGGCAGCGGACATCTGAGGCTATATACGGAGAAATCGGGGAAACGAATGCAGTTGCACCACAAACACACAAAGATCACAAAGAGATCTCTTTGTGCCCTTTGTGTCTTTGTGGTTTAAAGCTTTTGATTTCTGCTGACGACGAGCAGCGTCACGTCATCCGCCAGCGGGGCGTCGCCCATGTGCGCGAGGACCTCAGATTCGATCGCCGCGGCGAGGTCGTCGGCGTTCGCGGCGTGCATTTTGGCGAGGCGGTGCATGACGTGTTCGAGTCCGCCGAGGTCTTCGCCGTCTTCGTTTTCCGCCTCGGTGACGCCGTCGGTGAAGAGGACGAGCGAGTCGCCGGGGGCGAGCTGCAGCTTGTGCTCGCGGAAATCGGCGCGCGTCACCACGCCGAGGACCAGGTCGGTCTGGTCGAGCTCCTCGACGCCGTCGTTGCGGACCCAGATCGGCGGCGTGTGGCCGGCGTTCGCGTACTCGATCACGCCCGTGGCCAGGTCGAGGCGTCCGAGGAAGAGCGTCACGAATTTCGACTGCGGCAGCGTGTCCTTCAGCGCATCGTTGAGCTGTGACACCAGCGCGGCAGGCGTCGGATCGCCTTTGCAGAAGATGCGGAACGACGCCTGAAGGCCGGCCATCATCAATCCCGCGGTGATCCCTTTGCCGCTGACGTCGGCGATGACGAAGTACAGGCGGCCGTCGGGACGGCGAACGAAGTCGTAGTAGTCGCCGCTGACGGTGCGGCAGGGACGGTTCGCGCCGGCGAAGGTGTAACCGTCGATGCCTGACGGCGCGGCCGGCAGGAGTCCGCGCTGAATCATCGACGCGGTCTTCAGCTCCTCGTCCATGATCCGTTTCTGGATCGCTTCCTCGCGCAGCCGCGTGGTCTCCAGCTTGATGGCCGCGAACCGCGCGATCTGCGCGACCAGCCGCACGTCATCCTCGGAAATCTTGCGCTGGTTGAAGAGATAGTCGACGTAGAGGACGCCGACGACCGAGTCGCCGATCATCAGCGGCGCGCAGAGAATCGAGCGGATGCCCTGCATGATGATCGACTGCGCGCGGCTCAGCTTCTCGTCCATGCTGACGTCCATGAAGGCCAGCGCTTTTTTCTCTTCGACCACTTCGAGGAGAACGGTGTGGCTGATGCGCAGTTCCGAGGTGTCGGTGCGGTCCTGACGGCGCACTTCGACGTTGACGAACGACTTGCCGTCCGCGCCGAGGAGCCCGAGGGCGGCGCGCGAGGCCTGCGTGTGTTCGAGCACCCGGTCGACGATGAACCCAAACAGCTCCTCGGTGGGGCGATCTTCGATCAGCTCGCGCGCGAGGAGGTTCAGGGTTTTCAGTTTCGCGAGATCGCCGCCCGTATCGGCGCGCTCCGGCTCTTCGATCTCGTGGACGGGAATCGAAATCGTCATGCTCGGCGAGGTATCGGCCACGGCCAGCATGCGGTCGGTGTTGTGCTCGGCGGTCTCGAAGACGATCTCGGTATCGCCGAGGCGGATGCGGTCGCCGGTGCGGAGGGGATGGTCGCGCTCGACGCGGTTGCCGTTCAGATACGTGCCGTTGGCGCTGCCGCAATCCTTGAGAATCCACGACCCGTGATCAGCCACGATCTCGGCGTGCTTGCGCGAGAGATAGCGGTCTTTGACGGGGATAGAGCAGTCGGACGCGCGCCCGATGGAAACGGCAAGGCCATGCAACTGCTGCCGGAACGGCGAGAACAGCGGCGAGTAAACCGTTACCTCAGCGCGAGGGGCGATGGGTTCCATATCGATACGTGTGACGACCGGGAACGAGGATTGTAACCTCGTCAGGCCGCGAGGCCCCAATCAGGATGGCGGCGGCGGCGTAGCCGCCGTAAGAACCGTAGCCCCCAGCTTCGAGCTGGGGGAATCCAAGGTCGCGCAAACTCGTGAGCCCGTTTTAACGGGCGAAAGAAAGCTTTCTCTCGCCCGCCAAGGCGGGCTCACAAATCTGGACGCAACGTCGTACCCACGCTTGAAAGCGTGGGCTACGGTTCTTACGCCGGCTTCGCCGACGAGAAGTTGCTCAGTGGTTCAACTCCAGTGATCGTGCTGGTTCGCGCAGGATAATGACCGTACCCGTGCCCGCCGACGTCAATCCCGAAACCTACTTTCAGGAAATCGAAGCGCACTTTGCGCTTCGCCGCGGGACGCCGTTCATCCTCAACGCGAAGGATTGGGCGTTGATGAAGAAGTGGTACGACGACGGCGTGCCGCTGCCGATCGTCATCGAGGCCATCGACACCGTCTTCGAAAAGAACGAGGCCAGCGGACGCAAGAAAGTGATCTCCAGCCTCAGCTACTGCCGCCATTCGATCAAGGAGCTGTGGCAGGACCGGCAGAATCTCTACGTCGGCGGGGGCGACGTCAGTCCGGAGTCCGGCCCCGAGGCGTTGCTGGATGCGCTGGCGTCGCAGTTGGAAACGTCGGACGTCGCCGCCCCGTTCGCGCCGCGCGTGCGCGCGCTGGCGTCGGAGAAGAGCGTGCCGAAGATCGAGGAGCGATTGATCGATCTGGAGCGGGAGTTGGTGGATGCGTTCATTGCGGCGGACCCTTCTGCAATCGACGCGATCCGCGCGGATATCGCGGCGGCTCTGGGCGATACGTCGAAGCTCGACGCGAAAACGCGTACGCGGACCGAGGAGGCGAATCTGCGGCGGTTGGTGCGGGAGAAGTTCGGGTTGCCACGGTTGACGTTGTTCTGATGCCGCGAACGGAGCGCTGGCGTCTCGCCGGCTGGCTCGGCGGCGTCCTCGCCGCCGAATGGGAGGCTTGCGCGGGCGTTGCGGTTACCAGCAAATGTTTGGGGTTTGCCGGTTCGGCAGCGAGGACGCAGCCGGGCCAGCCGGCGAAACGCCAGCGCTCGTTGCGCGCTTCGAATTACCGCGATAACGCCCGATCCACTTGCTCCATCACCCCCGCTGCCACCCGCCCGGTGACCGGCGATTCGGCGCCGGCGCCCAAGGCAGGGTCGACGATGGCGCAGGCGGCGAGGATCTTTTGCGGATCGTTGCCGGCACCGCGCGCGCACGATGCGCCGCGGAGCGTGAGCACGCGTGCGGTGATTCGCGTCAGCGCGCCGGCGTTGACGGGCGAATACGGACCGACTCTGCGCGTGACCTGGTCAACCTGGTAGATGCCGAGGGCCATGGCGCGGACGATCTCGTCGCGGCCGGGGGTTTCGCCGATGTCAGTCGCGATCGGCGGCGCGGCCATGTTGGACGCGAAGCGCACTGAGGCTACTTTCCAGTACATCAGGACGGCGAGGTCGCCGCGGGTGATCGACTCGCTTTCGATGGCGCGGCGGAACTGCGGCGGCATGTTCGCTTCCGCGTATTGCTGTTTGATCTCGTCGAGACGCGCGGCGAAACGGCGGTCGCGTTTGGCGATGCGCTCGTAGCGCGCGATCGCGGCCTCGTAGCGCCCGCGGCTGATGTCGATTTCCGCCAGCGCTTCCTGCACCTCGGAACGATCGACGTCGCCGCTGTTCAGGATCGGTTCGAGCTCCGTGCGCGCTTCGTCGTACTTGTGCTGTGCGACCAGCTTCTGCGCGAGGAGGATGCGCGCCGGATTCGCGGATGGATTGATGGCCAGCGCTTCGCGCAGGAGGCGGACCGATTCCTCGCCGGGCGCGGCGAGCGCCGCGTTGTACATCTGATCGAAGAGCGTCGTGCGCAATTCGACGATCCGTTCGGTGGTGAAGTCCGGCGCGCCGGGACGCGAGGCGATCTCGCGATAGATGTCGAACGCCTCGCGCGTCCGCTTCTCGGCGATGGCGATCTCCGCCGCGTAGACCGCGGCGGAGGTGTAGCGCGGACGTTTCGACAGCACGCGTTCGACGATCGGCCGCGCGGCGTCGGTCTTCCCTTGCCGCAGATCGATGGCCGCCTCGGCCAGTTGCAGCGGCGCGTAGCCCGGTTCCTTCGCGCGGACGTCGTCCAGTTTCTTGCGCGCGGTTGTGTAGTCGCCGGCCAGGATGGCGCGCCAGGCGTCGTCGAAGCGTTTCGCATTCGCAGGCGTTGGCTGGGCGTCGTATCCGGTGCGCGGATCGATGATGAAGCGGTCGTTGCCTTGCGGTGCGACAGGCGCGACGACCGGCGCGGGCGCGGGAGCGCAGCTGGCCAGAGCGATCGCCGCGATGAGGAGTATCGAGATCTTTGTCACTTCATTTCCTTTATGACCTTCATGGCGGCGTCGAAGGGATCGGACGTCGTTACATCGATCCATTGCACGTTGCGCTCCGACCTCAGCCACGTCATCTGCCGTTTGGCGTACGCGCGGGTGCGGCGCTTCGTTTCCGCGGCCGCGGCGGCAGCGTCCATCTCGCCCATGACCACCGCCACGGCCTCGGCGTAGCCGATCGCGCCGAACGGCCGCGCCGTGCGCGGATAGCGCGCCAGCAGGCCGCGCGTTTCGTCGACCAGGCCGGCCGCGTACATGGCGTCGACGCGCGCCTCCAGCCGCTGCACCAGCTGCCGCCGCTCCATGCTCAATCCGATCTTTATCGCCGCCATCTCGTTCGCTGTATTCGCCGCCGGACGTTCCCATTCTGAGATCGGCCTCCCGCTGATCATCCAGACTTCGAGCGCGCGCTCGACGCGATGGCGGTCCGCGGGGGCGATTCTTCTACCACTTTGCGGATCGATTTTCGATAGCCAGCGATGCAGCCAGACGTTTCCGCGCGGCCGTTCGGCGATGCGGCGGATGCGCGCGCGAAGGTTTTCGTCGCGTCCCGGCATCTCCGGCAGTCCATGCAGCAGCGCACGCAGATAGAAGAATGTGCCGCCGGCGAGGATGGGACGCTCGATGTTTTCGATCGTCGCGCGCGCTAGGCGTGCGTAATCCGCGGCGTTGAACTCCTGATCGGCATCGAGGATATCGAACAGGTGATGTTTCACGCGACGCCGCACCTCGGCAGACGGCTTCGCGCTGCCGATATCGAAGCCGCGGTAGATCTGGACGGAGTCGTAATTGACGATCTCCCCGCCAACCGCCTCCGCGATCCGTAGCGCCAGCTCAGACTTGCCGGTGCCAGTCGGGCCGGCGATTACGATGGGAAGCACGGGCGGGAGTGTATACACCGAGGGGAAAAGCGAAATGTTGAATGTTGAATGTTGAGTGTTGAATGTTGAGTGTTGAATGAGGCGCAGCTGGTGGCGGACCGGAGGCCATTCAACATTGAACATTCAACATTGAACATTCAACATTGAACATTCAACATTTCGTCTTTGACTCTCGATCACGCACGCGCCCGAACCACCCGCCAAACTCCCCACGCACTCACCACCGTCCAGCTCCCCTCCAGCAGGATGAAACCGTACTGCCGCATGGCCACCGCGGTGATGCATAAACAGAATCCGCCGATCAGATTCAACATCTGATACGTTTTCGTCTCCGTTTCGAGGTGCTGGAACTGCTGCGCCGCGAATGCGGTCAAAATCAAAATCGCTCCAACCATCGATGCAACCTGAAAGATCATGATGAGACGACTCTTTCTCTGTCTATTCGTTCTGCTTGTGACCGCGTCATCGCAGGCCCAGACTGCCATCCCGACGCCTGACGAATTTCTCGGCTACACGCTCGGCGACCGCTTTACGCCGCACGCGCGCATCCTCGACTACTTCCACCTGCTGACCACGCGGTCGAATCTGATCACGATGCAGCAGTTCGGCGAAACGTACGAGCATCGCCCGCTGATGCTGGCCGTGATCACGTCGCCAAAGAACCGCGCCGCGCTCGATTCCATCCGCGCCAACGTGGCCGCGCTTACCGATCCGAACGCCACGTCGCAAACGCGCGCGAACGAGATCGCCAAAAGCACGCCCGCCATCGCCTGGCTCGCCTTCGGCGTGCACGGCAACGAGTCGTCGTCCGCGGAAGTGTCGATGGAAGTGGCGCACACGCTGCTCACCGATCCGAATTCGGCGCCGTTGCTCGAAAACCTGGTCATCCTCATCGATCCTCTGCTTAATCCCGACGGCCGCGAGCGCTACATTTCGTGGTTCATCCGCACGCGCGGCGAGGAAGCCGATCCGAATCCGGACGCCTTCGAGCACAACGAGCCGTGGCCGGGCGGACGCTTCAATCACTACCTGATCGACATGAACCGCGACTGGGCCTGGTCGTCGCAGCGCGAAGTGCGCGCGCGCGTGGCCGAGTACCGCAGGTGGAACCCGCAGGTCTTCGTCGACTTCCACGAGATGGGCTACCAGTCGTCGTACTTTTTCCCGCCCGACGCGCGACCGGTGAATGCGAATCTGCCGAAGGACGTCGATACGTGGCTGGAGAAATTCGGCCGCGCCGACGCCGAAGCGTTCACGAAAAAGGGGTGGACGTTCTTCACCGGCGAAGAGTTCGACCTCTTCTACCCCGGCTACGGCGACTCCTGGCCGTCGCTGCACGGCGCGATCGGAATGACGTACGAAGTGGCCGGCCACAGCCGCGCCGGGTCGGCCATCTCGCGCGACGACGGAACGGTTTACACGCTGGCCGACCGCATCGCCCGCCACTACACCACCGCCATGGCCACGCTGCGCACGGCCTCGGAAAATCGCGAAGGGCTGCTGCAGTACACCTACGAGATGATGCGCAAGCAGGTGGCGTCGGGGTCGAACACGTACCTGCTCCAGCCCGACTCGCCGAATTTCCGGCCACTGGTCGAGATGCTGCAGCGCCAGTCGATCGCGATGTCGCAACTCTCGTCGCCGGTCACGGTCAAAGCATCGCGCATCGACAGCGACGCGGCCGACACGCATCTTTTCCCCGCCGGCACGGTCGTCATCAACACCCGCCAGCCGCTCGGCGGACTCGCGCAGACGCTGCTGGAGCGCTCGCCGGTCTTCACGAAGGGCTATGTCGAGGAACAACAGAAACGCGCGCACGCCGATGAGCCGGACGAGTTCTACGACCTGACCTCCTGGTCGCTGCCGCTGGCGATGAACGTCGACTCGTACGTGACGACGCTGCCGGTGACCGGCGAAATGCATCCGTACGCGCCGCCCGCGCCGCCGGCCTTCCGCGCCGCGCGCTACGGCTACATCATCGACGGCAGCGATCCGAACGTCTATCGCGCCGCCGGCCGCATGCTGCACGACGCCATCCGCTTCAATGTCAGCGAAGACGTGGTCAGCGTGAACGAGCGCAACTTCGCGCGCGGCTCTGTGGTCGTCCTCAAAGGCAACAACAAGCCCGATCTCGATGCGTCGCTGGAAAAAGTCATTCGCGACACCGGCGCGGCCATCACGCCGATCGATTCCGGCTGGACCGGCGCGACGAGTTTCGGCTCGTCGAAGATCCACTTCGTCAAAGATCCGCGCATCGCCCTCGTCGGCGGTCCGCGCGTCAACGCCACGTCGTACGGCATGCTCTGGCACACGCTTGACGTCGACACGCCGCTGCCGCACACGAATCTTTCCGTTGAATCGCTGCGCAACACCGATCTCTCGAAGTACGGCGTGATCGTCCTTCCCGACGGCGACTACGGCGACCGCTTCGGCAAGAACGCCGAGAAGCTGAAGTCGTGGCTCAACAGCGGCGGAACGCTCGTGGTCATCAAAGGCGCCAGCAGTTTCCTGCGCGAGAAGGACGTGGACATCTCCAAGCTGAAGCCGTGGGAAGCGCCGAAGAAAAAGGACGACGACAAGGACAAGTCGCCCGCCGCGCCCGAGCTGTACAACGATTACCGCGTCCCGGGCGCGACGTTCCGCACGGTGATGAACGACCGCTCGTACCTGACTTTCGGCGTCCCGCGCAGTCCGAACGTGCTCATCGAAGGCTCGGCCGCGTTCCTCCCGGTCAGCCACGCCGTCGACAACATCGTCACCATCACCAAGGAGAAGCCGCTCGTGGCCGGCGTGGCCTGGAACGAATCGATCGACCGGCTGAAAGGATCGATCTACCTCGTCAGCGAACCGTACGGACGCGGCCAGGTAATTACCTTCGCCGACGATCCGCACTTCCGCCTTTTCTGGCGGGGCACGCTGCCGCTGTTTTTGAACGCGGTCCTGTATTCGCCGAGTTTCCCGCGGGATTGACGATGTCCGGCGCGCCTCCGCGCGCGAACGTCGTAGCGCCGACGGCTCGTCGGCTGGACCGCCGGCGGCTCGCCGGCGCGTCCAGTCCGAACGCGACACTTGCCGCCGAGCCGGCGGCGGTCCAGCCAGCGAGCCGCTGGCGCTACGCTCTCACCCCTCGGCACGCCGTGCGCATTACCGATGAGCATGCCTGCGCCGCTGATCCCTGAGGTGCTCGAACCGGACGAAAAACTGCCGCCGGATCTCGTCGTTCTGCGCCGCTTCGCCTACTTCATGGACGAAGCCGTCCCCATCCCGGGGACGAAGAAGCGCGTCGGGCTCGATGCGGGATTGAGTCTCATCCCAGGCGTCGGCGAAATCATCGGCGCGCTGCTGTCCGCGTGGATCATCGTCGGCGCCCTGCGCCATCGCGTGCCGATGCCGCGCATCCTGCGCATGGTCATCTACATCCTCCTCGACATGATCCTCGGGTCGATCCCCATCGCCGGAACCATCTTCGACTGGCTCTTCGAAGAGAACGTCATCAACCTCAACTCGCTGATCCTGCACCGCGACCGCACGAAGCCGCCGCGATCGTTCGGCGCCATCGCCGGAGCCGCCATCGCAATTTTCGTCGTCATCCTCGGCGTCGCATTTTTCATCGCGGCGGGCATGATTGCGCTCATCATCTGGGTCGCTTCGAAGCGCTGATGTTTCTCCGCAAGAACAAACCGCCGCGTTATCCGCACCGTGCGCCGCTGCCGATCATCCGGCGCAAGCTGCCGATGCGCTACCACATGAAGCACCAGTTCGGCGTGCGCGACCTGGCCTTTCTGCAGACCATGCATGCCCTCACCGGGTCGCCAATGTCCGAGGGAAATCGCGTCACGATTCTCAAAAACGGCGTCCAGATCTTTCCGGCCATGCTCAGCGCCATCCGCGATGCGCAGAAGACCATCAACCTCGAGTTTTACATTTACTGGGATGGCGAAATCGGACGGAAATTCGCCGAGGCGCTGGCGGAGAAGGCGAGGGCAGGGGTGGCGGTCAAGGTGATTCTCGACGCCGTCGGCAGCGCGCAGATGTCGCGGTCGCTGGTCAACTTCATGGCCCGCAACGGCATCGACCTGGAGTGGTACCACCCGCTGCGCTGGTACACGCTCTCCACGCTCAATCACCGCACGCATCGCAAACTGCTCATCGTCGACGGGCGGATCGGATTCTCCGGCGGCGTCGGCATCGCGGACGACTGGCTCGGCGACGCGGATGCGAAGAATCACTGGCGCGACACGGTCGCGCGCGTCGAAGGTCCCGTCGTCACGCAGATGCAGTCGGCGTTCATGGACAACTGGGTGAAGAGCCGCGGCGAATTGCTGACGGGGCTCGACTACTTTCCCGCGCTCGCTCCCATCGGCCCGCATCTGACGCAAGTGCTGAAATCGTCGCCGAGCGAGGGGAGCTCGACGGTGAAACTGCTGTACATCATCTCCATCGTCAGCGCGGTCAAATCGATCTACATCGCCAACGCCTACTTCGTTCCCGATGCCGACACCACGCGCGCGCTGGAAGGGGCGGTGCGGCGCGGAGTCGACGTGCGCGTGATCGTGCCGGGCGAGTTCACGGACGTCCCCATCGTCCGCCAGGCCAGCCGCTGGCACTACGAGTTTCTGCTGCGCCGCGGCATCCGCATCTTCGAATATCAGCCGACGATGATGCACGCCAAGACGATGGTGGTGGACGGAGCGTGGACGACGATCGGGTCCTCGAACTTCGACGACCGCAGTTTCCGGTTGAACGATGAGGTCAACATCAACATCTACAACGACGACGTCGCCGCGCAGATGGAGGCGATGTTCCACGCGGACCTGGCGCGTTGCGAAGAGGTAACCCTCCGCAAATGGTTCCGGCGGGGTTGGCTGGACAAGGCGAAGGAGAATATTGCGGGCTTTTTCCGGCCGCAGTTGTAAGAGGCAGCAGGATTTTTTTGGCAGCCGGCAGGATGGTGTGGCACAGACACTCTTGTCTGTGCTTTTGCCATCGCGCGAGTTGGGGAGTTCAGCGCAAGCCTCCCAGCCGCACAGACAAGAGTGTCTGTGCCACACCGCCGCGGAGCGGCTTCAGAGGGTAGCGAGGGGTGAGAGCGAAGCGAACACCCCTCGAAAAAAAAGGCTCCAGAGTTGTGCCGCGTCAGCGGCACCAGAAAAATGTGACATTCCATCCAGTGCCGCTGACGCGGCACAGATTCCTCTCAACTCACGCCAACGAGGGGTGCTCGCTTCGCTCGGACCCCTCGCTACCCTCTGTAGCCGCTACCGCGGCGACGTCCACACGGACAAGAGCGTCTGCGTCGCGCTAAACTCTCTCCAATGCTCGGGCGTGTGGCGGTCGCGGTCTCGCTAATCCTCCTCCCTGTCGTTGCCTTTCCGCAGTGCAACCTGACGCAGGTTGCCAGCGTGCCGTTTCGCGCGTCGTATCTCGACGTCGCCATCGACGGCAACGACCTCTGGACGGCGACTTCGTACGGCGTTTCACTCTACGACCGAAGCGTCGATCCGCCGTCGCTGATCGCGTCGCTGCCGCTCCCTGGGATTACGCGCGTCGTCCGGGTCGCGAACGGCATCGCCTACGCCGGCAGCGGATCGACCTTGTTCATCGTTCGCAAAAACGGACGCGCATTGCAGCTCGTGCGCAGCATCGACGCCGGCGCCACCATCAACGATCTCCTCCTGACATCGCTCGATCTCTACGTCGCCACGGCCAACGGAATGTCGCAGTGGGACCTGCTCGATCCCGCCAATCCTTCCAGGACGCCGGGCGTGTTCTTCACCAGCCGCGCGAACGTGCAGTCGCTCGCGCTCAGCAACTCCATCCTCTTCGCCGCGGACGGCGATTCCTCCGTCGAATCGTTCAACATCGCCGTGCCGTCGATTCCGACAGGTGTCGGCACGATCACGTCGCTGCCCGGCGCGAACGCCGTCGCCGTCAATGCCGGACGTCTGTACGTCTCGGATGGGCAGCAGACCGACGTCTTCACCAACATCGACAGTGGCGGCGGCAACGCCTCCAAACTGGCTACCGACTCCTTCGGCGGCGCGGCCATCACCGGCATCAACAGCAACGCCATCTTCGCCGCGGGGGCCGATCGGCAGGTTCGCGCGTTCGATCTCTCGGCGGCGGCCGCGCCCATCGAGTTGTGGCGCGTGCAGCTCAACCCGAGCGGCGGCAACGTGAATCGCATCGGCCGCATGGCCACGGCGTCGAACCGTCTCTACGTCGCCGGCGGCGACCTCGGGCTGCTCACCTACGACACGACGACATTTCATTCGCCCTTCGCGCTCCGCAGCTACGCCACCGGCGCCGCGACCTCGGTCGTTTCGCTCGGCAGCACGGTCTACGTTTCGCGCGCGTCCGGCGGCATCACGGAATTCAATCAGTCGCCCTCCGGCGCGCTGACTCAGGCGCGTTCGTGGGACAGCGACAACGACATCGTCCGCGATGGCGGCAACAACTTCCTGCTGACGACCACCGGCGCGAAGGCGTCGTTCTGGGCGCTCACGTCCGCGTCGCCGACCCTCGTCTCCTCGGCCACGTTCCGCGCGCCCATCGCCTCGGCGGTGCTCGCCGGAACCACCGGCTATTTCGTCCTCAATGAAGCGGCGGGCAACACGCTGTGGTCCGCTGATTTCGGGACGACGGCGACCGCGCAGCAGATTCCGTTGCCCACGATCAAACCGTCATTCATCGCCCGATCGGGATCCGCATTCGTCCTTGCCGAGCTGCGCGGCGACGACAAAGTCACGCTACTCTCTTACTTCGCCGCCGGCGATTTCACGAAAACACCGGTCACGATCAGCGTGCCGGGCCTGGCCACCGGCGGCGTCGCGCTGAACGGGACGATCGCGGCCGTGTCGACGTTCAGCGGCGTCAGCGTCGCGAATTTTGCGAGCGGGACGACGGCGCTTCTGCCTCAGTCAAACGGCGCCATCGCGCGCAGCCTCGCCTTCGCTGGGTCGACGCTGCTCGAAGCCACCGACACCTCGCTCCTCATCTGGAACACGGACACGAGAACGCTGACGAGACAGTTCGCGCTGCCGGCCGCGCCTGCGGCCGTACACATCGCCGCCAACAGCAGCGTCGTCGATCTGGCGACGGAGGACGGCATCACGACCGTCCTGCTCACCGCGGCGCCGCTGCCGTCGCTGCTCTTCGCCATGAACGGCAACGCGTATTACAAGAAACTCGTGGCCGGCAGCCAGCGACTCTATTTCTTCGACGGCCGCAACGTCGACATCTTCACGAACACGATGCAGTCGACCGGCGGTATCCGCACGCCGCTCATCGTCGACGTCGCCGCCAGCGACACGAACGTCTTCACGATCCAGAGCAACCTCACCGTAACTTCGTACGGCCGCGACGGAAACGCGCTGGCGACGTCGACGCTCAACGAGAGCTCCGACCTGCCGCCGACGATTACATCCGCGGGCGGCGCGGCCTGGGCCTCGATCGCCATCAATTGCCAGAGCAGCGGCTGCGAAGGAAAGACGATCGTCTTCGATCCGAAGTCCGCGTTCGCGCAGACGTCGACGATGACCGGCTCCGTGCGCGACGTCGTCACCAGCGGCAATCGCGCCTACGTCCTCACCGAACTGCCGAACGAAGTGCGCGTCGTCGACATCAGCGATCCCGCGCACCCCTCGGTGCTCGTCAGTCACGCCACCGAAGGCTCTCAGCCGCCGCGGGCCATCGCCTTCGCCAACAACACCGTCTACGTCCTCGGCGAAAAGCTCTACACCTATTCGCCGTCCGATTTGTCCAAGGGTGCTGATCAGCTGACGTCGTACGTAACGGATCTCACCAGCGGCGTAACCTACGTCGACCAGCACCTCCGCGCCGATGGAGCGTGCCTCGCACTGACCGGCCGCCAGTTCTCGCCGCAATTCCTGAACGGATCGCCCTCGATCCTCTCGCCGACGCCGTCGATCGCCTCGCCCGCGACGGGCCGCTTCGTGGCCACGCAGCCCGGCACGTTCTACTTCCTCACCGACTACTCGCTGGAGATCTGGTCCACGAAGCCGCTCCCGCCGCAGCCACGCCGCCGCGCATCGCGCTAGGTTTTCACCACAAAGACACAAAGGACACAAAGAGAAAACCTTTGTGCTCTTTGTGTCTTTGTGGTGATGATTACTCAGCCGCCATGCCCAAGATCACGTTCACGAATGACGCGAATGCCTACCGCATCGCGCTCGCCGATCCGCCGCTGAACATTCTCGACATCGCCATGCTCGAAGAATTGCGCGACGCCATCGCGAACGTGAAACCGGATCGCCATGCCTTGATCATTGATGCCGAGGGAGGGAAGGCCTTCTCCGCCGGCGCGAGCGTGCAGGATCACCTCGGCGATCGCGTCGCAACGATGCTGACAAACTTCCACGACTGCTTCCGCATGCTGGCGAAGCTCGACGTCGTCACCATCGCACTCGTCCGCGGCGCCGCGCTCGGCGGCGGATGCGAGCTTGCGCTCGCCTGCGATTTCATCCTCGCTTCCGACCGCGCGAAGTTCGGCCAGCCTGAAATCAACCTCGGCGTTTTTCCTCCGGTCGCCGCCTATCAACTCTCGCGTCAGACCGCACCGCGCAAGGGGCTGGAGCTGCTCCTGACCGGCGATACCACCGATGCCGCCACCGCCGAACGTCTCGGACTCATCAACGCCATCTTTCCCGTCGACGACTTCGACGAGCGCGCGGATGAATGGCTGCAGCGGCTGTATCGCCAGAGCGCGTCGTCGCTCCGATTCGCCAAACGCGCCTTCCGCCTCGCGCAGAGCGCCGACTTCGACGAACGCCTCGCCGCCGTCGAGCGCCTCTACCTCGATGAGCTGATGGCGACTTCCGACGCGAACGAAGGCCTGATCGCCTTCACCGAAAAGCGCAAGGCCGTTTGGAGCGGAAAGTAGTAATCACCACAAAGACACAAAGAGCACAAAGAGTTTTTCTTCGTGTCCTTTGTGTCTTTGTGGTGAAAAAGCCTTTTAATGCACGCCGCCCATCAACTTTCGGATCGGCTTCACCAGCAGGAACAGGATGACCGCCGCGGTCAGCGTCGTCGCGGACACCGCTCCGAACAGCTTCGGCAGCGGCAGGCGATCGAAGAAGCCGGCGCAATAGCCTCCCAGCTTGTTGCCGAACGAGATCGACAGGAAGAACACGCCGAGCATCAGACCGACGATGCGCGGCGGCGCGAGCTTCGTCACCATCGACAGACCGACCGGACTCAGACAGAGCTCGCCGAACGTCTGCAGAAGGTAAACGACGATCAGCCACATCGGGCTGACCTTGATGCCCTGTTGTTGCGCGATCGCCGCGCCGGGAACGAGCAGCAGGAAGCTCAGTCCGACGAAAAAGAGTCCGAATCCGAACTTGGTCGGGCTGGACGGCTCGTGTTTTCCCATCCGAAGCCACAGCCACGCGAAGATCGGCGAGAAGATGATCACGAATAGCGGCTGTACCGACTGAAAGAGAGTCGACGGAAAGTTCCACTGGAGGAAGCTCAAACGCGTCAGCCGGTCGGCGAAGAGATTCAGGCTCGATCCCGCCTGCTCGAACGCGCCCCAGAACAGCATCGAGAAGATGAAGAGGATCCCGATCACGCTGATCCGCTTCCATTCCTGCGGCGTGAACGAGCTCGGTTTTCCGGCCGCGGCCTCGGCGGCGCGTTCGTCCACTTCTTCTTTCGCCATGCGCGCCAGTCCCGGCTTGATGTACTTCCCGCCGGCGACGTACTGAATGATGCCCAGGGTCATGCCCACGCCCGCCGCGCCGAAGCCGTAGTGCCAGTTGACGCGCTGCCCGAGCGGTCCGCAGATCAACGGCGCGATGAACGCGCCGAGGTTGATGCCCATGTAGAAAACGGAGAAGCCGGCGTCGCGCCGAATGTCTTCTTTCGAGTAGAGCGTCCCGACGATGCCGCTGACGTTCGGCTTCAGCAGTCCGGTCCCGATCACGATCGAGATCAGGCCCGCGTAAAACGTCGGCAGCGACGGATAGGCCATCATGAAATGGCCGGCGGCGATGATGATTCCGCCGAGCAGCACCGATCGATACAGGCCGAGGAGCTTGTCCGCGACCCAGCCGCCGGGGATGGACATCGCGTAAACGCCCATCGTGTACCAGCCATAGATCGACGCGCCTTTTTCGGTCGCGAAGCCGAGGCCGCCCTTGTCGATCGGTGCAACCATGTAGAGCAGCAGCAGCGCGCGCATACCGTAGTAGCTGAAGCGCTCCCACATCTCGGTGAAGAAGCACGTTGCCAGTCCCCGGGGATGGCCGAACCACTGCTTTTCCTCGACGGCGATGTTTGACATGCGCCGCATTCTCAGGCAGCGATGATGCACAATGCAACGGCGATGACGGAGTCGTTGCAGAGTGTTGCGCCGCGGCGGCTGCAACGGAATGTCCCGCTCGCCCCCTTCACCACCCTCGGCATCGGCGGTCCGGCGAAGCTTTTCATCCGCGCCGAAAGCGTCGACGAGATCCGCGAAACGCTCTCCTGGACCGCCGCGCAGAACGAGCCGCTCTTCATCCTCGGCGGCGGCAGCAACGTGCTGATCGCCGACGAAGGATTCGACGGAGTGGTCCTGCAGATCGACCTCCGCGGCATCACCGTCCGCGATGAGGATGCCGAGGCCGTGACGGTTTATGTGGCGGCCGGGGAGACGTGGGACGACTTCGTTTCGTTTGCGGTGGACCGCGGCTGGGCCGGCATCGAATGCCTCTCCGGCATCCCCGGACTGACCGGCGCAACGCCGATCCAGAACGTCGGCGCGTATGGCCAGGATGTGAGCGAAACGATCATCCGCGTCGAAGTGATCGAACGCGACACCGGTCGCGTGGTGACGCTGACGAACTGGGATTGCGGCTTCGGCTACCGCCAGAGCATTTTCAAAAGTTCAGCAAAAGATCGCTATGTCGTCGTAGGAGTGACCTTCCGCCTTCGCCCCGGCGGCGAGGCGTCAATCCGCTATCCCGAGCTGCAGACGTACCTCGACGAACGCGGTGTCGATCTCCACGATCTGCGGCAAGTGCGCGAAGCCGTCATCGCCATCCGCAAACGAAAGGGGATGGTCCTCGATCCAACCGACCCCGACACCCGCAGCGACGGCTCCTTCTTCATGAACCCCGTCGTCACGCCATCCCAGTTCGACGCCCTCCTCGTCCGCGCCGGAACAAAAAACGTCCCCCACTTCCCCTCCGGCGACCAGATCAAACTCTCCGCCGCCTGGCTCATCGAACACTCCGGATTCCACAAAGGCTTCACCCACGGCAACGTCGGCCTCTCCTCCAAACACACGCTGGCCGTGATCAACCGGGGCGGGGGTTCCGCTGCCGAGGTTCTCGATCTGGTGCGGATGATTCAGGGTGGGGTGCGGGAGGCATTCGGGGTGGAGATTCAGCCGGAGCCGAATTTCATTGGGTTCTGAGGGACATCTCGCAACGAGATTGTTGCAAATAATACGAGTTGACGCTTCTACCCAAAACGTCAACTCATTCTGACATATCAGTCGAACTGATCGAGCGACGGAAGAAGAGCCAAGTCAGACACTGAAATCATTCTCGGCAGTCGGGATGGCGGCTCGTGAAGAACGGGAATGCGGCGCCCCGATTGCCTTCAGGCTCGCCGTTCTCGTCGAGCAACCCCACCACGCGTGCCTGTGGATACGCTATGTTCCCTCGCGAGGCGCCCGGCGGAGCGGGTTCAGTCAACTTTGATAAAGAAACTTACCGTTACGCTCCGTGGTCGAGTTTCTTTTCCGCCTCGTTCTTTGGTCTTAGAGACATGGCCCATGAGATTTGCCGTGGGAGTGAGGTCGTATTGGCGTTGCTCAGGCGCGCTGTAACTTTGTGGTGCCGGATCTAGGTCGTGGTCGTGATGTTTGAACTCGTCGCTCTGGTATTGACCCAGCGGAAGATCTCCTTCCTCGTTGCCAGATGCGAAGTCTCGACGATAGTTTTTTCCGCGAAGGAATACCCCTCTCAGGTCGGGAGTAGTCTTCCTTCCAGTTAGCCGCTCATACGCACTGCCCGAAACGTCTCTGCCGTCCGCCAGTACCCAGCCGGCGCCATGCGTCTCCCGGAAAGATCTTTCATCGAGCATGCTTGCCACCACGTCACCAAGCCCATATGGAACTGGTGGAGGAAATATTGGAACGGCCGAAAGTTTGCGAACTACAGTTTCGGCCCCCGTATACACGGTCACGGTTGCCGGCACCGCCAGGACTCTTCGGCCCGCATAGACTATTGGCGCCTGTGCTAGATCTCTTGTACATTGAAAGCCTTCGAATGAGTTCTCTAGCGGGACTCCGGAGCTAGGCTTCTGGAGTGAACCTAGCTTTTCCCACAAGGGTCCAGAACACTTCAATGTTTTGGGATCCAGATCGATCTGCGTAACAAATATAGGCGCCGACGTTTGACGACCTGTGGTCGGCGCGTTCCTGAGGCTGACGGACACTCCCGTGCCGCCCAACTCCTCGCCGAGAAACTTGGTGTCGACCACCAAGCCTCCGTTCGAGGAGGCAGCAGCTTGGCGCGCCGTGCAATCGCGCCAAGCTTCTACGGCCGCGGGTGAAATGAAGCGACCTGCCTTCTCGACAAGGTCCTTGTCGCTCGACGAAGAGAAGCGCCGATCACATTTGCTCTGTGCGATCGCCTCCAGTTGCTCGCGAGTCATGGAGACATCGCCTTTCCCAATCCCGTAGCTCGCACTCAGGTGTCCCGAAGTCTTGTCCGTGAGTAATTTGCTGTAAGCCTCGCATACCTGGTTGTCAATTGTTTGAGAGTTGGCCTGATCAGAGTACTCCCGAAACGAGTCGTAGATGCCGTGCTGCAGAATCGGACTGCACAAATCCTGAGCGAACACTTGAGTCGCTGTCATGAGTGCAAGCGCGACGCTTCGAATGAACAGCATTTTCATACTTACTCCTCTCGAGAGATTGGTTAGCCTGTTCGACGATGGAAGGATGGGGCTTCGGTTCTGACTCCCTCTACGGGACCGAAACTCACCGGCGTGGGGCCCGCACGAGAAGTCTAGCACCGGGACCAACAGAGTTGCGCGCCATGTCCGGTGCACCGACAGTCTCGTCGAGCGGTTTTCAGACGACACACGCCGTCTTCGGCGAGGCTTGAGCGGCGGTAGCCCGGCTACGTCGAGGTGTGGTACCTTCCGTACGCGAGTAGAATTAAAATTGTTCTATTCGTCTCGGAACAGAGGTGGCCCTCGCGCCATGAGGAGAGTTCCATGTTACGACGCATGATTTTCGTCGCGATCATTGCGATCTCCGGGTCGGTTTGCGTTTCAGTCCTGTCGGCACAGCCGCTCAGCACTTTCCCGAAAGTGTACGATGTCGTCGCTGTAGAAGGAGACCGGGAGCGACTCGGCTTCGGCTACGCTTCTGCCACAGGAAAGATCCTTATCGAGGACCAGTGCGTCGAAGGGCCCTTTGCGGATGTGGATGTTAAAGGCGGCAATCTGCGATGGTCGTGGGTCGAGGATGCCGACTATCGCGAAACACACTCGACAACGCGGAACAGCATAATCGGTGAGGCGCACTATAACAACCTTCTTAGCGTCAGCGGCGAATCAATCTTTCAGAACAGCCTCGATGCGTCCAGTTACGCGCACACCGTCGTCGGACGGCTCGAGGTGACGTTTCCGGGGCCCAAATTCGAAAACGGCAAGTTTCACCTAAGTGACGAGGCGAAAACGTGGGCTCAGAACCCGGTGCAGTTTTACTTCCACTGCGGCGACCATTACCTCAAGGAAGAGACCAATGGCGGTATGGTTTACGTGACGGCGTCGCTCATAACGTCCGACAGCCGCGAAGTTCGCGATCTCAGGAATCAGTTAAAACTGGCGGTAACCGACCCGAAGATCAGCGGGAACGCAACTGCAGAGGCCACAGAGCACCTGGAGCATCTCGAGAAATCTGGCCGGCTGGTCGTGAACGTCCTGGTTCGCGGAGCCGTGGGAGCGTTTCAGCTTGCCGCGAATGGGAGCGGGCAAGGAATTATCCCCGTGGCGGGCGAGGGCGTTGCCTATCTGGCTCAGCTCCGCGGCCTTACGACTGGCCCATTTGCGGCTACAGTCGTGGACCCGAAATATCGCGTGCCTATTTCGTACAAGAGTGTGTCGTACGATGCCTTGCTACCTAGCAAGACACACGAGCCGGAAAAACTGTCAGAAGCGGTGGCGACACTGGACAGTATCGATCGATATCTGGCTGATATTGAGGTAATCAAGGCGACGTATCAAAAGACGAGGAACAATAGCACTCTTTTCTTCGGCCCGGTTAACCCGAAAGCGCTAGAAGCGGAAAGGGTAAAGTGGGAACAGATTGGAAAAACACTCGCCCGGAGCATTAACAACTGTGACCTGACGGACGCCACGTGCCTCGGGACGGCTCTCAGCCTCGTCCCCCATCTCGAACCCGCGCCGCCGCCCGGGCGCGTTTTCGACTGTGGCGTTAAGTCGGATCCTACAGTCCGGCGGATCGATCAGATAAGTGCCAAGCCAACCACACTTCTCGAGGGGTTCGGCTATTCGAAGCCGCTTACGATTCTTGTCAAAGGAGAGTGGTCGAACAGGTGGTCTAGCAACATGAAGACAATCGAGCGATGCACGGGCCCCTTTCCGCAGTACCTCCAGTTCGACAGCGATGGGCGAAAATTCGACCTTGCGTCGGACCTTGGAAAAACTGTTTTACGGGAGCTAACTGGCAGATCGGTCGGACCCGGCGTGGTCGGAGGCGGAGGGCAGAATCTTGCGCCCGATACTTTTGTGATTGAAAACTGGCCAGCCGACCGCGGACTCACGGCGTCTCTCCCTGCTGACTACGTGAACGATACAGTCTGCACGCTCGATCTGCCGGCTGTGCTGATTTGGCAGCAGGACCCGCGTTTCAACGAAGCAGATGCACTGAAGGCGGTCGACTTTTTCCCCTCACCGTAGGCATAAGGGGTTACTGAATGCTGAACAAGCAATTCGCAGCAACACTCGCATTCTTATTAATTATCGCAAACGTTGCAGTCGCAAAGCCGATCGACATTTCGCACACCATCACGCCTCGTAAACAGGACAAGAAATGGAGTTGCTGGGCGGCAGCAACAGCAGTTCTGTGGGAGTGGAAGAACCACAAGATAATCACAGAAGCGGACTTGGCTGATCTCGCGGGCGAGAAGTTCCGGGCGATTTACGACGCAGGAGCGACTGCGGGCATTACGGAGGCTCAGGAAGGGGTGTTTTATAAGAGTCTCGGCCTACGGGTGGAGCGAGGACAAAACCCGTCGATCGATGCGTGGGCCGGTATGCTCGAGAGCGGACCTCTTAGTGTCACGTTATCCGCCGAAAAGAAGGGTGAATACCACGCGATCGTTGTTTATGCATTTAGAGGCGACGGATCTGCCCAAAACACGACGGTAACGTTCCTCGACCCATGGGACGGCAAGTCCTATGAGCTACAATTTGCTAAATTCGTGGATTTGTTCGAAAAAGGATCCGGATATGAGATCCAAATCATTCATTGGTAATGGAAGTTTCTCACATACGACCCGCTAGTACCGGTGCAGCGGCGGCCGACCGGCCAAAAACGTCAAGTGACAAGAAGGCACCGCACGAATGAGGTTGCGGTGCCCTTTGAGTTCATGCTTATCCTCAAAAGCGTTAACTCAAGCCAAGATCTTCGAATGACTTAATGCAGCGCTCAAATCTTGAGAATGGCTAAACTATCCCGGCGAGCAGGAGTTAAAAGCGAAATCTTTGGTCGAGGCGGCGGGAGCTGGCGTTTGGTGAGGTAGGTCTGTTGCTCGTGAGTTTTTCGCCGCCGCCGCCTCGATCCCTTGGGCTTGCTCAGCGATGTCACGACGGACGTGAATGTAGGTGGGGCACCTGTTGAGAAGGAACGGGAACGGGCGGGCAGGCTGATGGCATACTAAGTTTCATGAAGCACTTCGCACTCGCCCTCCTCCTCACCGCCCTCTCCGCCCGCGCCGATACGCTGCTCGTCCTCAATAAATCGGACGCTACGCTGCAGTTTGTTGATGCCTCCTCCTTCGAGACCCTCGGGACGGTTGCTACCGACTTGGGGCCTCATGAGGTGGCGGTGTCGGGGGATGGGAAGATTGCGGTTGTCGCGAACTATGGGACGGGGCCGAGTCCGGGGACGACGTTGTCGGTGATCGATGTCGTGGCGAGGAAGCTGGTGCGGCGGTTTGCGTTGCCGGGGTTGCTGCGGCCGCATGGGATCGCGGCGGTGGGGACGCGGTTCTGGTTTACGGCCGAGGGGAGTCGGGTGGTGGCGCGGTATGACGCGGCGGCAAATGCTATCGATTTCATCAGCGGCAGCGGGGCCGAGACGACGCACATGATCGTCGTCGCGCCGGGCGAGACGACGCTCTACACGGCCAACATTGGATCGGACAGCGTCACGGTGTTCGACATCAGCGGCGCGCCGCGTACCATCATGCTCAAGCAGATTCCGGTGGTGAAGGGGCCGGAAGGGATCGATCTGGCGCCGGATGGGTCGGAGCTGTGGGTGGCGTCGCGCGCGCCGAATGGCGGCATCTCGATCATCGATCCGAAGTCGCGCACGGTCGCGCAGACGCTGCCGACGACGACGAAGCTGGCCAATCGCGTGAAGTTCACGCCCGACGGGAAGTTCGTGCTGGTGTCCGATCCGGGCGCCAACGTGGTGCACGTTTACGACGCGGCAACGAAGGAGATCATCAAGTCGGTCAATATGGCCGAGGGACCGTCGGGGATTCTCATGGCGCCGGATGGGAAGCATGCGTACGTGGCTTGCGCGGGCGCGAAGAAACTGGCGGTGATCGATACGTCGACGTTCTCGGTCACGCACCTGATCGATACGGGCAATGTGCCGGATGGGTTGGCGTACGCGCGGTAGGGGGACGGTTCACGCGGAGACGCGGAGGCGCGGAGAAAAACATTGCTCGAAATCCATCGAGGGCTGCTCCAGGATGAGATTCGGACGAATGCGTTTCGCGAGGCGATTCGGCGCCACGTTACTCGCGACAGCGTCGTGCTCGACCTCGGCACCGGGTCGGGCATCCTTTCGTTCTTCGCGTGCGAAGCGGGGGCGCGGCGGGTGTTTGCGATCGATGCTACGCACAGCGCCGATCTGGCGTCGTTCCTGAGCAGGCAGCTCGGATTCGCCGATCGCATTCAGGTGTTCCACGAACGTTCCACGAAAGTGGAGCTGCCGGAGCAGGCGGACGTCCTCGTGACCGAGACCATCGGCGCCTTTGCGTTCGATGAGCGCATTCTCAGCGGCGTCATCGATGCGCGCGCGCGGCTGCTGAAGCCGGATGCGGTCATCATCCCGCGGCGCGTCGATTTGTATCTCGTGCCGGTCGACGACGCTTCCATCTACGAGCGCAGCGTGAGCTGGTGGACGAGCAGGCCATACGGACTCGATCTCTCCGCGCTCGCGGTCTTCGCGTCGAACATCGCGTTCGTGGGCGACGTCCGGCGCGATTCGTTCCTCGCGGCGCCGGAAAAGGTGATCGCGGCCGATCTCGCGACGATCGCGTCCGCCGACGTCACAGGCAGCGTTCACTTCACCGCGACGCGCGCGGGTCTGATGCACGGCTTCAGCGGCTGGTTCCGCGCCACGCTCGTGGATGGGATCGAACTGTCGAACGAAATCGCGGGCACGAATTGGGAGCACGTCTTCCTTCCGCTACAGTCGCCGATTGCGATTGAAGCCGGGACGCCGATCGACGTCGATCTCGAATCGAACGACGGAGTGATGTGGCGCTGGAAAGGGACGATCGGCGGCGTCGCCTTCGACCAGATGACGGCGCTTTCGACGCCGCCGTGCTACGTCACTTAACGGCGCGGTGCCGCAGCAGAGTCACGGCCGCCGTCAGGCGAAACTGCAGGGGACCGAGGTCCTGGTGCGCCGAAACGTTGACGGTCGATCCGTTGCCGCCGCCGTAGAAGAGCGGCAGGTAGCGGTGCGCGGGATCGGCGGCGGCGATCAGGTACGCGCCGGGTGGCACGGCCAAACGGAACGAGCCGCCGGAATCAGTGGACGTTTCCGCGATGATGCGGAAGGCAGAGTCGTAGACGATCACGCCGATGTTCGGCAGCGGTGCGAACGTCGTCTCCGCGATGACCACTCCGCTGATCCGGCCGGCCTCGAACATCGCAAAGTCCGCGGTGAGCGATTGACCTTCGGACAGCGACAGCAGCTGCGTCGTGTCGAACGTAGCCGCATCGAGATAGTACGCCGTCGCGTACTGAAGCGCGCTGTCGAATGCCAGCAGCTTCAGCGTTCCTGCCGGGAGAAGAAGGACATAGTTGCCCGACGCATCGCTGTTCGCCGAGGCCGTCAACCGGCCGCTGACGTCGAAGGCGCCGACGGTGATCGCATTCAGCGGCGCGCCGGACGAGCGTGAGGTCACATGGCCGGACACGCGCGCACCTTTGCTCAGCGCAAAGTCGAAGCCGGACAGGGTCTGAACCGCTGCCGCATGGACGAGCGTTGCGCCGGCGAACGATGGCTGAGCGGCGTAGAACTGCGGGAGGTAGACGAGCGCCGCGTCGAACGTGCCGAGGCGGTAGTCACCGGCGGGGACGACGAGTGAATAGGCGCCGCTCGCATCGGTCGTCGTCATCGAGCGAATCGTTCCGCTCAGGTTGTACGCGGCGGCGGTTATGCCGGCGATCGGCGTGCCTGACGTGCGGTCGGTGACGCGGCCCGAGAGACGGCCGGCGCTCACCATCGTCGCGTCGACGATCACGGTCTGCCCGGTCGCCGCCGCGACGATCGGCTCGGTCGCGAACGATTCCGCGTCGGGCACGTAGGTCGTCGCGTAAGTGCCGGCAGGATCATCGACGACCACGCGCAGGCCGCCCGGCCGCACCGCCACGGCGTAGCGGCCGTCGGTGCCGGTCGCTGTTCGCGCGGCGACGCTGCCGTCGCTCGCATAGAGCGTCACGCGGAGATTTGCGATCGGCGCGAGCGTCGTGCGATCGGTCACGAGGCCGGTGTTCTTCGCAGCAGCTGGAAGCTGGAGGTTCGTATTCACGGATGCCGTTGCCGCAATCGTCACGCTCGCGGCGGTTTCAAACGACGTGGCGTTGTTGAAGAACGTCGTGGCGTAGATCAGCGCGTCGTCGTAGGCGGCGATCCGGTAGGTTCCGGGCGGGAGCGCAAGCGTGAAGTTGCCGGCCGCGTCGGTGGCCGTGAATCCCCTTCGCGTGCCCGAGGGGTTGTAGGCGGCGACTGTCATCTTCGGCAGCGGCGTGCCTGAGGGACTGGAGACCTTTCCGGTGGCGAAGCCGGCATGCACGAGGGCGAAGTTGATATTCGACGCGGTGACGATCGACTGCAGTTGAACGATCTTCGACGACTCGAACGACTCGGCGTCGGAGTAGAACGACGTCGCGTACACACCGCTCGGATCGTACGCGAGCACGGCATATGAGCCGCCGGGCAGGTTCGCGATCGCATAGGCCCCCGACGCGTTCGTCGTCGCTGAGGCGGCCAGCGTCCCGTCCGAGGTGCGATACGCGGCCACGGTCATCGACGCGAGCGGCGCGGCGGTTTCGTTCGTCACCGTCCCAGTGATGCCTGCGGCATTCGCGGCAAGTGCAACGAACAGCGCCGTGAGCGCGAAGGAGAACGACTTCATCGGCGCGCCATTCGCTCGTCACCGCGCATGGCCGAGGCCACCGCGCGCGACGCGCCGCCGTTCTGCAGCGGGCTCCAGTTCAGCGGGGTCGCCGACAACGTCACGTCATGCGTCTGATTGAAGAAGATGATCGAGCGGATGGCGCCGTATTTTTCGTGCGCGTCGCGAAACGCCTGCGCGTACCACTGCGCCGCGTCGCCGCCGCTGGTGACGCTGCCGAACTCCGTGATCATGATCGGCTTGTGCAGTTTCAGCAGAGCCGGATATGCCTTCTCGATGATCTGATGAAACGTCCACCAGTGCGACCACGTCGCCGTATCGCCGTAGTTGAGAACGCCGGTGCCGATCCAGTCCACCCACTCGTCGCCGGGGTAGTAGTACTCGAACCACGGCATCGAGATGTGCGGCGACCAGACCCACAACACGTTCGTGGCATTCATCTTCTGAAAAATCAGGTGGACGTGCTTCCAGGCGGCGATGAAATCGTCCGGGCGGTTGCCGTTCTGCGGGCCCCACGGATAGCGATACGGATCGTTCATCTCGTGTGCGAAGCGGAGATAGAGCGGCTTGCGGTATTGCGCGGCCGCGGAGGCCCAGCGCGTGATGTAAAAGTCGTAGTCGCCGCGCGCGATCGCGGCCAGGCTCGCGTACTCGCGATCGGCCGGTTTGGGCAGGTTCGGGCGGAGGCCGGCATCGAAGTCTTTGACCCACGGCTCCCACGTGATCATCGGAATCGATCCCAACCGGTCGATGGTGGAGACCGTGCGGAGGGGGAACTCCGATTCATCCAGACGATCGCCCCAGGCCTGATAGAACGAAACGATCGCGAACGGCTGGCCTGTCCGGCTCTCGAGCGCTGTGATTCCGGCGAACGAATCGGGCAGTGCGCCGTCGTACGCGCCCCACAACATCCGCGGCGGATTGCGAAGCACGGCGGCGTCGAGACGCGGATAGGCGCGCGCGACGTCGTCGCGCCGGCCGTGCGGCTGTGCATGCGCTCGCGCGTCCGCCTCGCGGTCGGACATCGACTGGCCGATCGAGGTAACGCTCGACTGCACCGCGGCGAACGTTCGTCCGAACACGCCGTCCATCCCGCGCTGCAGCACGAAGCCGAGCAACAGCAGCCAGCCGAGCGCCAGGAACGCGGCCTGATATCGCCGTGCGGTCATCGCACGCGATCCTTCCACGCCGCGTACAGCCGGCCGCTCATCAGGGCAACATTGATCATCAGAAATCCGGCCATGCCCGCCGCCACTTCCGTCGTGATCCGTACCTCGGCCTCAGGCATCAGATAAAACCTGCGGACGAATACGGCGAAGAGGGTAGCGATCGACGTAACAGTTATTGTGAGCGGAACTGCCGCCAGTCGCCAGAAATTGCCCGTCTGCCGCGACTTCGCCGTCGGGATGTACGGCACCGCCACGCCGAGGAGTGCGAGGACAAATCCGTGGAAGTAGACGCTCCAGCAGCCGATCTTGAGCAGCATCCCGCGCCAGTGCCAGCCGCGTTCGCGGGATGGATCGCAGAGCCACCGCTGCACGTAACGGTAGATGACGACGCCAAACAGGCCGATCGGCAACGCGTGCCGCAGATAGTCGCTGAGGAACATCGCCGCCGGCTGAATCCCTGTCGTGAGATAGAGCGCCGGGATCAGCAGGTAGACAGGCGTGGTCAGCCCGACCAGGTAATACGTCCCGATCATGAAGTACGACAGTTTCTGGTGCAGCGTGAGCCGGCGGAACGCGCGCGGGTACTCGCGGAGGAGCACGTCGTAAACGCCGCGCGACCATTTCAACTGCTGCTTGACGAACGAGCCGAGGTCCTCGGGGACCAGGCCGCGCGCGAGGATGTCGGGAACGTAGATGGATTTCCATCCTGCAGCATGCAGCCGGATGGACGTGACGAGATCCTCGGCCAGACCGATGCCGTGGCCGCCGATCGACTGCAGTGCCGTCCTTCGAAAAACGCAGTTCGCGCCAATCGCCACCGCCGTGCCGGTGCCGTTCATCCCCTGCAGAATCGGGCCGTAGAAGGCGTAGGTCTGTTCGGCGGCGGCGCGAGCTACGAACGATCGCGGCTGGTTGTAGTACGCCTGCGCCACCTGCACGAATCCGACGCGCGCGTCGTCGAAGTGACCAAGGATTGGATCGAAGAAATTCGACAGCGGGATGTGATCGGGATCGAGTACGAGGATGAAGTCCTCGGCCGTCCGTTCCAGCGCGGCGTTGATCTTTCCCGCCTTCGCGCCGGGAAGTCCGATCAACTCCAGATGCACCGCGCCGCTGGCGCGCGCCAGCTCCGCGAATCGCGGATCGCGCGTGTCGTCGAGCAGGTACGTCGTATGCGGATAGGTGATGTTTCGCGCGGCGGCCAGCGTGCGGACGAACATTTCGTACGGTTCGCCTGGCGACGACGTCGTGAAGATTGCTACCGACAGACCTTCGGGGGCACTGCGCGACGGCGGCTGTTCGATGTGAAAGAAGTTGTACCAGCCGACCAGCAGGCGGAACACGCCGTACCAGATCGCGGCGGAGAGAAGCACGAACAGAAACCGGTTGCTGACGTGCTCCGCGCGAAACCACCAGAACGCGAAGATCGCCACGCTTTGCAGTCCTAGAAAAATCAGAACGCCGAGAATGATTCGCGCCGCGCTCGACAGCGGCACCGCGCGGCGATGGCGAAACAGTTCGGCGTCCGTCCACATCAGAGCCGGCCGCTGAAGCCGAGGTGAATCGAGTCGGCGCGGTAGAAAACCGTGGTCTGGTGTTCGATCCCGATCACGGCGTTGAACGCGCCGTGAAGCGGGAAGGCGACATCGGCCGATGCGCGCCAGGGATGAAACGTGCGGGCGAAGCCGGAATCACGGTCGTGCGCCCAGCCGCCATCAGCGTGCAGATGCACGGTCGCGCGTCCCGCGCGCAGCGACGCCGACGCGACCGCGCGGACTTCCAGAAGATTCTGCGGCGTCCAATACGGGTCGTAACGCCGCGCGGTGCCATCGAAAACCAGCCGGCTCTCCGAGGTGTCGCGAAACGAAACGGCCGCGCCGATCGAGAGCGATCCTTGCTGTCCATGCGCGACCTGCAGAAGACGATAGGCATCGGCGGCGCGGCCGGAGTTCCCATCAAAGTAGCGGATCGCGCGAAACGTCACCGACGAGGATGCGGCATCGCCCTCGCGATTCCATCCGAGCGTCGCAGCGGTCTCACTCGGATGCGCGCGGAGCGACGATGCCGTGTAGAGCAGCTCATGCTGATCGACCTCGGCATGAAACTCCGAGCCGTTCCACGTCCGCGCCAGCGCGATGCCGCCGAGCGGCTTCGTCGCTCCGTCAGGAAAGCGGAACAGCCGCATCGACGCGCTTAGGCGCAAATGCGTGGCCGGTAGCGAGGTGCTCCCTGCGATCGACACGAACGGCGACGACGCGCCCGCGAAGCCGCGCGCCGTGAGCGCGTACGTGCCCGCGGTCGCCGTCCACTTCGTCAGCGGATCCGAAAATGCGGTGTAGGAGATCGCCGCCCGGGTACGCCGCATCGGCTGGTCGTCGCTCACGAAGTCATTGTCACTTACGAAGACGGGCGATGAGGCCGCGCTGATGTCGGCCAGTGCTTTGCGCGACTCCGCATCGCCCGGCCGCGCGCGCACGACGGTCGCGTACTCGCGCTGCGCCGTTCGAAAGTCGCCGCTCCAGTACGCCGCGGTGGCCAGACCTTTACGCGCGTCGACGTCGTCCGGAGCATCGGCGAGGCGCCGCGCATAAACCGCCGCGGCATCGGCGTAACGCTGCTCCCACAGCAGAATCTGGCCCAATCCCAGCTCCGCCGCGCGCGAGTGCGGCTCGCGGCGCAGGATTTCGCGGTACAGCTGCTCCGCCTCCGCGAAGCGCTTCTCCCATCCCAGCCGTTCCGCCGTACGCAACGGATCTTCCGATCGCGCCACGGCCGGGATGGCGACCAGGGCAACGAAGACGAGAGTTTTTGCGAGGCGATTCATTGCCGGGCCGTCGTAAATGTGCGTGCTACGGCGCGCAGGGTTTAAGAGATCGCTACGATCGTCATCACGCGGTTTGCGCGGGAACTTCGATCGGTCCCTGCTTCAGGTCTTCGCGGATGATGAGGTCGAGGAACATCTCGCGGACGCCGTTCTGGCCGTTTTGCTTGTAGGCACGTTTCACGTCCGACGGCTTCAGCTCGATGCCGGTCATCTGTTTCAGGTACTGGCAGAAGACGACCGCCCGCGCGCTGAACGAGATCGCCAGAATCGCCAGCAGCACGGCGGCGAAGATGAAAGGCAGGGCCGTGGCGGAGGTAAGCGTGCTGAAGTTCATGGCGGAGATATTACGGCACGTCAACCAACCACGCCGAACTGCTGCCCGACGTCGACGATCGCTTCGATGGCGCGGTCGAGGTGTTCGCGGGTGTGGGCCGCGCTGATCTGGCAGCGGAGCCGCGCGGCGCCCTGCGGGACGACGGGGAAGCCGAAGCCTGAGACGTAGACGCCGCGCTTGAGGAGCTCGGCGGAGATGGAGATCGCTTTGGCGGTGTCGCCGATGATGATCGGGACGATCGGGTGGATTCCTTCGCGCACCGCCACGCCGCGCGCGGTGAGTTGCTGGCGGAAGTAAGCGGTGTTCTCGTGCAGGCGCGTGACGAAGCTCGTGTCGTTTTCCAATAGATCGAACGCGGCGAGCGATCCCATCACCACCGCCGGCGGCAGCGTGTTGGAGAAAAGATACGGACGCGATTTCTGGCGGAGATACTCGACGAGAGTCTTCGGCCCGGTGGTGAAGCCGCCGTGCGAGCCGCCGAGCGCTTTGCCGAGCGTCGACGTGTGCGCGTGGATTTTGTCGAAGACGCCCAGCTCTTCGCCGGTGCCGCGTCCGGTCTTGCCGAGGACGCCGGTGGCGTGCGAGTCGTCGACGACGAGGAAGGCTTCGTATTCCGCGGCCAGGTCGACGATCTCCGGCAGCGGCGCGAGAGAGCCTTCCATCGAGAAGACGCCGTCGGTCACGATGACCTTGTTGCGCGAACTGCGCGTCGCTTCGAGCGCGCGGCGCAGGTCGGCCATGTCGCGATTCTTGTAGCGCTCCTTCTTCGCCTTCGCCAGGCGGATGCCGTCGATGATCGAGGCGTGATTCAGCTCGTCGGAGATGATCGCGTCCTGCTCTAGCGCTACGGTCTGGAACAGTCCTTCATTCGCATTCCAGCACGACCCGTACAAGATCGTGTCCTCGGTACCGAAAAACGCGGCGATGCGCTCTTCGAGCTGGCGATGGATGGTCTGCGTGCCGCAGATGAAGCGCACCGAGGCCAGGCCGTATCCGTAATCGCGCTCGCCTTTTTCAGATGCCTCGACGATCGCGGGATGGTCGGCCAGTCCAAGGTAATTGTTGGAAGTGAGCATGATCACTTCGCCGATGCCTTCGACGTCGACCACCGCCCCTTGCGGCGATTTCATCAGCAGCTCGCGTTTGAGCGTGCCGGCGGCGGACATCTGATCGAGCTCGGTTTGCAGCGTGGAAATCAGCGACATGAATTTCTCCTCAGCGATTCGGTGTGGCGATCTGCCAGGTGTTGCCCCAGCGATCTTCGACCATGCAGCGATGGTCGCCGTAAGGCGTGTCAACGGGTGCTTCAATCGAGAGCGCGCCGGCATCGAGCGCGCGACGGTACGCGGCGTCGGTGTCCGCGACGTAGACGTACAGAAACGCGGGCGCCGGCGGCCGGACGCCAACATCTGTGATCATGATGATCGAGTCGCCGATCGTGATGTCCGAGGGACGGTCGTCGCGATAGTCGCCGTCGGCATCGAACACGTGCTTGATGAACGCGACCAATCCCTTCGCATCCTCGGCCACGATTCGCGGAGTGACGGTGTGGCGGCTCATGATTTCAGCGTGAGCAGCTCGATGCGATTGCCGAACGGATCGTGAACGTAGGCGCGGTCATAGCCTGCGAGCAGGTGGTCGGGCTTGGTCGCGTATCCGGCGGCTTCGAGGCGTTTCACGAGATCGGCGAGGTCATCGACGAGCAGTCCCGGATGCGCTTTCTTGGCGGGACGGAAATCGTCCTCGATGCCGAGGTGAAGTTCGAGTGCGCCGATCTGAAACCAGAGTCCGCCGCGTTCATTCAGCGTGGCAGGTTTGGGGATTTCCGGTAGTCCGAGAAGGTCGCCGTAGAACGCGCGGCCGCGTTCTTCTTCGCCGCGCGGCATCGCAAGCTGAACGTGGTGGATGGCAGTGGCGGGCATGAAGGGTGATCCCTATAGAGGCGTTTCACCACAGAGACACAGAGGACACAGAGACTTCTCTGTGCTCTCTGTGCCTCTGTGGTTGAAAATCTTTCCGGCACTCACTCGTTGTCGTACTTCAGGTCGCGGCGAAAACATCGGCCGCCTTCGATGTCGAAGACGACGCAGGAGTCGATCGGCTTCGAGTAGACGTGGACGCTTACGGCGCGTTCGTTCCACTCCTCGAGATTCTTGATGCGATGGATCGTCTGCGTCTTGTCGACCGTGTTCAACGGACCGCCGGGGACGACCAGCTCTGTTTCGAGGTTCTGCATCTCGATGCGCGTGGCGCCGGCCAGGCAGTCCATTCCCACGACCTGCTGATTCTCGGGACGGTTGCAGCTGATCTGCTTGTAGTTTTCGACGATCAGCTTCCCCTCGACCATCGTCATCCAGCCGAGCTGCCCGTTGTGCGTGTGCAGCGGCGTGATC
>Ga0157375_10000299_pt1 | contig 44874 bp, 40 predicted proteins | sample M35metaG_FD_115311 | JGI IMG/M metagenome (GOLD analysis project Ga0157375, IMG submission 115311) | Miscanthus rhizosphere microbial communities from Kellogg Biological Station, Michigan, USA - M3-5 metaG | ecosystem: Host-associated > Plants > Roots > Rhizosphere > Soil | place: USA: Michigan...
CGCCGGCGCTCCGGAACTGATGATCCAGGCCAGCGTGCAATGGACCGGCGCTGCCAGGACGATTGCCGCACTCTTCGAGCAGCTGGACGACGACCGCGCCGCACTGGTCGATTATGTGACGGGTGTGGGCGCCTGCCTCGATCTCGATGAGCTGTTCAAAAGCGGCTGCCCTGCGCCGAGGCTCCTTACCAGACGCACCCTTCCGGCAACGCTTTTCTCAGAGCGTAGCCGCGTTTTCTGCATTCATGTCCGGCGTCGACGGTCTGCTCGTCTGACCGTCCTCGAGGCTCCACGGCGCATTTTCCGAGGCCGTGCTCCTCCGCTCGTCTCAACCTGCTCGCTCTGATCACGGCAAGTTTGAGAGAACGAAAGGAGGACCATTGTGTCCATTGAGAATGAAGTACCCGTTACCACCCCTGCGACGTCCCACAAGGACGCCGCTGCAGCGATCATCGACGAGGTTCGCGGTCTGAAAGATCGGATCCCGCATTTCGTCATTCCGGAATCCAAAGCAGCCCGGCAGCGTCTGGCCAGGGCCGCCTCGGTGCCGCCGCAGTTCATCGACCTCACGTCGATGGCCACGCGGAACAACGAGACACTGGCCCGCGGCGGCGGCGATTCAGGTCCTGAGCAAACCGAGGATCTGATGAGCTACGCCGAGGCCTACGGTCCGCTGGCGGATGAACTGGAAGCGATGGCGCTCTTCGTCCGCCACAGCGTGCGCGTGGCGAAGAACAAGGCCGGGAGCGGTGCGCTCATGACCTACGCCATGGCCAAGCGACTGGCCAAACGGCCGGAGACAGCCAGTCTCGCACCGCACGTCGAAGACATGCGGCGCGCGCTGGCCACACCTCGCCGTAAGGCCAAATCCAGCCAGGCCCCGGTTCCGGCAAACCCCGGTACACCGCCTGCTCCGACGCCGCCGACGAAGCAGTAATGTGATCCGGTTCGCGCAGTAACCCCGCGCGGGCGCGTCCGAAGGCGCGCCCGCGCATTTGGTTTGGGGGAGGGTTCGGCGATGAAACGATCTCGCGCCGCCAGTGGCGATCCCAATGATAACGTCGCAATTCAGCATTCCACGCATCGATGATCCCGGTGTCGTCATCTACTTGACGGGAAGCACATTCTTCAACTTGACGTCGAACATCATTACGGGTTTTCCGGGAAGCAGTATTTCTACGCATACGGTCAGACGCCACCGCCCGCTGGATTGATCGACGCTCTGGCCGTGTCGCCCTATCACTGCTGGCACGGCGCGCGACCGGACCGTTGTACATCTAGCGGAGCGAAGTGGCCCTCGCTTTCGAGGGCAGCCTGGACTTTTTCGAGGCGGATATCATTCGTATAAATGCCGGATTGGAAGGTCGCAACGTAAGGCTTAAAGCCGTCTTTTGATACGCGCAGAATTAGTTTATGTCGTCCGCCCGCATGCATGCCGCCAGCGTCAAAACATCCATTGGTTTTGGAGAGTTCATTGGCGATCGGCTTGCTGTGAGGATCATTGGCTGAACTTGAGGCCACCTCAATTGTGATTTCGGCTCCTACTAGTGGATTTCCGTTTGAATCGCTAATGCGGCCCGAAACCTCAGCGCCGCCATCGCTTGAGCAACAAGTCATTGCTGCGAACAACATCGCGAAGATAACGGTAGTCGTCTTCATTTTGGCCTCAAGTAGACGAGATACTCATCGATGAATTGTAATCCGGGTTTGAAGATCTCGAACTTTTCACTTCATCCCAGTCCGCCCGCGTAAATGAGTCGCCGGTTTCTAATTTTGTTGTGATGGCAGGGTGGCCTTTCGGTTTCTCCAGGGAGGATGCTTGGATTTGTGTGCCGAAGGCGTTGGAAAATATCCAAGGCGATTGCATGCGGGTCCAATAAGTGTCCTTTTGAGACGCATCAGGCTTCCCGGAATTTAGCGCCTCGGCGATCGTTCGCGTATGGGCCGCTTAACTTATTGGCTCCGATGCCGCTGGTGATGTGAATCGCTGCCGGCTGGGACAACGCCGGTGGAGATCCGTGCCCGGTCTTCGTTCTCCTTCCTTCGCTCATGGCTTTTTCTTCCGAGCGTAACGAACACCGAAAACAAGGCTCAACGACAATAGAAGACCTACGGCCGCCACCACGACAATCGCACTCCAGATAGAGGCAACGTCGCGTAGCCCGATTGAAAGTTTTGTCCGATCACGGTAGCCCCCTGACAGCATTGCCCAGGCAAGGGGCATGCAAATGGCGAGCTGCACCACGACCCCAATAACCTTGTTTCGAAACCAAGCCACCGAAGCCACGATCGCGGTAGCAACGCCGCAAACCCAATGGAAAAGATCGTCGGTTCTCGATGGATGCATGATATCACCTGGTCGAAAAACCGCGCACAACGCTGCGTACAATGGAATTGCCGCGACATTTAGCGCAGACATCAAAAAAGCAAGACGTTGCATCTGCCGTCCTCCGTCTACGATGCACCGCCAAAGCGTTGTTGGCTGTGCGTTTTTGGTCAGTGCCCGCGCTTCCGTCTCACTTGTTATCTAGCCAAATAACGTCAGTACCGGCCACTGTCTAGTCCGATTCGAGGGCATTACATCGGTGGCTGAGAAAAAACTATCTCGGTTCCAAAGGCATTGGAATACGCCCAGTCTGAAGGTTGCATCCATCCGGGCAAATCGTTGCCGGGCTGTGTCATATCGAGCGTGTAAGTCGTCGGCGACGCAAGGCCGGGAACCGTCGGAACGGACTTGTAATCTGAGTCCTGCTCTCGATCGCCGAGTATTGGGTGCAGGAGCGCATCCCTTGGATCAATTAGGCCGAGTTTGATGGCAAGCGATTGCCAGAGGCCGTATCCCACAGACTCACCTTGCTTGATTTCGGAATAGTTGGTGCACTGCAGATTTCCATTCTTGTATTCGCTGTTTGGGTTCGGGTCCTTGACTTTGTCCGGGTTGAAATTGTTTCCAAGGAACTTGAAGCGCAGTGGTGAGAGGCCACGTTTCGCACCATAACTTCCAGAATAAGAACCGATGTATTCATCGCCCCAACGTGGATGTTCGTATGTCTTGCCGAATCGACCCGTCTTCATATCAATCCAGACAATAGCTTCATGTAGTGCAGCGTTGCCGCCGTATTCCAGGACCGCGAACCATTCGCGACCGTCAACGTCTGTTCGACCTAGTGGGCTATTGCCGACGTACGCATACCGGTTCCAGCGCTGCGGCAGCCGCAGATTTGCGTTGACTATGACATTCGGATCGACTGACAAGAATCGGGCTCGCGCGGGATCGTAATATCGTGCGTGAAGATAATCTGGAAGAACGGCAGTTCCGGTGGAGGGTCCGACGTTCGCCGTATCCCTCTCGTGCCCCGTGTACTGCAGCATCCCAGCGCCGGTGGCGCCGCCGTTGCCGAAGGCATCGAAGCTGACGTTGCCGATTGCGCGGCCGGTGGCATCCGTCAGGATGGCTGGGGAGCCGAGGTGGTCGAGGCCGTAGTGACGCGCGCCGTTTGTGGACTCGTAAGCCAGAAGCGAGGCGCCGCGCCAGATCTCATCTTCGCGCCAGCTCCAACCGCCAGTGCTGGTGTTGGTCCAAGTGCGCAGGAGGTGATTGTCGAGTCCGCGCAGCGTCCAGTTTGTAGTCGTGGCGCCGGTACTGAGTTTTTCGACCAGGGCGATCCGTTCGTCGCCGGCGGTATAGATGTAGGAGAAGTTGCGCGTTCCGTTGTTGGGGAGTGGCACGGTGGCGCCGGTGGTCATGCTGAGGGCATCATACGTGAACGAACGGCCGATATCGTCATGGAGCACATCGCCGGCCTCGTCATAAGAGAACGCCGCGTCGTGATTCGTTGTGCCGGTGAAGGAGGAGGAGAATCTCGGGGCGAAGCGCGATGTGGCCGCCATGAGCGATTTGTCATTCAGGAAGATCGCCGGCTTCGGATTTCGCCCGAACCTGGATGAGCCTGGACCGCCGTCCGCGGGCGAACTGGCGGCCGATGTGGCCGGGGCGCCAGTCAAGTTCAGCGGAATATTGATTGCACCGTCGACCAGCGCGAGCGTTCCATTCACTGGGCTTTCGCTGGCGTTGCCTCCTTCATCGGAAAGCACGGTCACGCTTGGGTCCAAGGTAATGGCGATCGATGATCCGGGTGATGCCGAGCCGTTCAACGTGAAGACGAGATGGGCCACGAGATCTCCGGGGGCGGAGGCATTCAACGTGAAGGGAATGAGGTTCGATGATTCCTGGAAGGTATCGACCAGCGAGATGGAGCTCGTGGTCGAGGGACTGAACGCTGCGGCGGGTGAGAGATTCGAGGTAATCCCTGCCCCCGTGAACGTGACTGAGGAAACTGCGGAGGCGGGCGAATAAGCGACCTTAATGCTGAACGACTGGATTTTTGATCCGGCGGCCTGATCCCGGCCAAGGCGTGTGCCAGAGAGGTCACGGATATAGACGGGGACGTCCACTCTGTTACCCGTGGCGTTGACGGTACCTACGGTGATGCTGTCAGCAACATTGGCGTTGACGGGAGTCAACTCGCCACTCGGAAGCGCTTGCTGCTCTGGAGAACTGGGAAGCGGACCGCCAAGGAACAAGAAGTTTATAAGAAAAAAGATGTCCAGCGGGTTGACCGCGCCATCGTTATTTGCATCGCCTGAAAGCAAGCCGGCAGCGCCATGAGGAACCGGTCCGCTCATAAACAAAAAGTTAACCAGGTAGAAGACGTCGAGAGGACTTACAACACCGTCGCCATTAGGATCGAACCGGCGTGGTTGAAGCGTCCCAGCACTGGTCTTGTTCCCGAACGAGTCGTAGGTGAACACCTGATTATTGGAAAGCGATGGCGGAGTGAAATCGACGGAGGAAACCAACCGCCCGGCGCCGTCATATTGGTAATTCGTATGAGTTGTCGCGGTATCGCCGATCTGCTTGATGTTGCCGGTAGAATCGTACGAGTAGGGGCCGATCAGCTTGTTGGCTCCGAGGTTGCTGATGACATGAATCGTAGCCGGGCGCGCCATACCGCTCGGGTCCGCATCCCAATCTTCATTCTCTCCATTCGCATGCGCGATATGACCAGGGAGACCGTTGGCCAGGTGGGCCATGCTCGTCACATAACCGTTGATTCCGGTCAATAGAGCGTTCGTGTAGGAATATGCGACCGTTCTTGGCGGAGTCGAAGCCAGCGCGCCGTTTGTGGGGTACGTGATCGAAGCGATGTTGCCGAGATCATTCCACGCCTGTCCCAATGAAAAGGTGTTTGCCTGCAGCGCACCGCCGATGGTCGTCGCGCGCGCGGAGACGCGGCCGTTCGGCCCTCCGTAGGTGTAGGTTTCGGCGACCGTGATGTCGCCGCCGAGGGTCGGTTGGTAGTTGTGCCGTGTCGCTGTCTGGAGTTTGCCCAGTCTGGGATTGTCAGTCGAGTTGTCCGTGGCGTAATCGAAAACCTTCAGATCGCGCCGGGTTTGCGTTGATGGGTCGAGATCCTTGACGCGGGTCAACCGCTCTGAAGCGTCATAGAGGAAGATGGTATCGAACGCGCCGCCGGCCGTGCCGTTAACCCGGTGGCGCAGGTGTCCACGAGCGTCGTATTCGGGATAGCTTACAGTCCCATAGCCGTTTATGCCCTTCTCCGGATGTTGCTCGGATGTCAGGAAGCCGGCGAGATCATACGTAAAGGTCCGATGCTGCAGGCCCTCGGGTGCGTTGGTCGACACGGACGTCAGCCGGTTTCCAACGTCATAGCCATAGGTCGTGGTGAGACCATTGCCGAGGGCCTCGGTGACCGACGCCAGGCGTCCGTGTCCATCGACGGTCTCGGTCGTTGTGAAAGCCCGTTCGCCTGCGGGACAAGGCGCGAGCGGCTCGCTGGCGGAGACACAAGCGGTGCGAGCCGTCACGCGGCCGCCCGTATAAGCGAACGTGGTTGCCCTCGTGTCGGGCATGGTGACGCTCAGCGGACGGTCGAAACGGTCGAAGGTCGTGCTCGTCGAGTGGGCCGGCGTGAAGTTTTCCCACGAGGAGCTTCCGCGAAACTCAGGCATTGAAGTGCTGACCGCTCTTCCCAGGGCGTCGTAATCGGTTTTCGTGGAGGACCATCCCTCGGGAAACTGCTCCTTGCTCAGCACAGACCGCCCAAAGGCGTCGAAATAGAGAAAATTGCTCGTTTCCGCGGTAGCGGTCGAACTGGAGCCGAATGGCCTCCGAATGATCGAAACGGACGAAGGCGTACCGAACGTGTATGTGTACTTCGTCCACGCCTCGCCCGGCGGTCGGACTTCGATCAACCGTTGCATCGTGTCATAGGTGTACATCGTGGTGAGCAACCCCGAGGTATCGCGGCTGGCCGAAGCCAGGCCGGTGTTGGAGTCGATGCTCAGATCGAGCGATTTGAAGCCGGCGCCAGCATACTGAGTGGAGTCGACGCTGCCGGCCGAGTAATGATGGGTTAGCCGGTATGTTGGTGAATTCCCTGGATCGCTCGTACACGTCGTGAACCCGGCGCTGAGCGGCTGACTATCGCCTCCGAAATACGATTCCGCCGTTACATTGCCGCCGGTTTGTTCAAACGTGGCGAGAAGATCTTTGGTGCGATCGCCTGTTCGCCAGGTCCGCCGCCGCTCCAGAAAGCCTGTCGTGCCATTGAAGCAGAATTCACTCCTGGCTGTCTGGACATTTTCGGCAATGGTCTGGAAGTCGTAGACGCCCGGCATCCACGGCGAGGACGGCAGGATCATGTAGGCATCAGGCGAGGATCCGCCGCCGGGAACGTAGGTGCCGCCGCGCGCGTTGAAATGCGTCGTTGTGATCCGAGGGACGGTGCCCGGGAAATTGCTGCGATGCGTGTTTGTCCTGTAGTGCCCCAACCCGTCGAAATCGCCAAACTCGGTTTCTTCATAACAAGCGCCGCCGCAGCCCGTGTCGTTGTTGAACACGGTCCTGCTCCTCCTGACGCGGCGATTCTGATCGCCCGCAGCCGGTCCGGCTTCCAACTCGTACTGAACATACGTTGAGCGGCTGGGCTGAACCGGAGCATTGCTGGCGTCGAGACAGGTGCGCGTGCAACCGGCTCCGAAAAGCGGAATCTGGAGCGTGCACGGCGAGTCGTAAACCTCGTTGGAAAGGAGAAGCCCATCTGCCGTGGATGTCCCGCTCGTGCGGGTAAAAGGCATGGCGTATTCGAGCTCCTCGACCGCATTCGTATAACAGGATTGATCCATTCCAGGGCCGAAGTGGTCGACGCTGTAATAATAAACGGTCGTTCGTTGAAGCGGATCTTTGACCGTGATTGCCAGCCCTTGCTTTTCCAGCTGCGTGGTGTCGTTCGGCGGGTGATGGAAGAAGGCAGGGTCTGTCAGATCGGCGCTGTAAGTCCACGTACCGGCCGCGGTGTTGTTCGCGTCGAAGAGGGTGCGGGTGATTACGCTGGAGGAGTGATCACGCCACGTTCCGGGGATTCCCTTCTCCAGTTCGTCGGGATAAACGGGGAAGCGTCGCTGGCCGAGCGTGTAACCGATGTTTCCGCCCGTGGGGAGGGTCAACTTCAGCAGATGGCCGGCGTTCAGCGAGCAGGTGGCCGTGCCCGTCGCAGGGTCAAGCTCGATCTTGTTATAGGTAAAGGCGAAGCTCGAGGAATCGGGCTGCGTCACACTGTTCAGGAAACGGGTTTTGGTGGTCGCGCCGGAGAACTTGTCATCGCAGTTCTTGGAGATCGATTCGTAGTCGCCATAGTTGAAATGATACGTCGCTGTCTGTCCGTTGAAGGCTGCCAGATCGATGCTGCTTACGAAAAGATGGGCATTCGACTGGCCCGAGAATTCGAAGAACGTCTCATTGATGAAGTGGATGGTATGTGTGCGGATGTCGCCGCCGCCCGGAGTGCCATCTTTGAGGACCCAGGTCAGGGGATCGGGATACGTCACATGCAGATAGTTTCCGAAGCGGTCGACGATGCTGACCAGGCGGTACGTCAGCTTGGCATCTTCCTGCACCGTCGGAGGAGTGTCCTGGATTCCGACCTGCTTCGAGACGGCTGCCTCGAATGTATGCGTGTTCCCATCAGGCGCCTCGATCGAATAAGAGACGGTGTAGTCATGGCAGAACCCGAAAGGTGCACAGGGGTGAACGAGGCTTGCCGTTCGCGCGCCGCGGCGTAACCGAAGGTAGGAGCCGTCGCGCGTGTATCCGACCACGGTGTTGAGAATGAGAGAATCCGACCCGGCGTATTGAGTACCGTCCTCTTCCATGTGAAGCGTCGTGTAGAACGTATGCTCGCTGCCATCGGCGCCGACGTAGACCCAGTTGCCGCCGTTCGAAATATCCAGAATGGCGGGGTCGTGGGGCGCGACGAGCTCGCCGAGCGTCAGTTTCCATCCCAAGCCGGCATTGGAGAAACGATTCGGGATCGCCTCGGGCGGAGTCTCGCCTTCGATGGCCCATGCATTGCCGTTGTAGATCAGGTGGAGTCCGTAGCTCAAGCTGCCGCCGGGCGTGTACGTCGGTCCGATCGGAAGTGCGACGGTGAGGTTCCCGTTGAAGAGATTCACCGTGTCGTAATCGCCCATTTGAAACGACTTCGCCGGTTGAAAGCCGAGGGCGTTATTCGGAGCCTGCTGCGCCAGAAGAGAACCGACGAGCACGAAGCTGCAGAGGAAAATACAGAGGGGTTTCATATCTAGCACTCTCCCGGCCTGCAATGGCCGCCGCTCGAATTGAATTGGAGCGCCAGTACTCGGAACTCGAGCGTGCGGTCGTCGACGACGAAGAGGTACGCAGCCCTCTGGGATGGATCGGCGAAATTGGGCAGCAGTACGTGCACGACGCCATCGATCGCGCCGTCGGTATCGGACGCGCTGCCGTCCTTGGCATCGATGACGGCAAGCGCGGAGGCCGTGGCGTCCGCAGGCTTAATCCGTCTGCCGCGGGAATCCATATTGAGATTGCTGCGATCGCTGAGCGTCACGACGTGCGTGTGTGCCCGTTGGATGAGGAGGGTTTGAGACAGTGAACCCACTTCGCCGCTCGTGAAAGTCGCTGCGTCAGGCAGCTGCCGAAGCACACTCCCTTCAGGCGATGCGACCGTGTAACTGAACGCGGTCTCGTCAATCAGCAGCCAGATCGACCGAGGTTTCACGCCACCCTCGATCGTCGCGGTAAATGCGCCGTTCGCATCGGCTTGATAGGAAATCGTCGGCGTGGTGACGGTCTGGGAATTCGCCTTTCGATCGATGGAAAACCCGATAAGGGCCACCAGATCCCCGGGCGCCAGCCCGGTGCATGACACGGTGGTGGCGGTAAAAACGATGGTGGGGCCGTCATTCGTCTGCATTTGGCCGGCAAACGGGATCGGCTGTGAAAGCGCTGCGCTGGCCGAAACAATTGTCAGAAGAACGAAAAGGATGATCGATCGGTGGCTGAGGGTTCTCGGTTTGGACACAATCTCTCCAGCGGCAGAATTTGCCGTCTTCGAATCAGAAATGATGCTGATCACGCGAGGTGCGCTCGCGCTACATTTGGACCGTCATTGAGGGGTGACGGGGAGGGACAAATCCCTACCGGTGTTACCGAAAATAATTGTGCACTGAAGTCGCCAGGACGAATGAGTAGACCGATGCATTGCCGACAGAATTACGGCGCGCGCAGCATGGAGCGAGGGCGTTCAACGGTACGCGCGTTCGAGTCGCCGCTGCCGGTCAGGGAGGTAAGAGTCAGGAAGAATCCGAGGCCGTGAGGGAGATTGGACCTCGTTTGCGCGACTAAGAGCAAAGAGAGGTGCTCCATGTCCAGAAAACTGGTCTTCATCCTGGTTCTTCTTGTCGTTTCTCCGCTCATGGCTCGTGATTGGATCGTTCCCGCGGCGGCGCATGCGCCGGGAGCGGCCAATACCAACTGGCGGAGCGATCTGCGCATCGTCAATCCGTCGGGGACGGCGGCCAGCGTGCGCATCGATCTGCTGCCGTCGGGGGCGGACAACACGGCCCGCTCGCAGTCGGCGACCGTCAGCGTGCCGGCGCAAGGGCAGCTTTCGCTGGTCGATGTGCTGTCGGCGAAGTTCTCGTTCAGCGGGAACGCGGCGCTTTACGTCAGCTCCACCGAGCAGTCGCTGGTGATCACCAGCCGCACGTACAACGAGGCGGCAGGCGGTTCGACCTACGGCCAGTTCATCCCCGGCGTGGCGGTCACCGACGCGCTGGCGGCCGGGCAGCAGGGGCACCTGATCTACGTGACCAAGAACAACGACTACCGTACAAACGTCGGCTTCGCCGGGACGACCGCCACCGCGGGACAGGTCACCATCAAGCTCTTCGACGCCAGCGGGATCCAGCTCGGGACCGGAACGTTTCCGGTGCAGGCGTACGGGCAGACGCAGGTGAACGACGTCTTCGCGGCCACGAATTCGGCCGCGACTTCCGTGGCCCGCGCGGTGGTGACGTCGACCGTGCCGGTAGTCGCGTACTCCTCGGTGATCGACAACCGTACCGGCGATCCGATCGCCGTCGTCGCCGCAAAACCGAGCGACGCATCCACCGTGCTGGCCATCCCCGGCATCGCCCATCTGGCCGGTGCCGCCAACTCGCTTTGGCGCTCGGACGTGCGCATCTTTCAGCCGGGCCAGGGGGACGACAACGCCTCGGTGGTGCTGACGTACTACGCCGGCAATACGGCGAACCCGAATCCGGTGACGCGCGTGGTCTCGATCGGGGCCAACCGGATCGTGGCGCTCGACGACCTGCTGCTGAGCACCTTCAACATCTCCGACGGCAGCGGTGGCTTGCGAATCCAGGCCAGCAGCGCGCTGCTGGTGACGTCGCGGACGTACAACCAGTCGGCCGATGGGACGTTCGGGCAGGACGTGCCGGCGGTGGCGGTCTCCAATGCCCTCAGCGCCACGGCGACGGCGCTCTTCTCGGGGCTGAGCGATTCCGGCTACCGCACGAACACCGGTTTCTTCAACCTGACGTCGACGCCGATCGATCTGACGCTGACGCTGAAGCGGCCGGATGGTTCGGTGCAGGCCACCAAGCCGTTCCACCTCGACGGCAACATGATGACGCAGGTGAATCTCTTCGCCTTCATGGGCGCGGGCGGCACCGCTACCGCATCACTGGCGGTTTCGGGCAGCGGCAGCAGCTCGTATCTGGCCTACGCATCGATCGTCGACAACAACTCCGGCGATCCGGTCTATGTGCCGGCCGCGCTGTCGACGGCGGCGCCTTCGAACAATCCGCCGGCCGGTGGCGACTGCGTGACTCTGCCGTTCATGCGCGCCGGCCTGGTCCTCGGCTATCGCACGAGCGACGGCAGCTACACCTCGACGCAGACGGTGATCTCCGACAGCGCTACGAAAACGGAACTGCACGATGCGGCCGTCGCCGGTGGAGTTTCGGAAGACATCGACTCGACCTTCGACTACGTGGTGCAGGGCGACCTTCGCGCGGTGACGCACATGCTCAGCAAGGCTACGGTGCACTCGGTGATCAACATCCTGGCCAATACGGACATCACCTATTCGCCGGGCTTGGTGATCTCGCCGCTTTCGAGCTATTGCCCCAACGCGACGTTCGCCATTCCGGCCACGACGCAGACCGTGGTCCTCTCCGGAACGATCCCGGGACCGACGACGGTGACGCAGCGTCCGGCCGCGACCGGCGTGATCCTGGCCGTGAACGAGAGCCTCACCACCGCCGCCGGTACATTCACCACCGTGAAGTACAAGAGCACGCAGGGCGCATCGAGCACGGTCGCCTACAGCTACGGCTGGTACGACATCGCCACCGGCGTCCTTGTCCGCCAGCAGGAGTTCGGCGCCAGCGACAACCTGGTGCAGACGCTGGACCTGACGTCCATCCACTGATTCTCCGAACGGGGCGCGATTCATCGCGCCCCGTAACTCGTCGAGGATTTTGCGCTCCACATTGGCTGACCGCGGAGGGCGGTGTGGAAGGCGACGGAAACAACATCGCTGAATTTTCGAATTACGATCGGTTGCGAATTCCGGACAGGGAGACTCCATGATCACCAAACGTTTTGCCGTCGCTGTCGCCGTCGTTTTCGTTGCGTTTGCCGCCATGGGTGCCAGAAAAGCTTCGACAGCGCCCGGCAAGTACGAAGGTTGGGGTCCGGATATCGACTCCATCGAGATCGTCAAGACGTTCAAGACCGCCGGCTACGCACGCGTGGTCGTGGAGCCTCTGGACACTTCGTCCACGCCGAGACCTGAAGAGAAGGACATGGTCGAGAAGTTCGAGAAGGCCTCCCGGCGGGCGACCGAGTCGTTCCTGAAGGGACTCAAGAAAAACGTGCCCGATGCGGCGATGGCGGAGACGCAGCCGGGCGCTTCCCGTGTGCTGATCGTGCGCGGCAAGGTCACGTTGATGGAACCCGGCTCGCGCGCCAAGCGGATGTGGGTTGGGTACGGTGCGGGCGCGTCGCGCGCCGCGATCTCCGGCGAGATCGTCGACGGGCAAACAGGCGAAGTGCTCGCCCGCTTCACGCAGGAGCGGCGCTCGGCATTCGATCGCCTGGCCGGTTACGAGGAGATCATGGTCCGGAACCTGGTGGCGATCGGTGAGGACGTCGGGAATCTGCTGAAGGAGTTCTGACGGTGAAAGCGTAGCGCCGGCGGCGCGCCGGCTGTACCGCCGCCGGCCCGGCGGCAATTCTGGAACTGCCAGCGAGCCGCTGGCGGTCCAGCCGCCGAGCCGACGGCGCTACGCCTTCACGGCCACTCGATCACCACATCCGGCAGCCGCGTCCTTCCTCCCTTTCCGTCGATCACTTCCACCTGAACGTCCGTCCAGCGCGGTACGCCGCTAGGGCGTTTCTTGGGGAAGGTGATGGTGAAACCGGCATTGTGAATGCGCGGGTACCAGGGGAACTTGGACTGCACGTCGATGCGGCTGGCCGGCGTGGTGTGAAAACGGTACATGCCGTTGTGCAGCAGGACGTCGACGGTGGTGATGCCGTTCGGCGATAAGGCCCAGCCGCTGACGGTGAGCGGGCCGTCGATCCGCTGCTCGCTATGGGGCTGATCGACGACGCCGAAGGTACGGGCCATGTAGGTGGACTGGCCGTTGAGGGCGCGCTGCAGCTCCTGGTCGTCGGTGAAGCGCGCGCCGTCGGGTTTGTCGGGCGTCCGCAGATCGTGCCAGTTGGGAACGTTCTGTGTGACGGCGAAGACGTAGTCGCCGCCGCCGCGATGATCGAAACGGCGGATGAATCCGAGGCGGCCCGCGGCCATCTCGCGGGTGAGCCATTCGTGGGTCGGCTGCGTGGCGCCGCGCAGCCAGTCGTCGTGCACGAGGATGAAGTGGCAGTCGTTGGCGGCCAGCAGCGGCAGGAATCCGTCAGGGATGTTCTTCTGCTGCGCCATCTCCTTGATCTTCACGTGCAGCGGCGGCTCGAAGCCGGAGGTGCCGTTCATCAGCGGCTTGTGATGAATGGTGGCGCCGAATTGATAGAGAAACTGCGCGATCCCCTCGGATGCGGGCAGCTCCAGCGTGCCGCCGGAGAATTTGGTGTCGCGCATCCAGACGTAGGCGGGATCGATGACCTCGAGGGCGTGTTCCCAGCGGATGATCGGGACGACGTCGTGAATCGAAAGAGCGATCAGCAGCGCGGCCACGCCCCATCGCGTGATCTTCGTCTTGCGCCCATCGATCCACGCCGCCGCGCCGCAGGCGCTGGCGCCGGCCAGACCGACGTAGGCGACGGTGGCCCATCGCGCGGGGACGCGCATGCTGCGGAACAGCAGCACGCGGTTGTAGAGAAAGTTGTGGATGAAGGCGTGCAGGCCGAGCGAGCCGAGAACGCCGAGCACGATCCAGAAGAGCATCACCCACATCTCGATCGGAACGCGCGAGCGGGCGGCCGCGGTGCGCAGCGATTGCAGCGTTTCGCCGGAGAAACCCTTCGGCAGTTGCAGCGCCAGGCGGACGGCGATGACCACGATCAGAAAGACGACGGGGAGGTCGGAGTCGTGGATGCTGATGATGGTCCGGCCGAAGGGTCGCCATTGATAGCGCACTGAGGCTGTGCCGAGGTACGCGCCGACGGCCAGGATCACGATGGCGACGTCGAGAAGGTGCAGCGGCCATCGCGGTACGGGGCGGGCATCGAGCGCCACCGGCAGTTTGCGGCGATCGATCAGCAGCGCGCTGGCAGTGAGGAAGAGCATCATCAGCCCGGGGAAGAGGACTTTTTCTCCCTGCACGTTTTTCGGATCGGCGATCTCGCCATAGGCGCGGCTCCGGCCGGTGGCGGAGAGCCAATCGGTCCAGGTCGCGGAGCCCCAGAGCGCCGCGCCGCGGTCGCGCACCATTCCGTATTCTTCGGAGACCCGTTTGTACGGCAGCAGCACCGGAATCATCAGAGCGGCGGCGAGGATCGTCGCGCTCGCGGCACCGATGAGCGTGCGCCATTTGAAGCGCGTCGCCAGCAACGCCAGAAGTGCGATCGAGAGGACCAGCGCGGTCGTCCCGAAGAGGAACTGGTGGATGTTGGTCAGGCCGTTCATCAGCACGCAGAGGCCGTAGAGGATGGCGTTGCGGATGGTCGGCCGGCGCCAGTAGTGGAGCAGCGCCGCCAGCATCATCGGCATCCATCCTCCCCAGACGAATTGCAGGTGGGAGAGATGGTCGACGCGGAAGTTGACGAAGGAGTAGAGGATCCCGGCGACCAGTCCGGCCGGCGTCGATCGCGTCAGAGTCCGCCCTAGAACGAAGGCGCCGTAGCCGCAGAAGGCGAAGCCGAGCAGAAAGGCGATGTTGTAGACGGCGAGAGGGGTGAATCCGAGGAGGTAGAACGGCAGCGCGATGAGCGCGATGCCGAAGAGGTTCTCGCCATACGCCAGCGGATATTTGCTGGGATGGAAGATGTTGGCGTCGTAAATATGCGACGGCGAATTGGTGATGCTGTAGAGGTCCCAGTCGAGGATCCAGGTGTTGAGCAGCGGCTCGCCGAGGCCGGGGACGGCGGTGTTGAGACGGACGGCCACCGGCCAGGTGAGGATGACCGTGAAGATCAGGAAGAAAGCGAAGACGCCCGCTTCCCGAAGCACGCGGATGCCGAGCGGATGCGCGTCGTCCGCGCGATAGCCGAATGGCTCGGATGTCATCGAGGCGAGGGTAGCAGAGGCGGCGTAGCGCCGCCGGCCCGGCGGCGGTTTCGTTCACGCGCCACCGAGCCGGTGGCGGTCCAGCCGTCGAGCCGACGGCGCTACGCCTGCTGCCGTTTGATATCTTCACGCCCATGATCAACAAAGTCGTCGCTTCGGCAGACGAGGCGGTTCGCGATGTCGCTGATGGCTCGACGCTGGTCGTCGGCGGCTTCGGGTTGTGCGGCATCCCCGAGAATCTGATCAACGCGCTGGTGAAACGCGGCGTGAAGGGCTTGACCTGCGTCTCCAACAACGCCGGCGTCGATGACTGGGGCCTCGGCCTTCTTCTGCAGACGAAGCAGATCCGCAAGATGGTGTCGTCGTACGTCGGCGAGAACGCGGAGTTCGAGCGCCAGTATCTGGCCGGTGAGTTGGAGGTGGAGTTCGCGCCACAGGGGACGTTGGCGGAACGGATGCGCGCCGGCGGCGCCGGCATCCCGGCGTTCTTCACGCCCGCGGGTTACGGAACGATCGTGGCCGAGGGAAAGGAGACGCGCGAGTTCGACGGGCGGATGTACGTGATGGAGCGAGGGATCGTGGGGGATTTCTCGCTGGTGGCTGCACAGAAAGCAGATCGCATGGGCAACCTGCAGTACCGCAAGGCCGCGCGAAACTTCAATCCGATGGCGGCCACGGCGGGACGCATTTGCATCGCCGAGGTTGAGGAGTTAGTGGAGCCTGGGGAACTCGATCCGGATTGCGTCCACACACCGGGGATTTTTGTTCATCGCCTAGTCGTGGCAAAACGAATCAAGCGGATCGAGCAGCGGACGGTTTCGAAGTAGATGTGGATCAGTGATCAATGGTCAGCGAAGAGTCGCTTGGGAGCGCGGGCGTCCCGCCCGCCGTTTGAGCAGGATGTCAGGCAAGTACTGCGGGAGGGACGCCCGCGCTCCCAGGGAAGTCTCTGCAGGAACCCTGATTACTAAGGACAAACATGCCCCTCACTCGTGACCAGATCGTAAAACGCGCCGCACAAGAGCTGCGCGACGGCTACTACGTCAACCTCGGTATTGGGATGCCGACTCTTGTCGCGAACAACATACCGCCCGGTATGGAAGTGATCCTTCAGTCCGAAAACGGCATCCTCGGACTTGGACCGTTTCCGGCGGACGAGGACGTCGATCCCGATCTCATCAACGCCGGCAAGCAGACCGTGACCGTGCTGCCGGGGGCGTCGTACTTTTCCAGCGCTGATTCTTTCGGAATGATTCGTGGCGGCAAGGTCGATCTCTCCATTCTTGGGGCCATGCAGGTTTCGGCGCGGGGGGACATCGCCAATTGGATGGTGCCGGGATCGATGGTGAAGGGGATGGGTGGGGCGATGGATCTCGTGGCCAGCGCCAAGCGGCTCATCGTGACGATGGAGCATGTCACCAAGAAGGGCGGGAAGAAGATTCTCGAGAACTGCGATCTGCCGCTGACCGGCGTGAAATGCGTCGATCGCATCATCACCGACTACTGCGTGCTCGATGTGACGGAGAGCGGCCTGAAGCTGATCGAAGTAGCGCCCGGCGTCAGCGTCGACGAGGTGCAGTCGATGACGGAGCCGAGGCTGATCGTCGGCGGCGACGTCCGGGAGATCAGCGTCTGAAGCCTGCGCGCGCCGCGGCACTCGCCATCGCGCTGGTGATCGCACTTGCAATCGCAATTGGTGCGTTCGAGCCCTTCTACCTTCGAATTTTCACGCTCGATCGCACGCGGCAGGCGGCGTTGCTCACGGAGCTGCCGTATCGCAAGCTTCCCGGCCTGCGGCAATTTCTCCTCGACGTTCGCGCGCGCACGCAAAAGGGCGCGGTCATCGCCATGTTCGCGCCTCTCACGCGGACGCGCGAGTGGGAAGGCGGCTACGACTATCTCTACGGCCGCGCGCTGTATCCGCTGGCCGGCCGGCGCGTGGTTCCGCTGCTCGATCCCGAGAATCGCTTCCAGCCGCAGAATCTGGCCGAGGCCGACTATGTGGCGGCCTATCACGCGGGACCGCAAATCGAGGGATTCGTCGAGGTGTGGCGCGGCCCATCCGGCGTTCTGTTGCGGAGAGCGCGATGACGCCGGAGCTTGTGGCGATCCTCATCGCCTGCGTTGCCGGCGTAGCCGTGGCGTGGCTTCTCGATCCTGACGCGGCCGGATCGCAGCTCGGTGGCGAGGCCATCCTCCTCGGCATCGCCACGAGCGCGGGAGTGCTGTTCATGCTGTCGATGATGCACATCCCGTGGTCGCGTACGGCGCTGGTGACGGGCGTTGCCATTGTGGCGCTCCCCTGCGGATGGCGGGGAGCGCGTCGTCGATTCGTTGACGGCCGTGTCCGTGGTTATGGTGGGATTCCCTTCGACCTGCTCACCGTGATCCTTCTTGCTGGCTATGCCTTGCTGGCGACGCTCGCTCCGGTCTGGGAGTTTGATTTTCTTGCTGATTGGGGACTGAAGGCGCGGACCTTCTGGGAGGCCGGCGGGATCGATTGGGCGTTCCTCGAGCATCCGCTGCATCGCATCGTGCATCCCGACTATCCGCCGCTGCTGCCGCTGGCGTTCGACGTGTTGGCGGTGATGCGAGGGGCGTGGAACGATCAGGCCGCCGGCCTGGTGAGTGTCGCCTTCGCGGCGGGCATTCTGCTGATCGTCCACCGGCTGGCGCTCGAAGAGACCGATTCTCCCGCCGCCGCGGGATTCATCACCGCCGCGCTCGTGCCGTTCGCCGCCACGCCGTGGATCGGCATTGCCGAGGGACCGATGGTCGCGTACGGAACGGCGGGCCTGCTGCTCGTTCGAAAGGGAATCCAGCGCGAGCTTCCTCGGACGGTGGCTGCCGGCGCGGTGATGCTTGGCCTGGCGGCGTTGACCAAGAACGAAGGGCTCACGCTCATCGTGGCCGCCGCGGTCGCACTCATCATCGAGCGCCGTTTTCGCGACGTCGTCCGGCTCTGGCCCGCGCTCGTCGTGGTCGTTCCCTGGCTTCTGCTTCGCTCGTTCCACGCGCTGCCGACCGACCTGGCCGAATCCGGGGTCGTCTCCCGGATCATCGAACACCTCGGCGAACCGCAGACGATCCTTGCGGCAATCCGGAAGTACCCGCTCGGCAAGGGCTTGTTCTGGATCGGAATCGTGGCCGGGATGGTGATGACCATCCGCACGCTGCTGCGAAAAGAACGATTCGTGTTGGTGGCCCTGCTGACGCAGCTGGCGTTCTACATCGCCGCGTATCTCGCCTCGCCGCACGACATCGGCTGGCACGTGCGCTGGTCGTGGGAGCGGCTGGTTGCGCATCTCACGCCGGCGTTGACGTATGTCGTGCTGGTCGCGCTCATCGCGCGGCGCGGCGTTTCAGAGCCGGCGGCGCAATCGTGACGTGGACGGTCTTGCCGCCGTTGCGCGGCAGCGTGAGCGTGGTGGCGCGAACGCCGGCGACGAGCGACGGCACGGTCAGTTGATAGGTCCCGTTGCCGTTCGCCGGATCGGCGGCGTAGATGTCGATCGTCCCGCCGTTCGATACCGCGTAAACGATGCAGGGCAGCGTCGATTGATAGCCGGCGACCGAGCCCGCGGACCAGAAAACGATGCCGAGCGCCGCCCCGCTGCGAACGGCAGAGGCCGTGCCGTTGTTGGCCACGATCGCCGGCGCGAGGTAGCTGCTCATCGCGGATGCCGTCGTATTCGGAACGACGGCGTAAGCGGCATCGGCATTCACCGGAGCCGTTCCGTGATCGAGCCACATCGTCAGGAAGGTCGCGGACTTCGGCGTAGCGTCGTCGCTCGCGCCGAGGGACTGCCAGGTTCCCGTATGCACCTCGCGCGTGACGTTGAGCGAGGCGGTCTGCGGATAAACGTAGTAGCCGATGTTCTCGCACCACAGCCAATTCGCTCCCCGAATGAGGGGCGAGGCCGCGTTGGCCAGCGGCCACTGCTGCACGATCGTCTCGACGCGGTTCGACGCGGGCAGGGTGATGCTGTTCGTCAGAAAGACGATGGTGTCATCGAAGAAGAACCACGATTTTTTGGCAGTGAGTGATGATCCGACCGGCTGCAGGTCCATCGCCGAGACGCCGTTACGGCCGTCGCTGGCGCCGCCGGCGAAGCTGCGGGTGCCGATTCCGTAGACGTTGCTGGCGGTGTCGGCCTTCTGCTCGACGGTGATGCCAGGCAGGCGCGCCCAGTCGTAGGCCGGCCAGATCTCGCGGCCGAAATACTCGCTGCCGTCCATCACCAGATAGAAGCGGCCATCGGACTGGCGCGAACCGCGCGCGTTCTCGCCGTTGGTGTTCTCGCCGGACTTCGTGCGCGAGGAGAACATCTTGACCGAGGCGAGCCAGCCGGGCCGGCGGTGAACGGTGTAATCGGAGAGCCAATAGTGCTGATGCCCGGCGGGCCACGCGCTCGTGAGCGTCGCCCGTTCCTCGATCGCGGCCAGAGCGGCCAGCTCGGGAGGCAGACTCCATTGCCAGGACCGGAGCATCTGTGCCGAGGCGGCGCGGATGTCGTCGCGCCGCGCGGATGCAAATTGCGACGACTGCAGCAGCGCGGCGATGCCGTTGTAGCCGGTAGTCGTCGGCCGCGCCACTTCGCGGCCGATGGCGGAAACGTCGAAGTAGTTGCCCTCGAGTGACCAGGCCACGCCGCCGGCGATGTAATTCGTGAAACTGTCGAGCGACGCCGGCGGGAGCGCGAAGTCGGTGCCGCGCGTCAGCAGGGCGTACTTCGAGACGTCGTTGGCAAACGAGCCGCCGTAACCGCCGGTGTAGAGCTGTGCGCCGTGCTGGTGGAAGGAGTTGTCGGCCTGGATGCCGTCGCCGGCGGTGGTGGCGCAGGCGGCGGCCATGGCATCGCGAACGCTGCCGAGCATCGGGGCGTCATCGTTCAACGCGCCGAGGCAGAGATGGGTGAATGACGACCAGACCAGGTTCTCGCCGGTCGGCGCCGGTCCGACCAGCCCTTTGGAGTAGGCGTTTCCGCCGATGTGCCACGCGAGCGTGGTCAGGCAATCGTTCATCACCTTGTCGCTGATGTCTCCCTGCATCAGCACGAGCGTCGGGCCGAGGTCGAGCGGAACGCCGAGTGTCCAGAACCACCAGTTGCCGTTGGGGAGGGTGGTGACGCCGTAGTACGAGGGCACGAAGGCGAGCGCCGATTCGATCTGCGCGCGCAGCCGCGGATCGCCATAGAACGGCTGGCCCGGTGTGCGGTAGGCCTTGGCCATGGTGAAGAGTCGCTGTGTGTGCGCCCACGGCGACCAGCCGCCGTCCGGGACGTCTTTGTAGTTGATGTCGCTGAAGCTGCCGTTGGCCAGGAGCAGGCCGGGAGCGGTGGCATCGCGCGCCTGCGCGCTCAGAGCATCGAGCGCGGCCTGCATCCGCGGCGAGCCGCGATCGGCGCCGGCGGCGGAGTAGTAGTCGACGATGTTTTTCCGGATGGCGTCGCTCGCGGGCGAGGCCTGAAGGGAGGTGGTGGCGACGAGGAGGCCGAGGGCGAGGGCGAGGATCGATTTCACTCGATCGGAAAAGGCGCGGGGCCGGTCGCGGTATTTCAAAATAACTACGGGGCGCTGCCGAAGTTCTTGGCACGCTCTCGATGGAAGAGAGTGCCGGCCTTTCCACCCAGCGTGAGAATCGGCTACGGCGCGGACATGTCGCTCTCGTTCGAGATGTCGATGTTCTCGAACTGCGCCCCGAGCGCTCTCACCCCGAACCAGACCTCGGTCACGATGACGGCGACGGCAGGCATGGTGGCGACCGCCACGAATGCCGGGTTGCCGGCGAAGAACCGGAAGGCGATCCAGAGCGAAGGGAGAAAGACGACGGCGGCGGGGAGGAGGGCGGCCACCAGCACGATCAGGTTGCCGGCCAGCGTCACCAGCCGCTGTCCCATGGCCACGAATCCGCGCGGCTCGTCCTTGCTGCGCATCGCCCACGCCGGAAAGAGAACGGGGACGGCGTTGCGAATCAGAAGTTGAACGGCGCAGACGGGCAGGGTGAGCAGGAGCACCGCCACGATGAACTGCGGCGTGGCCACGAACGCGGCAACCTTGGAGGTCGCGCCGGACATGCCGATCAGTACCGAGGCCGAGGTGGCCCACATCATCTCCAGAAGCGAGATCACCGCCAGCGGCGCGGCGATCTCGGCAGCGATGAGGCGGTCGCCGGCGATCGGATAACTTTTCAATACTTCGAGCCGGGGCATGTCCAGGCGGAGATCGTTGGCGAAGACGGTCGGTGCCATGAGCGGGAAGAAGCAAGCCATGAAGAGCAGCGATGTGCCGATGGCGTTGAAGGTGACCGGCTCATGCGCCCAGACCGCGAGGCCGATCATGAAGGCCACGATTGCGGCGAAGACCACCACCCAGGCGATGGAGTTGCGCATCAGGGCGATGAGATTTTTCCAGATGACGGCCACCTCAATCGGCCCGGTCTCGCGCAGACGAAACGGAGCCGGCGCGCGGCGGAACATCACGAAGGAGCCGGCGCGCTGGCTGTGCACGCGCTCCTTGCGCGCGGCACGCTTCTGCGAGGTGGCGATCGACGCTTCCTCGAAAGAGACGTTCAGCCGCGCGGCGATGAAAAAGAAGACCACGCCGAGTGCGATCAAAGCCAGCACCGAAACGGCGAGCACCGACAAAGATGAGGGCAATGCCGCCGACGCGAAGAGTCGCGGGATGAAGAGGATGGTCCGGACCAGCGGCTCCTGGAACGGCGCGCTCAGCGTCTTGAGGAACGCGCTGGCGCCTTTGAAGTCCTTCCAATGGCGGGTAGTCTCGAAGAACCCGGTCGAGCGAAGTGAGGAGATGGCGATCCCGTAGAGACCGCCCACGATCGCGGCCACGCCTCCGAGGCGGGCCAGGAAGCCGACATGCATCAGGCGAAGACGCGCACGGCCGAGTGAGACCATCGTGAAGTAAACGGAAAGGACGGAGATGACCGCCCACATGCCGACGAAGAGGCCATTCCGCCACCAGCCGAACACCGTCATGATGAACGCGGTGAAGAGCGCCTGTGGCTGTGCGCGCAGGATCTTGTAGAGCAGGATGTCGCGGCGCCGCAGCGGCGCGGGAAAGAGGAAGGCGATTTCCGTTTCGGTGAAATCGAGACCGCCCGAATCGGCCGGCAGCGCCCACGCCAGGATCATCAGGAGCAGGAGGACGATGCTGGCGCAGTCGACGACGATCGGTGTGACCGACTTCAACATCAGCAGCTTGCCGTTGTGCGCCCCCGCCGCGCGCCGGAAGACGATGAACCAGAAGTATGCGGCGCCGGCGATGCCGCCGATCAGGTAGCGCGGTTCGCGCAGACGCTTCACCGCCTGCAGAATGCGGTTCTTCAGCGTGAGGAACGCGACCGTTAGGAACGTTCCGATCACGCGCGCGGCGTCTCCTCGGCGGTGATCTTGAGGAAGGCGTCCTCGAGCGAGAGGTCGTTCCGGCCGCTGGTGATCTTCCACTTGAGGTTGTCGATGGTGTCGTAGGCGATGCGCGTGCCGTGCTGGATGACGGCAATGGTGTCGCAGAGCTCTTCAACGAGATGCAGCAGGTGCGAGCTGAGGATCACCGAGGCGCCGGCCTGCGAGCGACGAACGATCGACTCTTTCATCCGCCGGATGCCGAGGGGATCGAGACCGGTCAGCGGCTCGTCGAAGATCAGGACGTCGGGCTCGTGAATGAAGCCGCAGGCGATCATCAGCTTCTGTTTCATCCCGCGCGAAAGCTCGGCTGGAAGCGCTTTCCGTTTGTCGGTCAGTTCGAACTCGTGCAGGAGCGGATCCATTTTTTCCTTCACGCCGGTGACCTGATAGAGCCGCGAGACGAACTGCAGGTGCTCCTCGACGGTGAGGTAGTCGAAGAGCCGCGGCTCGTCGGGCATGAAGGCGAGACGCCGCTTGGCCTCGACGGCGTCGTTGCGCAGATCGAAGCCGCAGATGCGGATGGTGCCGTCGGTCGGCGGATGAATGCCGGCCAGCGCGCGCAATGTGGTGGTCTTCCCCGCGCCGTTCGGGCCGACGAGGCCGAGGACCTCGCCGCGCTTGACGGCGAAGGAGAAGTCCTTCACCGCGACGAAGGAGTCGTAGTTTTTCGTGAGGCCGGTGACCTCGATGCCGTAGTCCATGTGTGGAGATAATACGGGAGGCCTGCTTCCTTGTTGCGGAGTCGACGGTCGGGAGCGGGATAGATCGGCGAATCCGACCACGCGCGAAGGCGCGTCGAAACAATTCAAGCCCCGGGCTAGCCCGGGGTTTGTGGGTCGTCGCGGGAATCGCGGCCGCGGAGGCGGCCGCTACAAACTGAGCGTTTTGTGGCGACCGCCTCCGCGGCCGTTCTGGTCCGCCGACGGTGTTCCCCCGGCCAAGCCGGGGGCTAGGATTATTGGACGCGCCTTCGCGCGTCGGTCCGCGCAGACAACCGACAACGCGGCGAAGCCGCAGACAACGCCGCCGCGAAGCCGGCGCCAGCGCACCGGGCATTCTTCGTGAACAGCTCATCCGTTCGATATGCGCGTGTCCTGGAAACCGGTTGCCATCGTCACCTCGATCACGACGGTTCTGCTCTCGCTGCTGCTCCTTCCGGCGTGCTGTTGCGTGAAAGGTCCGCTGGCGCCGGCGATCGGGCCGGCGAAGACGGAGCTGCCGCCCATCGGCACGGAACCGATTCCGACACCCACCGAGGCGGCGTCGAAGGCGCCGACGCAGGCGTTCATGCGCAACGTCTGGTTTTACATCGATCAGGACGCCTATCTCGACATTCACACGCTTCGCGGCGAGATGGTCTCGAACACGCCCGGCACGCCGCTGAACTTCGACAACAAGACCGCGTTCGTGCTGAAGGTCGACACCGGAACGATCGGGATGCGCAGCGCCAGTCTCGACATCCTGATGAACCGCTACATCTTCGGCTACCCCAATCCGCCGCTGCGCAACCTGCACGTCGAGCCGGCGGGCAAGCAGCTCAAGCAGACCGGCATCATTCACAAGGTCGTCGACATCCCCTTCACCATGTGGGCGAACGTCTCGGCATCGAACGGGTTGATCCGCATCCATCCCACCAAGATCGACATCTGCGGCATCAACGGCATCGGCCTGCTGAAGGCGGTAGGGATGACCATGGAGAAGATGCTGAAGCTGCCGAAGGGGCGCGGGGTCTCGGCGCAGGGGAACGATCTGCTGCTCGATCCCAATCACATCCTGCCGCCGCCGAAGGTGGAGTTGCATCTGGTCGACGTCCGCATCGAGGGCGACGAGCTGGTGCAGGTCTTCGACGCCGGCCTCCATCTGCCGGAGCTGGTGCTGCCGCATCCGGAGGAGAAAAACGTGATGTATTACCGCGGCGGCACGCTGCGGATGGGAAAGCTGCTGATGGTCGACGCCGACATGGAGGTCGCGGACACCGATCCCAGCGATCCGTTCGATTTCATGATCGACCGCTACAACGACCAGCTGATCGCCGGCTTCACCCGCAACCAGCCGAATTACGGGCTGTTGGTGTTCATGCGGGATTTTGATGATGTGGGGAAGGGGAGGAAGCCAGGGGAGAGGCAGGTGCCGTGATGCGGTTGCTCGGTTGCTGAGTTTCGCGGTCTCGGGGTTTCGCGGTCGCGCGGTAAGACCCCGATCGGCGTTGTTGACACCGCGAGACCGCGCAACCCAAAAACCCCGCAAGCCCCCACAAACGAAAAGGGCGGCCAACTCAGCCGCCCTCTCGTTCACAACCCTGTCTGTACGTTTATTGGGGAATGGTGACGTTCGCCGCCTGGAGTCCTTTCGGACCCTGCACGAGATCGAACTCGACCGTGGAACCTTCGGCAAGGGAACGGAAGCCCTTCGACTGGATGGCCGAAAAGTGAACGAACACGTCCTCGCCGCCCTCGGTGGTGATGAAGCCGAACCCCTTTGCATCGTTGAACCACTTGACTGTACCGGTGCTACGCATTCAGTGAATCTCCTTTGATTTGTTACCGATATTTCGTGAGGCTGCCTGGAGATCCGTTAGAGGCGACGATCGTCACTCAACGGTTCGCGTACAGACTAGTCACGCCAGGCTCGGACCAACATTAGGAGGCGTAAGCCTATTTCCAGCTCTTTCGCCGCCGGAATGCCAGCGATCCGGCCAGGCCGGCGACGATGGCGATGGCCGCGGTCCCGACCGCCATGGGCGCCACCGCCTTGTGCCGCGGCTCGACGGTGATGTCGAGGCTGTCACGGATCTCGTTGAGCGCCGCCAGATGGTCGGGCACCGCCGTCACCGGCACGGCGTCCTTCGTGGCCCGCAGCGTGGTGATGACCACCAGATCGCGTCCGGGCTGCACGTGCTGTTCATAATGGAGCGCCGGGCCGTCGAGAACGGTGTCGTTGTCTTCGACATGGGCCTCGGCACCGCCGCGCGTGCCGCTGCGAATGATCAGCCGTTCGGTGACGTCGAGCGGGTAGTCGATGGCCAGCGGCATGGAGCGGACCAGTGTCTCCGGATGCGTCAGATGCTGCTCGACGGCGCGCGGGTAGTAGGTCCAGGAGCCGTTCTTCCAGAGGTCGTGGATGGTGTAGCGCTCGCGGAGGACGATGACGTTGCGCAGCCGGTCGTCGCTGATCGACGGCTGGCCGAGCGCCTCGATGCGCGGATGGTCGGCGGCGTAGCGGTTGAGGTGCGACTTGGCCACGTCGGCGATCGACTCGCTGGCCAGCCGCGAACGGATGTCGTCGGCGTCGTGTCCGCTGTAGGTGGAGGTGACCTCGAGCGTCATCGGCTCGATGCCGGCATTGATCACTTCCTCGACCACGACCTTGCCGCGGCTGTGGACTGCGATCGGCGTCAGCGCCTTCGTCTCCGCACGGACGATCAGAGTGCGCTGGTCGTCCGGCGTTTCGATGGTGGCCAGCGTCCCGCCCTGATCGGCGATCGTGCCGTCGATCCAGTAGGTCTTGTTGCCATCGAGGACCTGCGTGATGACGTGGTCGAAGAGAAACGGCGAGGGCAGGTAGCCGTCGAGATGCGACCGCAGTTTGGTGTTGACCAGCGCCGGATAGGCCTCGATGCCGAGCTCGCGCAGGAGCGCGGCCAGCAGGAGCGCCTTGTCCTTGCAGTCGCCGTAGCGCTGGGCCAGGACGGCCGCGGGCTGGCGCGGCTCGTGGGAGCCGCGGCCCATCTCGATGCCGAGGTAGCGAATGTCGTCCTGAACGAAACGGATGGCAGCGACGAGCTGGGAAGCGCGATCGTGATGCGTTTCGCGGATTTCGTTCGCCAGTCTGGTGACGGCGTCGTGCGATTTGTCATCGAGCCGGAAGAGCGCCTCGGCCCATTGCGCGACCTCGTTCCATGACCCGTATTCGGTCACCTGCACCGTTTCCCACGGGTCGTACCAGTCGGGCGTGGAGTCCTCGGCATCGTTCGACCCGACGTCGTGCCGCTCCCAGGTGTAGATGTCTTCCGCGCCGTGATGTTCGATTTTCGCCGGCTTGCTGAGGTGGAGCGGGCGGTTGGCCGGCCAGACCATGCGGTGGCGCATCCGCCGGGTCGGCCCGCGCGCTTCGAAATCGAATTCGTCGGCGTAGCGTCCGCCGAGGAGCGGGTTGGAACCGTCGAGCGACCAGGAGTAATCGATCACATCGCCGGGACGGACGTCCTTCAGAAACAGCAGCGCCGTCAGCTGGCCGTCGTAGATGCTGTCCTTGGCGTCGGATTCCTTCTCGATGATGCGCACCTCATCGCGCGACATCTCGTCGATCCGTTTCCCGTCGCGGAGGATGGCCACGTCGTGCAGCACCAGCCGCTGATACGACGGATCGAAGTCGATGCTCACTTCCGAGGCGTTCTGCACGCCGGCCGAGGTCACCACGCGGCGCACGCGGCGAAAGTACTCGTCGACATTCGCGCCGGAGACATGGACCTGATGATCCTCGAGCAGCCCATCGATCCCGGAGCGCGCGCTGCCGTTTGCGGCGCGCGCGTCGACGGTGATGGCATCGATCCAGGCAGGGGCGGGGCGGACGTCGAACTGGCCGGCATCGTCCGCGCGGACGGCGGCTCGGGCGGATGAGGCGAAGAGAAGAAGGAGGAGAAATTTGCGCATTCGCGGGAAGTCGGTTGGGGAACACGCGGCGGTTGCGACTTTATTTTTGCCGGCGAGCCGCCGGCGGTACAGCCGTCGAGCCGACGGCGCTACGCCGCGCGGCCCATGAGCAGATGGGGCACTTGGCGAAATCGTGATTGCGCGCCGGGCAATACTCGCGGCCGAAGTAGATGATCTGCAGATGCCGCTTCGCCCAATCCTCACGCGGGAAGAGCTTCTTCAGATCGCGCTCGGTCGTTTCGACGTTTTTCCCTGACGACAGTCCCCAGCGATACGCCAGCCGGTGGATGTGTGTATCGACCGCGAAGGCAGGCTCGCCGAATGCCTGCGACATCACCACGCTGGCGGTCTTGTGGCCGACGCCGGGGAGCCGCTCCAGCGCCGCCATGTCTTTCGGAACCTTTCCGCCATGCTCGCCGGCGATCGTCTGCGCCAGCTTGCGGATGTTGCGCGCTTTCCCCGGCGCCAGGCCGCAGCTCTTGATGAACGTCAGAATCTCGCCCTCGCTCAGCGCCGCGATCTGCTCCGGCGTCGACGCGCGCGCGAACAGCGCCGGCGTGACCTTGTTGACCTGCACGTCGGTCGTCTGCGCGGACAGCACCACCGCCACGAGCAAGGTGAACGGATTGACATGCTCGAGAGGGATGGGCGGGGCGGGGTAGAGGTCGTCGAGGATTTTGCCGATCCGGTCTGCTTTTTCCTGTTTCTTCATCCTCGCTCGATGATGTCACGCCAGGCCGCGACCGCGTCCGGCATCGGCGGCGATTCCATCTCCATTTTCCCCGCCATTTCCAGCAGTTCCCGCGGCTTGACGTTCCCTTCGTTTCCGCGAAGCAGTCCCCGAACGTACGCCTGTGCCGCCACCTCGCCGCGCCGTTCCAGAACGTGCTCGAAGTAGAGCCACTTGTCATCCCAGCAGACGATGCGCGAGCGGACGGTGAAGCGCTCGAACGGCAGCAGCGACTTGCGATAGCGGATGAACGTCGCCCCGACCATCGGCCGCCACCGGCGCTTCAGCACTTTTCGCAGCATCCGCGTGCGCGCCAGGATCTCCACGCGGCCGATATCCATCATGCTCAGGTAGCGGCCACTGTTCATGTGCATGTTCAGATCGAGATCGTTCGGCCAGACCCGCATGGCGATGACGCACTCATCGAGCACCCCAAGCGGCCTCCGGAAACGGCTCTTGAAGATGGCGAAGAGGAAGCGGGCGAGGACGACCATTTTGGGAGGATACCCCTGGGAGCGCGGACGTCCCGTCCGCAGTGCTTGGCAAGATTCTGCTCAACTGCGGGCGGGACGCCCGCGCTCCCAGGGGGCTCAATTCAGATCAAACAACAGCACTTCTCCATCGCCCGCAATGGTGATGTGCGATTCCCCCTCGATCGCCGCGCCGTCACCGGCATTGAGTTTCTCTCCGTTGAGCGAAACCGATCCTCGGGCTACCTGCACCCACCCATACCGATCCGGACGAAACGCGAAGTCGATACTCGCTCCGTCGCGCAAGGTCGTCGTGTAGAGATCGACATCCTGGTGAATCGTCAACGAGCCTTCGCGGCCGTCGTGTGACGCTACCAATCGCAACTTCCCGTCCCGTTCAGACGCGGGAAAGGCCTTCTGCTCGTATCCCGGCGTAATCCCGTGCCGCTCCGGCAGGATCCAGATCTGGAGAAAATGCACCTCTTCGCCGGACGCATTCTTCTCGCTGTGACGCACGCCGGTGCCGGCGCTCATGCGCTGCACTTCGCCGGGACGGATCACCGAACCGGTGCCCATCGAATCGGCGTGACCCAGTTCCCCTTCGAGCACGTACGAGATGATCTCCATGTCCCGATGGCCATGCGTGCCGAAGCCCTGTCCCGCTTCGACGCGGTCCTCGTTGATCACGCGCAGCGTGCGGAAGCCCATGAAGTCCGGATCGTGATAATCGGCGAATGAGAAGGTGTGGTAGGTGTTGAGCCAGCCGTGGTCGAAATGGCCGCGCTCCTCGGATCTGCGCACTCGGATCATGAAACCCTCCTGCCCCTGGAAAACAGAATCGTATTCCGTGCTACAACAACCGTACCGATGCTCGACGATTTTCCGAAGCGCAACGTGAACGAGCGAACGGGCCGGCATGTCTGCGTCCGCTGCCTCGGCGAGGTCGAATCCGAGGAGTATTTTCGGAACGATCACCTGTGCGACAAGTGCGCGGCGGAAGGGGATTACCCACTCGCTTCAACCCCCGACCCCAAGCGGAAGAAGAATGCTCGGTAAGGTCGCCGTCGTCCACGACTGGCTGACCGGAATGCGTGGCGGGGAGCATGTGCTCGAAGCGATCCTCGACCTGGTGCCGGAGGCGGAGCTCTTCACGCTCTTCCATTTTCCCGGCAGCGTCTCGCCGGCCATCGAAGCGCGCACGATCCACACCTCGAAATTGCAGAAGATCGCCGCGCGCGTCTCCAACTACCGCACGCTGCTGCCGTTCTTCCCGCGTGCGGTGACGCAGTGGGACCTCAGTGGATTCGATCTCATCATCAGCTCCAGTCACGCCGTGGCCAAAGGAGTGCGGAGCGGCGGCAAACCGCACCTCTGCTACTGCCACACGCCGATGCGCTACATCTGGGATCGCTTTGATGACTACTTCCCGCGCGGCGTGAAGCGCGCGCTGGCGCGGCCACTGGCGAAGCGGCTGAGGAAGTGGGACGTGGCGTCGTCGAAGGGCGTGACCCGTTTCGTCGCCAACTCGCATTTCGTGCGCGACCGCATCCGGGCCTACTACGATCGCGACGCCGCCATCGTCCATCCGTTCGTCGATGACGCCTTTCTCGTCCCGCCGCTGAACGAGCGCCGCGACGATTTTCACCTGGTCGTCTCCGCGCTCGTGCCGTACAAGCACGTCGAGCTGGCCATCGACGCCATCAACGACAGCAAACGGCGGCTGATCGTCATCGGCGCCGGGACGCTGCTCTCGGCCCTCCGCGCCCGCAGCGGACCCAACGTTCAGTTTCTCGGGCACGTATCGAGGGACGTGATCATCGATCACCTCGGCCGCGCACAAAGCCTGATCCTTCCCGGCGTCGAAGACTTCGGCATCACGCCGCTCGAGGCCATGGCCCTCGGCACCCCGGTCGTGGCCCTCGGCACCGGCGGCGTGCGCGACTCGGTGGTCGACGGCGTCACGGGGATTTTTTTCGAGACCGCGGCGGTACACTCGCTTCGCCAGGCTCTCGGCGGGGCGGAGAGCCGCGATTGGGATCGCGCGGCCATCCGCGCACACGCGGCATCGTTTTCGCGGGAGCGATTCCAGCGAGAGATGCTGGCGGAGCTTGAGCAGGTCATCGCGTGATCGAGAAACGACATCGGACGCTGTCTTCCATCTACCTGATCAACGATGCCGTAGCATCGAATCTGGCGATGCTCTGCGCCTGGTTTCTCCGCTTCAGCCTGAAAGTCATCCCGGTCACGAAAGGGCAGCAGGAGGTGGAGACCTATCTCCAACTGCTGCCGATCGTAACCGTCGTCTTCCCGCTCGCCTTCGCCGTGCAGGGGCTGTACCGCATCCGCCCGACGCGCTCGAAAGCGGAGGAGTGGCTGTCGGTGGCCATCGGCTCGATCGTGGCCACCGTGGTCTTTTCCGGCGTGCTGCTGTGGGTGCGCCCGGGACGGCCGGACATTCTCTATTCGCGGGCCACTCTAGGGATTTTCCTCATCTGCGCGATCATCTTCGTCATCCTCGGCCGCGCCATCGTGCGGACGATCGTGGAGCGGTCCCATCGCGCGGGGAAGCGGCTCGACCGCGTGCTCATCGCCGGAAGCGGCGAGCTGGCCAGCGCCGTGATCGAGCGGGTGAACGGACATCGCGAGCTCGGCTTCCACGTGGTCGGCTATCTCCGCAACGGCGAGGCGTCGAAGCTCGAGGCGCTGGAGTGCCTGGGAACGATCGATGACGCCGAGCGGGTGATCGATGAGCAGAATATCGATCACGTCTTCGTAGCGCTGCCGCATGCGTCGTCGGAGGCGATGATGGGTCTTCTCGACCGGCTCGTGCGCAGCGTGGTGGCCATCCACGTCGTCCCCGATCTTCTGCAGTTCATGGTGCTGCGCTCGCGGGTCGAAGATCTCGACGGCCTGCCGACCATCAATCTTTCCGAAACGCCGCTCGAAGGATGGAGCCGCTTTCTGAAACGCGGTTTCGATCTGGTCGTGGCCACGATCGCCCTGATCGTCTTCTCGCCGGTGATGCTGATCGTGGCCATCGCCATCAAGCTCGGCGACCGCGGACCGGTGTTCTATCGCCAGGAACGGATGGGGCTCGACGGCAAGCCGTTCGACATTTTCAAGTTCCGCTCGATGCGCGTCGGCGCGGAGAAGGACACCGGCGCCAAGTGGGCGGAGAAGGATGATCCGCGCCGCACGCGCGTCGGCCGTTTCATCCGCGAAACATCGCTCGACGAATTGCCGCAGCTGTTCAACGTTCTCCTCGGCGATATGAGCGTGGTCGGTCCGCGCCCCGAACGCCCGCAGTTCGTCGAGCAGTTCCGCGCCGAGTTCCCGCACTACATGCTCCGACACAAAGTCCGCGCCGGCATCACCGGCTGGGCCCAGGTCCACGGCTGGCGCGGCAACACCTCGATCCGCATCCGCATCGAGCACGACCTCTACTACATCGAGAACTGGTCGCTGCTGCTCGATCTGAAGATCCTCTTCATGACCGTGATCCACGGGCTGAAGCACGAAAACGCGTACTAGATCGCTCCTCTATAATCCGCGCCCTGACATGGGCAAAAACTCCGAAACTTTCTTTCAGCGCGCGCAGGAGATCATCCCCGGCGGCGTCAATTCACCCGTTCGTGCATTCAAAGGCGTGGGCGGCTCTCCGCTGTTCATCGACCAGGCGCTCGGCTCGCGCATCTTCGACGCCGACAACGTGCAGTACATCGACTGCGTCGGCTCCTGGGGGCCGATGATCCTCGGGCACGGCCACCGCTACGTGGTCGAGGCGGTGAAGAAGGCGGCCACGCGCGGCTTCTCCTTCGGCGCGCCGACGCTCGGCGAGATCGAGCTGGCCGAGATGATCGTTCAGGCCATCCCCTCGATCGAAATGGTCCGGCTGGTCAATTCCGGCACCGAGGCCACCATGAGCGCGCTGCGGCTGGCGAGGGCAGCCACCGGGCGGAAGAAGATCATCAAGTTCGACGGCGGCTATCACGGCCACGTCGATTCGCTGCTGGTGAAGGCTGGCAGCGGCGGCGCGACGTTCAACGTTCCCGACTCCGCCGGCGTGCCGAAGGAAGTGACCGAACTCACGGTCAGTGTCCCCTACAACGATCTCGAAGCGGTGCGCGCGGTGATGGATGACGAGGTCGCCGCGATCATCGTCGAACCGATTGCAGGAAACATGGGCTGCGTCCCGCCCGCCGGCGGTTTTCTGCAAGGGCTGCGCGAGCTCTGCACCGAGCACGGCGCGCTGCTGATCCTCGACGAGGTGATGACCGGTTTCCGTGTCGCCTATGGCGGCGCGCAGTCGGTCTACGACATCAAGCCTGACATCACCACACTCGGCAAGATCATCGGCGGCGGTATGCCCATCGGCGCCTACGGCGGCAAGCGCGAGCTGATGCAACTCGTCTCGCCCCTCGGTCCGATGTACCAGGCCGGAACGCTGTCGGGCAATCCCGTTGCCGTTGCGGCGGGGAAGGCCACGCTCGGCGTGCTGAAGAACTCCTCGATCTACGCCGATCTCGAGGAGCGCTCGAGCGAGTTCGAGACCGGCGTCCGCAAAGCCGCCGAAAAACACGGCGTCCCCCTGACCATCAACCGCGCCGGCTCGATGTGGACCATCTTCTTCACCGAGGGCCCCGTGACCGACTACGAAAGCGCCAACAAATCGAACCGCGAAAAGTTCGCCCGCTTCTTTCACCTGATGCTCACCGAAGGCGTGTATCTCCCGCCGTCGCAACTCGAAGCGGCGTTCTTCTCGGCCGCGCATGCGAAGAAGGACATCCTGCAGCTGATCGAGAGGGCGGATCGGTCGCTGAAGAAGGTGGCGTGGGAGTTCGAGAAATGATCCCACTGTCATCGCTCAGGATGACAGGTTGACTCTCGGTACCAGCCAACTCCGCCCGCCCATCGCCACCGCTTCCGCGTCGAACCCGAACAGTTCCCTCACCACCTCAGGCTGCATCACCTCGGCTGGCGTTGCGTCGCGTGCCAGCGCGCCGCCCTGCATGACCAGCATGCGATCGCTGTAGGCGGCGGCCCAGTTCAGATCGTGTGTGGCGTAGACGACGGTGACGCCGGTGCGGTCGACGATGTCACGGAGTAACGCGGAGAACTGCTGGACGTGGGAGATGTCGAGCGAAGCCAATGGTTCGTCGAGGAGGATGAGGCGCGGGCGCGCGGCAAGGACGCGGGCCAGGAAGACGCGTTTGCGCTCGCCGCCGCTCATCTCGTCGAGATAGCGGCGGCCGAGGTGTGCGGCATCGCAGACAGTGAGGGCTCGTTCGGCTTCGTCGTAGTCCGCGTCTCCCTCCCAATCGAAACGGCCGAGGAATGGGGCGCGGCCGGAGACGACGACGTCGATGGCCAGCATCGAGAAGGTCGGATCGGGATCCTGCGGGAGATAGGCCACCTGTTTGGCGTACTCCTTCGCCGGCCAGTCGCGGAGGCGTTTGCCGTCGAAGGCGATCTCGCCCGCGTGCGGCTGGAGAACGCGGGCGATGAGCTTGAGCAAGGTCGATTTGCCCGATCCGTTCGGGCCGGTCAAGGCGATGAGCTGATTGCGATCGAACATCGTCGTGATGGCGTCGACGGCTTGTGCCCCCTCGTAGGCGAAGGAGACATTGCCCAACTCCAGCATCAGCGATTCCTCCGCAGCAGCGAGAGGAAAAACGGCACGCCGAGGACGGCGGTGAAGGCGCCGATCGGAAGCTCGGACGAGGTGACCACGATGCGCGAGAGCAGGTCCGCGAGCACCACCAGCACGCCGCCGCCTAGCGCGCAGAGCGGCAGGAGGAAGCGGAAGTCGCGGCGCCAGATCAAACGGATCAGATGCGGGACCAGCAGTCCGACGAAGCCGATGATTCCGCTGACCGATACCGCGGCGCCGGTGACGATCGACGCGGTGAGGAAGCCGATCAGCTTCACCCGTTCGACATTGACGCCGCGCGATTTCGCATCGTCTTCGCCGAAGGCCAGCATGCGCAGGTCGTTGCCGATCGTGGCCAGCATGGCCATGGCGATGATGAGCAGTACGGTCAGCAGCACGACGTCGTTCCAGGTCGCGCCGAAGAGCGTTCCCATCATCCAGCGCAGCGCCGCGGTCAAATCGCTCTGCCGCGAGATGCCGAAGGAGATGAGGATCACCGCCGAGAAAAATGCGTTGAGCACGAGGCCGGAGAGCAGCAGTCGCGTCGGATCGGTGTATTCGCGTCGCCGCGCCAGCAGAAACACCGCCGCGGTTGCACCACACGCGCCGGCGAAGGCGATGGCCGGCACCACGCCGGGAAGCCTGGCCAGTCCTGCCGCCGTGGCGATCGATGCGCCGCAGGCCGCGCCGCCGGAGACGCCGAGGATGAACGGATCGGCGAGCGGATTTCGGAGCAGCGTCTGAAACGTCACGCCGGCCACCGCCAGCGTCGCGCCGACCAGCGCGGCGAGCAACGCCCGCGGCAGGCGGATGCCGACGAGGATCGCGCGCGCGGTCGCATCGCCGGATAACGCCGCGCGCCAGGAGACGTCGGTCGCGCCCGCCGAGGAGGCCAGGATCAGCGCGATGGCGAGTAGCAACGCCAGCAGCGCAATCGCGCCGGCAAGGCGCGGACGGGAGTGAGCCGGGGACACGCTGCGCAGTGTAGCCGGAGCGGAAGTACCACTGTCATTCTGAGTCGCCGACACCCGGGAGAGGTCGAGGACGACGAAGAATCCCGGGGGTCCTTCGACCGTCCTCCGCTGCTTCGCCTTCGGCTACGCAGCTGTGGCGGCTCAGGATGACAGGGTATTTGTTGTTTCCGGCTCGTACAGCGCTACTTCGTCTTCCTCACGAAATCCGCGTCGATCCCGTGGATCCGCATCGACACCAGCTTCTCCACCGGGATGTTGGCGTAGCCGGCGCTCTTCAAATCGCGGATGAAGCTGATGGAGACGCCGTGGATCTTCATCGCCACCAGCTGGTCGGCGCTGACGTTCGTGTAGCCGAGGTCGCGGAGGTCGCGGACGTAATCGACCGAGGCGCCGTGGATGCGCAGGGCCACCAGGTTGTCGGATCCGAGATCGCGGACGCCGAGCTCCTTCATCCCTTTGATGAACTCCGTCGAGACGCCATGGATGCGGAAGGCAACCAGGTCGTCGGCGTCGGGTTGATAGCCGAGAGCGCGGATGTCGCGGATGTACTGCGTCGTCGCGCCGTGGATCCGGAAGGCCACGAGCTTGTCGGCGTCGGGCTTGTATCCAAGAGCGTTGATCTCGCGGACGTACTGCGGCGTGGCGCCGTGAATGCGGAACGCAATGTACTGATCGAGATCTTCGCGATAGCCGAGCGACTGCATCTCGCGGATGAACGAGGCTGAGACGTCGTGGATGGCCAGCGAGTAGAGCCGGTCGTCATCGAGTTCGCTGGAGGCGACGCCGAGTCCTCGCAGCGTGGCGGCATACGAGGCGTTCGGCTCGAAGACGAAGCGGCCGACGCCGTCGCCGTTGACGAACGTGCCGGTGAAGTGGATCGACCCGGCATCCCGCACCAGCCGGAAGTCGGCCGGCGTGTCGTTGCGGGCATCGATCTGCGCCGCGGTCAGGCCGGTGAAGGCCGAGCGCTCGATGGGGTGGCTGTTGTGATTGTGATCGCTGACGAGGTCGATCTGCATCCGGCCGTCGTCGCGGGTGGTGAGACGCCACGCTCCGTGCTGTGCGGCGCGGGCGGCGAAGGCAGCCAGGAAAAAGAAGAGAGCAAGAGCTAGGGTGCGGCGCATGGTGGATCTCCTTCGCACGTAGGACGTGCAAATCGAACAGTCGTTAGAGAAATAGGTCGGACTGGAGAGTCCGACCCTGCGTTTCTACTTCACTTTGTATTTCGCCAAATCGCGAATGAACTCGGCGTTCACGCCCATCGCCGCCATGCGGACCAGGTCCTTGACGGAGAGGTTGGTGTAGCCGGCGTCGTTGAGCGACTTGATGAACTCCGGGTTCACGCCCTGCGCGCGGAGCTCGACCAGCTCGTTCGGCGTGAGGTTGTGGTAGCCGGCGTCGTTGAGCTGCTTGACGTAGGCGGGCGAGACGCCCATGGCCCGCATTTCCGCGAGCTGCCTGGTGGTGAGGTTGCCGTAGCCGGCGGCGCGCATCTGCGCGGCGTATTCGCCGGTGACGCCGAGGGCGCGCAGCTCGGTGACGTTGCGGGCGTTGTCGAACTTGATTCCGGCATTGCGAAGGGCAGCGATGTAGTCGGGGGTCACGCCGACGGCTTTCATCTCGGCGATCTCGTCGAGCGAGAGCTCGCCGAGGCCCACGGCGCGCATGGCGTCGATGTAGGCCGGCGTCACGCCAGCGGCGCGCAGTTCGATGAGGTCATCGACGGTGAGCTTGCCGCCTTCACCGATGTGACGGCGTTTGTGATGTCCTTCTCCGTTCGCATCGGCGGCATAGGCCATCCTTGGTGCAACGGCGATCATCGGCCGGATTCTCCGCGAGCTGGCGATGGCCGGAGCGACATTGGCGGCGACACCATCGGCAATTCCGTCGGCGATCCCGCCGACCACGCCTTCGGCGATGCCACCGGCGATTCCTCCGGCGATCGCGGCCGGAACGCCAACCATGGCCGGACGCGGAGGCATCGGGGGAGCCGGAGGTGCTGCTTCCGCTGGCTCGCCTTCCGAGTCGGAGTCGGCTTCTTCGCTGTCCGTCTCTTCGTCTGTCACGTTTTCGGCTTTCACATCGACGGTGGTCTGCGCCACCTTCGGCTTCGGAGCCGGCGTGTCCGCTTTCTGCTGCTCGCCGCGGAGCGGGAGCGACGGCGCGATCAGCAGCGCCAGGAGAACGGTGAGTAGCGCCGCGCCGGCGACGAAGCGCGACGGGGCGTTGGGCGATTCGACGCGGGTGCCGGCCAGCCGGCGGATGCGGCCGATGAGTGAGCCGCCGTTGGCGGCCACGAAGGCCTGCGCGTCTTCGATGCGCAGCTCCTCGAGGCGGGTGAGGGCGCGGGCGTAGACCAGCGGTTTGCCGGAGACGGAGACGGCGACGTCGTCGCAGCAGTGCTCGCGTTCGACGCGGATGCGGTGCGAGATCCACCAGACGGCCGGATGGTAGAAGAACAGCGTCTCGACCACGGCTTGCATCAGATTGACGAAGAAGTCGTTGCGGCGGATGTGGGCCAGCTCGTGCGCCAGGATCATCTCCATCTGTTCGGTGGAGAGCCCGGTCAGCGTCGCCGCTGGCAGGAGGACCACCGGACGAAGCCAGCCGATGACGGTGGGGACTTCGACCGCTGCCGATTCGAGAAGCTGCACGGCGCGGCGAAGCTTGAGCGCATGCGCCAGGCGGCCCGCCGCGCGCTGCCACTCGGGCGCGGCATCGACGGCGTTCTTCTTCGCGATCGCATGCGCCCGCAGCCATCCGAACAGCAGGCGGACGGACAACAGCAACACGCCGGTCAGCCAGACGAGAACGATCTGGGGGAGATGGGATCGGGTGAAGGTGGCAGCGGTTGTCAGCCAGTTCTCGGTTGTCAGTGGTCGGTTGTCAGAGCTAAGAGGCTGAACAGCTGCGTCCTGCGTCGGAGAAGCGGGGATTGCGAGGGTCGTTGCTGTGCTCCCAGTCCCCACACCCGACTCCCCACCCCCGTCATACGCACGGTACGCAGTCGCCGCGCCGAGGACGACGAGCAGCGCGAGGGCGCCGCACGAAGCGAGGTAGCGGGCGTTGGCGCTCTGCTTGGAGAGAAGCGCCAGAGTGGCGGCCAGGATCGCGGCGACGAGCAGTCCCTGCCAGAGAAGATGCAGGAGCGCCCAGCCGATGGCCTGACCGATGGGGGAGCTGAGGATTGTGCCGATTCCGTTCATCGCGATTCTCCTTCGAGGGTGTCGAGCAGCTCGCGGATGGCGTTCAGCTCGGCGGCATTCGATTTTCGTCCGGACAGCGCCTGCATGACCAGCTTCGTGGCCGAACCGCCGAAGGCGCGCTCGGCCAGGTCGGCCAGCAACTGCCGCTGCGTCTTCTGCTCGCCGTAGCGCGATTCGTAGACGTGTGCGCGCTCGGTCTCGTCGCGGACGACGAGGCCCTTCTCGGTCATGATCTGCAGGAGCTTCAGAATGGTGGTGTAGCCGGTGGCGCCATCCTTGTTGAGCTGCTCATGGACGTCGCGGACGGTGCTCGGTCCGCGTTCCCAAAGCACGCCCAGGATGGCCAGCTCGGCATCCGTCGGTCGTGGTGGTTGTCGGTCGGTCATGATCATTTCCTCTTGTACGCAGCCAATCATACGAAGTTTTTCGTTGATGTCAACGAAGAGTTTCGTATGTGGGGAGCGCTGGCATCACGAACGTCCGCCGCGCCAGCTCCGAATCGAGCGTGGCTCGATCGTAGTAGCGATCGAGAATCGACGGCTTCCACGCCAGCAGGTCCGCATTCTCCTCGGCGAACGATTCGAAATCGTCTGCCGCGGTGCGTTGCATGCGCTCGTGGATCAGGAGGAGATACGCCCAGGTGATGGTCTCGTGGTAGAGCCCGGGGCTTCCCTTGGCCGTGGCGAAACGCTTGAGCGACGCGGTGAAGCGGCCGAGGGCATCGAGCGGCGGGTGGTGGCGGAGGTAGATCCAGGCCAGGCGGACGTGATCGCGGTGATGAAAACTCGGCACGTCGCAGCGTTCGAAGGCGTCGATGAATTCGTGATCGTTCACGGCGTCCTTCGTTTCGGTTTCGCCGGCTCTTCGATCAGCTGGTGCGAATCGCTGGCCTTGAGGGTGAGGCCGTAAATCTTCTTCAGTTCGGCGATCTTCTTCAGCGATTCCTTCCCGAACGGCGCTTTCCCTTCGAAGGCATGCAGCACGATCCCTTCAATGAGATCTCCCAGCGACATGTCGTGCACCTCGGCCATGGCCTTGAGCACTTTGAGGATCCGTTTTTCGATGCGCATTCCAGTCTGGATGCGCTGGATGGCGGCAGGCATGGAGATATAGTATCACGGTACATCGGTACCAAGATAGCAAGAGGTGGGAATCATCATTTTCGCGGAAAGGGATCAATGCGCCGCGGTATTACAGCGGTAGGCGAACCCTTCCACGACGCCAATACGATAGCCGGGAATGAGAATCGTGTCCGCGCCGAGCGGCGCAGCTTTGCGTCGGAGTTGCTTGAGGTCGTCGCCGGGCCAGATGTATGGAGGATGAGCGGCAATGTCGCCGAGCAGGCGACAGTTCGCGACTTCCTCGCGTTTGCGCACGATTTTGATATCGCTAGGCGTCGCCGCCGTTCCGATGGTCGTACCGATGGCGAAGTCGAAGAGGTACTCCCGTACGACGCCGTTGGCTTCGATAGGCAACAAGATTCTGATCGAGCGATCTGTCCGAGCGTCCGTCGCCGAGGGGGATCCGGTCAGGAGAGGCCGGCTCTGCCAGCCGCCGGCGTCATAGGTTCCGTATCCTTCCCGCCAATAGACATTGCTGACCGGCGCGATCAGATCATCGAGCGTTGCGCCATGGATGATGAGCGTCGGCGGCATCGAGCCGCTGCGGTCGGCGAACTTCACGCCCTGATGCATGATGCGATCGGTCTTTCCGTCGGGACCGACGAAGCTGGCGTCGTCCCATAGGACCCGCTCCGATGCGCCGGTTTTGTTCGTGAGCGTGAACTGAAACTGTGATTCCTGCGGCTGCCATTCGATGCGGATAGTCTCGTCTTCAAACGTGTTCGTCGCGGTGGGATGAAACTGCTGCGTTTCTCCACCCCCGCCGCGTTGCTGTCGCTCTATGTCGGTTAGCGACAGAGAATAGGTCGTTACAGGCTGCTGGGTTGCCGGCGCCGTGGCGCAACCGGCAACGATCGGTACGAAGAGCAGAAGGTAGAATCGCTTCATGCAGATGCCGTTATGCGAAGGTTCGGCCAGCCTGAATGCAACTGTCCTCGGCTTCGCCAACCGAACCTATTGGCCCAGGAGCCCATCCAGCAACGCATCCTTCTCCCGCCACATCCCCTCGATCCACACTTTCAGTGCCTCGCGCTCGGGGCCGGGGTGGGTGACGGCGGGGTCGAAGACGTGCGGGGGCGGGGTGACGCGGCGGGCGCGGATGATGATCTTCGGAACGCGGCCGGCGACGAAGCGGCCCATGGTGATGTCGTTGTCCGGCGGGTAGGCGAGGGTGACGTCGTAAATCGCGTCGAGCTGTTCGCCGAGGGCAGCCAGGACGAAGCCGATGCCTCCGATGCGCGGGGGGAGGAGGTGGCGATAGGGCGACTTCGACTCGGCGTGCTTCTCCGCGGTGAAGCGCGTCCCTTCCAGAAAGTTCAGGATGGCCACGGGAAAGTTGCGGTAGCGCTGGCAGGCCTTGCGCGTCGTCATCAGGTCGGTGCCGCGCTTCTCGGGATGTTTCTCCAGATACTCCGGCGTGTAGCGGCGCATGAACGGGAACTCCAGCGCCCAGCAGGCCTGTCCGATGATCGGCGTCCAGAACAGCTGGCGCTTCAAGAAGAAGCGGATGAACGCCGCCCGTCCGTGGAAGGCGCGGAAGAGCGCGAAGATGTCGACCCAGGAAAGGTGATTGGCCATGATCAGGTAATGACCGTCGGGTCTGACCTCATCGCCGATGCCTTCGATCTCCCATTTTGTCGGCAGCATCGTGTCGAAGATCCGGTCGTTGCCGGCCACCCATCGTGTGGCCAGCCAGGCCAGCATCAGGATCACGCGAGTTCGTGCGCGGCTACGCGGGGCGGTGATGTGGATGGCGAATTTGATGATGCCGAGGAGGACGATGCAGCCGCCCCAGAACGCGGCGTTGAGGGCGAGGAGGAGAATCGTGATCGTGCCGCGGATCATGATTTTCGAATGAGGCGCACGGCGCCGATGATCGCCGCTGCTCCGAAAACGACGAACAGTCCGGCGCGCCAGTCGGCCTCATTCCAGCCGCCGAAGTCGAGTGCCGTTGCGACGACGCCCATCGTCAGTGCGCTGAGGAGCGACGTAATCAGCTCGCCGATCCATCGCCGCGGGCGCGCGTAGGGAACGCTTCGGGCGATGAAGAAAACCACGATTGCGCAGCCCAGCCAGAGGGCGATTCCCATCGGCGCCGGAGGTTAGCACGCCTTTCGCATCAGGCGGGCTCTAGGAGTGTCGCCCATGATGACCGAAGCCACGACCCAGACGAACGCGGCGAACCACAAGATTCTCGCAATCGAAGACGATCCCGACGTTCTCGCGCTCTACAAGTCCTACCTGCAGAAGCGCGGCTACGAGGTCCTCTCGGCCAGCGGCGCCACCGAGGGGATCTCGCTGCTGCAGCGCAATCCCGACACCCGCCTCATCCTGCTCGATCTCAATCTCCCCGGCGGCATGAGCGGCGAGGAGTGGATCGCCTGGTACGTGGCCCAGGGCAAGAAAACGCCGGTGGTGGTGGCCTCAGGAAAGGGCGACATCCTGACGATCACGAAAGGCAACAACCGCACCGCCGCCCTGACGAAACCATTTCACATGGAAGAACTGCAGGAACTGATCGAAGTGCTGCTGGCCGACGACTGGCACGATCAGGTGAGCGAGGACAAGAAGACGCATTGAAAACGTACGTCGGACTCTCTAGTCCGACCCCTTGCGACTGTCCCTCGTCACGGAAGGTTCAGACCCGGGTCAGCCGGTCGGACTGAGAGTCCGACCTACGTAATCCCGACTTACGTGACCCTGACCTACGTCCCGTCGTTCCCGATCGCCTCGACCGGACAGTTGTCCAGCGCGTCCTTCGATAGCGTCTCTTCTTCCGGCGTCTCCGGTTGCTTGTAGACGTAGGAGAAGCCCTCCTCGTCGTTGCGCTGGAAGTTGGCGGGGGCGGTTTCGCGGCAGAGATCACAATCGATACATTGCGTATCGACGTAGTACCGCCCGGATGCCTGTCCGGGCACCTTATCGTTTGGATCAGCCATTGTTTGTTGTCTCCGTGAGCGTGGCGAGCCGCCGCAGGCACGGGGCGCGCATTGTAACGCGCGCTATGATCCCGTCAAACCAGGGGGTTCCATGAAACGATTCCTGATTCCGCTCGCCGTCGCCGTTCTTGCCGCGAGCGCGCTCGCCCAACCGGCAGCGGCCCCGCCACCCGATACCGTCAGCGTCACCGGCACTGGCCGCATCAGCGTCGTGCCGGACCGTTTCTCGTTCAGCGCTTCGGTGCAGACGATCGCGCCGACGGTCGAGGAGGCGGTGAATGAGAACAACACGAAGGTGGCCGCGGTCATCGCCGCGCTGAAAAACGCCGGGGCGAAGGCCGAGGAGATTCAGACGTCGAACTTCTCGATCTACCCGCAGCAGGATTACAGCCAGCAGCAGCAGGGAAAACTGCCGCGCGTGGTCGGCTACCAGGTGTCGAACAACATCATCGTCACGAAAAAGCAGGTCGCTGATGCCGGCCGCCTTCTGCAGGCTGCCATCGCCGCCGGGGTGAATCAGACCTCGGGGCTCTCGTTCTCGGTTTCCGATTCCGCCCGCGGCCGCGATGAAGGATTGCGCGCCGCCTTCGCCGACGCGCGCGCAAAAGCGTCACTCCTCGCCCAGGCCGCCGGCCGCACCCTCGGCCCGGCCATGAACATCACCGAGCTCGGTACCCAGAACCCGCAGCCACCGCGGCCGATGGGCGTCCGCGCGATGGCCGCCGTCGTCGCCGAGCCAGTCCCGGTCGAGAGCGGGACGGAGGAGCTGTCGTTTACGGTGTCGGTGGTGTTTGGGTTGAGGTAGCGCGGTCGCGGGGTTTCGCGCGCGAGAACCCCAGCATCAATCCCCCGAAATGATGTTCCCCAAGACATCCCCCGCCAGCCCGCCCAATCCTTTCGATTCATCCCGATGTCCGCCCGAGGCGGCCATCAGGCGATTGGCCAGCCGGCTGAACGGGAGCGTCTGCAGGACTACGTGTCCCGGTCCGGTCAGCGTGGCGTAGAAGAGACCTTCGCCGCCGAAGAGGGCGTTGCGGAAGCCGCCGACGAACTGGATGTCGTAATTCACCGTTTCCGCCATCGACACGATGCAGCCGGTATCGACGCGGAGCTGCTCGCCCGCCGCGAGATTGAACTCGAGCATGTTCCCGCCGGCGTGGAGAAAGACCAATCCCTGGCCGCTGATTTTCTGCAGCAGGAAGCCTTCGCCGCCGAACAGGCCGGCGCCGAACCGCTTGGTGAAGGCCACCGTGAGATCGATGTTGCCGATGGCGCAGAGGAAGGCGTTGCGCTCTGCCAGGATGGTGGTGTTGTTCAGCTGGATGGGGATGATCTTGCCGGCGATCGGGTTGGCCAGGGCCAGACTGGCGCTGCCTACCTCGCAGCGGAAGACGCTCATGAAGAGCGACTCGCCGGCCAGGAACTTGCGCATGAGGCCTTTCATCAGGCCGCCCTGCATCCGCGCCTGCAGGTCGATGCCCGCTCCCATGTACAGCATGGCTCCGGCCTCGGCGTAGAGCTCTTCGTTCCGATGCAGCTGAACCTGCAGCGCCTGCATCACGTCGCCGACGATTTTGTATTCCATGCGATGGATTCTGCCACGGACGGGGTCTCGCGGTCTCGGGGTTTCGCGGTCGCGCGGTATTCGGCTTCTCACGCGGCGCTTGCAACCGGAGGCCGCGAGGCCGCGCAACCGCGAGACCGCGCAACCCTGCCACAATGCGCCCGTGCCGCGCACCGAACCGATGCCGCTCCTCGACGCGCTCGCTCAGCTCTATCCCGACTCGTCGCGCACGACGCTGCGGCAGATGCTGCAGAACAGCCGCGTGCGCGTGAACGGCGACACGGAGAAGGATGCCAAACGAATCGTCGATCCGGACGAGATCCTGGAAGTGATCGCCAAGTCCGACCAGCGCGTTCTCCCGCCTGGCATCGCCATCCTCCACGAAGACCGCGACGTCATCGTCATCCTCAAATCGAACGGTCTCTTGACCGTGGCCACGGAACGCGAGCGCGAGGCGACCGCACAGGCCTATCTCAACACATACCTCGGCAGCGCTGGAGAGGACCGTATCCAGGTCGTCCATCGCCTCGACCGCGAGACCTCGGGCGTGCTGGTCTTCGCCAAGAACTTCTTCGCCCGCGAGCGGCTCAAGGAGCAGTTCATGGTCCACAGCGTCGAGCGGATCTACGTGGCCATCATCGAAGGAGCGATCGATCCTCCGGAGGGAACGATCGAATCGAACCTCTTCGAGCAGCGCGACCTGAAGATGGTCAGCGTCGAGGCGCATGTGGATGCAAAACATGCCGTCACGCACTACCGCACCATCGCCACGAAGGGCGCGTATTCAATGCTCGAGGTGACGCTGGAGACGGGGAGAAAGAACCAGATCCGGGCGCATCTCTCCGAGGCCGGCCATCCGGTCGCCGGCGACAAGATGTATGGCGCGAAGACCAATCCCTTCGGCCGCCTCGGTCTCCACGCGAAGCTCCTCGGCTTCGACCACCCGACGACCGGCAAGCATCTGGTGTTCACGGCGGCGCTGCCGAAGTCGTTTCGGGATGTGGTGCGCTAACGCGCGTTGCCTGCGGCTACGCCGC
>Ga0157375_10000302_pt1 | contig 44696 bp, 109 predicted proteins | sample M35metaG_FD_115311 | JGI IMG/M metagenome (GOLD analysis project Ga0157375, IMG submission 115311) | Miscanthus rhizosphere microbial communities from Kellogg Biological Station, Michigan, USA - M3-5 metaG | ecosystem: Host-associated > Plants > Roots > Rhizosphere > Soil | place: USA...
CAGTTTCTTATTTCCAGTCCGTCATAAACTCTGCGTGATTGTCGATCTGTCGACGGGCATTTCGTAGGTCCTGAAGTGGGATGCCGAGATTCAAAGCATCTCGAGCCGCGCGGTTGAATTTGATGGACGACTCCTCTTGCGTTATGCTGATGGAGTTGTACTCTCGATAGGCCTGTGTGTAAGCTTCAAGAGCTTCAGCCCTTGCGCGCTCCTTCTCTTCGTCAGTCACGTTACCTCCTTGAATATCTTGTCGACCGTCTCGCTGTCGAGGAAGACCTGTTTGTTGTCATTCCGAATCCAGAAGGCTCGGAAATCGGGATACACGGCTTGAAAGACGCGGCTCTTCCGACCATTGTATTTCAGTACGAAGACAGTTGGAACACGAGCTCCGAACTCAACGTACTTGTTGATCGGTCGAGGTGTCTTCGTGATGCCTTCCACTAAGGCTGGGTCAGTCCTTGGGGCATCTGCGAATTGATTCATGATGAAGCATCTTTCTGTAGCGAGGGAGAGGCTGTGAGGACCACCAGGCCTCCCTGATCTGAGGTCGGTTTGAAGTCGATGGAGTCGACCTCGAAGTAGAACCCGTCCTGTGTCTTGATCAGCACTGTCCAGTGTGGGACATGTGCTTCGAGGATTTCCTCTGAGAGGTGCTTAGCGTTCACTGCTCTGCCTTACGCACATGAATCTTGAGAGCAGGATCGCAGAAGAGGTGGCGCTTGTCCGTCCAGAAATGGACCTTGTCTGCTACCCGTTCTGGTTCTGAGATGACCGTCTCGAGATAGGTACGGTGTTCTTCAGTGTCCTGAATCACGACCTTGTCTCCGACGTGCACATTGAGAGGGTATTCGAATACTGTGCTGCTCACTGTCTTGTCCTTTGTTTGTTGTGCTGCTGATAGGTTTACTATATACCCGGACCTTTCAGATGTACACTACTCTTTGGAATGTTTCCGATGCTCATCGCGGATTTCAGTGATGCGCTGATTGGTGAAAATCATGCTGAGTTCATCGAACTCCCATTCAGTCATTCGAATGGTATTGCCGCGTGAGTAGAAGGTTACGATGCCACGTTCGAGACGAACTGTCAATCGAGGATCGACTTCAACTCGCATTGGCTTCTTAAGTGGGCGGTAGTCTTTGGGCTGAGGACCGATCATTTGCGTAGCCACTCCATATCTTCGTCACGAGGTGTTGCGATAGTTCGGAGTTCTTCACTACAAAGAATGACGTACCCTTCACCATTGTGACCGTGGACCCAGCCTTCAAGTTCAGTCCAACGAATGACTTCACCACAGTGCTTGCACTTGTACATCAGTTCTTCAACTCCTCTTCGATCATTGCGATTGCTTCTTCGAGAGGGTGAAGGTAGTCCATGCTTTCACGACGTGCTCGCTTCAGCATGCGTAGTAGAAGTTCGAGGTCCATTTAGTCCTCCAGCCCATCTTCGACGAGTTCATTACAGGAGCCGAGGAGAGTGTTGATAGCTTCATGAGCGTCGAAGAGATTAGTATTGATTTTCTCATTGTTAACCAGGAACTCGAGTTCATCAAGAACGTGATTGAGGAAGATACGATCTGTGAGATGGACTTCACCTCGTTCGAGGTTGCGAGTGGTCTTTTCGATCTGTGCTTTGAGGGAGTCGAACATTTTCTTTTCCTTTGTTTGAGTTGTTGATAGTAATATCATACACTGCTTCATTGCATTTGTACAATGAAGCGGCGTAAGATGCGACTACTTCTTTCCCCATCGTTCGAGGATGAGAGTGTTGATTTCTCCTACCGTCTGCATGTCGAAACAATTGTCTCGAATTGCGAGGAGACTGTCGAGGAGTTCTGCTTCAGTCATGCGAGTACCAAGTCCTTGCCGTGAATGCCGTAGTAGGTGTTGCGAGTGTTGCCACCGAGCTCCATGACTTTCCATTCACCGGGTATTTTGCCGAATCCGATGATCACGAACTTCTGTTCGAACTCGTAGGCGTTGTTGAATTTGGCATACTTCCAAATGTCAGATTTTGGATTGACTCGAACCATTGCACCGATGCGGATTCCAAGATCGACGACAGGTGCATCAACTTCCTTCGCTCCTACAATGGAGAAGAGGTAGGCCTTACCTTCGAGTCGAGCACCATCTGAGATTCGCTCGACGATCCAGTTGACGCGGTTCGCCTTGATGAGGTAGTACTCAACACCTTGCTTATCCTTGACGATTTCCCGTACTTCAGTGTTCATGATGTTTTCCTTTGCTTGAGTAGTTGTTGATAAGAATACTATATACTGCCTAGCGGACTTTGTACACTACCCAATTTTTTCAAGCTCAGAATCCTGATAGTCAGGCATGGGATCGAAGTATCCATCCTCCCACTCGATTTCCCATCCAAGACTTGTCTTATGCTTAAGGACTCCTATGTAATCCTTGTGGATAACAGCAGATTCCATCCACGGCATAATGATCAACTGAACACGGTCTCCTACTTTAAGCTCTTCCATCTCTACTCCTTAGTACTGCAGTGACATTATCTCTGATATCCTGGTGGGTTCCTGTGAGGTGACTTCCTTCTGCGTGATAAGTCTTACACCCGATGGGCCCGAGGCCTTCAGATCAGCCGTGAGGTGCCACTCGAACTTGTACCGTGCATCGTACCTACCGTCATTAAGCGAGCGGCAGCACTTGCCACAGGCGATTCGCTTTCCCTTTTCAGTGAGAGCGTGACGAGAGGTGGTGTGACCGTTGATGCAAACGCCGGTCCATTTGAATTCGGTCTTGTCTTCCTTCTTCAGGTCGGCGAATTCATTGGGCTTGGCACCAACTCGTGCACACATCGTCTTCCATTCAGGACCGTGCTTAGCGTAAGGGCCTGCGAGAGCGTGAGCGATTTCATGGAGGAGAGTGTCGATAATCTCTGAGTCAGGAAGGTGAAGGAAGTGCTTCGAGAAGAGAATCATTCCTCCATTGAAGCGATTGTATTCGCAACGACCGAGGAGAAGTTTGTGGCGAGAGATTCGAAATCCCCATGCGGGCCAGTTCAGTCCATGCTCACTCATGAGAGTCAAAGCGTGCTGTGTGACTTCGCGTTCCGTCATCGGCATGATGTAATCCTTTTGTCTTTGTGGCTGTTGATAGTTCTACTATATACCGTTACAAAGCTAAAGTACAATTGGGACAACCGTCACGCGGTTCCTTGTGAGCACCCTTCTCATGCCAACGAATGAGCATCGTGGTTCCTGTCTTCTTATTTGAAGTCTCAGGGCGGGGAACTCCTATGAGCCATTCCATAGGTGGACGTTTCTGACCCATCTTAGAGAGAGACATCTTCATTCGTGTCTCTTCACTGTGTGTCTTACCATACATAGGATTTTTGTCACCACTACCTGTGACACCCTCAGGCATGAAGTTGATTTGATTGTAGTAGTTATCACTGCGCCGTGCATCGATGCTTAGAAGCATCTCCAGTTCAACCTCGCGATAGCGTGGACCTACATACAAGAAAGTACGGGTGAAATTCTCGATGCCATACTTGAGGAAGGCACGACGAATTGCTACGCCACTAGCGGTGTAATCAGGATTGCTTCCATTGTGGGAGCCAATGTATCTCTTACCATTGAAATTGTTTGTCCATAGATAGACGTAGCCAATGGTGATGTCGCATTCTAGAGATGCGTATGATAGAATAGTCATATCGATCCTTATCCGATCGGTCAAGCCCTAGGTAACTCCAATTACGCTAGGGCATTTTCATGTTAGGACTATTCTACATTAAAGAGAAGAGCCGCCGGAGTAAACTCAACGGCGGCTCTTCAAACTGAGTCGGCACCAAAGGTATCAACAACAGGCCATACTCAGTTCTTCGAGTGACGTAATCTTATCAACAACGTCCGTCACTCGGTCTTGGAGGGCAAAGAGAAAGAAATCCCTCCAAGTCTATTCTACCTTTTCGAGAAGAAGCTCTTGCCAGTTTTGAGGGTGTAGCAGTCGTCGAGAGCATTCTCGCCGTACTTCTTGGTCACCTTCGCCATGTCGAGCTCGTTCTTATTGGTAAAACGGTAGCCAATGATCGGAGTTCCATCCACGTCGATGAAGTCCTTCATGTCGATCTTGGCCAATTCTTCTGCGATGCGTGCCTTGATGAGGGTCTGCTCGTCATCGAGTTCCTTCTTCAAGTCAGCAACGGCATTGTAGCGGTTGCGAAGTCGCTTGATGGCTGCTGTAGCGAGTGCATGCTTCTCGAGCTTCTTCGCTTCGAGTTCTGCCTTCGTGAGCTTCTTCGTGTTTGCAATTGCTGCGGTAGTCATTGGGTTTCCTTTGTTTGAATTGCTGTTGATAAGATAACTATAAGCTATTTGTTAGAAGAAGTACAATTAGAATTCTTCGTCTACGGAGAAGCGACGACGGTATCCCTTGTCAGTAGGCTTAATTGCCAGGTTGACGAAGGTGCTGATCGTCTCGGCGTCGAGGTCAGCGAACTCTTCGTAGAGCTGGTCGAGAAGTTCCTCGACGACATTTGAAGCATAGTGCGCTTTGTTTGCCGCATCGATGTTGATGCCGTGTCGAACTCCACTCTTTGTTCCAGCTTCAACAGAATTGGCGAGAGAAGTGAGAGCTCGACGATACTGATCCGAGTGCTTCGCGATGGAGCCGAGAAGATAAGCTTGAGTGTGGGTGAGCTTCATGGTCTTTCCTTTGTTTGAATGGTTGTTGTTGATAAGAATACTATATAACACTATCTAGGTGTTGTACACTCCTAGACAATGTTACTTAGTATTACTCTTCGAAGGGAACTCCGAAGTGCTTGATGATGGCATCGAGCTTGGCTTCGATTCGATCGAGTTGAGTGTCACCGATTTGAGAGGTGATGTCAGTCTCCTCAATCCAATACCCGCCATAGGTAGTCATGACGTAGTAAGGAGTTGAAGGATCAGCATAATCGACAGTCTCAATTACGCCATCCAACTCCTTCCTCTCATCATCATTGTTCCGATTGAAGAGGACTCGATCACCCTTCTTGAAGATGAAGTTGGTCATCAGAGTCCTTTGATGGTAACAGAGTTGGAGCCTTCGGGGAAAAGTGCCAGATGGCGGAAAGTGTTTTCTCGGAGGTTGATAACCTGCTCGTCGTCGCTGACGTTCACCTGGAAGATAGGTCCTGTTTCCAGTTCAATTGAAAGATCGAGGAACCGTTCGGGCAGTTCAACTTCTTCATGCTTGAGGTTTCCGCCTGCATCAAGAGAAGTAACGATAAGTTTCATTATGTGTTCCTTTGTTTGAATTGTTGTTGATAAGAATACTATATAACACTGACTAGGAGATGTACAATCCTAGTCAATGTTACTTAGTATTACCTCGTCACTACCCACACTCGTTCAGCATCGAAGATGTCGTACATGGCATTCCAAACGGCATCGAACCACTCGACATCATCTGCTTCGCCAGCATCTGACATTTCCTCGAGAAGGTCTTCGAGTTCCTGAAAGTAGCCGAAGTCTTCGTTGAACCAAGGACGGGATCGAATGATGAGGATGATGTCCTTTGTCTTCTGTTCGAGGGTGAGGTCATCGTTGTGGAAGTAAGGTGCAACGTTGAGACGGTTTTTCCAGTTCGCCATGATTAATCCTTCACGATGTTGTGCTCGGCCATATGGGCATCTGCGAATACGATCGCGATGTGGTAATACTCACTGCTACCGTTGTTGAGGAACTGCATGAACTGAGATGCTTCACCTCGAGAAGAGACGAAGGGGAATGCGAGGTCATCGAGACCCAATTTCTGCTTAATGAAACCCTGATGGGCTCGAACGTAGTCGCAAGCGTAGGTGTAAGGGTACCGACCTTCAGTGTAGGGGTACACGAAAGACTCTTCGAGGTCTTTGACGGTGAGGTCGAATGTGATGGTCATGATGTTTCCTTTGTTTGTGGTGTTGTTGATAAGACTACAATATACTGTTGAGGTGGAGATGTACAATCCATTTAAACAGAAAGAGTCTCCGCTTCTTGGGGGAAGAAAGACAGAGACTCTTCTGTGCCAGCCAATACCTCAACAGGAGTACCGCTGGCCGGGTAGGTCAAACAATAAAACCCCTACCAAGATCATTGTATGCTGGGTGACACCGGATGTACACTGGCTCGTGAGGTGTATGGTTCTGCATCGAGGCAAAGAAAAGGTCCTCAATCACTCTGTGTGAGTGATGAGGACCGTTTCCTTAGCGACTGCCTCAGGCATCCACCGTTTTGCGAGGGCGACCACGACGCTTGGGTGCCGGAGTGGTAACGGCCTTGGCGTTGTTCGTGGTTGCAGGAGCCGAAGGAGTGGGAGCTGCCGAAGGGGTTCGACGAGTCCGTGGCTTGCGAGGCTTGGGGTTCTCCTCGAAGACGGTGACTCGGTTTCCCGTAGTGCCCCATGCCCAGTGGCCCTTGAAGCGGTAGATGTCCCACACTGCTTTGCGGGGATCGGCGGAGTCGTGGAGGTGGATGCGCTCTTCCGTTCCGGTGCCGTCTCGACCAATGATGGTCGCTTCTACGACCCAAGGGTCGCGACCGCTGCTGGAGTGGAGGGAGAGCTGAACGTTTTCGCCGTCTCGGAAGGTGCGAAGCTGACGTGCCATGATGGTTGTTTCCTTTGTCTTTGGTATGATACGATTGGATTGTTTGATTCTGCAGCTGTTTTGCTGTTGGTATCAATATATAACGGAACCCAACCAATGTACATACTTAAGTGGAAACTTCTACAACTTCACCACTCGTCAGGACCCCAGAAGGATTTCGCCTCTTCTCCTTTAAGTACACGCTTAGACGAGGAGGAGCTTCGACGGTCTCGATTGACGAGAAGAGTCGCTTCCTTGGAACCGAGCTCATGCATCTTGGTAACTCCATAATAGGTACGACCCAATCCTTCAGCAATCTGGGAGAGGGAGAAGCCCTTGTCGAAAAGCTGGAACAGGGTATCAATTTCCCGCTGAGTCCAATATTTTCCGACATTTTCTGCTGAAGCCAGTGAAGCTTCCTGAAGTTTATCTGAAGGGCACATGTTACTTGGCCTCCGTCAGTTCGAACTCGTGGAAGAAGAAGTCTTCGACGGTTCCTTCCGTTGTGTTGACAGTTACATCATATCCTACCCCCGCAGGATGGTCTTCATAGACCTTGCTGATGGTACCGACAGTGTCAACGGGAACCAGAGGTTCCATGTTGGGATCGAAGGTTGAAACCTTCTGTGAGAGACCGAACTTATTCATGTTTGTTTAACTCTTTCATTGTTATGCAGTGAATGCTGTTGATGTAATTACAATAATCTGAATCATACCCCATGTACAATTCAGGAAGTTTTGTTACAAAAGAAAAGGTGGGCCATCCGAGAGTGGATGACCCACCGATCTATTGTTTGATGAAGACTAGAGAGACCGAAGCTCGTTCTCTCGTACCTCAATGAAATCACGCATTTCGTGAGGAGACATCCCAGAAGTCTCACCAGTGTGGAGGAAGTTGCTGTAAGCTACTTCAGCCATCCCGATTTCTTCACGAAGAGACACAGCGTTGGAAGAGGTTGCGAGTACCATTATATTGTTTTTCCTTTTTCAATTTATCTAGCAGTGAGTAACTGCTGGATGATCCTACATCCTCCCAGCGAGGATGTACATTTGATGCTGGTGTTACTGCCGGTGACACCCTGTGAGGTGCCGTCCAGCTTGGTTAGAGCTACTACATTACGAAGCGGTGAGGTGTCCCACACCCATCTCGTGCTTCGTGATGAGGCGTTCTGCCTCGTCGTAATCATGGGCCCGACCAATTAACCGTGAGGTGGTCTTACCGTTCAGCTTCGTGGTGGTTGCTCGTACCTTAAAGCCTGTGGTTGTGGACTCAATCGTAAACGAGGTTTTCATTTTGGTACGTTCCTTCTTTCTATTGTTTGGTTGGTGTTGATATAACTACTTTATGTTAGATTAGAGGGTTTGTACATACTTTTGGGGAAAAAGTTTTACTTGTTTTCTCCTTCCCAGTAGAAGGGTATATCTGCAAAGCGACGCTGCTGGTACGTATCAGCGAGGCGGTCTTGGATTCGCATGCTGTCGACTTTCTCGTTGGCCTTATCAATGGAGTCCCACAGCCTGACGAAAGCATCTCGCCATTCCTTCGCATCCCGCTGAAGGTTTTCCTCCACCTGATTCGAAGCCCACTGGCTCTGCTTCACCTGTGCCGTGACGATGGCTCCAAAGAATTCCATGTCCTTCTGCTGCAGTGGTTCGTTTTCAGCCATCAGTCTTCCCTCGTTCCATACTGGTCGATTCCGGATTCGATGTAGTTGACTACATCTTTAAGGGTGGCCTGAACTCCACCCTCCTTGCGCTTGTTGGTGACTCCTCCAAAGTGGAGTCCATCACGAAGGTGCCAGTCCCAAGGGTAGTCGTCACCACCTGTGCTTGTGTTGACTGCTGTTGCGATGAGTTCACGAGTTGATGCATCGACCAGTTCGTAGCTCCGGTCTCCGACTTTCCTGCGCTTGAGCTTCATGATGTTTTCCTTTGCTGTAGTTGTTGATAAGAATACTATATACTGCCTCTCACTGAATGTACAATCCAATGAGAAGCCGTACACCTTATTCCTTAATGCGAGGGATTTCCCGTACCTGCTTTCCCTTGCCCATGAGGACGAACTCGATCTTGAGGGTTTTCTCGGTGAAGTCGATGGGTCGCATCATGAATGCGCTTGAGAGGGAAGGATCGTTGTCGATCGCTTCATCGATGGAACGTTTCATTTCTTCAGTGGAAGGGCGTACCATTATTTGGACCTCTTGTTCTCTGCATACTGGACGATGATGGAGTTGTCACGGAGTGGGTTTGCTTCGCTGTTCCTCCAGACGTTGGCGCGATCCCAACGACGAAGTGCCGTATCAGGTCCGGCTTGAAGAGCGATGTTTGCGATTTCAATCAGTGCTTCATCGCTGAGCTTCTCAGCTCCGAAGATTTGAACACCTACCTGAGATTCTCCGAGGAGTTCGACTCCGCAGGAGATTGTGAATACGTGAGCAAGCTGTCCCATTTTCTTTTCCTTTGCTTGAGTTGTTGTTGATATGAATACTATATAACACTAGACAGAGTTTGTACACCTCTGTCTAATGTTACTTAGTATTACTTTTCTTCGGCTTCAAACCAAACCGAGTAGTCGTCGTCACTCACGCCTGTGATAGCCATGTTGACCCACTCGTCGACGCTGTCACGGTAGTGGACTCGAAGTTCAGGGTCTTCGAAAGTGGTTACGTCGAAGACCAACCAAATCGTACCCAAGAGGGCATTGAGTGCACCGAAGTTGGTCTGTAGTTCGAAGAGGGTCTGATGACTGGGACCTGAGGAGCGGTGTCCCTTCATGACTCGCTCTGTTTCAGACTCGGCGAATGAAGCAATCTCGGAGAGTGAACGCTTGTAGTCCTTTGAAGCGTCTGCGAGCTTGTTGAGGAAGGTGGCCTGACGCTTGGTGATACCTGCGAGAGTGGGCATTTTCTTTTCCTTTGCTTTGGTTGTTGTTGATATGAATACTATATAACACTGGAGATGATTTGTACAATCATCTCCAATGTTACAGAGTATTACCTTTCGTTCATCCTCTTGATAATCGCTTTGAACTTGGCGTCACTGATCTTCGACGCATTCGTGGAGAGGCCGATGCGCTTCTTTACATCGTCACTCGACTTGAGGGACCAGAACTTCTCGTTTTCGCCGTACGCTGTCATGTACTCAACGTATCGATCGTAGAACTTCTGGTAGTTCTCCTCCGTGATGGGGTTGATGCCGAGGTGCATCGTCATCCAGATGCAGGTTTGCGTTGCTGCGTTGAGGTCTCCGGATTCTCCTTCCGCAGGAACCTTGCCGTTGATGAAGAGGACGCTCTTGTCTTCGATCTTTTCGAAGCTGAAGTTGAGTGACATTTTCTTTTCCTTTGTTTGGGGTTGTTGATATGAATACTATATAACACTAGAGATGATTTGTACACTCATCTCCAATGTTACATGTTATTCGTTGACCCAGTTGGGGTAGTCCAAAGCTTCGTCGATGTCGTCAACTCCAACGGCCAACTCTCCATGTGCCGCTCGATCAGGGTATCCAAGCGAAACCCAAGTGAGGTAGCCGTGGTCACGCTGTTCGTGCCAAATGACTTTTTGGACGCCATCGACGAAAATCTTTCCCGTCAGTTCCGGCATCGAGCTGAATCCTTCTTCTCGCATAATGCGCTGGTTTTCAGCTTCGATGATGGCCTGCTCTTTTTCGATTGCTTCGAAGGCGTTCATGATTTTTCCTTTGCTGTTGTTGTTGATAGTTATACTATATAACACTTCCTAAGATTTGTACACTCTTAGGAAATGTTACTTAGTATTACTTGTAGAGGCGAGCTTCGAAGATAGGCGTCGTTTCGAAATCCTCTTCATCGAAGTCTACGATGACGTAGTAGGTGCGGAGTCCTTCATCCGTTTCTTGTCCTTCGAGTGCAGCTTCGTTTGTGAAGTTGGCCCAATCCCAAGTTGCTCCTTCTTCGATGAGCTTGAGAGTAAGAGCGAATGAAGGTTCATCCATCTTCTTGCGGAGGATTTCGAGAGGATTCATTTTGTTCTCCTTAGTGGTTGTTGTTGATAAGACTACTATATACTGCATTTGAAAGAATGTACATATGTTACCCTATGTTACCTCAACTATTTTCTCGCAGGTTCGGTTTCCCTGCCGTCGGAGCTTCATAGTTATACTATATACTGCGGATTGAAAAATGTACAATCATCTTAAACAAAGAAAGGGCCGAAGCCCTTCCTTCTATTCTTCGTACACGATTACGCGGGTGTGGTCAGCGACGCGGTATATGGTAGTCCAATCCGTATGAGTGTGCGTACCATTGATGATGACGAGGGAGCCTGTGAACTGCGCATTGTTGACGCGGATCCAATCAATGTTCTTCTCGTTCTCATCATCGATGGAGAAGATTCCTTCATACTCGAATGGGAGGTCTTCGATGAATGCAATCTCGTCGTCTACGTCGATGTCCGTAATGAGTTCTACTCGCATTGTTTTCTCCTTAGCGGTTGTTGATAAGACTACTATATAACACTGAGGATGGAATGTACAATCCCATCCTCAATGTTACATGTTAGTCAACGATGGAGTCGAAGAGGTCTTCGTACACTCGCGGATCGTGGCCGCTGTACACTCGAATATATGCCTCAACACGCTTGCGGCGACCTTCAAACTTGATTTCGGGCCATCCACCTGCGGGGCCGTTCTCATTGATGACGGTGAGCTTAAGGTCATAGAGCGTTTCGGTGGCGGCGACGTAATCTTCGAGAGAGCATTCCTCAATTACAACGTCGAGTGTGATGCTTGCCATTTTCTTTTCCTTTGTTTAGGAGTTGTTGATATGAATACTATATAACACCCTCCACCAAATGTACACTTGATGGAGGATGTTACTTAGTATTACTTTGTGGAGAAGGTGATGAGGTCGTCCGTGTTGATGCGACGGAAGGTGAGGTTGTCCGTGGTAGAAGAGTAGAAATCGCACGGCCACTCGGGATCAGTGGTGAGATCAATGATCAATTCGGTGATAGTACCTTCGAACGTATCGGTCACGGTGGGTTCGAACTCGGTGATCGAGTGGAAAAATACGGTGATCATTTGATTCGCTCTTTCTTTTGTTGTGCTGTTGATAGTTATACTATATCACCTATCGAGAGAGATGTACAACACTATTTGGTGAGGTTGTGGGTCACTCACAGGTGCTCGATGATAAGGTCTAAGCCTTAACTGAAGAGAGGCTCAGAGGGTTAGTCTGAGCCTCTCTCGCCTACAGTCCGGGTCGAGCGGGGTATTCCTCGTCGTCAGTGACGGTGAGCCAGAAATCCTTTCCGTAGTGGCCTTCGATGATGAAGCCGGGCGAGCAAGGGCACATGCGGCATCCTGCCTTGCGGCTCCAACGAATCTTGGTGAATTCGATTCCTTCAGCCTTCAGCTTCTCGATCACGATGGGGCGAAGTTGGGTGTAGGGGCGAGCAACACGGTTGTTGAGATTGTCGAAGACGGTCTCTCCTTCGAAGTCTACGAAGACTCGTGACTCGTCGTAAGGACGGCTTCCAGCGTCTGAGCGGATCCAACGTTGCATCGAGGTGGAGTAGTATCCATCTTTGCGGACGACGGGGGATTCTTTGAATGCGTGGACCGTGATGCTCATTTGAATTCTCCTTGAGTTGATTTGTTGTTGATAAGAATACTATATAACACTTCCTAGAGAATGTACACCCTCTAAGAAATGTTACTTAGTATTACTCCGTTACTTCGAAGATGCCGTTGAACACGAGCGTGTAGGTCGATCGAGCGGCTTGAACACCGTGTGATGCGATACGGAGTGAGGCGGTGTATGAACCATTATCCTCGAGGTAGACGTTCCGAGCTTCGATCTGGAGGTACGTGGTGTCCATTCCACCCTTCATGAGGTACTCTCGAACTGCTACCTCAATCTGTGCCACCTCCTGTGGGGTGACTCCTACGAAGATGCTCATTGTCTTTCCTTTCGATTTGTTGTTGATAAGAATACTATATAATACTTCTCACAGAATGTACAATGCTGTGAGAAATATTACAGAGTATTACTGAATGGCTTCGCCGATTTCCACGTTCAGCCATTCGATGAGTCCTTCGCGGTCCTGCGGTTCGTTGGAGAAGAGGCACTCCGCTTGACCTTCGTCGTCATACCAAATGACCATCACTCCGTTGCATGCGGTGAGAGAGAAATCTTTTCCATTGACGGTGAAGTCTACGATGGCTTCAGTACCACCCGTTGCACGGTGTGCATTGACGAGACGGTCGAAAATTTTTGCGGCTTCCATTGTTTTCTCCTTTGTTGCGGTTTGTTGTTGATAAGACTACTATATACTGTAATTGATGAGATGTACATATGTACTTTTGTGGGTTTATGGCATAATATAGAACTATCAACAACAAATAAAGGAGCATCATGAAAGTCCGAATTAGTTACGGTATCATGGACCTCGAGGACGTGGTCGCCGAGTGCGACGGATACCTTAAGTTTGCACAAGTTTCCTACGTCGCCGAAGAAGACGAATGGGGAAATGTGTACGTCACCTTCACTTCACCGTGGCGGTTCGAAATCAAGAAATGTGTCGAGCGGTTCCTCGGAGAATTTAAAGGTCTCGCGGATGATGTGATCGAAGAGAACATTGTACATCCGTAAGGATGTAGTATAAAGTATAACTATCAACAACAAATACTAAACAAGGAGACACCATGAACATCAACGCCCGATCCGTACACAAGTGCTGCAAGATGCACGACGCAGACTACGGTCACTCGAACCGAGCCCACCCGAAGAAGCGGTTGGCACGAGCGGTAAAGCGCCGCGGTAAGCAGGAGTTCAAGCGGGAATTGATGCTCAATGGTTAGGAAACCCCAATACGGAGAAATTCCGTTTGGATGGTGCCTCACAGGCCATCACGATCGATGCGAAGTAACCGTCGAGAGTCAGGGAAAAACGCGGATGTGCATCTGCAATTGCCCCAACCACGGTGAAAATTGGAGGCCGTCCCCTCCACCCAGCGATCTACTCCTCGAGATGATTGCAAAATGGGGAAGTGACAGTAAGAAGTAGTGTACATTTAGAGTGGTTGTTGATATAGTAGTTATATCAACAACCACTCATTAGGAGAATACAATGGAAGTTACCGGAACTTACAACCCTCGCTCAACGCCTCAGTCGCGGAACAAGAAGCGAGACACCGCACAAGCAGTTGGAGAACTTCAGGAGTTTGCCACCTCGCAGCCCGCCTTAATCTCCTACGTTGGCGTAGCATTTCTCATAGCGGGTCTTTGGGAGAGGGTATCTTTTTAGACCCCAATAGCTTATAATAAATCCATGAACTAGGGAATCCAGTGGATGAGAATATCTCCACTGGATTTTCTCACTTAAGATAGAATTGATTCATGATAATTTGGACAACAGCGGGATTATTTTCTCTGACCGAGAATGTAAATACTGCATACGTAAATATCGAAGCACGTGACCTTACAGAGGTTGAACTGCTCAAAGCCACTCTGCGGTTAGTGGACCTCGAAGATGAAATCAAAGATGAGTTTAAAGCAGAGCATGGCTACACAATTGTGTTGTCCAAATCTGACGTGGAATCTTGGTTCGCATTTGAAATGGAACATTGGCTGGGTAAGCAGAACTTGGGCCGGCAGTTCGTGCAAAACGGGAACGCGCACGGTGCGATCGCTCTCGAAAAATTGCTAATGAACATGGAGAAGTGAATGAGCTTTAATTGGAAGAAAGTATCATGGGCGGCAGTGTTCGCTATTGCTGTTGTAGTAGTGCTCGGTGTCACCCTCGTGCTGCCAAATACCTCAGCTGAATTGGTCTATACCTTAGGTACCGTCGGTGTCATAGCGGCTATCCTGAGCCTTCGCGACCAATAGCGAGAAGCTTAAACTACAAAAGGCCTTCCTTTCGGTTGGCCTTTTGTGGGTTAGCGAGCTGCGAGATACCGTTCGTGAAAGTAGCCATCTTCGTGGCCTTCGTACGCGGTTGCGTAGTGAGGAGCTCCATCGATTTCGATGATGTCCGTAACTTCACCGACGTAGTACGGCTTATGGGTCTGTGTGAAGAGGACGGACTGTCCGACTTTGAACTTCGGTTCCATTTGATTCTCTTTTCTCTGTGGAGTTGTTGATAAGATAACTATATACTGAAGGAGGGAGTTTGTACACTCCCTCCTCCAATATTTTAGTATCCGAAGTTGAGGCGCTTCCGCTCTTCTTCGGCTTCGCGGTACTTCCGAGCGGTTGCTTCTCCATAGAGGGGCTGGTCTTCTTTGTTGTTGGAGATGTTCCGCTGGAGTTCAGTTACGGCTGCGTAAACGGCTTCAGAGTGGCGGTATCCCACGAGGTTGGAGAGGGTGTGGGCTTCCTGTACTGCACGGAGCCTGCGTTCCGGGGTATCGAGCTTGAGGAGGTACGGTGCGGAATTGCGGTCTCCGGGGCAACCGTTCTTCAGGTCTTCATTGAGGCGTTCTGTAGTGTAACGTTCTGCTGCAGACATTTTGTTCTCCTTAGTAGCTGTTGTTGATAAGACTACTATATCAAAGAGGGAGGAGAATGTACACTCCTCCCTCTCTGTTACTCCGTGTTACCGCTGGATGCTCCAATTCCCTTCGTCGATGAGGCCGATGGACTTGGCGAAAACTCCCTCTCGCTGGGCCCAATCGAGCATGGCCTTCTTGAGGTTGCGGAGGGGCGTGAGGTTGTCGACGTGGACCCGAACACCTACAGTAGAGCCATCCTTAAGAGTGGCGTTGATGTAGGAGATGTCGCAGAGGGTACCACCGAAGGTACGCTCCGTGAGGATGCGAACGCGGGTGATCTTGCCGCCGAGCTCCTTGATTTCGCGGAGTGAGTAGAAGCGGGAGTAATCTGCCTGCGCGTGGTAAGCGGCTCCATCCACCAGACCGTTGGTCTGAGTAGCGCCGTAGTGGTTGGTGTCCTGGGTTGCGAAGGCGTTCATGATTTTCTCCTTTGTAGTATTTGTTGTTGATAAGAATACTATATAACACTGGGTACCAGATGTACATATGATACCCAATGTTACTTAGTATTACTCTTCGTCCATCTCGCGTTCTTCCATCACGGCGTCATCGAGGATGCATGCAAGGAATTCGATCCGATCCTGCCGTTCGGGCGAGTACTCCTCTTTCTGGAGCTGTTCGAGGGAGCGGATGTCGTTGCGGATCTTTCCTGAGGAAGCCATTTTGGTTTCTCTTTTCTTTAGAAGTTGTTGATAAGAATACTATATAACAAAGGGTAGGATATGTACACTCCTACCCAATGTTACTTAGTATTACTCGACGATGGTGACGGGCTTTCCCGATTTTTCGGCCGTCCAGCGGGAGTTGTAGCGGTAGGCCTTCCACTTTCCCCATCGACCATCGGGGAAGTGAGAGTCAGAGAAGGTAGCGACGGCGTCATTGCCGGTTCCTTCGAGTTCGAGGAGGACGACGCTCATTCCATTCTCACCCAAGCGGATGTAGAATCGTTCGCCGATATTCTTCTTGCTGACACGCTTTGCCTTTGGCATTTTGTTCTCCTTTGTTGATGTTGTTGATAGTTATATCATATCCTACTTCTCGTCAGATGTACACTCCGGTAGGAAAGAACTTCCAATGAATTCTCCCGCAGCTGCTCGCTCGATTTCGTAGGGCGTGGCACCCAAAGCCTTCGCGAGGGTGATGAGTTCGAGGTACACGTGCACGGGTTCGTACGCACCTTCTGCCACGGTGATTTGGGACCCGTTCTTGAAGATGCTGGCGGTGTCTGCAATGGCGCTGAGGGTCTGTTGGAGGTCCACGGTTGCTCCTAATGTAGGGTGATTAGTCGAGAAGAAAGGGGAGGCCCTGTGGTTAGCAGGGCCTCCGAGGATTTAGGCTACGGGGGTGAGCTTCACGTATCCGTAACGGTCGAGGCGGATGGAGTATTCCACTCCGTCGATTTCGAGGGTGTCATCCACCGAGACCACCATCTGGTCTTTGGGTTCCTGCCGGTGGGCGGTGATCATGACGCCGTTGGCGCTCATCGAGGCGTAGGGGCCGGTAACCATCGGGCCTTGGTATTCGACGCGGGCTTCCGTCTTTTCGTTCCATCCGAAGATGGAGTAGGAGGTGAGCTTTCCGTACTTGTTGGGGTTGTCGGAGAAGCGGATTTCCAGATTGCGAGGCGACTGAAACATGTTCGGGTTTTCGCGGAAGGTTTCGGACGGTTCGGTCGGGATGATGTGCTTCACGATTTTTCCTTTGTTAGTATTTGTTGTTGATAGTTATACTATATAACACCCTCTAGAGATTGTACACCTCTAGAGGATGTTACTTAGTATTACTTTTTCAGTTCGTAGTAGTCGGGGTCGTAGCACGAACCCTGCGTTTCAGCGACGGACTTGTTGAGGGCGGAGATGAGACCCGCGGCCGTCTTGGGGTTTCGATTGATTTTGGAGTTCCACGAGTTGCCGCACTCGAGGGTGTAGCCGAAGTACTTGACGAGGTTCTCGAGGGTGTCCGTAGTTTCCGACTCGTTGCCACGGCGGGTCTTGATGATGGTGTAGGTTTTCATTTTGTTTCTCCTTTGTTGTTGTTGATAGTTATACTATATAACACTTCCTACCGGATGTACATACGGTAAGAAATGTTACTTAGTATTACTGACCCGTGATGTAGAGGGTGTCGATGACGATGGCCTCACCCGGCTGGATTTCCTCCGCGGGGTTTCCTTCGTCACTGATGGCAATCACGCATTCGCGGCCCAAATCCGAAACGTAGTGTCCGACGATGCGCATCGGGTACGGTATGCGATTGGAGAGGAAGTGCTGAGTGGAACCGAGCGGGAACTTCTGGGTGATGTTCACGGTTTTCCTTTTCTCTTGATGTTGTTGATAGTTATATCATATACTGCATTCTCACCGATGTACATATGCAACATGTAATATTTGGTAACAAACACGGACTTAAAACAGGCACCAAAACCATTCTATGCTAGAAGTGAGAGAATGTACACTGTATATGGTGTGACTTCTGGGTCACTCGCAGGCTGCGGATGAAGTAGCTATTGCCCCTTAAAGCAGAGAAGCCCTGCGGTTAGGCAGGGCCTCTCGTGGGAAGGTTTGGTTACGCGGGTCCGAAGGCGAGGATGTTTCCAACCTTCGTGTAGAGGGCTTTGTGGTTGTCCTCCCAATTGTCATACAACCGGCACGTTTCATTCTCGCGGAGTCCTTCGACGGTTTTTCCATTGAGGAAAAGCATCGTCTCGAAGTATCCACCTTCCGTGCCAGTGGGTACGAAGATGGAGGAGATATCAATTCCTCCGATGGTGGACCTCTTGAGCTGCTGCGGCTGCTTCATTGGATTCTCTTTTCTCTTGAGCGGTTGTTGATAGTTATATCATATACTAGGTGGGAGAGGATGTACACTCTCCCACCCAAGTATTTTAGAAATCCGAGAGGCGGTCGATTTCCTCGACTTCTTCGTCTTCTTCGAATCCGTGCTGCTCACGGGCTTCCTCTTCGGTGTCATACCAGAAGCATCCGATTCCGTCGGGGGTTACGAAGTACATCTGGCGGGAAGAGTCGAAGTAAAGCTTGTCGGTGAGGAGGTTGTCGCGGGGGGTTTCCATTTTGTTCTCTTTTCTTTGTAGATGTTGTTGATAAGAATACTATATAACACTCTCTCAGATATGTACACTCTGAGAGAATGTTACTTAGTATTACACGAAGGGGATGTGGCGGACGAGGTTTTTGGGGTATGCGATGGAGCGGATGGTATCCTCTTCGTCACTCAATTCCACCCATCCTTCCGAGCGGTTGATGTACCGAACTTCGAGGGTTTCTCCGAATTCCGTAACGACTGAATCACCGTTCTGGATTTTGTTGAACTCTGAGGTTTCCATTTTCTTCTCCTTTGTTGCTGTTGATAGTTATACTATATCCTAGTTTTGAGAAGATGTACATACGCGGTGTGTAATACTTGGTAATATTTCGGTGTGAGCGGAACTTAAAGTATGCACCAAAACCATCATATGCTATTTCTCGAGGAATGTACACCGTATATGGTAGTCTTTTGGGTGACGTCTGAGAGGCGCGGATATTGCGGGTGAATGCTCTATTGCCCAAAAAAGCCTAGAAGCTCTGTGAGCTTCCAGGCCTTTGAGGAGGATGGCTAGGCGTTCATCTGCTCATCGAAATCCATGGCTTCGTGCACTTCCGAGACCACGGTAACATTGCGGTGATTGAAGGAGAATGAGGTTGCGTAGGAGAAATACCCGTGATCATCCTCGAGCTCGTGCCAAATGATGCCTTGCTCCGAAATGACGGCGCGGTTGGTGGTGTGGACGTGGGGAAGTCCTTCACCCTGAAGTTCTTCATTCACCTGATCGAGTACGAAACGACGGTCTGCGGGAAGGCTGGGCTTGATGGACATTTTTTCTCCTTTAGAAGTTGTTGATAAGAATACTATATAATACTTCTCACCGAATGTACATACGCGGTGAGAAATATTACTTAGTATTACTCTACGACGGTGAGCGGCTCTGCTGAGGAACCGTAGCTCCAACGTCCTTTGAAGCGGTACGCTTCCCACTCGCCGATTTCGTTGTCGCGGAAGGTTGCGCGGGCTTCTCCATCGACTACGTCGACTTTTACGAGGACGTTCTCCATCTCCATGGGATCGCGGCCTCCGTTCATCGAGCGGGTCTTGTTGAAGCGGAGGAGGAAGGTCTTGCCTACGTTTGCGGGGCTGATACGCTTTGCCATTTGGATGCTCTTTTCTTTAGCGGTTGTTGTTGATAGTTATACTATATAATACTTCTCATAGAATGTACATATGCTATGAGAAATATTACTTAGTATTACTCGAACGATGCGAGGTAGTTTTCCGCGGCTACCTCCTCTGCAAACTGAACGGCTTCCTCAAAGTCGCGGTCCGTGGGTACGACCTCCGACTCGCGGGTGGAGATGGTGCGCTGAGGGCGAAAACTTCCATCGGGGTACGACTCGAACTCTGCGACCGTATCGACGGTGCGGATAAGGTAACCCTGACGGTATTCGTAGGTGGTGCTTTCGAAAGTTTTCATTTTCTTCTCCTCTAGCGGTTGTTGATAGTAATATCATATACTGCAAATCACCGGATGTACACACAGGATTTGAAGAACTTTTGGGAGGTTCGGTGGGCTTTTGGGAGGTTTGGAATACGCGGATGATAGGTACTGCACCTAAAACCTCTGAGTGACCCGAAGGCCACCCAGAGGGTTCTCGCTAGTGGTGCGAGGCGGTGTATCCGTTGGCCTTGCAACGCATGGGGCCGTCGAATTCGGGGCGGCGGGCTCCGGTGGAATCGGTCCAAGTGAGGAGGAAGATTTCGTAATCTACGTCCTTGCGGCGGGACGTGATGTGCTGAGCTTTGGCGGTGTACATTTCCGAGGAAAACTTGTTCTCGAGGTAGGCGGCCATTTCTTCGAGGCTCTTGAGTTCCATTTTGGTTTCTCCTTATTGGTTGTTGTTGATAAGAATACTATATACTAGAGAGGGTGGAATGTACACACCCTCTCCAGTATTACCGAATGTTACTTTCCGGTGAAGAGCTCCCGAAGGTTGAAGAGGAAATCAATGACGGTGGAATCTTCCTGAATTCCGTAGAAATTATCCGAGCCGATGAAATCTCCGGTGGCGAGGAGCCAAAGGGCGGGGAAGGTGATGAGAACTGCGAGGAGGATGGCGATTACGGAAGATTCGGTGCGAGTCATTGTTTTCTCCTTTGTAGCGGTTGTTGTTGATAAGAATACTATATAACACTGGCTAGAGAATGTACACTCTCTAACCAATGTTACTTAGTATTACTTTTTGTAGGTGAGGATGTGCCACGTCTTCGGAAGATTCACCGAAGGCACGAGCACCTCCTGTGAGGCGACGGTGGGTTTCTTGTGGACCGTGCGGACGTAGGTGAGAACGTGCTTCCGGTCATACCGAGGAACCTTCTTCATGTACTCCATCGATTCCCATGCGTCTCCGATTCCGTTCACGGTGCCTTTGCACTGCTTGACACCGAGGGTGTCGCAATCCCATGTGTGAGCGGGGGCGGCATTCGCAGGTGCGGCGATTCCGATGGAGCCGAGCGCGATTGCGGAAGCGGCGATTACGGTTGCAAAGCGGTTCATGATTGCTCTTTTCTCTATTGAGTTGTTGTTGATAAGACTACTATATAACGCATTTGAGGGAATGTACACATGCGGTATGTAATATTGCGGTATGCGGTGTAACAATAGCGAGAATAGGTCCGGTGTCACCCTCTGAGGTGATGCGGGTGAAGATGATAGGAACTTCACCTATTTACAGAGGGTGACACAGGGTGCAGCTGTGTAGCACTCACATAGTGGTCAGTGCCACCGAATGGAAGATGTATACCACATCGTGGTTGTTGGGGTCAGGCAGCCTCCAGTAGGAGGGTGGGAGGACCTCTGTGTCACTCGAATCAGTGGCATCCACAAACTCCTGTGCGACTTCCTCTGAGGTGTCCACAGGTTTGAAATTGTAGGAGTCAAAGGCAGCCCACGCTCGAGCCTCGAGAGCATCGAACATGCTCTTTTCCTCTGCCTCATACCCAATGCAGGGTTCCTCTGTGGGACACCCATCTGCACCGAGTGTAGTGTCCAATGCCTGTGGGATTTGGAAGGACGAGGGAGGTTTAGGGGGTTCGTCTCCTATATAGGAGCACCCACTGAGGGTGGACACGAGAGCGAGCGAGGCAAGCCATTTCTTTTTCAAGATGAACTCCTTTGTTTGGTGCGTTGTTGATAAGACTACTATATACTGCAGAATGGGGATGTACACCTCTGTTACATGCGAATTGCCGAATGTTACCTTGCGGGCCTTTTTCGGAAACCCGGTGAGGTTTCGGGCGGCGCTAAGCCCTACTCTCGGAAAAATTCCCGGAAAACAAAGTCTCTATATACAGCTTACACCACCACCACGCATGATATTATAGATACACGAGAGTAACATGCACCCAAACTGAAAGTCTCGAGATGCGCAAATTCTACAAAGCCCTTCTTCCCATTGAACGTCTCGCCCTACTTGGTGCCTTAATTGCTCTGGTCATCCTCACCTGGATGGGCTTTATCTACCCAACAGCAGGAGCAGCCACTCTCTTCATGCTCGGCACCTTAACAGCTTTCTGGTCCATGATGACTCTTATTGCAGCCATTGCTCGTTACTTTACGGCAAAGAAGACCCAGCAACAGCAGGAAAAAGACGCTCGATAAATCGATTGTACAAACCCCGCTAAACTTGATATTGTCTTCTCATGCAAACAATCAAAAAGTTCTGGCAGGTAACACCACTCCTACAGCGAGTCGCAGTTTCCTTTATTGCCTTTGTCGTACTGGCACTTCTAACCACGGCAATGTTCTTTGACATCCCTCGATTCATTGTCGCTGTCATGATCGTAGGTTGTGCCCTAGGTTGGGGAATCATCGGCACGATTGATGCCTTCGACGAATTCAAGTATCGCCGCTAAAGAAAAGACGAAAAGACAAATGACAAACAACGACGACCTCTATCACGAACTTCTCAAAGCGGGAGCACCGGAACTTCCTAAGGGTTACTACTACAAATTCTCAATCGGCCCCAAGCGAATCAGCCTCTACGATGGCACAGAGCACAAAGAGTCTCGCTCTCTTTTCCTGGCTATCCGCAAAAAAGTCTGCGGTGGTCTCTTCTCTACCCGAGTCAACAGCTGGTATTGGTCACGCCAAAAGCTTCACCGTTATGCTGTTGATGTTGACAGACTGATCCGTCGTGGCTGGATTACTGAGGACCAGATTGACGGGACCTACCATCTCGCTCACATGGCCCTTCTAGCAGAAGACGCAAACAAGGACCGTATCGAAAAAGAAGAGAAGGCCAAGGCCAGGAAAAAGAAGGAACCTGATCTTGCCACACGCAGAATCTCGGCCTTCCTTAATAAGAGGCTCCCGTAATGCGCATCCTCCTCTACCTTCTCGGTGTTGCAGCGGCTATCGCCACTCTCACCTTCTTCACTCTTTCCATCTGGACGGGTGATGGTCGTTGGGCTGGAACGGCTTTTGTCGCCGTCATTGGATCTGCGTGCGCTTTTTCTTCCGCACAGAGCTTTCCTCCATACGTCCCTCACGCAGATCGGTGCAACGGATGCTAAAGCGCTTCAAGCTCACCACAGAGTGTGGCTATCGCTGGGACCGAGAATCTCTCCATCACTGGAAGCACCCTCGTTTCCGGTATCTCGGAACTGGCATCGCATTCGGACCCGTAATGTTCTTTTGGAATTGGAAGTGATATAGTGGACGAGAACGACAAATTCGAATACAACGACAGAGTCCAGGGATTCCTTGACGGCACTGGAATAATTATAGGCACCGTCGTGGATATCGACCCCACTACCGAATACAAATACCTGATCAAAAGTTTTCCTGAAGGCTTCTATTACGTCTTTGAAGAAGACGAACTAGAATTGTGGAAAGAAACTAATGCCATCGATTAAGCTCATGCTGAACTACACAATTGAAACCACCACTGATGCTAAGTTCGAACTTGACGTCGATGAGTATGCCATTTGGTGCATTGCAATGGGCCATGACCTCGACGATGCTCTCAAGCGAGAAGACCTCATCCTCACCTTCCTCACCAATGGTCTAGGCCGTGAAGAGGTTGCGGCTCGCATGCCATGGGGCGAAACAATTCTCGGTATTTGGCAAGCAGACATCATCACTGATGAGGACCGTCCTCAGTGATTTCAAAAGAATCTGAAGAAGAGGCCTTAGACCGTATTAAGGGAATTAGTCTGCTTTGGAACCAAACAGGACTAATCGATTCTGCGGACATGTCATGGCTTCTCATGCATGCCCGTTCCTTCTGGATACTGGGTCGAGTCTCTGATGACAGTTGGTTGCGAAACAGAACTGAAATCTTCACCCTCAAGATGGAGATTGAAGACCTCCAACGACAACTAAAAGAAAAGGACACCCTATGAAACTCGACATTGGCTACACCCACACGACGCAGTCTTCAGCCGACATCAAAATTGATGACGCACACTATCTCACTTGGTGTAGGGAACATGGCAAAAAGGCAGCAGATGAGTTCCTTCTCACCCATGAAGAAACCATTCTTGAGTACCTCAACTACGACGACAGGTTCCTCTCAGAACTCATTGGCTGGGGCGAATCAGACACTATTGCTCACGACATCGACTTCCTTTAGAAAGAACACATCAAACAATGACGAACGACATAAAGACCGTAAACGTAGAGTTCTCTCACACCGTACGAGACAACAATGACGTGGACATCAACCTCGCAGAGTACCGCGAATGGCTTGACATTGAGCCTGACGAGGACTTCGAATGGGTCGAGAAGGACATCATCGAGTTCCTCAAGGCAGGACCTGACTATGACTTCAACATCACGTCTCGTTTTCTTGACGAGTTCACCATCGAGCAGGTGAACTTCGAACGTGACTGCTAGTGCTTACATTCACCCGTGTAGTGGTGATAAATGCCTTAACGTTCCTTGCTGCGAAGATGGAATGACATGGGGAGAACCTAAACCCAAGATTGACCACTCTCGCGCCATCTCAGAACTCGAGTGGGCTATCCGAAACAATCTTCTCACAGCCCATCGCTGCACAGCATACAACGATCCGCAAGACGAGATTGATGTCTACTTCGAGCGGAACAAAGAACTCCAAGCAACAGTCGACTTTCTTAAGGAACAGAAATGACAGCATCAGCCCAGCAGCAACAGGGCTTTTTCGGCCATGTTCAAGAAGCCATCGATGAATGGAATGGCATCACCGGCCCTACGAAGAGCCTTGCCGGGACCATCGTCTCTCGCCTTATCTATGAGGGCTACTCTCTCACTCCAGCAAAGAATGTCGTAGCTGACACATATGACAAAGCTGCTCACATCGCTCAGTACGCCGCTGATGAGAGTGAAGACCAATTTGATCGAGACACGTGTGAAGCTCTTGCTGCCAACTTCCTTGACCGTGCACGAGCTATCCGAAGGACGGGACCTAGCCTTTAATGTGGTTCACCAAAAAGAAACCCACTCGAGAAGAGACAAGCATCTCTCATCTCAATCTCAGTGCTAATGTCTGGGAAAGAGCAGCCGACTACGTCGAGTTCAACTCTGAGAAGTCACACATTGAAATCGCCGAATTGATGCGCCACATTGCTGGTGGTCTACGATTGCACGAGACACTGTGAGAAAGCGTTATGCCTTCATCATCCGTGAAGCGATCTACGATGTCCGTTGGGACTGGGCGGGCAAACCAGGACTTAGACCCTACAATTTCTTTGCTCGGTCAAAGAAAGAGATGAACCTCTACCTTGATGCCTACAACCACGAGTTGGACAATCTCGCAGAAAAAGAACTGCGCAAAACCCGCATAGAAACTGAAAGGATGCTTGGCTATTAAAGTTGTAATCCAGGTCGAGACGGCCACACTGGGAGATTCAGGCTTTGAACAGTCAGAACTCCAGAACACCACCAATCCTCAGGAGCAGCAGGCAATTCTTGTCGAGCTCCTTTACGAAGTCCTCTTCAAAGTGAAAGCAGCTTATGCCATCCCCGACGAAATGCTTGATATTGGCGACTTCGTTCCTAGCAAGCTTCGCCCTCGTGCACCATATTACGTCGACGAACCACTTGTACTTTCCCACGAAAACAGTGTAGAGTAAACTTATGCCTAAAATTAAGATCGAAACCAAGAAAACTAAAAAGCTCGATATTTCTATTAGTGAACTTGGCGCTGCCATTGCCAATGACTGGGGCCCGCACGAGATTGCCGACCTTCTCACCGAAATTATGCAGGAACTCAGCTATGACGGTGGCAAAGAAAGCCAGACCGTAGCAACTATCATCCAGTTCGGGTTCAAAGACAACCTCATTGCATGGTCGAAGGGACTGCCGGTTTAAGATGACTATCTACGATCGCGAACAGATCCGTTTGGGTCTTGTCAAAATATTGGAAGAAACCCCTCGTGGCTACGGTGAGGGCAAGCTCATGTCACATGGTGATGCCAACCGTATTGCCGACAAACTAGTCGCCATTTACTTCCTTGTCGATCGCTCTGAAGTCCCATTGACATTTGTCAATGACAAGCTTGAGTGCCCTCGTGAAGAGTACAATCATATGGGAATAGGTCCTATCACTGAGCAGGACCGACCTGAGTACTGGTACTGGAACATCCTCGCATCCTTTGCTAACTACAATGCGAGTGTGGAAATCCAGCAGTTGCGAGAAGAGAAGGAAAAGCAGAATCAGAAAGACATCGATCTTGCTTTCTCTCTTCTTAAGGTAGCAGACCCGTACAACCTCAAGTACGTCAAGTGGGATCATGTTCCTCGCTCTACGCAGGACGCTTTCCTTAATGTTGCTCGTAAGGCTCGTGAGGAACTGGCGGAGAAGTAATGGACTGGCTTTCTAAACCGAGCCAACAGCCTCTCCATCGCGAGTGGAATAGCGAGTTCTACGGTCTCCTCGTAAAATCCTGCACCGCACACTTCGGCAAAGAACACTGCTACAACTGCTATACATTCGATACAAGCTCTCCTTGGGAATGCTCATGTGAAAGCTTCACACAAAGAAACCTAGCAGGCAACATTTGCATAAAGCATCGTATGCCCAACCCTGACTGCACATACCACCAAAAGGAACACTATTTTGAAACCGCTTGACCCTAACGCTGGACTTCCGCCTGTTCCCTATAGCAACTCCTATTGGCGAGTTGCTCAGAGAGATGGCTCTAGTAGAAAATATTCCTACATGGAACTTCGCGCCAAAAAGAAAGTCTTTTTCGGTCTGTTTAAACTTGATTGGCTAGTCCGAGACCAGATCATGCTGGAACTCTCTAAGCCCGAGATGATTAAACGAGCAAATGAAATTATCAGAAGCATCGAAAATGAAAAGCTCAACATCGAGCTACTTGGCGACTACCCTCCGAAGAGTGTGAACGATTAATGGAAACCCCTGAACTACCTGAAGGCTACTTTTTCCGTGTCAACAAGGGCCGAATCGAAGACTGGGGCCTTAGCCACTACAATGCTACAGTCCAGTTGATGCGCAAACGACCACTGTGGTGGCCCAAGGAAGTAGGCGTCCTCGCTATTTCCAATACGTCTGACTCTCATCCCACCCAGAAGGAGCTCTTCAATACGATGGCAGAGCTCAAGAGCTGGTGGGAGAACAAGAAGGTTGAAGTCCTCCCATACGGCGACTACCCACCCAAGACTCTTAAGGACCTCGATGCTTGATCCTACTCTCCGACACCCCTCTGAATGGGAGAAAATCTCGGGTATCACCATCCTAGACCCTGATGGTTGGGACCGTGCAGACTACGACATCTCGTGGAACACACCTATCAATGAGGCAGAGTGGATTGAACGAGCCTCGACATCGACTTGTGGCTTCTATGAAAAGGGTCGATTGTACTGGAAGAGCAAAAAGGTATAATATCTTCTTATGCAAACAAACTTCAGCGTAACAGAAAAAGAACACTTCGGCGGAACCCGTAAGTCCTACCTTCTTAAGAGTGAAGCAGGAGCCATTGAATTGTGGCGCTTCACCAAGCTCGGTTCCCTAACTCAGGGTGGAATTGAAATCCACTCTCGTGTTCCCTTTGCTGCGAATTCTCTCAACACTCCTAGCCAAGCTGAATGCACTGCAACTGATGGTGCACCTTGCTGGCACGCTGGATCAACAACAAGCTACACTCTCTTTTGCGAGTGGAATGACTTCGATGACCATCAGGACGCTAAGCGAGAGCTTGTCCAGTGGCATAAAGAAAACTTCGAAAAGAAAGCATCAAACAACTAATGACTGAACAAGAAATCACCCTTAGCGAAATCCGCTCCGGTGACACCATCCGTGTTGAAACTACTCAGCAGGACCTTGAAGTCTCTCTTACAGGGACTGCTCTTTCGCGAGACCCTTTTACTAATGATTGGCTGACCAAGGCCGGTCTCAATCTCACTACCCGATCCCGTCCGCAGAAGTACGTTCTTTTGGACCGCCCCAAGCCACCTCTTCCTACCGCAGAAGACACGGTTATTTGGGTCACAAGGGTCAGGGATGAGACCAAACTCACCGATGATGCAGACATTGAGAAGTATGCCATCCTTGATGGTGAAGGCGATTGGGTCATTGTCTTCCCCAGTGGCGTCGAGTACTTCAAGCCCGAGCACATTCTCACTTGGTACCCTGTTGCCATCGACATTCTAGAGGAGGCATAAATGGATTGGGAAATCGTCTACTACGTCCTGGCAGGACTTCTCGTAGGTTTTGCTACAATCGCCGTCATCTCTGGCTGGCGAGGTCTTCGAGCCCTCGAGAAGGAAGCAGAGCTTGAAGCCCAGAACAACCCTGAAGACAACACCGTTTTCTACGAAGAGGAAATCTAAATGACCATTGCTATCATCGCAGCAGTAATCCTTCTCGCTATTGTCGGCTATTTCATCTGGACCAACCAGAAGGAAAAGAAGGCCAAGCAGAAGTCACGCCAGAACCATCCTTCGAATGCATCGCCACTCGAAAAGTTCCTTGAGACCAAGCCTCAGGTCCAGTCAACGACCAAGAGTGGCGTGACCCAGACTCAGGTTGGTCGTAGCTCTAGTCCTATCGCTAACGTCGTTCCCAAGAAGGCCAAGACATCTGCAGAGATTGAAGAGGAAAAGGCACAGGATCGACGTAACCGTATCCGCCAGGAACGAGAGCTCCGCGAGCAGGAGTCATTTGCTCGCCAGCGCCGTCTTCGCGAACAGGAAGAGTACGACCGTCGCAACGAGCAGGGCATGTATGCTACAAATCCCAATGACTTCATGACAGGTATTTTTGTTGGCTCTATGCTCAATGAGAGCACTCACGACCATCACGATGAAGACACATCTACCCGAGTAGAGGAGCAGTCCTCAAATGACACCAGTAGCTCCTCAGATTACTCTGGTACTCCGTCGTATGGTGATTCCAGCTCGTCATCTTCTAGCTACGATGGTCTCCCAGCTTATGGTGGATCGGACTCTTCGTCTAGCTCCAGTGATTCGAGCAGCTCTTACTCGAGTTCATACGATTCATCTAACTCTGACTCAAGCTCTTACACAAGTACCAGTGATTCGAGCAGCTATGACCCCGGTTCTTCCTCGGGTGGTAGTGACTGGTGAAGTTCCTTACTCAGCTCCTTCGAGCGCAGATTGCTCGAACTGACCGAGCCCGTCTTAGTGACCTCCAGGCAGAACTAGATGACATTGATGAAAAGATTGCAGAATTAAATGAACGCCGTCGTGTGGTCCAGAGCTCAGCAGACGTTTGTAAGTCTCGCCTCGGTATCGATGACTAGGAACCAAGCCTTCGCTGTTCGTTACGCTGAGGCTTTGCTAGAAGACCCTGATTTCATGGGTATCAGCGAAATGTTTGAAGACGAGGACCTTAGCGAGGAAGACCAAAAAGAAATCTACGGTCTCCTCGCTAAGGTGACGGTCTGCTTTCCACCAGAATGGGATGACTAATGCCTAATATCTATACTCGCTACGTCGACAAAGACGAGTGCCACTCACTTAACTGCACACCAGAGCATACTCGATACGGAGGTACAACATACCGTAAAGGTGAAGTGCTTCGCTGCTCGCATGGCAATATCTACTTCTGCACCTCATTTGTACGCACACTAGATACCAATCCGTGGAAACACTGGAAAAAGCTTAGCCCTTGGCTAAACCCATTCAAGTACGATAAAGCCGATAGACTCCTTAAAAGAGTAAGTGTACAAACTGAACAGAACAGTATAAAGTAGAACTATGAAGATTCCTACCAAAACAAAGACAATCATCGCTGAAGAACCCTATCTCATTGTCTACGCTCTTGACAAGGAATCTGGCTGGTTTGGAAAGTGGCTTACATTAGAGGACAAAGTCCGGTCTCTCCGTGACATTGACAGGAGTATTAGCCGTCATGTTGATGAAGTTGGTGCAACATCTCTTGTTGTCCGCTACGTGACTGTTTGCGAGTACTGCGAGAATGATGCGACTGATTGTGACCAGGTTACAGGTGAACCGTGTTGCTGCGATGAAGCCGTAGAAGAATGGACCAACCTCGAAGAAACCAAGAATCGGACTCGAGATTACGCAGTCCTTCTCAAGGCTATCGATTTGAAGAATGCCTCAGGCGACTTCGAGGACCTCTCTTGGTCTGACATGTACGACTCGGACCAGAAGAAGTTTCTCTATCTTGCTCGCAAAGCCCTTGGAATTGTAGAAAAGGAAGAAGAAAATGGATCTTAATCCTGAAGCAGTTGAAGCTGTAGAAAAGGCACTCTACCAGGCCCGTTGGGTTGAGGCATATGGAAAGAATCCTGTCCTTGCTACTGACGAGGTTCTTGCTAAGGTTGCTGTTGAAGCTATCTTTAACTATCTAAAGGTTACCTGATGAGACTTAAACTCACCATTCTTGGAACCCTTTGGGTTGCCATCTGTATTGTCACGTTCTATTGGTGTGGCATGACCTTCGTGCACGACGAGCAGAGCGCTTCGCTCTACTATGGCTTTGGTTGGATTGTGACAGGCATTCTTGCAGGTGTTCCCTTCATTACGTACAACCAGTTGGACAACAAATGAGAGACACTAAGCGTATCCCTGAAGTTCTTGGTGCTCTTGCTGTCTATTGGTACGAGCATCCAGACCTTCGCCTGGGACAGATTCTTGGGAACTTTGATATTGCCTATTACACTGAAGATGAAGTGCTTCTGTATCGTCTCAGAGACCCAGATTACTTTCCTCGAGACGTGTGATACTATCTATCTATGAATGAAAGGGATAGCCAATGTGGTCATTAGGTATTATACTGCTGATAGTAGTTCTGGGTCTTTCTGCTGCAGCATACATGCTGTACATTCGTAAGAAGCAGATTGAAGCGGCAAAGAAAATCCATGATCTAAACGTCCAGCGTGATACTGCACACATCGTTGAAGAGTTCAAACGAGAGCAGATTGAAAAGAGCTGGGAAGAGTTCGACAAGCAGCAGTGGGAACTGCGCTTTGGAGAAGAAGTTAAATAAAAATGGTATAATTACTTCTCTGTGTTATAATGGAACTGACGCACCGACTTACGAGTTACTATAGTAGGATCGGGTGTGAGGAATCCAGTGGACAAATTTGTGGACATCATTAGCGCCGCTGGATACCCAAGTACAATCGCAGGAGGCATAGTCTTCCTGTTCTTCTATTTGAGAAAGCAAGAAGCGGCAATTCGTGTAACAACGAAAGAGCAGATAGCTGACTTAGAGCAGGACCTAGAAAAGCGAAGAGCTGAAATTCTACGTCTTGAAGAAGAAGTGAAATTGTTGAAGACCCTTCTCACACTGTCGCAAGACGAATCTATAATTAACCGTAGACGTGCAGAAGCTGCTGAAGCCCAGCTCAAAGGCGCGGGCATTCATCATCAACACACTGATTAGGAACTAATTATGACAGTATTTATTGCAGGTCTGATTCGCACAGTAGTGCCAGCTATCGTTGGTGCTCTTGCGACTTGGCTACTTAGCTTTGGTTTGGACGTAGGTCCTGATGCTTATGCGGGTTTGACGGCTTTCTTGGGTCTTCTTTTCACAGGTGTCTACTACGCAGTAGTCCGCCTCATTGAGGACAGAGTTCCTCAAGCTGGTTGGCTCCTTGGCCTAGCGAAGTCTCCTGACTCCTACAGCAAGGGACCTGGCGTTTCTCTTTCCCAGAAACCTGAAGGCAACCCTGAAGTTACCATCAAAGTGGACAATTCCGTTGATACAAGCACAGTTACGCTTGCAGATGCCCCATTTGATAGTAACGTAAAAGGCTAACTAATCTTCGCAAAAGCACCTAGAAATGGGTGCTTTTGTGGGTTAATTGTACAAGTTAGAAGATACAAGATATAGTTATTTCATGATCAACTTCAAAGCAAAGACTACTGACGGAGAGATTATCAACTCTGCTCTGTCTCCCTTCACGTTCCCTGCTGGTGAGGCTCACACCAAGCGGGAGGAGCGACGTGAGCTGGAACAGGTTGAGATCGCTATCATCCAGCCATCTGCCGATTCTCTACACAACGACCTGTTCCAGCTTGCAATGTGGAATAACTATCTTGTGCACGAAATTATTTCGAACTGGGAGAAGGTCCAACGAGTCCTCGTTCTTCCCTACATGCCTGGAGCTCGTGCCGACCGAGGTAACCCATTTGGACTTAAAGTCTATGCTGACTTTATCGATAGCCTTGATCTTAACCAGATCATTGTCTTTGACCCTCACTCGGGAATGACTGGTGACCAACTTCATGCAGCCGCAGACAGTCTCGAAATTGTCTATTCTGATGAGCTTCTCAAGCAGCCCCATATCCAGGCGTTGCTGGGCAAGTATGATGCAGTTATTGCCCCTGACAAGGGTGCAGGCATGCGAACCTACAAAGTTTCTACTGCACTAGAGACTGGTTTTTACCAGGCTGAGAAAACCCGAGACTTTGAGTCTGGCAAACTTTCTGGCTTCAAGCTTGATGGTCTTCCCAAGGATGGCAGGTACCTGATTGTCGATGATATTTGCGATGGTGGTGGAACATTCCTTGGTCTTGCTGATGCCATTGGTCTTCCTAAGGAACAGCTCGATCTGTACGTCTCTCATGGAGTCTTCTCCAAGAATGCTATCGCTAATCTTCCCGCTAAGTTCGGTAAAGTCTTTACAACAAACTCCTTTAACCCTACTCGTTTTCTTGGCACTGAGCACTTCACACGCTTTGACGTCATCAACCTTCTACTAGAAAGAGTCTAACTATGTTCCCCAAGGGAGTGTACATCTTTGCTGGAATCATCGTCCTCCGTTGGGTGTTACTTGTTCTATTTCTTAATTTGAACGATGCAGTATATTAATTTATACATAGCCACTCTATTTCCGATGGCTTATCTTATACTTTCTATAATCTTCCCAAAACTAGACAAATTCAAGCTTTTTCAAAGGAAACCCATTAAATGACGAACAACCCCACCGAAGCCCTCTTTTACACCGATGCCTACAAGCTGGACCACCGTCGGCAGTACCCTGAAGGCACGACCCATGTATATGCTAACTTCACTGCTCGAGGCTCTCGCATTGAGGGACTAGACCACACTGTCCAGTTCGGTCTTCAGGCATTCCTTAAAGACATCCTCATGGAGCGTTTCGAGAAGTTCTTTGCAGCTGATGAAGAGGAAGTAGTCGAGGAATACACTCGCAAGGTCAATGCTCTTCTGGGTCCGAACGAAGTCGGCAGTGACCACATTCGAGCACTACACCGTAAGGGATACCTGCCACTGAGGTTCTGTGCTATCCTGGAAGGCCACTTGGTACCTATTAAGGTACCTAGCATCACTGTCGAGAACACTGACCCAGAGTTCTTCTGGCTCGTCAACTACATCGAGACGGCAATGAGTGCCTCGATCTGGCAGGCATCTACCTCTGCAACTCTTGCATACCACTTCCGTCGCATCCTTGACTACGCAGCAGAAAAGACTTCTTCTACTCCTGAGTTTGTCGATTGGCAGGGTCATGACTTCTCCTTCCGTGGAATGTCCTCTATTGAAAGTGCACAGCACTCCGGTGCCGGACATCTTCTGTCTTTCACAGGCACTGACACTCTCACTGCAATCGACTGGATCAACAAGTACTACAATACCGATGGTGACTTCATCGGTGGAAGTATTCCGGCTACTGAGCACAGCGTTATGTGCGCTGGAGGCGAGGAGGGAGAAGAGGAAACCTTCCGGAATCTCCTACGTCTGTACAAGACCGGTCCATTTGCAGTTGTTGCAGACACATGGGACTTCTTCGCTGTCCTTAAAAAGGGAGGCATTCTTGACCGCCTCCGTAAGGAAATCCTCGAGCGAGACGGCAAACTGGTTATTCGTCCAGACTCTGGCAACCCAGCCGACATCATCTGTGGCACCTCTTCCCTCGTAGGAATTGACGGAGCTTGGGACACTGACGAGGAGAAGGGTGCCATTCAGCTCCTGTGGGAACTCTTCCCGGGCCATGTCAATGACAAGGGCTTCAAGGAACTCGATCCCCATATCGGCCTCATCTATGGTGACGGCATTACGGATGAAGTAGCTGTTGACATCATTGCTCGTCTTGCCGAGAAGGGATTCGCTTCTACGAACGTTGTCTTTGGTCTTGGCTCCTTCAAGTACCAGTACAACACTCGTGACACCTTTGGCTCTGCAATGAAGGCCACCTGGGTCAAGATCAATGGCGTAGAGAAGAACATCATGAAGAACCCGAAGACAGACAGTGGCCTTAAGAAGTCTGCCACGGGCCGACTGGCTGTTCACTACATGATGAGTGGCCAGCTCCACCTCACTGAGAAGGCAACTCCTGAACAGGAAGCCACGAGTCTCCTGGTGCCCGTTTGGGAGGATGGTAAGTTCCTCCGTGAGCAGTCCATCACCCACATCCGTGAAACCCTGAAGCGCTCTGCAGCAATCGTCGAGCGCTACTCGAACAGCACTAGTGTACAGTAGCATTCAACTAGGATATAATAAGACATATGAATACAGTACATACTCTCCCAGAGAAAACCGCAACTGAATTGATCGCCCTCCGAGAATCGGACACCGATCTATTCTACGTCGCCATCAAGGCATTGACCGATCACAAGTGGTCCCTTCGGTCCATCGCAGAAGCCATCGGAGTTTCTTTCACCAGCGTTCAGAAGTGGAAGACCCTCGCCGACACAGAGCACTACGCTCTTACGATTGAGGTGCCGGAGGTACCTGAGAGGTTCAAGGCTACCTCCAGTAAGCCGACCAAGCCTGAGGTGCATATTCCATCATCGGATCAGAATCGTATCCAGGAACTCATCCCACTTGCTGCTATGGTACGAGGCCGCACTCCACAGGATTCTCCCTACAGGGAAGCAGCCCGTGAACTTGAGGACATCCTCTTCAAGTACAAGGAGCAGGACGTGTCTTACAAGACCCTCTCTGCCCTCGCCGGAGTATCACGACGAGCCATTGCACAACGACTAGAAAGCCGAGCACGCCGAGTTGGAACCACCGCTTAAAGAAGACGTACAGTACATCAACTTCCAGGTCTTTCCTGCCTCCTATACCTTGGAGTCAGGAGAGACATTTGGAAACGAGTACAAAGTCATTGCCACGAATGAATGGCTGATTGTCTATTCAGACAAGAATGTTGTACAGTCAGTTATGAAGCTTGAATCCTTCGAAAAGCTCAGCTACAAAGAGTACACAGTCCAGACAGATGTAGGCTCTATCGTCGTCAGACGTGAGGACAACTGTGGCTGTGGCAACCAGCTTCGAGGATTCCATCCCTATCAGGGAATTCCCTACATAGCTCATTACCCATACCTGAAAGGAACCTAAATGGCGAATGGTGTACCCCAGATTGTCTGGCAGCACGCTGAAGACACGACTGCCGAATCTCAAATGGGTTGTTCATACTGCCTGTTTGAGGGTGTAGATGCTCCTCTAAATCGAGTCTTCATGTGGGCAGGCGTCTCCTGCTGTGCCAAACATCTTCTAGCTTTAAGGACCCCTAGTGCTTAACAAATCAATCGGTGAACTCGCTCTTCTGAGCCTCGCCACCTACCGAGCTACAGTACTTGTCATCGAAGATGAAATCACTTCCCCTGTCCGAGACAAAGTTTTTGAGAAGTTCCCACCACAGAGCACAAAGCTTGGGTATCTTCTCACCTGTCCCTGGTGTGTGTCTATTTGGGCAGGTGCAGGACTCCTTGCCCTCGAGTATGTATCACCCCAGATTGGCAATTCAGTTCAGAAGGTATTGGCAGCCAGTGCTGTGACAGGAATGATCAACACTCGTTTCTAGCATATCTCGTGTAGTATAATTACTTTTAGTAAAATTACTACTTCAGAGGTGTCTAGTGGGACTAATATTTAACCGTGACGCCGACCAAGCAATTTCTCCTGCCCCACTGCCTTACAATGAGCGCAGCAAAGAGGGCATGACAGCATCAGCTGTACGTATCAACCTTAAAGACTCACGACAAGTAGATGCTACAGCTCGTCGTCTTCAGCACGATACATGGCAAGATGACGTCTGGGAATATTACGACTTGATCGGCGAAGTGAAATTCACAGCAAACATGCTAGCGAATGTTCTGTCACGCATTCGACTCTACCCGGCTCTCATCACGGATAATTCCACGGTGCCATCCAACCTTTCGAGCATCAAAGACTACGACCTCGATACGATCAAGATCGCATCAGATGCTCTCGACATTCTGTCGACAGGCAATGGTGGTATCTCAGGGCTTCTCCGTGATGCCGGGTTGAACATGTTCGTCGCGGGTGAATGCTACCTAGTCCAGGAGCCAGCGCGCTTCTCAACAGGCACTACATCTAAATGGCAGATCCGTTCAGTGAGCGAGATTGTCGTTGAGAAGGGCCGTGATGGTGACAAAGTCTCTATCAAGCCCCGTCGTGATGCTCGAAGAGAAGACCACATCGATCTTAATGACGATATGTTCTGCGGACGTATGTGGAGAAACCATGGCCGTTACTCAGATGAAGCTGACTCTTCACTTCGTGGTCTTCTAGAACTTCTTGATGAACTTCTTGTGGCTAACCGCGAAGCTCGCATTGCTTCTCGTTCTCGTCTAGGCAACGGTATCCTTGCTATTCCTGATGACTTTGACGCAGCGTTCCAGTCTGATGGAGATTATGGCGAAGACGGTGAAATGGCCGAACTCTCTGATGATGAGTCACAGTCATTCCAAGAAGCTTTGATTGAAGCTCTTTCAGCGCCAGTAAATGATGAGAACAGCGTTGCTGGTATTTTCCCAACAATTATCCGTGGACCTAAAGAAGCTATTGCAGCTATTCGCCACATCTCAATCGGTAAGAACCTAGACCCTGAGGCACAAGTTCGTGCTGATAAGATTCTAGACCGCGTTCTTGCCGGTATGGATGTTCCCAAGGATGTTGTTACTGGTCTTGCATCAGTAAAGTACTCCAATGCTGTCATGATTGAAGAAGCTCTATATAAGGCACACATTGAGCCATTGGTTCTAATGATTGTTGATCAGCTCACTGAAGTCTTCTACCGTCCATTCCTTTTGGAAAACGACGTTCACCCTGATATTGTCGCTAAAAGCACTCTTTGGTACGACCCATCTGCTATTACCACTAAGCCTTCTAAAGCTGAATCGGCTTCTGAAGGATTTGAGAAGGGTATCATCAGTGAGTCTGCTTGGAGACGCAGTCACGGTTTCCCAGAAGCTGACGCACCAACACAGAACGAAAAGGCATGGAGACTTGCACAGGACCAAGGTTTGATCAGTGAGCCAATCATGGAAGCATTGATTAAGTTCAACATTCCTGAGCTCTATGAGATGGCCCGAGCAGCAGAAACCGCTAAGATTGCTCCTGAGGACCAGTCAGCCCTTAGTGAAGCTTTAGGAGGAGAGGCACCCGCCGCTCCAGATGATATAATGACAACGAACGAAGATGAAACTGCTACAGATTTGGTTGAACCATAATGGCATGGAATAAAGAGTCAACAGCAGCACGCCGAGCGCGTGTCGCTAAACAGCTCCGTGATAAGCACGGAAAGTGGATTGAGATGGGCGGAGGTGTCAAGTGGTTCAAGAATGGCTCTTGGCACAACGGTACAGCCTCTGCCTTCGAAGGTAGCAATGTTGTAGTAAAGATGGACGATGGCTCTGAACAGCGAGTCAACCACCGTCAGATCGAACCAATTCGTGCTAAAGGTTCTCTTGGTGCAAAGCCTGCAAAGCCAACTGGTTCTGTTCAGGCTAAAAAGTCTCAGACCAAGCCAGGCACTGTATCTATTAAGGACAACGATCCAGGCAAGCGTCTTACGACAAATGCTAAGGACCTTGAAGAAGGAGATGAAGTCCACCTAGTTGGTGGAGATTCACCTCGCTACAGTATTACAGACAAGGATGCTGCGGGTCTTGAGGACACTGGCTTTGATGTTCAGGTCAATGAGAAGAAGGAGCCAGTTCGTGCTCGCGTTGTCGACACTTCTGGTGATCGCGTTGTTGTAGAGGATTCTGCTGGAAAGCGCCACGAAATCTCTAAGAACGACAACGTCCTTGCAGATGACCCTGAAGTTGATGCTGCTCTTAATAATGCAGACAGTACACACAAGACTCTTGGAGATGTTCTTCCTGATGAGATGCGTGCTATGCCTAAAGGCACCGAGCTTCATGCTCCGGGTGGTACTTCTTTCCGTAAGGATGCAAAGGACTCTTGGCAGCGCGTAAACTCTGATGGACAGGATGTCGGTTCTCCGGCAACCTCGGCATTCCTTCACCAGAACCTTGATTCCAAGGAAGCTGAGTTCCTTTCGAAGAAAGAAGCTGCAGACAAGAATGGTGACCGTAAGGGTGGAGAAGCTCCAAAGGGTGAAGACATCATTCTTGAGCCGTCTAAGCCTAAGGATGAAGCACCTGCTGCAGAAGCTCCTAAGAGTGGCGACCTTGATCTAGAGGGTCTTGACCTTACTGATGAAGACAAAGCCAACATCAACTCTGCTGAAACTGGTGAAGAAGCTCTCAAGCGTCTGACTCAGTCTGATGCTGGTCAGTATCTTCCTATTGCTCGTCAGAACAAGAACAAAGCTTTTGTTGATGCATACCGCAAGGCAGTCAATGACATCAACGACAAGCACAAGGTTGTTGAGAAGGAAGCTCCTAAAGAAGAAGCTAAGAAGTCTGAAGGAACTCCGCAAGCTGCTATCGAAAAGACTGCAGCCAACCTCGCTGAGGACATTGCTGACATCAAGGGACAGAAGCTTGAAAAGGAGCCAGAAGATGCGGCTCTTGCTGAAGCAGCCTATGATGTCAAGAACGATGCTGGCGATGAGTTCCTTCTAACTCCTAAGCGCGGCGAAGAAGACGACACTTTCCAGGTAGATGTCACTGATTCAAAGGGTAACGTAGTTGATACGCTCCCAGTTGAAGACCAGAAGCCTGAGGAGTTCGCTCAGGCTATCAAGAATAGCATTGAGAGTAAGTCTACATCCGATAATTCGGAGGCGCCCACAGAGGCACCAGCAGCTCCTGAGGAAAAGGCTCCTGAAGCACCAGTCGATGAGACTCCTGCTGAAGAGCCAAAAGCTGATGCAGAGCCAGGTTCTCGTGAGCACCTTGATGAAGCTCTAAAAGATGCTGGATATTCTGATGATGAAGTCAAGGCAATTGGTGATGCTGCAGGTTCTAACGAGTCTGAAGCTGACAAGCAGTTCTTCCAGAGTGAGACGGGCCAGAAGGGTAATGTAAACCCTAATGAGAAGTTCAAGGCTGCTCGTAAAGCTCTAGACGACTACATGAAGGCCAACAACGAGAACGTCAAGGCCCAGCATGATAAGTCTGATGAGACTCGTCAGGATGTTGCTGACTCTAAGAAGAGTGTTGAAGAACACGATTCTCCTGAGGCAAGAGCGCAGCGTGCTAAAGACACTATTGACAGTGGAAAAGCTCGTGATGAAGCTCGTGCAGCCAAGAATACGGATGAAGCGAAGCTTGCTGAAATCGATCGCAAGATCGGTGTTGGTGAGAAAATGCTTGATGACGCAAAGAAGAAGGAGAACGCTCCTCTTACTAAGCGTCTTGAAGAGAACATCGCAGCTCTAAAGGCTCAACGTGAAAAGCTGTCACCTAGCGAAGCACCCTCAACTGAGGAAGCTACTCCTACAGAATCGTCATCTGGTTCAAAGCCAGGTACTCCATTCGATTCTCCTGAAGGTGGTGTGTCGATTCTCTCAAACAAGAAGCTTGAGAAGAAAACTGCAGACTTCCTTAAGAATGGTGACAAGTTCATTGCTCGTGTTGACGAGAAGGGAAAGCTTCGCGCAGTAGTCGGTAATGATTTGCGAGTTACTCCTGATGGTGAATCCTATTCAGTTACGGGTGTCCGTAAGACTAGTGATAAAACTTCTATCACTGCTAAGGACTCCAAGGGTAAACTTCACCTCTTCGAATTTGGTGTTGGCGAACGTAAGCAGAATGTTGTTCTAGACTCTGAAAAGAACCGTGAACTTCTCGGACTTACCGAAAAGTCTAAGGATTCAGGTGCTCCTAGTGCTCCAGCTGAAAAGAAAGAACCTGCACCTCGTAGTGCTAAGGCTCCTCTTTCTCAGGAGATGCTAGACAATCTTCCTGACGGTGCTCGTGCTTATGCTCGTAACACTGAGAACAAGTCAATGGGCTACTACAAGAAGAAGGATGGTGAATGGTTCAAGGAGAAGAACGAGTCTAATGGACCAGTCGATCTTCCAGATTCTGCTAAGCTTTTCAGCACTCCTACAGATGGTATGGAGTTCCACGCATTCAGCGGCGAAACTGCTAGTCTTGAGCCGCAGGACATTGTTAGTGCCACTATGCCAGACGGCACTGAAGCTCGTGTAATTGTCGACAAAGTTGACGTCAAGAATGGTAAAGTAGTTGGTCGAGTTCAAGGTGCTCGTGGTGAAGCGGGTCTAGAAGACATTGCTACTGATCGCATTCAGAGTGTTCACCGCCTAGAGGATGATGGTTCTTACTACACTCACAAGGGTGACAATGGAGAATCTGACCGCACCAAGGCTGATGAAGTTGTTAAGGAAGCACCAACAGCCGAAGATATGGGCGAAGAGGTTGCTCCTGCTGAAGAAGCAGATGCACCTTCTCTTGATGAGCCAGCTCCTGGTGATGAGGATGTTCCCGAGGCAGAACTTGACGTTCCAGCTGAAAAGGACCCTGAAGAGGAAAAACTAGCTGAAGACTTACTAGCTGAAGTTCCTGAGGAAACCCAGGATGCTTCTGAGGGCCCAACCCCAGAGCAGATTACTTCTTCAGTTGAAGAAGCTCTCTCAGATATTGATGATGACCTTGAAGAGTTTGGCGGTGACGCTAATTGGCAGGATATCTCACTTCGTGAGTGGCCAATTACGGGTGAAGACGGCAAAGCTACAGGGCAGTACATTGCAGCAGGAACTAGAAGTACAAATGAAGATCGTTTCCTTGGTCTTTATGACAGTGATGGAAATGAACTTGAAACGTTCGATATGGAAGGTAATCCACTAAATGGATCAGACAACGGAACCGATGGACCTGGAGAAGGAAGCCGAGGAGATGACTCCTCTGGAGGAGGAGTACCTGAAGGAGATGGACCAGACTCCGGAGCAGGAGATGGCAGCGGAGAGAATGACGGCGGAGATTCTGTAGACCCTGCTGAATTCGATGCTCGAGCTCAGAAGTTCGTCAGTCAGGTGCAGAAAGGCCTTCTAGTCGATGGCGATTCTGTTGAGCTGGACGATGAATACTCTGTGGCACTCAGTGAAGCAAATGGTAGAGAAACTTACCGTCTGCATGACTCTCAAGACCGAACACTGGTTAAGATCGCTCGCACTAATGAAGACCGTCTAGGTGAAATTCTTAGAGGCTACACAGATGCGGAGCGTGAACTTAAACGAGCATTCGAAACTGAAGCCGGTTCAGATGGTCGTAAGGTAACTCCTACACGTCAAATGCAGAAGCTGGCCGATATTGGTACCTACTTCGAAAATGATCGTGACCGCTTCACCAAGATTACTGCATATTCTTGGGGTATGTCAAAGGCTGGTGACAACTCCGATAATAAGAACATGGGTATTATCGAAGGTCATGGTCGATTTGGAACTTCAGGAGAGTTTACTCTTGGACACCACGTCGATAATCACCGCCCAATGAATGAGATTGAGGCAATGTCTGACGATGAACTTCGTCAGAACATTAATGAGTTCGCTGACCGTATCCACAAAATTATCGAAGTTGATGGTAAAATTGGTGATAAGCGAGGTGGAAGTCTTGCTCAAGGTCGTCGTGATCAAGAAGATATGCAGCGTTTCCGCTATGAATCACACCGTCTTAACGAGGAGGCTGCAGATTATGCAAATACTCTGTGGAACCGTCTCCGCGAGACCGGTGCTCATGAGGATGGCCACGTAAATACTGGAGAGTTCAACTCTTCGCCTGAGATTCCAAACACCACTAAAGATGCTTCTATTGACGCTGATCAGTGGACAGCAGTTCGTAATGAGTATGTTGGTCTTGATCACCGTACACTTAAGCACAACTTCGAGCTTCGCAATTCTGAGAAGCCAAGTCGTGCAGCAATCGCTTGGGCTAATAAGATGGACAAGTGGGCCCGCTCTGGAGAACTTTCAGATGACTTCACAATGTTCCGTAGTATTCTAGCTTCTCCTGATGCTGCTACTGAGTTCCGTGCTGGAAATGTAGTCACTGACAAGGGTATCATGTCTCTTGCAGACAATCGAGATACTGCTGAAACATATCTAGCCGCTCGTATTAAGCGAACTGCTGGAAGAATCCCAATTATGGTCGAGGTAGAGGGCCGTAAGGGTGAAAAGATGACTGCAGCAGGATTCGGTTCAGATGAGCTTGTTGTTCCACGCGGTTCGAAGCTCTTCATCTCTTCTGCTGAAATGGATGAGAATGACGGAATTCTTCACGTAGTAGCTCGCCTGAATCCTTCAGATGCTGAGATTGCTGAATGGACTAATAAGTCTTCATCTGACAAGGGTAATGCTCCTGAGGTTGCTCCTGCAGCTCCTGAAGCAGCTCCTAGTGCTCCTTCAACACCTGAAAGTTCTCCTGAGCCTAAGACACCTAAGGGAATTCCGGCCAAGGACCCAGATAATCCTGTAAATGGTGAAGATGGATTCCAGCCACACGATGGCAGCGGACTCAAGGGTAAGCCTTCTGGTCGATTCACTCAGGTCGAAGGATTTGAGAATGGCGACCGTGTCTTCCATGGTAAGCATGGTGCAGGTACTATTGTCAAGCGTGAAGCCAATGGTCAGTTTGCTCGCATCCAGTTCGATAAGGACAAGGATACTGGCAAGGTCATGGGTATCTCGCTTACCAAGGTGACAAAGGGTGAATCAGCTCCTGAAGCTGCAGAAGCTCCTAAGTCTCCGGCTAAGACTATCTCACCTCGCCCAACTACTGTCAAGGCTGGTTCTACTGCTGAAACAGGAGACTGGAAGAATGGTGAGCGTGTCACACATGGTAAGCATGGTGCCGGTACTATCAAGCGCCTTGAAGGTAATGGTGAATACGCTCGTGTCGAGTTCGATGGAATGCCTGGTACCAAGGGTATCAAGCTAACTCAGCTTGGACGCGGCGATTCTGCTCCTGCTCCTTCACGACCTGAAAAGCCTGCAAAGGTGAAGACACCTAAGGTTCCTAAAGCACCTTTGGCTACGGCACCTGAAGGATCACCAGGTCAAGTTGGTGGATGGTCACTTGAAGACAAGCTTGTTCATAAGAGCAAGGGTTCAGGCGTTCTCAAGGCCTTCGGTAAAGATGGAACATTCGGTATGGTAGAGTTTGACAATGAGCCAGGAGTTCAGAGAGGTATCCGCTTCAGCGGACTTACCAAGTCTGATACTTCTACACCAAGCTCAATTGTTGATCCTCCTACAGCAGTGAATGGCCCTGATGGACAGCCAGTCAATAGTGGAGACACTGACACTAGAACTGCTGGAAAAGACGGAGACACTGGAAGTCCAGTAATGGATAAGAACGATGCTGAGCTTTACATCGGCGCAGTTGTTGTTCACCCACAGCTTGGACGTGGACGAGTTGTGAAGATTGGAACTGGACCTAACGCAGGTATCCAGGTAATCTTCGACAATGACCCAACAAACAAGCCTAAGTCTCTATCAGGAGCTCGTTTGAAGGACATTGCCATTGCTCCTAAGGGTGCAACGGATAAAACGTCTTTATAAAACGGCCTTCTGACAAGGAAGCAGCTTCCCCTAAAAAGGAAGCTGCTTCCGCCCCCACCTTCGATTTTAAGATGGATAAAATCGGAGACATCGCAGAAGGCCTTGCTAAGGCGTATAATGTAAAACTTCGTGGCTTTGATGCACCAGGCCAGGATAAGTCCAAGCGTAAAATGTTGAAGACATTTGCAGATATTGCAGCTCGTTGGCCTAAAGCCATGGAAAATCTTAAGCATTTTGAGTTTGCAGAACATGGCTCATTCCCTGGCGGATTTGGTGATGAAAGCACACTAGCGCACGTATGGACTGCTAAAGAAGACATTAACATCAACCCAGGAAACAACTTCAAGAAGGGTGAAATGGCTCTAAGATTCAGACGTTCTGATTCTGAGACAGCATATGACGTCGATCTTCAAGATAGTGTTGATGCTGGATGGGCCGCTCCAAATACGAACAGTGTTGAAGGAACTATGATGCATGAATTGTCTCACGTTCTTTCCCTCTGGTCTGAAGAGGTTGTACTAGATGAAGTTGGTGGATGGCTTGAGGAATATTATGCAGATAATGACTCAGTCCAGAAGCCACTTGACCTACACGATCGTGGTTTGCTTGATGCAATGCAGAAAGAAGCCTCAGGGTATTCTTTCAGATACGATGATGTACATGGTAATATGGGTACTAAGCCAACTATGTTCGATCATCACGAGTTCACTGCAGAAGCTTTTGCTGACGCTGAAATTAATGGAGACAAAGCATGGGGACTTTCAAAGTTCATCCATGGAAAGATGGTAGAGGCGTACGATAACTATGCTAAGTAGATCAATTACTTGGGGACAGCTTAAAGCTATTCACCAAGCTGCGAAAGACAGTAACATGTCAACCCTAGACGATCTGATCGAGCGCTATAACCTCGAAGAGATTGCAAAAACCAAGCCCGACAATGAATTGTTTTACCCGAAGAAGGAATCAAACTAATGGCACTTGTATTTACTATTGACGATGACCAGAACGTTCTCGAACTGATTGATGAGGGCCAGGATGGTCTTAAAGTTCGCGATGGCGGAGACTGGATTGATGTTGATACATCTCAGGAAAACCCAACTATCTTCGAGCAGCAGTGGGTAGATGCCTCTGATGCAGCTCTCGATTTCTGGGACAATGCACAGGCAGAAGACACTGACGTATCGATTGATGATATTAAGGAATTCCGCTTAGACGCTTAGTGAGTATATAATAGAATAAGTTTTTGTAAAAATGCAAATGTGGAAGAGTAATAAATGGTACGCATTTCTAGAGTCTCGCGTTCTGGAGACAAAGTAATCCTAAAGTCTTCTA
>Ga0157375_10000303_pt1 | contig 44672 bp, 47 predicted proteins | sample M35metaG_FD_115311 | JGI IMG/M metagenome (GOLD analysis project Ga0157375, IMG submission 115311) | Miscanthus rhizosphere microbial communities from Kellogg Biological Station, Michigan, USA - M3-5 metaG | ecosystem: Host-associated > Plants > Roots > Rhizosphere > Soil | place: USA: Michigan...
GCGGCGTGGATTCCCTCCGCGACCGCTGCCGCGGTCGGAAAATCGGGGCGCGTTCGTCGATCCGGTGGTCTCGTGCTTCGCACGCGACCACCGGCTACCGTACGAGCCACCTCCGGTGGCTTCATGCCGCTTCGCGGCGGCCCTGTATGAATCCACACATCGCGACTCCAGCTAATTGGACACGGGTGTGGTCTGTGCCACATTGATCCTGCCGTAAGTGAGATGTTGCTACTGGCGAAGCCAGTGTGGCACAGACACTCTTGTCTGTGCTGGTGAGGCTCGGGACAACTTAGAAACCGCTACGCCATCTGCGCCTGGATCGCGGCTTTCGGCGTCGTCAGCGCGCGCAGCGTGCCGTTCGCGCGGAACTGGCGGGGCGACATGCCGAAGCGTTCGCGGAACTGTTGGCGGAAGTAGTTCTCCGAGTCGAAGCCGCAGCGGCGGGCGATCTGGGAGACGCGCATGTTCCCGTTTTTGAGCAGGCGGGCCGCTTTTTCCAGGCGCTTCTCTTTGAGGAAGTGGCTGAGCAGGCGGCCGGTGAGCCGATGGAATCGGCCGGAGACATACTGGCGGGTGTAGCCCAGCTCCTTCGTCACCGCTTCGACGGTCAGCTCTTCGTCGGCGCGAACGCGGCGGCGCACCGTCTTGATCAGAGAGCGCAAGAGGCCATCCATACTCGGTCCTCCTCGAATGCCGGTGCGCTGCTGTACACGTCCGTCCAGCATTCGCTCCGGCGATTATTCGATTTAAGTGTGGCGCCATCATAGACCAAAATCGGGGTCCGGGCTGTGTAAAACTTCAGGGATGAGCTTCGCGCCGGTCCAGAAGGAAGTCGACGACTACATCTCGCAATTCAAGGAAGGCTACTTTCCGCCGCTGTCCATGCTGGCGCGGCTGACGGAGGAGTTGGGCGAGCTGGCCCGCGCCCTCAGCCACGATGCGGGGTTCAAGAAGCCGAAAAGCGGTGAGGCGAAGGGCGACGTCGCCGAAGAATTGAGCGATCTGATCTTCGTGGCTGTCTGCATGGCGAACTCGTTGGGCATCGACCTTGATGAGGCATTCGCGGCCGCCATGAACAAGTACCGCGTCCGCGACGCCGACCGGTGGACGCGGAAGTAGCGCGGCGAGGCTTATAGCTGTTGTTTGTCAAGAGCCCATTTGGAAATGTACCGGTGAGTCAGCCGGATCACGCTGTGATCCGCCGGCTCACAGCGCGGGACAGCCGGCTCACGCGGTGATCCACCGGCTCACAGCGCGGGACAGTCGGCTCACGCGGTGATCCACCGGCTCACAGCGCGGGACAGTCGGCTCACGCTGTGATCCACCGGCTCACAGCGCGGGACAGTCGGCTCACGCGGTGATCCACCGGCTCACAGCGCGGGACAGTCGGCTCACGCGGTGATCCACCGGCTCACAGCGCGGGACAGTCGGCTCACAGCGCGGGACAGCCGGATCACAGCGCGGGACAGTCGGCTCACACCGCGGGACAGCCGGCTCACAGCGCGGGACAGCCGGCTCACAGCGCGGGACAGCCGGCTCACACCGTGGGACAGTCGGCTCACAGCGCGGGATAGCCGGCTCACACGACGGGATAGTCAGCTCACAGGGGGGGATAGTCGGCTCATACGGTTCGCAAGCCGGCGCACGCCCTTGCTCCGACGCTGTGCGGCTGGTGACGATCGACCGCCTGATTACTTCACAGGCTCTCAGCATGACAGGCACGTGCTACGATTTCCCTTCCAATGCGCCGGGCCGCCATCCTCCTGATCACCTTTGCCGCCGTCTCCGTGCATGCGCAGGTGCACCTCATCATCAAGAGTGATGGGACGAAGGTCATCTCGAACTTCGGCTCGCCGGCGTCGAAGCATGGAAGTGACTGGAACTGGTGGGCGAAGCAGCGCGACCGCCGATCGAGCTTCGACCAATACATCGATCGTTACGCCGCGCAGTATCGCGTCGATCCGGTTTTCGTCCGCGCCGTCATCCAGGTCGAGTCGGATTTCAACCCTCGCTGCGTCTCCAACAAAGGCGCGCGCGGGCTGATGCAGCTCATGCCGGAAACCGCGCGGCAGTACGGCGTCCGCAACGTCTTCGATCCCGAGGACAACATTCGGGGTGGGATTCACAACCTGGCAGATCTCCTGGCGCGGTACCGCGGCGATCTTCGCCAGGTCCTGGCCGCGTACAACGCCGGCGATGGCGCGGTGGCCAAGTATCGCGGCATCCCGCCCTACGAAGAGACGATGACGTACGTCAAGCGCGCGCTCACGGTCTACTACGGCACGCCATACGGACAGGCCACCAGTTTTGCGGGAAGGCGCGGAGGCCGGAAGCTCACCGGCGGATTCGGCGCCGCCACCCAGCCGCTCGTGGCCATGCTTCCGGGCATGCGCTACCTCGGCACGAACTGAGCCGCTGATACAATCGGCCACGGAATGCCCGAACGCGATCCTGCTGTCGCCCCGCCGTTCGACCAAGGCGTTTTTCTTCTCCACTACAACCGCGGACGTGAAGCCTTTCAGGAGGCGAGGTACGCCGAGGCGCGGCGCGAGCTGGAGAATGCGCAGAGACTTCGTCCCGACGATGCCGACGTCCTCAACCTCCTCGGTCTCGTCTACTTCAAGACGAACGCGTTTCCCGAGGCCGAAGTCATCTATCGCAGGCTCGCGATCGAGAATCCGAACGTCTTCATCCTGCACTCAAACCTCGGCCTGATCCTTTTCAAGCAGGGGAAGCTGGACGAATCGGAGCACTTCCTGCTGCGCGCGATCGAACTGCGGCCGAACTACGCGAAGTCGCATCTCTATCTCGGACTGCTGTACCGCCAGCGCCGCAAGTACGGACTGGCGATCGAGCATCTTCGCTTCGCCGGCGCCGACAAGATCGTGCGCGAAGTCGAGGCCGAAATGCGGCCGCCCGGTGCGCCTCCGCCAGTGCCTCCCGCTCCGGCCGCGCCTCGGCGCGAGATCACGCAGAAGATCGTGCCGCTGACGGATGCGCGTGCGGCGCAGGTCAAGCCGATGGTGACGCAGCCCGGCGCCGTCGCGACGCCGTCTGATGCGGCCCGGGTGGTCGATACCGCGCACACCGCCGCCCGCAAGCTGCAGGATGCCGTCGACGAAACGCAGCTGGCCGAGGAGAAACGGCTCGACCTCGGCAAGAAGATCGAAGGCGCGTCGAAGACCTTTACGTTGCATGAGAACGGTTTCCTGGAGATCAATTTCGGCCGCAGCGTGCATGTGAAGCGCGGGACGGTGTCGAGCTACTCCGGCAATCTGAAATTCGTGGCTGAGTCAGGACTCCTCGGCACGACCGCGCAGACGCTGGTGAAGGCGGTAGGGCAGGGCAAGATTTTCGTCTACGAAAAGGGCCGCAAGACCTTCCTCCTCGATCTCAACGAGGAATTCATCTACGTGGAAGGCAGCAACCTGCTGGCGCTCGAAGATACGCTGACCTATCGCGTCGAGCCGATTTACGACAGCACCTATCAGCGGAAAATCGACACGGTGAAGATTTTCGGCAAAGGCTCGCTGGCCATTTCCACGCACATCGAGCCGCTCACTCTTCGCGTTACTCGCGAATATCCGTTGTCGATTTCTTCCAATGCGCTCGTGGCCTGGACCGGAAATGTGATCCCAACCGTTATGGACGACAAATCGCTCGAAAATGTAATGATCGAGAATGCCGGCGAGGCTGGATTCAAGATTCGTTTCGAGGGCGACGGGGTAGTTGTTAGCGAGCAGTAACGGCATAAGTAACGATTGTTACTGTTAGGGCTGTACAATCCCGTTTATGGCGAAACGCGAACAAGAACGGCCCGTGGTCACGCAACCTGATTCATGGGCCAAAATTACGGTCGTCCTGCTCGACCGGCATGTGGCTTATCTCGACCGGATCGCGGTCGACATCCGTCTGCAATTTGGCTTTGCAATTTCGCGGGCGGAGTTGATTCGCGCTCTGATCGAAGCCGCATCGCAAAGCGGCGTGGTCCTTTCCGATGCCAGCAACATCAAGGAGATGATCGCGATGCTGAGCGAGACTTGGGCGGGCGCGAAACCGCGTAAGAAGAAATAGCCGGCACGGCCGGCGGCGCTGGTTGCCCAAGGCTCAGTCAACACTGAGCCTTGAATACCTTGCCGCGTTGATTTCTAAGACCGCAGCCAGAGCTTCTGCGAGGGGATCCGCAGCGCGCGGTTGAATTTTGACGACGCGTTTTCCCACGCGACGGTTTCCGTCAGCTCTACGATGGCGTCATCGTTGAAGCGTTCGTGTACGCGCGCGAAGAGCTCGTCCGAGACTTCGCGTCCGGTGATGGTCATTGCGTCGGCGAATTCGAGGACGAGGCGCTCGACGTCGTCGAATAAAAGCGACGATTCCCAGTCAGACAGCGCCAGGAGCTTCTCGTCTGCGATGCCGAGGGCGCTGCCGACCGCAGCGTTGATGTCCTGTCAGAACTCGCAGCCGTTGAGGAAGGCCACGCGCCGATTGATCATCGCCACAAGGCGCGGATCGATGAGTCCCGAGGTTTCGAGGCCGCTCCACATCATCCGAGCGCCTTTGAAGATCGACGGCCGCCGCGCGTAGATCAGGTGATTCAGCAGCGGCGCGCCCCACTTTTTCGCCTGGGCATCGAGCACGGCGCGGATGGAGCGATCGAGTTGGTCGACGTCGGCGTCAGGAACGCGGGCCATCGGCGCATCGTACACTTCCCGCCGTGCCTGAGTTACCCGAGGTCGAGCTTTACTGCCGCTACTTCGCGCAGCATGCGCTGCATCAGCGCGTCGCCGCGGTCCGCGTGCTCGACGAACGAATCCTCGGCGTGCGCACCGCAGCGCTGAAGCGGGCGGTGGTGGGACGCGAATTCACGCAGGTGCGGCGTCACGGCAAGCATCTCTTCGCTGACGCCGGCTCTTCCTGGTTGCACCTGCACTTCGGCATGAGCGGCGACCTTTACTACTATCGCGACGACGCCGATCAACCTCGGTTCGCGCGCGTGGTGTTTGAGTTCGAGAACGGCGCGCGGCTCGCGTACGACGACATGCGGCTCTTCGGCGTCGTCGATGTCACGCCCGATCCGGACGCGTTCATCGCCGAGCATCGCCTCGGGCCCGATCCGCTCGATGCCGCCTTTCGTCTACCCGCATTTCGCCGGATCATTGATGGCCGCCGCGGGGCGGTGAAGTCGCTGCTGATGACGCAGGAAATCGTCGCGGGAATGGGGAACCTGTACGTCGACGAGACGCTCTATCGCGCGTCGATTCATCCACGACGCGCCGTCGATGCCCTTACGGATGCCGAGGCCAAATCGATCTTCACCGGTATTAGCGGCGTGTTGAAGGAGGCGATCGCCTTCAAATCACGCGGCGGCGATTATCCCGGCCGCTGGCTCGTGCAGCATCGCGAGGAAGGCGATCGTTGTCCCCGCTGCGGCGGCACGATCCAGCGCACGGTCGTGTTTGGCAGAACGACCTACTTCTGCGGCAAGCACCAACGATGAACCCGTAGCGCCGGCCGCTGGCCGGCTGGACCGCCAGCGGCTCGCTGGCGCGTTGCGTACACACATGCCGCCGAGCCGCCGGCGCTACGAATACAGGCACTGCTCTTGCCCGTACATACGCGCATGAGCAACGAAATCATCTTCGACACGATCGCCAAACAGGAATGGCTGGAAGCAGCCGCCGATCCGATTTCCAAAGCCATCCGCGACCTCTTTCCCGGCGACGCCGGCCGCGCGATCAAGAACGCGCTCCATGGAACGTGGCTAGGGCATCCGCTTCATCCTGTGCTTACGGATATCCCCGTTGGCGCGTGGACGCTGGCGATGATTTTCGATGCGCTCGACGGACTCGGCGCGCGTAAGGAACTTCGTGCCGGCGCCGATTTTGCGATCGGATTTGGCCTCCTCGGCGCGGTCGGCTCCGCGGTCACCGGCGTGACCGACTGGTCCGAAACGGACGGCCGCGGCAAGACCATCGGCTTGCTGCACGGCCTGCTGAACGTCGCCGCGACCGCGCTCTATACGACGTCGTACTTCATGCGCAAACAGAAGAAGCAGCGTTCGGCCGGCATCGCGCTATCGATGCTCGGCTTCGCCGTCGCCAACGCCTCGGCATACCTCGGCGGGCACCTGGTCTTCGGTGAACAGATCGGCGTCGATCACACAGCGACGCCCGACGCGGACCAGCCGGAAGATTTCCATCCTGCTATCGCGGAGGACAAGCTGACGGAAAACAGTCCACGCCGCGTCCAGGTCCAGGAGACCGCCGTCGTGCTCATCAAGCGCGGTGGCCGCATCTTCGCGCTCAACGCTACCTGTCCGCACCTCGGCGGTCCGCTCGATGAAGGGAAACTGGTCGGCGATGCGATCCAGTGTCCGTGGCACGGATCGGAGCTGGCGCTGGAAGATGGTCACATCGTCAACGGGCCGACGGTGTACCCGGCGCGTTGCTACGAGGTTCGCGTCCGCAACGGCATGGTTGAGATTCGCGCCGCGCGCAAGCAGGCGGTTACTGCTTCGTCGCCTGGCGCTGCAGCTTGAGCGCGCGCTTCATCTCGCGATTGACCGAGGCGCTTCGCTCGGCGAAGACGTCCGTGTTGCCGGCGACGGGCGTGCGCGCCATCTCGATCGGATTCGGGACCCGCGCGACGTTCTGCAACCCTGATCCCGCCAGCGGCACTGCGATCGGCAGGTAGACGACTCGCCACTCCATGCCGAGGCCGCGAAACTCCAGCCAGCCGACATGCCACTGGATGCGTCCGGGCGGGAGATGGTCGGGCAGCGGAGACATCTGGATGTCGTCGCGGGCGACGAAGTGGAGAAGCGCGTCGCGTGAGTAGTCCGGCCGCGGCGCCGGATGCTGTTCCTGTGCGACCACCGTCGCGGCAACTAGAAGTGCGACGGCGATGACAACCGAGCGCATGGCATTACTCGCCGAGGAGTTTCATCACGATCCTGAGCTGCTGCCGGACGCCGGGGGAGCTGGCCAACTCGTCGGGGACGTACGGCATCGAGCGGGCGATGGGCGTATTGGTCAGCGCGAACGCAGTCGGCACGGTGGCGACATCCGCGAGGCGCGTGCCGGCCAGCGGCGCGAGGAATGGCAGGTACAGCAACTTGCCCTTTACGCCGTACTTGTAGACGTTGACCGCGCCGAGGTTGCCGAGGTCGAAGTCGCCGATCTTCGATTGCGGATGGAGGACGAACTCGTGCGCGAAGCGGAAGAGCGCGTCCTGCGAGTAGTCCGGCTTGGGCGCGTCGTCAGCCAGAAGCGGCGCCGCGAATGCCAGGAGGAGGATGAGCAGCAGGGCAGTGCGGTTCATCATCATCATGGCATTGTGACGCTGCTTCGGCTCCAACGGTTACAAAAAATCGGTCAACGGATGTCCACCAGCGCGCGCGAGCGCGTGTGCGGGCGCAACGGAATCGACGTGCCGGTCAGCGCGAGCGCGTTCGGCATCTCGATCGACGGACGCAACGCGGTGCCTTGGAGCGGCGCCAGCACGGGCAGATAGGCGAACGTGTAGCGGCCGCTGTGGGTCGTCAATCGGACGGAGCCGACTTCGACGTCAAGTCGGTTTGTAGAGTTGTCGTCGGTAACGATCTGGAGAGCCGGACGCTGCGGTGTAACTGTCGTATTCTGTTGCGCATACGCAGCGGTGCTGAGGAGCATGAGGACTGTCATCGCCAGTGTTTTCATAATTCAAATAACAAGGCATTTTGCGTGCCGTTCTGCGCGGTTCAGGCCGCCGGTTTTGGAACGCGAGCCGCATTGCTCCGCGGCAGGAGGACACAAGCAAATGAGAAGAATTACGCTTCTTTCAGCAGTCCTGATCCTGGCGGCGTTTGCCGCGAACGCACAGACCAACGGCACGCTGCTCACCTGCGAGTCGATCAATAACGTTCGCCATACGTGCAAGGCCGACGTGAACACCGGCGTCATGATCAATCGTCAGTTCAGCAAAGACATCTGCGTCCGCGGAAAGACGTGGGGCACGACGCGCAATAACGACGGCATCTGGGTTGATGCGGGTTGCCGGGCCGAGTTCCTGGTCGGCGGCGGATCGGCGCAGCTTCCGAACGGCGCTCTGCAGACCGTCACCTGCGAGTCGATTCCCGGCCACACGAAACGCTGCACGGCCATGACGGCGAACGGCGTCCAACTGGCGCGCCAGATCAGCAAACATTCGTGCGTGCTGAATAAGGATTGGGGCTGGGACAACAACGGCATCTGGGTCAAGGACGGTTGCCGCGCGGAGTTCACGGTCAATACGAATCTGGCGCCGATGGCGTCGTCGCTGACGACCATCACCTGCGAGTCGCCGAACGGGATGAATCATCACTGCTCCGCGAACACGTTGAACGGAGTGACGCTTTCCCGCCAGCTCAGCGGCTCCGGCTGCGTGGAGGGGAAGACCTGGGGCTACGACAAGGACGGCATCTGGGTATCGAACGGCTGCCGCGCCGAATTCACGGTGGGACGTTAAGGGTTTTCATCCTGCAGCGCGCATGGCGCGCTGCAGGATACCTTTGATCTTCGCAATCCTCCCGAGCCTCACCAGCACAGACAAGAGTGTCTGTGCCACACCAACTCCTTCCTGTCTGTGCCACACCAACTCCTTCCTGCATCAGCAGTTGAGAGGAATGGCAGGGTCGATGTGGCACAGACACTCTTATCTGTGCTTTCGCAAGATGCAGTACCTGATGTTCTTCACGGCAGCGCCACCTTCGCCCTAGCAAATCCCGCCATCTTGCTGGCCTGATCGACGACCGCTACGGAGAGGACGTTGTCCCCCGGATTCATGGTGATCGTCGCCTTGTACGTGATCTTCTTCTCCCGGAAATCATCCTCGGCATCGACCGGGACCTTCACCGCGTGCGCGTTGCGGATCACTTTCGAGGTGTTCTCGCCATTGCCGACGACCACGAAGACGGTGAAGTTGCCGACGAGGTTGTCGCCCTCCGGCGCGAGCGAGATCGTGGGCGCCATCGTCACTTCGAAGGGCACGCGATACTCGGCGCCTGATTTCTCGGGCGCGCCGGGCTTGACGCTGATCTCCCAGGCGTTGCGCGCGTCGGTCGTGTAGAGATTGGCGATGACGCGCGTGCTCATCTCGTCCTGCGCCGGCTTTGCGTTCGGGATGTAGGTCTCGCGCGCGCGGAAGCGATACTCGGGATTCTTCATCTTCACGACGATCTTGCGGAGGCCTTGCGCGGACGAATCTCCCGGTTTGAAGCCGAGGGAGTAGTAGGAATTGAGATCGTTGGCGAGGGTCTGGAAGGCGGAGTCGAAGTTGCTGGTGTTCGTGATGGCCAGCCCGCCGCTGATGCGCGCCAGCGTCTGGTAGGCCATGGCCGTGTTGGTGAACGACAGGAAGTTTTCGAGGTGATCGGGTGCGGCGGTCGATTCCGCGCTGCCGGAGTCGCGCGAGTCGGCGGCGTCGATCATGTAGAGCGCGACGCCGTTGGCGCTGGCCTCTTTCGCCGCCACTTCGATCGAGTAGTGCTGCATCGATCCCGTCTTTCCGCTGATGCTCTCGCTGCCGAGGGTGAGACCGGCCATGTAGGGCGAAAAGGCGTTGTAGAGCCATTGGTACAACTCGACGCCCGGCTTCTCCGGAAGGTGCGCGCCGGCGAAGATGATGACGTTCTTTCCTTCCATGCCTGCCAGCGCCGCGGTGATCTGGCCGAGGGCGGCCAGCGTGTTGCGTGCGCTGAAGATGGTTTCCTCAAGGTGGCTGTCCACATCGCTGGTGGCTTGTCGATAGGCATCGCGCCAGGAGAGTCTCGAACCCGGCTCCTTCGCGATGGAGATGTATTCGTTCACGGTCTGCTTGAGATGGTCGAGCGAGGCCGTGCGATTGAACGCGTTGCCGCTCTTCTTCACCGTCTCCACGCCCGCGCGGATGGCGTTGCGGTCGTTGGTAAACGGCGTGATGACAGTTGTCTTCTGCGTGCAGAGAACGAGCATGACGCGGTCCTGCGGGCCAAGCTGTTCGACGAATTTGTCGAGCGACTGCAATACCTTGTCGCGCCGGAACGGTTCGAGCGAGTAGTTGTCGACGAACATGACGATGTTGCGCGGACGGATTTCGACCGGCGTCTCAGCCGGCGCCGCAGGCGCAGGCGCAGCGGGTGTCGCATTCGCCGCGGACGCCGCAGGAGCCGGTGCGCGCACTTCGGAGAGGTTCGTGATCTCGCGCTTCTGGCCGTTTTCGTAAATCTCGAAATCAGCTTTGGTCAGGCCGGTCACCGGCTTGCCGGCGCGGTCGCGAACGACGACGTCGACGTTGACGACGCGCACCTCGATCGATTCCGCGACTTCCTGCGCCAGCGATGCCGATGCGGTAAACGCGACGACTGCTGCGATGACGAGACGTTTCACAAGGTCACCTCGGACAGTGGATTAGTGGGTTAGTAGATTAGTGGATTAGTAGGTCAGTGGATCAGTGATCAGTAGATCAGGACATTTGGGGGAATCAGTCGATCACGGGGCAGCCGGCAGGACGGTTTTCTGATCTACTGATCCACTGATCTACTAATCCACCGATCTACTAATCCCCCGATCACTAATCTACTAATCCACTAATCTACTGATTCCGCCGCGCCACCGGAGTCAACCCGCACGCTGCAGCCGCTTCGGCGCGCAGCACGGTCAGCGGCTCCGCGGCCACCCAGACGATACGCTGCGCTTCGAGTGACGCGTTGAGATGGTTCACCGCGGCCTCCATTCCGGTCGGAGTGGAGATGTCGTCGATGCGGCCCCACGCCGCTGCGAGTTCGGGGCGCGGTCCGTCGGCGGACCAGACGAAAAGCGGCACGCCGACTTCTTCGAGATAGCGTCGGACCACTGACGCTGAGTAAAGGCTGGTGTCGGGCAACTTGCTGAGCACGAGCACGACGGCGCGTCGATGCCCTTTCTCGAGTGTGGCCAGCGCCGCGACGGCCACGGCGTCGGCGAACTGCCGCGGCTCCGTTGCCGCTGGCACCGGCGCGAGGCGTTGCGTGAACAGCCACGAGACGGTGGCTGTTTTTCCGTGATTGACCGACTGCGGAAATGCGATCGCGGTCGGCTGACCGGGTGCGTTGATCGGACGCGAGACCGGCCAGAGAATCCGCTCCGCCGTCTCCGGATCGAATCGAGACTGCGCCGCGGGACTCACGATCGGCCGCGTGGCCGGATCGCGGACCATCACCACCAGCGCATCGCTTTTCTCGATCGCAGTCGCTTTCAATGGCTTGCCGCCGGAAGTGAAACAGGTCTCGAGAATCGGGTCGTCGCGTTTGCTTTCGGACATCACAAGCATCGGCGTCAGTTCCGAGGCGACAGATTTCGCGAATGCCGTCGCGAGGACGATGTCGCGCCGCGCCACTTCTCCATCTTCGAACTCCATCTCCGCCGACACGACGTGCGGATGCGCGGTGTCGAGCGCCGGCAGGCGCGCGCGAAAGTCGCGGCCGAGGCGGACGGAGGTTCCGTCGACAGAAAGCTTGGCACCCGAGGCGATCTTGTGCAGCCGGTGACGTCCGACCAGTTCCGCTTCGACCGGCCGTTGCCCATCGCGGCGGATGACGATCTCCAGCTCCGCGGCCGGCCGCGACATGTTGATCACCTGCGCGATGCGCGTGATCTCTCTGCCGTCGGCGTCATACGCGATCGCGGTGAGTTCGCGCGGCGTCAGCGCGGTGCCGAAGTCGACGCGCGCCGACCACGGCGCGCTCGTCATCCGCGCCACCTCGCGCCCGCCGAGCTCGATACGGACCGATTTCACGCCCTCGTCGACGCGCAGGCTGACGTTCTGAAATCCGGTGACCAGCCCGAGGAAGAGGGAGAGGAAAACGATCTGCGGCACGGGCTAATGTTCCGCCGAAGTGCTGACGATGTACAGGTCGGACAGAAGCCGCGTGTAGCTGTAGACGGTCGTGGCGCCGTCGGGTGTGACGAGAATTGGTCCGACGTTGATGAGGCCCGCGGGATCGGCGGGCATCGCTTCGCGCCATTCGGTACGGGCGCCGGTAGTGAGATCGACTTTGTACAACATCGCCGGGATCTTGCCGAACGTGGCCACGAAGATTGAGCGGCCATCTGCGGAGAAACGCGTCGGGACATCGCCATTTTTGAGCGCGGGAACCTCAACCGGCGCGCCGCCCGCGGCCGGATAAAGATAGAACCGGCGGTCCGGCGCACGGCCGAGGATGAAACGGCCGTCAGGCGTGACCTGAGAGGCGGCGACGTTTTCGGGACTGATCGGACGCGGCGCGCTGCCGTCGAGCGCCTGAATCCAGAGTCGCGGCGGCTGCCGCTCTTCGTTTCCCTGGAAAAAAATATGCGATCCATCCGGTATCCAGCGCGCGTTGCGATGGTTGATGCGGTCGTGCGTGATCTGCCGCGGCTGGCCTGTTCCGGTGGGCAGCATCGTGATCTGCGCCGGCTTGCGGTTGCGCGGAATCGACAACACCCACTTTCCATCCGGCGACAATCCCTCGGACGTGCCGTCGCCGAGGCGGATGGCAGGCGAGCCGTCGGTGCCGCGGAGGTAAACGCCGAAGATCGCGCCGCCCGCTTCGCCCGATTCGGAGAAGATCATCGTCTTGCCGTCGGCGGAAAGGTCGCGCACGACGGAGTAGTCGAACCAGGAGAGATCGATCGGCTGCGCGTTGCCGTGCACGCCGACGATTCCAGCGCGGACGATCTCGCGCGAAACGAGAGCACGGCCATCCGGCGCGACGTCATGAAACCAGAGCGGGCCTGCGCTCGCTGCGACGAGGCGCTGTTTCCCGCTCAACGTGACCGCCGCCATCGCGCGGGCGTTGCTGCCTTCCTCGGACGAGAAGATGACTTCGTGCCCGTCCGGCGACCAGGCCAGCCCTTCCACGCTCTGCGATTCTTTCGTCAGCGCGCGGTGCGTTCTGCCGGCGAGGTCGACGAGAACGACGGAGCCGCGGTCGTCGTTGAGGAACGGATGATCGAGCAGTGCGATGGCGTCGCCGGACGCGTTGAAGCGCGGATGGGCGATCCAGCCGACGGTGTCGTAGACGACGTTGCCGATCGGGAACTCGAGGCGGCAACGCCCAGCCACCGTGCGCACGATGGCCAAGCGGCCGTCCGGCGACCAGTCGGCGAATTCGACGTCATCGAGGATCGGCCGCGGCGCACCTCCTGCGATCGGCACCTGGGCCAGCGTTCCGCTCTCGCGGAGATATCCGATGACGTGACGGTGCAGCGAGATGGCGAGTTGCCCGGTGCGCGAAACGGCGAGCAGGTCGGTGTCGTCGCCGAGTTGCAGATCGCGCGATTCTGGCGAGTCGGCGCGGACGGAGAAGATTGCCATCGGCTTGCCGTTCCATCGCGCGCCGTAGAACACGGTCTCGCCGTCGGGCGAGAAACGCGCGTTGAAGATCGTGCCGCTGCGGAAGGTGAGCCGCTTGTACCCGGGCGGCGGCTGCGTGCCGCGCTGTTTTCCGGCGAGGTAGGCGAGGCCCGCCGCGGTCAGAAGCGCGAGCACGATCAAAAGCGGCTTGACGGTTTCGCGTGGCCGGATGCGCCAAATCGGACGGAACGAGATGGCCTGACTGGTGAGGCCGGAGAGCGAGCCGAGGTCGAAGGCGAGATCGCGCGCGGACTGGAAACGCTCGTCGGGATTCTTCTCCAGGCAATGCCGGACCACGCGGTCGAGCGCGCCGGGAACACGGACGTTCATCTCGAAAAAGTCAGGTGGATCGTCTTTCAGGATCGAGTTGAGCGTCTCAATCGGCGACTCGCCGCGGAAGGCGGGAACGCCGGCGAGCATCTCGTAGAGGATCACGCCGAACGCGAAGATGTCGGAGCGGTTATCGCCGCTGCCGCCGCGCACCTGCTCCGGCGCCATGTAGCCGACCGTCCCCATGAGCCGCCCGGGCTCTGTCGGCGTCGCGGGGAGCGTGAGCTCGTGCTCGTCGCCGGGTGTCGCGTTCGGAACACGTGGACCGGCCAGCTTGGCCAGTCCGAAGTCGAGAATTTTTACGTGGCCGTCGCGGGTGATGAAGAGGTTCTCCGGCTTGAGATCGCGATGGACGATGTTGCGCTCGTGCGCCGCCGCCAGTCCGCGTGCGATCTGCGCGGCGTAGTCGAGCGCCTTGCGCGGCGGAATGGCGCTCTGGCGGATGCGCGCGCGAAGCGATTCGCCCTCCAGCAGTTCGGAGACGATGTAGTGCAGTCCGTCTTCGTCGCCGATGTCGTAGATGGCGAGGATGTTGGGATGGTTGAGCATCCCGGCCGCGCGCGCTTCCTGCTCGAAACGGCGCAGCGCGTCGGCATCGGTGGAGAGATTGCGAGTGAGGACCTTGACGGCGACGTCGCGCTGCAGGCGCGTGTCCTGCGCGCGGTACACCTCGCCCATGCCGCCCGCGCCGATGGCCATGAGAATTTTGTACGGACCGAGCAGCGTGCCCGGGGCAAGCATGGGTCGGAATCATGTCAGAAATCAGTGGATTAGTAGATTAGTGGATCAGTTGATCAGGCGTGTGAGCGCGGTTCCTGCATTTAATGCTGACCTGTTGACCCTTCTGATCCTGCTAACCCTCTGATCTACTAATCCACTAATCTACTAATCTACTGCCCCATGAAACCTGAACCGACCATCCGCCTGACGCCCGGCAAGCGCGTCCTCTTCCTCACCAAAGATCCGGAGCTGATCCGCAAGCAGTTGCGCGGCGAGCTCGACCTGCAGATGAAGGATTTGTCCGTCGACGATCTGCTCGACGACATCAACACCGACGCCATGACGCCGGCCTGGGTCTGTTTCAGCCACAAGCCGGAAGACATCGCCCGCGACGCGTACGCCGGCCTCATCGTCGACGGCAAGCGGCTCTTCGAACACGACGCGCTGATCAACGGCAACTTCGAAGTCATCGTCAGCGGCTATCGCAAAGGCGTGGGCAGCTCGCGCGAAACCGCGACGCAGTGCGAGGTCTGGAGCGGCATCCGCATCGCCGTGGCGGCGTCGTTCGCGCCGATCCACGCCGGCAACAACATCAATCAGGGCTTGCTGATGGCCAACCACGCCATGCTGGAGCGGCTGCAGGCTGGCGAAGGTCTGGATATCAACGAGTTCTGCAAAGGCTACGACGCCATCACGCAACTGATCATCAAAGAGGGCGGACTCTTTCCGTTCGCGAAAGCCGTCGAACGCGGCGAGCTGGAGGTTCCGGTTCCGAATACGCCCAAGCGGCCGATGACGATGGGGGAGAAGATCTTGGCGCGGCATCTGGTCGGAAGGAAGTCCGGCGAAGAGGCGTACGTGAAGCCGGGCGACGCCGTCGTCGTTGAAGTGGATGGCGGATACACGCACGAATTTACCACCGCGCAGGTCCATTACTTTCTCGAACAGGAGTACGGGCCGGACTACACAATCAAGAATCCGCAGAAGTTCGCGGTCTTCGAGGACCACCTCATCTACGCCGACGACGTGGCGCGCATGCGGCCGTTCATGGACAAGATCCAGACGCTGCGCGACCTGCAGCGCGAGTTTCAGCAGCACACCGGTTGCCGCGACTTCTCGGCGACCGACAACATCTCGCCCGGCATCTGCCACGAGGTGGCGCGCGAGTTCATCATCGATCCCGGCGATTTCATTCAGGCCACCGACAGCCACACCTGCATGGGCGGCGTGAACAACGCGCTGGCCTGGGGCGTCGGCGCCACCGAGTACGCGAACCTGGTCCACTCCGGGTTCACGCAGGTGGAGGTTTCGGAGTCGATCCGCTTCGAGCTGACCGGAACGCTGCGCGCGAACGTCACCGCCAAAGACGTGATGCTCTACATCCTGCTGCACTACGCGAAACCGCAGCTGACGCTCGACCGCATCATGGAGTTCACCGGCCCTGGCCTGCGCTCGCTGTCGCTGGACGAACGCGCCACGCTCGCCAACATGGCCACCGAATGCGCGGCGCGAACTGCCATCATCGAAGCGGATGAAAAGACGTTCGCATGGATCGCCGCGATGCGTCCGGGGATCGACGTCGATTCGCTGAAAGCGCGCGGCGTCTCTCCCGATCCCGACGCCGAATACGCCGGCGGAATCCACACGATCGACCTCGGCGCGATCCAGCCGATGGTGGCCCATCCCGGCGATCCGGACCACGGCGTTCCATCCGATCCGACCAATGGCGCATTCGTCAGCGAGTTCGAGAACACGAAGATCGACATCGCCTACGCCGGCTCCTGCACTGCCGGCAAGATCGACGATTTCCTCTTCTACCACCAGGTGGCGAAGGAAGCGGTCGACGCCGGACTCAAAGTCGCCGAAGGCGTGAAGTTCTACATCCAGTTCGGCTCACAAGCCGTCGAGACGTTCGCGCGCGAAAACGGTCTGCTCGATACGTTCGAACGCGCCGGTGCCGTCGTCCTCAATCCTGGCTGCGGCGCCTGCATCGGCTGCGGCCCCGGCGTCTCAGAAGATTCGGAGCAGGTCACGATCAGCGCCATCAACCGCAATTACAAAGGCCGCAGCGGCCCGGGCAAACTCTGGCTGGCTTCCCCCCTCACCGTGGCCGCCTCGGCATTCACCGGACACGTGACGGCGTACACGCCGGGCATGTTCGCGAAGCAGTTGGTCGAGGCGTAGTCACCAGATCGTGGCCACAACGCCGCTCCGCTGAATCCGCTCGTCCTTCGTGACGAGCGGCACGCCGTGCGTGAGGGCGGTGGCGGCGATGAGGCAGTCGATGGGATCGCGGAGTACGTTCTGCAGTTCTGCCGCCAAAAGGGAGATTTCAAGCGTTACTGGCAACGGCGTGAGACTGTAAGTCTCCGTCACGACGCGAAGCCACTCGCTTGGTCCGGGAGCCACATTGATCCGACTGCGGGCGGACAGAGTACGGACTTCCCATGCCGAGATGACGGAAAACGCGACAGAATCAGCATCCACAAGTGCCCGCCTCGCGTTTTGGGAGAGTTGGTCGCGGTTGTTGTTCGTCCACCAGACAAGGACGTGGGTGTCGACGACAATCATTTGAGCGCGTCGTACTCGACGTCATCGATCGGCGACACGATATCGCCGAGAATTGTGATCGAACCATGAAGGCGCTCCAGCGAGCGCTCGCGCTCCGCGCCTGCGGCACTCATCCACTCGCCTTTGTAAAGGACGCGCTTGCTCGATGTCGGATTGGGCGATTCACAAATCACAGGGCTAACGATGTCCCCTTCATAGAGGATGCTGCCGGCCATCGGGCCGCCGTCTGATACCCGCACCAACTTCGCGACCGGTTTCCCATCGCGCGTCAGCGTGATCTCGCCGCCGTTTTGCGACAAGTCCTCTACCAGTGCCGGGCCGAGTTGCGCGACGTCGATCTGAATGGTCATGACGTCATCCTAGAACTGCTTCTGGGCATCTTCAACTTCCCGCCGCCCGCCGTTGTGAGGGCCGCAGCACCTCGGCGAGATCGTTTGCGAACTTATGGGCGTCTTGCGCATCGAGCGATGCCGTGGTGACGCGGATCGCCGGCGGCGTTTTGATGCGGTAGCGCTCTCCCGCGGCGACTGCCCATCCGCGCTGAAACAGTGATTGGATGACCGCGCTCTCCTCGGGGAGCGGAATCCAGACGTTCAATCCCGAGGAGCCGTGGGAGTCGATGTTGTGCGTGCGCAGCGCATCGATGAGGGCCGTGCGGCGTTGCGTGTACGTCCGCTCGGCGCGGGCGAGCTGCTTGTGGACCTGCTTGTCGCGCCACAACGCGACGACGAGGCGCTGCAGGATGTGGCTGACCCAGCGGATGCCGAGGGTTTGGCGGCCTTCGACGCGGGCGATCGTGCGCGCGTCGCCGGCCATGATCGCGACGCGCAGATCGGGGCCGAGCGATTTTGAGACCGAGCGGACGACCGCCCATCGTTCGCGCGCGCTGTCGACGAGCGTCACGTACAGCGCGCCGGCAACCGGTCCGGCGTGATCGTCTTCGATGATGAGCAGTTCCGGGCGGTGCTTCAGAATCGTTCGAAGCTGGCGTCCACGGCGTTCGGTGAAGGCGGCGCCGGTGGGGTTCTGCGCGCGTGGCGTGGCGATGATCGCTTCAGCAGAGGGCGCGTGTTGGACGGCGGCGGGGATGAGGCCTTCGTCGTCGACGGCGACAGGCACCGGGATGAGCGCGAGCGCATGAAGGAGATCGGCGACGCCGGTGAAGCAGGGGTCTTCGACGAGGACGCGATCTCCGGGACGGAGCTGTTCGCGCAGTACGCGCTCGATGCCGTCCAGCGCGCCGCTGACGACGGCGACGGAACCGGACGGGACGCCGTCCGCGTGGAACTGTTTGCGCGCCAGTGCGACGAGCTCGGGATCGTTCAGGTCATCGCGATAGAGCCGCGGCGTTCCATCCAGCTTGCGAAGAAACGGCGCCAGACTGGGGACGAGATCGGCCGCGGGATTGCCGGAGGCGAGATCGCGAACGTTTGGCGGGAGTGTGATCGGAACCGGCGGCGAGGCAGGGGAGGCGGGACGGATGATCGTGCCGCGGCGGCCCTCCGCGAAGGCAATACCACGCTCCTGCAGGATGCGGTACGCAGCGGCGATCGTAGCCGGGCTGACGCCCAGGAGCTGCGCGAGGTCGCGCACGGGAGGCAGACGATCGCCGGCGACGATCTTGCCCGCCGCCACGGCGGCCTCCGCGCTCGCGGCGATCTTGACGGCGGTGGTTCCGGTGAGGTACGTTTGTACTACCATATGAGCAATATTGTACTAGAACAAAATACTTCGTTGCAATCGCCGCGGACGACGGTCAAGCGTTTACCGAAACGCGCCGACTACGACCGCAACATGATCAACGCCATCATTGACGAGGCGCTGTTCTGTCATGTCGGTTTCGTCGTCGACGGCGCGCCGGTGGTCATCCCGACCATTCACACGCGCGTCGGCGACACGCTCTACTTTCACGGCTCCGCCGCCAGCCGCATGCTCCGCTCGCTGCGGGAGGGTGTCGATGCCTGCGTGACCGTGACCATTCTCGACGGCCTGGTCATGGCCCGCTCCGCCTTCCACCACTCGATGAACTACCGCTCCGTCGTCGTCCTCGGCAAAGGCCGCGAGGTTGTGGATCGCGACGAGAAGTTGCGTGTTCTCGATGCCCTCGTCGAGCATGTCTGCGCCGGCCGCGTGCGCGACGTCCGTCCGCCGAACGAGGCGGAACTGCGGCAGACGCTCGTCCTGGCCATTCCACTGGCCGAGGCCAGCGCGAAAATCCGCACGGGACCGCCGATCGATGATGACGACGACTATGACTTGCCGATCTGGGCCGGCATCATTCCGCTGGCGCTCATGCCCTCGGTGCCGATTGACGATGCGCGGCTTACCGCCGGCGTGCCTGTGCCGGGGTACGCGACGCGCTACAAACGCTGATTAGAGGATGGAGCGCTGGCGTCCTCGCCGCCGAACCGCCAACCCCTCAAACTTTTGCTGGTAACAACCACGCCTGCGCAAGGCTCCCATTCGGCAGCGAGGACGCAGCCGAGCCAGCCGGCGAGACGCCAGCGCTCCGGCCGCGAAGTCGACTACTCGGTGCTCCAAGGTGGAACCACGCCGTTCATGCGCGCGTAGGCGACGGACTGGCCGAGGTGCTCGTGCAGGTGGTTCAGCGCCATCATGAAGGCCGCGCGCTCGGTGCTGTCGTTGCCGAACATCCGGATCGGTTTGTCGAGCTCGGCGTCGCTCGTGCCGATGATCGAGTCGCGCAGGTAGTCGAACGAACGGCGCAACTCTTCGAGCACGCGCGTCTTGTCGGTAATCCGTTCGAACGAGCGCGTGTCGACCATGGCCTTGTCGCCGACGAAACTGACCAGCGTGTAGTTGCCGCCGGCGATGTGCATGTAGACCTCGCTGACGGAGCGGACGCCGCGGCCGGGACGCCACGAGTACTTATCGGATGGAACGGCCATGGCCAGCGACAGGATCTTTTTCTGCATGTCGTCGAGATCGTGAAGCAGCTCGGCGCGGACTCCGGTTTTCGGAACGGCGGGCGATGCGGACTGCCGCATCTCGCGCGGCACGCGTATGGCAGCCGCGGCCGGCAGAGCGGAAGCGAGGACAAGTACAGCGATGAGGGATGGGCGCATTTGGGCATGCAAGATTACTCCGTGGCGGCGTTTAGGAGCAATGAGATCGAACGGATACAATCGGCGACGAGTTTTCCATGACGCGGATCAATCGTTCGGCGTTCGCACTGCTTCTGGTGATGCTGGTGTGCTCACCGATGACAGCGGCGACGCGCACTTGGACCGGTGCCGTGAGCGACCGTTGGAGCGACGGGCGAAATTGGGATGATGGAGTGCCGCTCGACGGCGATGATCTTGTCTTTCCGATTCTTTCAAACAGGCTGACGGTCAGCACGAATGATCTCGCCGCCGGCACGCTGTTTCGTTCGATCACGGTCAACGCTCCGGGCTCCCGGATCGGCGGCAACGGAATCGTCCTCGGCGCGGGTGGACTCATCCTCAATGTTCCCTTCCTGACCTCGCTCATCCACGGCGACCTGACGTTCGCCAGCATCACGCTGGCCGATTCGCAGACCTGGAGAGGACGCGGCAGCGAGTTCACCCACATCGGGCCTACGAACATCAACGGCAAGACCTTGACGATCACCGATGCCGTGCGGCTGGACTTCGTCTCCCTCGGCGGAACGGGCGCGATCATCGAAGAGAGTCCGTTCGGCTTTCTCGGCACCGATAGCTCCGCATACGCTGGCGCGATCACCGTCAATGCCGGTCCCGCGCTCATCGGCGGTGGGACGGCCGGCGACGTCAATGTCATCGGCCGCGGTTACGGCGGCGACGCGCAAGCCGATGCGGGGGCGAATGCGTCGCTCGAACTGAGCGGCGCCAACGTCGGGAACGTGACGGTGACGGGAAGCGGCGCGTTCAGTCTGCACGGAAATTCAGGGACCTCGTACGCCGGCAGCCTGGCCTTCCTTCCCACAACTGCTGATCCGGCGTGGTTCGTCATCGCGGATGGATCGATACCGGTCGCATGCAACGTGACCAGCGACGTCGCTCTTGGAAACGCGCTGCTCATCGTTCGTCCTAACGTCAACGCCGCGATCACGCTCATTCACGAGCAGGGCGCTGGCCGCGTCACCGGTACGTTTATGGGTCTGCCCGAGGGGGCCGTTTTCGGCAACGGGAACCTGGTTCGCATTTCGTACGCCGGAGGCGGCGGAAGCGACATCACCCTCACGCCGGTGAGCACGGGCTTCACCACCACGACGACCACGATCGCGGCATCCATCCTCCCGTCATCGCCGGGTCAGCTCGTCTCGCTCTCGGCCACAGTGACTGCGGCCGCGGGGACGCCTGCGGGCCTGGTGAGCTTCTACGACGGCGGCATTTTCCTGGGCTCGTCGCCCGTCGGTCTGTCGGGAAATGCCTTCCTGACGACTTCGTTCGAACCCGGACCGCACTTGTTCACCGCGGCCTACCTCGGCTCCGCGACCCTGGCGGCCAGTCAAGGCAACGTGCGGGTCTCCATATGCGTGCCGCCGATTCTGACGCAACAGCCGGCGTCGCAATCGATTCTGCAGGGACAGGTCGTCACGCTCGCGGTTCAGGCGAACGCTACGCCGCCGCTCTCCTTCCAGTGGTACGAAGGATTCTCGGGTGACACCTCGAAGCCAGTGCCGGGCGCGACCTCGCAGACCTTCACGCCCGCTGCGTTAATGACGACAACGCCATTCTGGGTGCGGGTTTCCGACGATTGCGGCTCCGTCCAAAGCGCGACGGCATTCGTCGTCGTCCGGCAATCGAGACGGCGAACCGTCAGCCACTGATTACTCCCGGCGGATATTTGCCAGCAATGAATGATCGGGCGCGAAGATCACTTTGCGCGGGACGGCAGGGAGTTCCTGCGACACGGTTTCCTCATTCTTGCGGATGGGCATGAAGAAAATGCCGGCGCGGCCGCCGTCGAATTCGATCTTCACTGGCGCCACCATCATGAAATCGTCGCGCACGCCGCTCCGCTTCACGGTCACCGTCAGCTTCGAGCCGCCGGTCGCCGTCGGATCGACCTTGTAGTTCCAGCGCAGCGTCGGAATTGCCGAGTCGTACACCCAGGCATCGAAAAAGTAGCTCCAGTCGCCCGGCGCGTTCTTCTCGACCACGCGCTGAAAGTCGGCGGTGCTGGCGTCCTTCCCGCTGTACTCCTTCACGAAGTCGCGCAGGATCTTGATGAACGTGTCGTCGCTGTGCGTTTTAAATCGCAGCATCGTGCGCAGCATGTGCAGGACGAGCGGACCCTTGTGATACGCCTGAATCTCATAGCCGGCCGGAATGTCTGACGTGCCGGCGCGGTAACCCACGCCGATCGGCCCGAGGCGCGCGCGGGCGTTGGCGTTCATCTCGATCAGCCACGGGCGATTGAACTTGCTGAAGCCACCGGCGAGCGTGCCCTGCACGATGCCGTCGTAGGCGTTGATGATCTCGTCGTAGTACTTGTCGCCGCCTTTGACCGTGGCCTGCACGAACATCATCGACGCGTATTCGGCGAACGACTCGCTGAGCCACTGATCGCGATAGGTCTTCCAGCCGATCTTGTGGCCGAACCACTCGTGCGCCACCTCGTGCGCGCGAAACAGCTCCGTCGCGCCGGGATGCTCCTCGTACGTGAACTCCGAAAGGTGGAGAAAGCCGTCGAAGGCCTGGCCGTGTCCGGCGGCGATCGCGGTTGCATAGATCTGCGGGTTGTCGAGTTTGTCGTCGAGAAGGAACTCGTAGAACCGCAGCGAGTTGATGACGTCCGCTCCGGCGTTGCGGATGCGCGCGCCGGGGTCGAGTCCCGTTACCGTCCCGAAGGAGATGACCTTTGGTACGCCGGGGATTTCCAGCGGGACTTCGGTGAAGCGCTCGGCGGTGGAGAACGTCACCATCTTCGCCGGCCGCTCGATGAGCCAGGTCGAGACCTTGCTGCCGTCGGGAGACTCCGTCTCGCTCACTTTCCGTCCCATGGCTCGGACTTCGTTACGCTTGTTCACGCGCAGTTCGAGCTTCGCGGTGGTGGCGTCGAAGGCTTCCGGAACGGTCGGGTACCAGAGGTTTCCGAACGCGTAGTTCGGCGTTTCGAGTTCGTAGTGAAACGTAACGACATGCGGCTCGTGCGCTTTCAAGGGCGCTGGAAAAATCACGGTTGTCGTGTAGTCGTAGATCTCGTTGTCGACGCTGGCGCTGCGCGCGCCGATGTGATCGCGCAGGACGGCCAGCGATTGTCCTTTCCCATCGGTCGCAGTCACGTCCTTCGCCGTCGGATAGAGCTGGAGGCGCAGTGCGACCAGTCCGTCGACGTTCGACGCAATCTCCTCCTGCACCGTGTAGTGGCCGTTGAGCATGGCCTGCTCGGTGGCGCCGACGCGTCGCGCGTTCCACTTTCCCTTCGAGAGATCGGCGACGACGTCGAGGTGGCTGACCGATGCCGGCCGCACATCGCGCTCGCCCGGTCCGCCTTTCGGATTGCGATCCTCCGCCCGATCCAAACTGACCCACACCTCCTCGGTGCGGCGATCCCAGTGCATGAGCTGGATCTCCTCGCGGCGCGTGGAGTTGTAGTCGTATTCGAGCCAATCGAAATCGGCGGTCTTCATGGCCGCGGTCATCTGCAGCGCGCCGGGGTTCAGCATCGCGGCGACGATCTCCGCGTCGACGTCGTTGCCGAGGTCGATGAGCCAGTGGTTCTCGCGGTTCTCGGCGATTGAATTCTTCGTGAACGGATCCTTCGCCGCGCCGGGGAAGGCTTTGTCGATTGAATCGTCCGAGGTGCGCAGGACGAGCTGCGTGAACTTCTGGTCTATCGTTGAGATGTCCTTGCGCGAGAAGCGGCGCAGCTGTGCGACTTCGATGCGGTCGGGAACGGTCATTGTGAAGTGACCGTCGCCTTCGAAGACCAGTCCCGTCACGCGGCCGGACGACACCGGCTGCATGAGGTGAACCGTGCCGGATGTGAGCGTGATCGTGGCGGTGTCGCGCGTGAACGTCACCGGCTGCGTCAGTGTCACGGGCGCCGTGGTGAACTGCCACTTCTGAAGGCGGTCGTAGTCGGCGCGCGCCTGGGCGGGATCGGCGGCATGGACCGGAATCGCAAAGATTGCAAAGACAGCAACTGCCGAAAGCGCTTCACGAAGCCGCATGGATCCCCCTGCTGATGTGTGGAAATTGGATTGGCCGCGCACTTTAACACGCGCGTTTCAATCGAGAGAGAGGTTGGTGCGAAAGGGGGGAATCGAACCCCCATGGTCTAATGACCACAGGCTTCTGAGACCTGCGCGTCTACCAATTCCGCCACTTTCGCATTCGAGCGGGGACCGAGATTCTCGGTTGCGCGTTGTGGAATGTCAATCGGCGAATTGGTATTCCGCATGCGTCGCCTATCGCGATCATGGTGGCCGAGCCTTGGGCGACCAACGCGCCGGCCGTGCCGGCCTTGGAGCGGCCGTACAAAGGGGCTATCCTCACGTGCAGAACACCGTTCGAGAACCCATGCAGCCGACCGAAGCCGCGCCCGCGGTGCTGGAGCGCGCCAAACCTACTGCCGTTCCGCCGCCGGAAAACGTCGCCACCGAGATCTGGAATCTCCCGAACTCGCTGACGCTTTTCCGCATCTTCCTCGTCCCCTTCATGGTGGTCGTGCTTCTCACCAAGTACTCCAACTACCTCGGGCTGGGCATCTTCTTCGTGGCCGCGATCACCGACTATTTCGACGGCTACCTGGCGCGCAAGTACAACAAGATGACGCGTCTCGGCGCGCTGCTCGATCCGATCGCCGACAAGCTGCTGATGTCGGCGGCGTTCATCTCGCTGGTCGAGCTCGGGCTGGCGCGCGCGTGGATGATTGTGATCATCATCGGCCGCGAGTTCGCGGTCTCGGGACTGCGCTCGATCGCCGCACAGCACGGCGTGACCATCGCCGCCTCGCCGCTCGGCAAGACGAAGATGGTGGCGCAGGTGTTCGCGATCGGATTGCTGATCGTTGGCTACGAGCTGGGCGAGTTCCGCTTCATCGGCGAGCTGGCGCTCTGGGTAGTGATGCTCTTCGCGCTCGTATCGGGCATCGACTACTTCATCAAGTTCTCGCGCGGGGTTCTGCGAGGGTAAAGGCGTTTCACCACAAAGACACAAAGGGCACAAAGAGATCTCTTCGTGTCCTTTGTGCCTTTGTGGTTAATCAGCCTTCGGTTTCTTCGAGCGCTTCCAGATTACCCAGGATCGATTCGATCCGATCGCGGATCTCTCCACGCTCGCGCTTGAAGCGCTCGTTGTCTTCTTCGAGCGTCGAGGCGCGTTCGGCGGCGTCGCCCTGTTCCTGCAGGCGAGAGGTGGCGTCGTCGAGCTGACGGCGGAGCGTGTCGCGCTCCTTGCGCAGTTCCTGAATCGTGGCGATCGCTTTTTCCACGCGGTCGTTGAGGCGCCCGAGGATTTCTTCTTCTTCGGTGCCGGCAAGGGTGAGCTGGTCGTTTTCGCGGGTCTTCTTCACGTTGGTTTTCTCTCTCAGAGTAATTTCACCGGCAGCATGGCCGCCAGGCGCGTTGCAAGCTGGTGATGATGCGAGGCAATCTCGTCCTGCGTGAGCGAGCGATCGAATGCCTGGTACCACATGCCCAGCGTGGTCTTGATGATGTCGTCCGATTCCGCGGGGACGAAGCGATCGCGCAATCCGACTTCGTGGAGATACGGCACCTCGAACGAACGGATCGCATCGACGATGCGCTGATATTCGAGATCGCGTCCGTGCGTGAGCGCGAGGATCATCGGCACACCGGGGAAGCGCGCGACGGGCGCCATCGTCCATTCAGCGTTCGATGACGCGATCGTCGCCTCGACGTCGATGTCGGCAACCGCCACGTCGCCTTTGATTCCGAACGCCTGCAACACCTCGGCGGAAAGGAATCCGACGCTTGCGATTTCTCGATCACCGTGCCACGCGATGGCGCGTTTGCCGCTGCGAAGCCAGGACTGATCCGAGGCCGCGAAGGTAACGTCAACATGCATCTTCGCTGCGATCTGCTCGACGATGCCTTTGATGTCGAAGAAATCGACCGGCCGCTTCGTATCGCCCCAGAACGTTCCGATCGATCCGTACAGAACGACGGCGATCCGATGGCGCTCTCGAACTTTCTCGCCTTCGCGATGGTACGTGCGACCTACTTCGAACAGCCCGCCGTCGCGCGTTCCGTACGAGCGATTGAAGACGACCGTATCGAGCATTCCCGGCAGCAGCGACAGACGCATCGCCGCGATCGCCTCGGAGAGTGCATTCGAGATCGCGATCGGTTTTTCATCCGAGATCATCGCGTTCCACTCGGGGCGAATGAACGAGTAGTTGATGACTTCGGACAGACCGCATCCGACCAGCACGTCGCGGATGGCATCCTCGGCGACGTCGGCCGCTTCGCGGCGGACGTCGCCCGTCGTAACTCGCGGCAGCGACGCCGGGACGTTGTTCAGACCGAAGAAGCGGAGCACTTCCTCGACCAGGTCCATTTCTTCGAAGATGTCGCCGCGATAGGTCGGGACGGTGACAAGCAGACCGTCGTGAACCTGTTCGGCTTCGAAGCCGAGGCGGCGGAAGAGATCGAGCGCGTAGCCGATGCCGACGGAGCCGGCCGAGGCTTCGTTCAATTTGTCGGTGCGAAGGCGGATCGCCTTCGGCTTCACCTCGGACGCAACGACGTCGATCGGCGCTTCAGCGATGCCGCCGCCACTCTCGACAATCATGCGCGCGGCTTCGGTGATCACTGCAAGCGTGTCGTTCGGATCGACGCGCCGCTCGAAGCGATACGAGGCGTCGGTCTTCAGGCCAAGGCGGCGTGCCGTGCGGCGGATGATCGACGGCTCGAACCAGGCGCATTCGAGCAGCACGTTCTTCGTCGCCGGCGTGATCTCCGATTCGAAGCCGCCAATGATTCCGCCGAGGCCGACGGGGCGCTGCGCGTCGGCGATGACGACGGTGTCGGCGTCGATTTTGCGCATCTCGCCGTCAAGGCTCTTCACCGTCTCGCCCGTTTTTCCGCGGCGGACGATGATGGTCTGGCCGCTGACGCGATCGAGATCGAACGCGTGCAGCGGATGGCCGAGGGCGATCATCACGTAGTTGGTGATGTCGACGATGTTGTTGATCGGACGGAGTCCGACTTCCTCCAGACGTCTCGCGACGACCGGCGAGGAAGGCTTGACGGCGATGTTGCGGATGACCAGCGCCGTGTAGCGCGAGCACATCTCCGGCGCGTCGATGCGGATCGTCGGCGGTGCGGACGATTGCGCGCCGGCCAATGCTGCCGCGGAGGTTTCTTTCCGCGATCGGCCAAGTGCCGCTGCCAGCTCGCGACCCATGCCGATGTGCGACATGGCATCGACGCGGTTCGTAGTGATCTCGAGATCGAAAACCGTGTCGTCGCCGTGCTGCTCCGTCGACTCGACCGCGTGGCCAATCTCCGTCAGGCGGACGCCGAGCTGGTCATCGCTGAGATCCGAAAGATCGACGTAATCGTTGAGCCACTCGCGGGAGAACTTCATCGGGGCGGCGATTGTAACCGAGCCGGCATTGCGTTAACGGCCGAATGAGAGCCGTGCGAGCAAGCCTTCGGCGGCATCGTGCGGATTGCCTTTCTTGTGCAGGACGTCGTCGAGAAGTTGCTCGTAGTCGTCGCGCGTGATCGTCTTGCCGATCAGGCGATCCATGAACTTCTCCTTCAGCATCGTCTCGATCCGGATGCGCACGCGCTCGCGATTGCGGCGATCGAGCTCACCGGATGTTTGAAGATGGTCGAAATGTTTCGCGATCGCGGCATCAAGGTCGCCGGTGCCTTGATTCGTCGACGCGACCGTCTTCACGATCGGCGGAATCCAGTCGCCGTGCTCCTCGACCAGGGACATCATCATCGTGATCTCGGTGACGGTGCGGTCGGCGCCGGGACGGTCGGCTTTGTTGACGGCGAAGACGTCGCCGATCTCCATGATGCCGGCCTTGATGGCCTGGATGTCGTCGCCCATTCCCGGCACGAGCACAACAACGTTCGTCTGCACGGTGCGAATGATCTCGACCTCGTCCTGCCCGACACCGACGGTCTCCACGAGCACGATGTCGAATCCAGCCGCATCGAGGAGGTCGACGACATCGTTTGTCGCGCGCGCAAGTCCGCCGAGAAATCCGCGCGTGGCCATCGAGCGGATGAAGACGCCGCGGTCGGTGTAGAGATCGGCCATGCGAATGCGGTCGCCGAGGATCGCGCCGCCGGTGAAGGGAGATGTTGGATCGACGGCGATGATGCCGACTTTCTTGTCCTGCGCGCGGTAGTACTTCGCCAGCGCCGCAACGAGCGTCGATTTGCCGGCGCCGGGCGAGCCGGTGATGCCGACGATGCGCGCGTTTCCGGTGGCCGAATAGATGTCGGCCAGCAGCCGCTCCGCGCGGCCGTCATCGCGCTCGACCAGCGACACCGCCTGCGCCAGCGCGCGGTACTTGCCGCTGCGAAGAGCGCCGGCGAGGACGTTCAGCTCGGACATGCGCGCTACCGGGCGCCGTCCGCGAGCAGGTTGCGCGCGATCACCATCCGCTGGATCTCGCTCGTCCCTTCGCCGATCGTGCACAGCTTCACATCGCGGTAGTACTTCTCGGCCGGGAAGTCTTTGATGAAGCCGTAGCCGCCAAAAATCTGCACGCCTTTCTCGGTCGCGCGCACGGCAACCTCGGACGCGTACAACTTGGCCATGGCCGAGGCCTGCGTCACTTTCTCGCCGGCATCCTTGATCGTCGCGGCGCGATAGCAGAGTAGCCGCGCGGCATCGATCTCGGTGGCCATGTCGGCAAGCATGAACTGGATGGCCTGGAAGTCGGAGATCGATTTCCCGAACGCCTGGCGCTGCTTCGCGTAGTCGCGCGCCGCCTCGTATGCGCCGCGCGCGATGCCGACCGCAAGCGCGCCGATCGAAATGCGGCCTCCGTCAAGCACTTTCATCGCGTCGATGAACCCGTAGCCGATCTTGCCGAGGATGTTGGACGACGGCACGCGGCAGTCTTCCATCACCAGCTCGGCGGTGTCGGAGACGCGCATACCGAGCTTGTTCTCTTTCTTGCCGGGCCGGATGCCCGGACGATCCATCTCCACCGCAAACGCCGTGATGCCGTGCTTCTGGTCGGACTTGTCGGTGACGACAAGAACGACGGAGATGTCCGCGTAGGTCGCGTTGGTGATGAAGTTCTTCGTGCCGTTCAGCACCCACTCGTCGCCATCCTGCACGCCGGTGGTACGCATTCCGGACGCGTCGCTACCGGAACCAGGCTCGGTCAGGCCCCACGCCGCGATCCATTCACCCGAGGTGAGTTTCGGCAGCCACTTCTTTTTCTGATCATCATTGCCGGCGAGGTAGATATGACCGGTGCCGAGGGAGTTATGCGCGGCGACGCTGAGCGCGAATCCGCTGTCGACAACGCCGAGCTCCTCGATGACATGAACGTAATCAACGTACGACAATCCCGCCCCGCCGTACTCCTCGGGGACGGTCACGCCGAGCATGCCGAGGCCGCCGGCGCGCTTGAATACCTCGGTCGGGAAGTGCTGCGCCTCATCCCACACCATGAGCTGCGGCTTAATTTCGCTGAGCGCGAACTCGCGCACCATCTCTTGAATCTGTCGCTGCTCATCGGTAAGACGGAAATCCATTCACGCTCCTCGAGATCTGTTAGTCCGGGGCGCGCAGGCCGCGCGCCGCACAGGCGGAGGAGGGATGATAGCAGGGGAGGCAGGGGTTGTAGAATTGCTGTATGAGTTCAACGAAATCACCGATCGAGATGCCGACCGCGGAGAACAATGAAGTTCTCCGTGCGATCCGCGACAGTGATGCCGTTGACCCGCGCATCGATCGAACGATGATGCAGGCCCTGCTGCGGCTAACGCCGGCTGAACGGTTGCGCCTCGCGGAGGAGGCAGCGGAGAACCTGAGCGATCTGCTGTCTCGCGTTCGCCGCTTCAACAAGTGAGCAATCACGGCTTTTTTCAGATCCTGAGGACGCTGAACGAACACGGGGTCCGATACGTGCTGATCGGCGGTCTTGCCGCGATCCTGTGGGGGTCTGATTACATCACCAAGGATGTCGACGTCTGCTACGCGCGCGACGACGAAAACCTTAAAGCGCTCGTCCGTGCACTGCGTTCGTTGGACGCGCATCTTCGTGGCTGGCCTGAAGGCGTCCCCGAGTTCATCGACGAGCGCGCGTTTAAGCTTGGCGACACGATGACGTTCGACACGAAGTACGGTCCGTTTGACTGTCTCGGAAAACCGTCGGGAACGGACGGATACAGCGAGCTGGTGACTCATGCGACCTCGATGAACGTCGAAGACGGTGTACCGGTTCTCGTGGCGAGTATCGACCACATCATCCATATGAAACGAACCGCCGGCCGGCCGAAGGACTTGAGCGAAGTGGAGAATCTGAAGGTGCTGAAGGAGTTGCGTCGAGAGATGGAAACGACCGGCGAGACACTGCCCGAGTAGCCGTCAAATCAGCATCTTGTAAACGTCGTTCTTCCGCATCCCGAACTTCTCAGCCACTGCTTTCACCGCATCGTTGCGGCGCATGCCGCTGGCGCGGAGGCGTTCGAATTCGGCGGCGATTTCCTCGGGGGATGCCACGGTGGCCGTCGCGTGCGACGCGGCGAAGACGAGCGTGATTTCGCCATAGATCGATTGACGCGGGCGCAGTTCGGTGAGGACTTCGCTGATCGTGCCGCGGAGGAACTCCTCGTACAGCTTGGTCATCTCGCGGGCGACGGTGATCTCGACGTCGCCCAAGACTGCAAGCGCGTCTTCGAGTGAGTCGATGACGCGTTCCGGCGACTCGTAGGCGATTGCGGTGTGGCCGAGCTCTGCGAGCGTGCGATAGAAATCCGTTCGTTCGCCGCGACGGTGCGGGGTGAATCCGAGAAAGGTAAAGGGGAGGGGAGCGATGCCGCTGGCGACGAGGGCGACGACGCCGGCGAACGGGCCTGGAATTGGCTCGACGGTCAGGCCGAGCTCGCGGACGAGACGCACGAGACGAAAGCCGGGATCGCTGATGACCGGCATGCCGGCGTCAGAGACGAGCGCGATCGTCTCGCCACGCGCGATTCGATCGGCGAATCCACGCGCTTTCTCCTCCTCGGTGAGGTCGTCGAAGCGATCGGTGGGGCGTTCGATGCCGAAGTGCGTGAGGAGCTTGCGCGTGTGGCGCGTGTCCTCGCAGAGGATCAGGTCCGCGGACTTCAGCGCTTCGATCGCGCGCGGCGGAAAATCGCCGAGGTTGCCGAGCGGCGTGCCGACGATGAGGAGTTTGCCCATCGCGTTCGAGTGTATCGCGCGGCCGTCGTAGCGCCGACGGCTCGTCGGCTGGACCGCCAGCGGCTCGCTGGCGCGTGTGCGTGAGTTGCCGCCGAGCCGGCGGCGGTACAGCCGTCGGGCCGACGGCGCTACGTTCTCTGTTCGTAGCTTCGAGCGAGGAGAATCGCGGCGGAGGCGCCTACGTTCAGCGATTCGATCCTGTTTGACATGCGGATGGCAATCGTACGCGCGACGTTTGCCAGCGCGGGAGAAAGGCCTGATCCTTCGCTGCCGAACGCGAGAATCGCGCGGCGGGACGGTGGGTCGGCGATTTCGCCGCGAGCGTCGGCGGCGATGACGTCCCATCCGTGGCTGAGCAACTCATCGATCGAGCAATTCACCACCGGCACCGTCAGGATCGCGCCGGCCGAGGACCGGATGGCTTTCGGGCCGAATGCGTCGGCGCAGCCGGGGAGGAGCGCGACTCCATTCGCGTCGAACGCGGCAGCGAGCCGCACGATCGTGCCGACGTTGCCGGGATCCTGCACGCCGTCCAGCGCGATCACGATCGACGACTCGCGGGCGAACAGCGCACGTAAATCAAAGCGCGGCCGTTCGAAGAGTGCAATCACGTTTTGCGGCGACTTCGTTTCCGCGAGGGTATCGAAGATCGCCGATGAGAAGTCGACGTCCCGCTCGATGACCTTGATCGGCTTCCATCCCGCGGCGATCGCGTCCGCGACCGCTTTCGGACCTTCGATGACGATTTCGCCGGCGTGATCGCGGATCGCTTCGCGGATGCGCTTGAACCAGGGGTTTTGCCGGCTGCTGATCGTGATCAATTAGAATGCGCGCTCCTGGCGGCCGATGATACTGAAACTCATCAAAGCGACGACCGCTGCCTCCGCCGCCGCGTGGTCCGCACTCTGGACCTTCCCGAGCATCCTCCTCTCCGCGTTCATCATCGCGTGGGCCGCCGAAGCGGCGCAGTTCCTGATCGCGCAGGGGTTGGCGCTGGCGATTCTGGCGTGGCTGCAGACGCTGCCGGAGTTCGCGGTCGAAGCGGTGATCGCATGGCAAGCCGGAAAAGATCCGACGAAAACGCATCTCGCCATCGCCAACTTCACCGGCAGTCTGCGGCTGCTGGTCGGGCTCGGATGGCCGATGATCTACTTCGTCGCCGCGGCGTTCGGCTGGAAGCGCGAGCGGAAGTTCATCAGCGTCGAACTCGATGCCGAGCATTCCGTCGAAGTCTTCGGCCTCTTCCTGCCGATCGCCTACTTCACCTTCATCTGGTGGAAAGGGACGCTGTCGATCTGGGACGCCATTCCGCTGACGGCCTCGTACGTGCTCTACCTCTTCATCCTCTGGAAGATCCCGCCCCGCGAGGACGAAGAGGAAGCGCTCGAAGACCTCGGCATCGTCCCGCGGACGATTCTGAAGATGCCGCCGAAGCGGCGCAACGCCTCGATCTGGATTCTGTTTCTCGTGGGCGGCGCCATTCTCTTCTTCGCCGCGCATCCGTTTCTGAATTCGATGCTGGCCATCGCCACATCGCTCGGTGTCTCAACCTTCGTCTTCGTGCAGTGGGTAGCGCCGTTCCTCTCCGAGTTTCCGGAAAAACTGAGCGCGTTCTACTGGGCTCGAAAAGTGAAGACGGCGAACGTCGCGTTGATGAACATGGTCTCGTCGAACATCAATCAGTGGAGCATCCTCTCGGCGATGATCCCGATCCTCTTCGTCATCAGCGCGGGGGAGTTGCGACCTCTGATCTTCGATGCGCATCAGCGCGACGAAATCCTCCTCACGATCCTGCAGAGTTTTCTCGGATTTCTGCTCCTGCTGAACCTGCAGCTCAAGATGCACGAGGCCACCATCCTCTTCGTGCTGTGGCTGGCTCAGTTCGCGGTGCCGTCATGGCGCGGACCGATCATTTATGTATATCTTGCGTGGTGCGTCGTTGAGTTAATCCGGCTGGTGATCAGCCGGCAGGCTCCGCCGGCCTGGCGCGCATTGCGCACGACGCTCGGAGAACGTTTCGCCTGATGGGAATCGACGTGATCACCAAGCCACGCATCCGGTTGACGCGGCGCGTCAAGGAGATGCAGGTGTCGCCGACGCTGGCGGTGATGAACCGCGCCCTGGAGTTGAAGGCGCAGGGCGTCGACGTCGTCGACCTTGGGCCTGGCGAGCCTGATTTTCCGACGCCGCGATTCGTCTGCGACGCCGGCAAGCGCGCCATCGATGATGGTCTGACGAAATACACGGCAGGCAACGGTACGAAAGCGCTGCGCGACGCGCTGGCCGCCCGCTACAACCGCCGCTACGGCACGTCGATCAAGGCCGAAAACGTGATCGCCGGCACGGGTGGCAAGCAGGAGCTGTTCAACGTCACGCTGGCGCTGGTCGACGAAGGCGACGAAGTCATCATCCCGGCGCCGTACTGGGTCAGTTTTCCCGATCAGGTCCAGTTTGCCGGCGGCACGCCCGTCTTCGCGCGCACCGATCCGCAGAACGATTTCCGGCCGACATTTGCGGACATCCAGGCCGCGGCTACCGAGCGCACGCGCGGCGTGATCATCAACTCGCCGTGCAATCCGACTGGGGCTGTGATCGCGGAGAAGGAACTGCATCGCATCGTCGAGTGGTGCGCGTCGCGCGATCTCTTCCTGATGTTCGATGAGACGTACGAGTTCTTCGTCTACGACGGCGCGAAGCATGTCTCCGCGGCGCGTTGGTTCGATGAGTATCCGGAGACGGTCGTCTGCGTGAACTCGATGTCGAAGACGTTCGCCATGACCGGCTGGCGCCTCGGCTACGCGGTCGCCCATCGCGACGTCATCACCGCCGCCGGCAAGATTCAGAGCCATTCGACGTCCAATCCGAGCTCGATCTCGCAGGCCGCGGCGCTCGAAGCGCTCGGCGGAGGCGACGATGAAGTACAGCGCATGTGGGAGGCGTATCGCGACCGGCGCGCGTGGCTGATCCCGGCCATCAACGGCATCGACGGAATGTGCTGCGCGCATCCCGACGGCGCGTTCTACATCTTCCCGGACGTCAGCGCCTTTTTCGGCCGCGGCAGCATTCGCGACTCGCAGACATTCACCAACTACCTGCTCGACGAGGCGCAGGTGGCCGTGATTCCCGGTTCCGCGTTCGGCAGCGACAACCACGTGCGCATCAGCTACGCGACGTCGATGGAGCGCCTGCAGGAAGGCGTGCGGCGGATCGAGTCGGCGTTGAAAAAACTACGCTGAGCTCGCTGGAATCAAGCCTCACCAGCCCCCGTTACGAACCGCGTCCAAATAAGCACGTCCCCAACGTACAAGGAGAACTTGTGAAGAAAGCAACCATCATCATCGCGTTTGCGCTCGCCGCTCCGGCGGTATTCGCGCAGAGCAAGCCGGCCGCGGCCGCACCCACTCCCGCTCCGGCGGCCACCGCGGCAGCGGCGAAAGACGCCGATCCCGTCATCATGACCGCCGGCGCCGTCTCGATCCGCAAGTCGGAATTCGAAGCGGCGCTGAAAACGCTTCCGGCTGAATACCAGGGCATGCTGTCGCAGCCTGCCGGCCGCAAGCAGTTCGCGGATGACTTCCTCCGCATGCGCCTGCTCGCCAGCGAAGGCACTAAAGCGGGCCTGCAGAACGACCCCGAGGTCATCAACCAGCTCAACCTGATGCGCGAGAACCTCGTCGCCACGGCCGAGCTGAAGAAGATCGACAGCGGCATCACCGTCAGCGACGCCGAGATTCAGAAGGCGTACGCCGACAACGCCAATCAATACGAGCAGGTCAAAGCTCGCCACATCCTGATCGCGCCGAAGGGCAGCCCGGCCGCGCAGGCTGGAAAAGATCTCACCGACGAGCAGGCCAAGGCCAAAGCGGAAGATCTTCGCAAGCAGATCGTCGCCGGCGCGAACTTCGAAGAGCTGGCGAAGAAAGAATCCGATGACACCGGTTCCGGCGCCCGCGGCGGAGACCTCGGCTCATTCGGTCACAACCAGATGGTGCCCGAGTTTGAGCAGGCCGCGTTCGCGGCGAAGGTCGGCGAAGTCACCCCGGTCGTGAAGACGCAGTTCGGCTACCACATCATCAAAGTCGAAGCGCACAACAACACACCGCTCGACGAAGTCCGTCCGACCATCGAGAAGAACCTCAAGCAGACCAAACTCCACGCCGCGCTCGATGCGATGAAGGAAAACGCGCATCCGACGTTCGACGAGACCTACTTCGCGCCTCCTCCGCCGCCGCCGATTCCGCTCGATCCCGCCGCTCCGAAGAGCGACGCGAAGAAGACTCCGGCCACGAAGAAGCAGTAATCCAATACTCACCGAAAGTCGAAAGGGACGGCGCCAAGCCGTCCCTTTTTGTTTGTGTCAAACACACGACAACCTTGACGATGCGTCGTCGGCGTAGCCGGCGTAAGAACCGTAGCCCACGGCTTCGAGCCGTGGGAATTCAGGTCAATCTAGTATTCGTGAGCCCGCTTCAGCGGGCGAGAGAAAGCTTTCTATCGTGCGCCAAGGCGCGCTCACAAATCTAACGTCGTCTGTCGACCCACGGGTGAACCCGTGGGCTACGGTTCTTACGCCGGCTTCGCCGACGGGGCGTGTGTGGAACCCGACCTACCGCTCGACTTCGAAATCCGTCGCGTTCGGCGGCAGCGCCTCGTTGAAGATGATGGCGGTCTCGGCGATCGGGAAGAGGACGACGTGGTTGCGTCCCTGGAAATCCATGACGATCTCGTAGAAGCCGGTGTCATTGATGGCGATCAACGTGCCGGGCTTGCCCTTCAGCTCCAGCGAGCGGCTGAAGATCGAAACTTTCGACGGGATTTCCATGGCGCGTAGGTTAGCAGAAGCTCGCTAATCGTAGCGCTTGCCGAACATGAACGCGACTCCGACGCCGAGGAAGTAGAGGGCGATCATCGGCACGGCCAGGAAGGCCTGGTTCACCATATCGGGCGACGGAGTCAGGATCGCGGCGATGACGAATGACAGCACGATCGCCCACTTCGACTTCTGCAGCAGGAAGTGCGGCGTCACGATGCCCAGTCTTGCCAGGAAGAAAATCAGGATCGGAGTCTCGAACACGACGCCGGAAGCCAGCATGATCGTGCTGGCGAACGAGAAGTACTCGTCGATCTTGATCATCTGCTTGAACTTCTGGCCGGTCTCGACGAAGAACGCGCAGGCACCTGGCAGGAGCACCCGGTAGCCGAAGTAGCCGCCGAACACAAAGAAAAGGGTTGCCAGGATGATGAAGGGGGCAGCGTAACGGCGCTCCCGCTTGTACAGACCCGGCGAGATGAACCGCCAAACCTGCCACATGATGATTGGTGAAGCGATGAAGATCGCGGCAAAGAACGCCACCTTCATGTAGACCATAAACGGCTCGGTCAGGTGGGTATACGCAAGCTTCTGATCGCCCGGCGGAAGGAACTTGGTCAGCGGTTCCTGAACCCACGCGTAGATCTTGTCCGCGTAGCGCCAGCAGGCGACGAACGCCACGAAGATGGCGATGATCGAGACGATCAGCCGTTTGCGCAGCTCCTCGAGGTGATCGAGGAACGACATCTTCGGAAGGTCGGCGTCGGGCGCCTCTTCGTCGGCCGGCGATTCGATGTCTGCGATTTCCGTCATCGGCTACGATTCTTGCTTCGTGACGGACTCGGGCGTGAGATCGGCGACATGTGGCGGCGGCTCGGCAGGGATGCCGTTCGCGGTCGGCGCGACTGGCGCGGACCTTGATACCGACTCATGCACGGGTACGATCGTCGTCGAGGCCAGTTGCTTGAGCTCTTCGACCTGCACTTCGCGCTCGATGGTGTTTTTGAAATCGTCGGTCGCCTTTTTGAATTCGCCCATCGCCTTGCCGAGCGTTTTGCCGATCTCAGGCAGGCGTTTCGGCCCGAAGACGATCAGAGCCACGATGAAAATGAGGATCAACTCCGGGATGCCGAGCGAACCGAACATGAACGACGTCTCCTTGACTGATACGGCCGCGTGAACATCGCCGGGCTGTCGAATACTCCGCGCCTATAATGAGTTCTTCCCTGGAAATCAGGTGATCAAAAACATGGTCAAAATACAACAGACAAAGAAGTGGACCTTCTCGTTGACGCTGGCCGTCGCCATCATCGGCACGACGCTCTTCGGCGGATTCTACGGCAACCGCCTCTTCGGTGCGCCCGTGCAGACCGAGGTGCAGAAGCGGCTCAAAGAGTACACGGATCTTCTCGCCGCCGTAACCGCGAATGCGCCCGATGACGTCGGCTCCGACAAGTTCGTCTACTCGTCGATCGACGGCATGCTTCGCACGCTCGATCCGCACACCTCTTTCCTCGAACCGAAAGAGTACGCGGACATGCAGGATCGCCAGAAGGGCTCGTTCTACGGCCTCGGCATCCTCGTGACGAAGCGCAATGACCAGGTCACGGTCATCACGCCGCTCGAAGGCACGCCGGCCGCGCGCCTCGGCATCCGCGCCGGCGACGTCATCTCCGAAGTCGAAGGTGTCTCCACCGACGACCTCCCGCTCGACGACGTCGTCAAGCGCCTTAAAGGTCCGAAAGGGACCACCGTCCACATCAAGATCGTCCGCGTCGGGATGAAGGAACCGATCCCTCTCTCGATCGTTCGCGCCGCGATCCCCACCAACTCGATTTCCAACGTGCTGATGCTGAAGCCTGGCATCGGCTACATCCGCATCAAAGACTTCACCGCCACCACCGTCCGCGAGCTCGATGAAGCGATCGAGAAGCTGAAGGGGCAGGGGATGCAGAAGCTCGTCCTCGACCTCCGCCAGAATCCTGGCGGCCTGCTCGACGCCGCGGTCGGCGTCTCCGATCACTTCCTCGACAAGGGGCAGATGATCGTCTACACGAAGGGCCGCACGCCCGATTCGGCGCAGGATTACCTCGCGCCCGGCAAGCATCAACACCTCGACATGCCGATGGTTGTCGTCGTGAACCGCGGCAGCGCCTCGGCATCCGAAATCGTTGCCGGCGCGCTGCAGGATCACGACCGCGCCATCATCGTCGGTGAAACGAGCTGGGGCAAAGGCCTCGTCCAGAGCGTCTACACCCTGCAGTACAGCGCCGGCCTCGCGCTCACGACCTCGAAGTACTACACGCCCTCGGGTCGCAACATCCAGCGCGACTACAGCTCGTTCTACGACTACTACGTCGCCGACGAGAGCGATGACGGCAGCGCGACGGAGATGCCGCTCAAGGACCGCAAGAAGTTCACGACCGCAACAGGCCGCGTCGTCTACGGCGGAGGCGGAATCACGCCGGACATCTTCGTCAAGCCCGCGCCGCTGTCGCGCACCACGCAGCTGCTCGAAGTGCGCAGCGCGATCTTCAACTACGGCGTCGACTACGTCGCCAAGCATCCTGACGTGACCGAGGACGTGTCCGTCACGCCCGCGGTCATGGAGGACTTCGTCCGGTTCGCGAGCGAAAAGGACATCGCGCCGGTCGCGGACATCCGCGAAGCGCTGCAGAAGCCGAACGACCGCAACTTCATCGAGCGGGCGCTGAAGGCGGAGATCATCGCCGCCAAATTCGGCTTCGACGCGTCGTATCCCTATCGCCTGCAGGGTGACAATCAGATCGCCAAGGCGATCGAAGTACTGCCCGATTCACAGAAACTGGCCGAGAAAGCGGCCGCGCTTCACACTGCGCCGGGCGCGAATTCGTCCGACGCCGGCACGCGCGCCGCACAGGCGCTGCCGCACGGAAAGTAATCAAATTCAAACGCAACGATGCAGCGGCGAGCAGAGTAACTGCTCGCCGTTTTTCATCTGTGCCCGCTACTTGCTACACATGAGTCGCGGTGCTAACGTGTCGCCGCTTTTGCGCTGGGAGATGCTCTAGTTATGCCTGATCTAGGAAAGAAGTACACCTGTTACAGCTGTCATACGAAGTTTTACGACCTCGGCAAGCCTGTTCCGACCTGTCCGAAATGCGGCGCGGATCAACGCGATGCCGATGAGGCGCCGTCGGTGCCCGCATCGCGCAGCCGTGCGCGCGCAGCCGCGACGCCGTTGCCTGTCGTCGAGGATGCGGCCGACGAAGAGTTTGGCGCGGAAGGCGAAGTTGCCACGCCGGCCGGCGACGAGGATGAAGAGATCATCCCCGAGGCCGATCGCGACGAAGAACCGGCCGACGACGAAGAAGACGAAGATTACTAGCGGTCAGAAAGAAGGATTCAAATGGGTAGACTTGGTCTGCTTGGTTGCCTTGGAGCGCTGGTTCTCATTCTGCTGATTGGCGGCGGCTGGTACGTCGGCGCCCGCAATCATTTCGTCGAGCTCGATCAGCAGGTGCAGGCGCAGTGGGCGCAGGTGGAGAACGACTACCAGCGCCGTTTCGATCTGATCCCGAATCTCGTCCGCACCGTTCAGGGCGCCGCGAATTTCGAGAAGTCGACGCTGGAAGCGGTCATCGGCGCTCGCGCGCGGGTCGGACAGGTGCAGGCGCCGGCCGGCGGCGCGCCGGGAACGCAGTCGAATCTGCCGAACGATCCGAATGCGATGGCGCAGTTTGCAGGAGCGCAGGAGAACCTTTCCGGGGCACTGTCACGCCTGCTCGTCGTCGTCGAGCGCTATCCCGATCTGAAGTCGAATCAGAACTTCCTGGAGCTGCAGTCGCAACTGGAAGGGACCGAGAATCGGATCGCCGTCGAGCGTAAGCGCTACAACGATGTGGCGGCGACGTTCAACACCGCGATCAAGAAGTTCCCTGGCAACCTCGTGGCCAACATGAGCGGGTTCAAGGAGAAGGCGTACTTCAAGGGCGTGGCCGGCTCGCAAAACGCGCCTGAGGTCAACTTCAACTTCGGTACGACTGCCCCCGCCACAGGAACGCGATGAACGTCCGCCGCAGCGCGATCGCGTTCATCGCGATCGCGCTCCTCGCCTCGGCCGCGCTGGCTCTGGACATCCCGCCCAAGCCGACGCAGTGGGTGAACGATTACAACGCCAACCTCCTCAACGCCTCGCAGATCCAGCAACTGAACGAGAAGCTGGAGGGCTTTTACAAACAGTCCGGCGTTCAGTTCCTGATCCTGATCTTCCCTTCGCTGGAAGGTGAAGACGACCTCGGCTACACGAACAAGGTCGCCAATATCTGGAAGGTCGAGGGCGACAAGGCGTTGATGCTTTTCGTCTTCGTGAAAGAGCACAAGACGCGGATCCAGGTCGGGTACGGACTGGAAGCGGTCATCACCGACGCGTTTTCGTCCGACATCATCAACAACACGCTTCGGCCCGCGTTTCGCGCCGACGATTACGCGGGCGGCCTGAATGCCGCGGTCGATCAGATCGCGAAAAAAATTGATCCCAACTTCGTGAGCACGAGTGCGACGCCGGCGCCGCAGCCGCGGCCCGCAAGATCGTCGAAGGGGGGAGAAGCCGACATGTTCTTCCCGTCGATCTTTTTCCTCTTCGTGGTCCTGGTGCTCATTCCGCTGCTCATGCGCGGACGGCGGCGCGGCGGCTGTGGCGGCTGCATCTGGCCGTTGTTTCTCGGCGGTGGCGGTTGGGGCGGCGGCGGGACGACGTTTGGTGGTGGCGGCGGCGGTGGAGGCGGCTGGAGCACCGGCGGTTCCTGGGGTGGAGGCGGAGGCAGTTCCTTCGGCGGCGGCGGCGCGGGAGGTGGATGGTGAAGCAGAAAGAGTTCATCGCAGCGCTCGATCAGCCGCGCATCACGGCCGCGATCGCGGTCGCGGAAGGCGAGACGTCCGGCGAAATCCGCGTCCACATTCAGCCGAAAGCGATTGGCGGCTATGCGCGTTACGTCGCCGAGCGCACGTTCGAGCGGCTCGGCATGACCAAGACCGCGCTGCGCAACGGAGTCCTACTCTTCATCGCATCCGAGGAGAACAGTTTCGTCATCCTCGGCGACAAAGGCATCGACGAGAAGGTGCCGGCCGGTTTCTGGGATGAGATCGCCGCGATGCTGACCATTCGCTTCAAGAACGGCGAGTTCACCGACGGCATCGTCGAGGCCATCACCGCGGCCGGACAGCAGCTCAAGTCGTACTTCCCGCGCGCCGAGGGCGACGTCAACGAACTGTCCGACGAGATCGACATCAGCGAGGAGTAACGTGCCCGCCTCGGTGCTGATTGCCCTCGGCTCCAACCTCGGCGATCGCGCGCTGTTTCTCCGCCGCGCGATCTCTCTGCTGTCGGACGTCGTGCATGTGGTCCGCATCAGCAGTTTCATCGAAACGGATCCGGTCGATGCCCCGCCGCCGAAGTATTTGAACGCCGTCGTGGCCGGCTATACCGATCTCTCGCCGGCCGCTCTCCTCGACGCGCTGCACGCGATCGAATCGCGTCTCGGACGCCGTCGCAGTACCCGTAACGCGCCACGCGTCATCGATCTCGATTTGATCCTGCACAGCGCGAATCTCGTCCGTTCGCGAACGCTGACGGTTCCGCATCCTCGGTATTTGGACCGTGAGTTCGTGCTCGGGCCTCTACGCGAATTAAATCTAAATTGGCTTGATCCGGCGACAGGGGTCGGCCTGTCATCCTGAGCCGCCGGAGCCGTGGAGCGCGAAGCGCGGAAGCGGCGCAGGACGGCGAAGGATCTCAAGATTCGCAACTCTGGGCTGAAATCGCTGGGATTCAACGCAACTTGGGAAGCTTGAGATCCTTCGGCGTCCTCCGGCGTTCCGTCGCTACGCGACTCCCGCCTCCGGCAGCCTCAGGATGACAATTACCGAGTGGCGACGGGGCCGCCGCTCAAGGTGGTGTGCACGTGAGCGTGCAGCGTCGGGACGGCTTTGGTCAGGATCGGGTACGGATTGACCATATCGTCGTTCTCGTTGATCCCGAAGTGGAGGTGCGACGGCGTGTACTTGGCGTTGCCGGTGTTGCCGACGTAGCCGATCAGGTCGCCGGCCTGCACTTCCATCCCTTCGTACAGTCCGGCCGCCCAGCGGTCGAGGTGCGCGTAGTAGAACGAGGCGCCGTTTTCGGTCGTCAGCCAGATGCAGTGGCCGCCGAGTTTCTGATCGCCGATGAAGCTGATCACGCCGTCGACGACCGCCACGACCTCAGTGCCCTTCGGCGCGAAGATGTCGATACCTTTGTGAACGCGTGCTCCGCCATCGCGTGGCGCGTGCCAGCTGTCGTCGAGCATGGCCGTCCGGACGCCGACGACCGGCAGGCGCAGCGCCAGCTTGTTGAGGGGCGCAAACAGCGCTTGGGCGCGGGCGCCGAACGCGCTGTCGCGCGCCTGCGCGCTGGACGGAGCCGGCGTGGCGAGCGGGACGCGGGCCATCTCGCGGGTGTTGTAGCGGTTGAGATCGATGCGCATCTGCGTCTTGAGCTGCGTCCAGTCGTCATCTTCCGACGGCAGTGACGCCATGTTGACGGAGGGCGCGGGTTTGACGTCGTCAGGGACGACGGAGGCGCATCCGGTGAGGATAAAGAGGATGAGACCGCTCGGCACCATGACAGTGCGAAGCCACCTACCGCGCGCGTGGAGAGGATTCATAGGGTCTGGGATCGACGGCTCGGAGTGTAAATAATCTTTCGTGCGGTGTAAAGAAAATAGTGATCAGTAGATTAGTGGATCAGTAGATCAGAGGGGTGTTTCTTGGCCGCTGCTTCCGAACCTTCTGATCTGTTGGCTTTCGAGGGTCGACCACTCATGTTTTCCTGATCCACTGATCTACTAATCCACTGATCTACTGCTTCCCGAACAGCAAATCCGCGAATTCGTCGACGCGGCGGACGCCGGCGACTTCAACATCCGCGCGGATTTCCGCGGCGTTCGATTGCGGCAGGATCACGCGGCGGAATCCGAGGGCTGCGGCTTCGCGGGCGCGAAGATCGGCCTGCGACACGCTGCGAACTTCGCCGAGGAGGCCGACCTCGCCGAAGACGACCACGTCGTGCGCGATGGGGATGTTGCGCTGCGACGACAGGAGCGCGGCGACTACGCCGAGGTCGATGGCTGGTTCGTCGATCTGCAGGCCGCCGGCGAGATTTGCGTAAACGTCGCTGGCCAAAAAGTTGCCGCCGTTCTTTTTCTCGAGGACGGCCAGCAGGAGCGAGACGCGGTTCGCGTCCATGCCGATGGCCATACGCCGCGGCGAAGGGAAGTGCGTGACGGAAACGAGGGCCTGCACCTCGATCAGCAGTGGGCGCGTTCCTTCGACGGCGGCCACGATCGCGGAGCCGGCGGCCGTGCTGCGCTGGGAAATCAACGCGGCCGAGGGATTCGGTACCTCCTGCAAACCGGTGTCATGCATCTCGAAGATCGCCACCTCGTTCGCGGGACCAAAGCGGTTTTTGTAGGCGCGGACGACGCGGTAGTTCTGAAACTTCTCGCCCTCGAAATAGAGGACCGTATCGACGATGTGCTCCAGCGACTTCGGACCGGCGATGGTCCCTTCCTTCGTAATGTGGCCGATGAGGAAGATGGGGATCGACAACCGCTTCGCCGCGGTCATCAGCAGGCCGGCGGAATCGCGCACCTGTCCGACCGATCCGGGCGTCGAGGCGCTCGTCGACGTGTGCACCGTCTGGATCGAATCGACGATCACCGCCACCGGCTTCATCGACTCGGTGACCGAGATGATCCGTTCGACCGACGTTTCGGCGAAGAGGCGGATGTTCTCGTTCATCGTGCCGAGGCGGCGGGCGCGGATGGCGATCTGCCGCGGCGATTCTTCGCCGGAGACGTAGAGCACGACGCCGCCGCGCGCGAGTTGTTCGGCGGCTTGCAGCAGCAACGTTGACTTGCCGATGCCTGGCTCGCCGCCGACGAGGGTCACCGCGCCGGTGACGAGGCCACCGCCGAGGACGCGGTCGAGTGCGGCGATCTCCGTGGAAATGCGGTGCGCGGTATCGCCGTCGATGGCGCCGATCGCGATCGGCATCGCGCCCGACGACGCCGTCATCACCGGCGCGGCCTGCTCCTCACCGTACGAGTTCCAGGAGTTGCAGTCGGGACAGCGGCCGAGCCATTTCGGCGACTGGCTGCCGCATTCGGTGCACGAGAAGACTACTGCCGCTTTCTTTGCCAAGTGCGCCCGATTGTAGCGAAGCGGCGCTGCCGGACGGCTACGCGGGCCGCCGTCGCGAGAGGCGGCGGTCCGCGGTGTCTACGAAACGTAGAACGTGTGAGGGCGTGAGTTGTTATCCGAGGCCGTGAAGCAATCGCGTTTTGACCGAGGACGCGATCGCCTGGGTTAGCAACATCAGGCAGTGGATCCTGCCAAAGCACAGACAAGAGTTGTCAAGGCTCAGCACATCGAGGACAGTTTGGTGGCTCAGCACATCGTGGACAACGGATGTGGGAGTTCGGCCTTGAAAGGGGCCGAAGCTGTGCTTCGGCCCCTAGCCGCCACCTAGC
>Ga0157375_10000305_pt1 | contig 44365 bp, 46 predicted proteins | sample M35metaG_FD_115311 | JGI IMG/M metagenome (GOLD analysis project Ga0157375, IMG submission 115311) | Miscanthus rhizosphere microbial communities from Kellogg Biological Station, Michigan, USA - M3-5 metaG | ecosystem: Host-associated > Plants > Roots > Rhizosphere > Soil | place: USA: Michigan...
GCTACCCGCGGAGAACTCGTCGAGTTGCTGGCGCGAGAAACCCCACTTCGCGGCGATCAGCTCGGCGCTGATACCTTGCGGCACAAGGCCTTCGGGGTAGCGCTGAGACATCTGGCCGAACGGGTCGCTGCCCGGCAGCACACTCGAACCCATCGGGACCCGGCCCATCGACTCGACGCCCGCGGCGATCACGATGTCATAGGCGCCCGAAATGACGCCCTGGGCGGCGAAGCTGATGGCCTGCTGGCTGCTGCCACACTGGCGGTCGACGGTCGTGCCGGGCACGCTCTCGGGGAAGCCCGCGCCGAGGACCGCATTGCGTGCGATGTTGACCGCCTGATCGCCCACCTGGGTGACCGCGCCCGCGATGACGTCGTCGATCTCCACCGGATCGATTCCTGTCCGGTTGACGAGTTCCTTCAGGCTGTGCGCCAGGAGATCGACGGGCAGCACGTCATGCAGCGCGCCTCCGGCCTTCCCCTTTCCGATCGGGGTGCGTACCGCTCCGACGATGACCGCGTCCCGGCCAACGTATCCGGCCATTGCTGCCTCCTGAAGACTCGACTCTGAGTAGTGCTCGCTATATCCAGCTATAACACCTAGGTATAGTGATAACAACCCAGGAAAGGAGTGACTTGTATGACAGTGCTGCAGGGGCGGCTCGCCGACCGTGACGCCTGGTCGGCGGTGGGCAAGTGCCCGATCGAGAAGACCATGGCCTTGCTGGGCACCAAGTCGGCGATGCTGATAATGCGGGAGGCCTACTACGGCACCACCCGGTTCGAGGACTTTTGGCGGCGGGTCGGGGTCACCAAGGCTGCCGCATCGGCGCGCCTGAACGAGCTGGTCGACGCCGGGCTGCTCGAACGCCGGCCGTACAAGGAACCCGGTCAGCGAAGTCGCGACGAGTACGTCCTTACCGACGCGGGGACCGACTTCATGCCGGTGGTGTGGGCGATGTTCGAGTGGGGGAGGCGGCACCTTCCGCACAGCCCCCAGCTGCGCCTCGCCCATAGGGACTGCGGCGCCGAGGCCGCCGTCGAGATCTACTGCGAGCGCGGCCATCACGTGCCGGCCGACGAGCTCGTGGTGCAGCTGGCCAACAGCTGATCCGAAGAGGATTCACAGCCGAAGGTAACTGGACCGCGGTTGCCCATCGCTACGGTGAGCCATGTCAAACACCACGGCTGACCGCTCGGTGCACCACGGGTTCGTACCCCCGAAGCTGCCCAAGCCGATCAATCCCGCGCTCGCCAAGCACTACGAGGCCCGTGCCGCCAGCGTCCAGAACCGGATAGCTGATGCCATCACCCGATTCGCCGGTCGATGGCGTTCGTCTACTTCCACGTCCTGTGGTTCGCGGTCTGGATCATCTTCGGCATCGAGGGTTATCCCTTCGGGCTGTTGACGATGATCGTGTCGCTCGAGGCGATCTTCCTGTCGACGTTCGTGATGATCAGCCAGAATCGCGCCGACTTCAAGCGGCAGGCCGCCGCCGACCTGCAGTGGAAGATGGTCCAGGAAGAGGATGACCAGAACAGGCAGCTGATCGAGTTGTCGAATCAGATTCTCGAGTTGACGAAGCTGATCCACGCCCGGACGCAGGCGCCTCAGTCGGTGAAGCAGTAGGAATCGCTCGACGCGTCACCGCCCTGCAGCCGGGTCTGGTGCACCCGCAGGCCGCGGAAGTCGTCGCCGTGCGGGAAGAACCCTGGGTCGGGAACCAGCCCGCCCGCGTCGACGTCGGCGTCCAGCTTGGCCATCCACGCGCCGACACCGTCTGGGTAAAACACCTCGTCCCATGCCGCGTACAGCGAGTTTGTGACGTATACGCGGCGGCCGTCGCGGCTGATCTCGATCATCTGGGGGCCGCCTGCGAGTCGTAGTTCCGGGTCCGCAGGATGGGGCTCCCGCCGGATCACCCCACCGAGGCGAACGGACGCCGTCTCGCGCGGGCGGCTGGGATCGCTGACGTCGAACTGCTTGAGTTCTCCTGTGCCCCAACACGATACGTAGAGCCAGCGATCATCGACCGATAGGTCGATGTCTGACACCAGCGGCGGCACAGCGCCGAAAGGTTTCAACGCAGGCGGCAGGTCATCGGCGTCGGCCGGTTCGGCAGGGATCGTGACGACCTTGTCGACGGCCCACTGCTCGCCGTCGCGGTGCCACAGCCACACTGAGGCGGACAGATCTTCGACGCTGATCACCACGCCGGCGAACCCCCACGTCTTCGACGGATCATGAGCGGGCCGCAGTTCCAGCACCATCTGGTGAGCGTCGCCGAGATCGATCCGTTGGGTCAGAGTGCGCTCGGACAGGCTCCAGAAGTTCAAGTGGTGCCCGAACTTTCGGCCTAGCAGGTCCTCGGGGTTCAGCCCGTTCTCGATCATCGACGGCGAGGCCCACTCCGACGTGATCACGGTGTCGTTGCGCAGATGCCACCACACGTCGTAGGCGAATTGTTGCGGTCCGCGGTCCTTCTCCCACGGCCCGATCACCTCGAACGTGTCATGGTCGAGCAGCGCGACGCCGCCGGGACCGTCGTCGCCGTTCGGTCCGCCCAGTGCGGACATGAAGATGCCACCCGGCCCGCAGTGCACGGTGTGCGGGCGCGAGTATCCGGCCTTGGACGCGAGTTCGTCGGCGTCAATCGTATGCGCCAACACCGGGTTTCGCGGGTCGGGTTTGGTGTCGAGGACGTACGTGTTCGACGACCGGATGCCGGGGATGACGAGGTAGCGCCGCTCGATGTCATGACCCTCGTGGCCGTCGTGGCACAGCGCGCTCGAGCAGGCGTTCCAGCCGAAGTGGTGCAGTTCGTTGCCTGCCGTCGGAAGCTCCGACCAGCCGACCACCCGGCCATACGACGACGAAGCGGAATCGCAGTCCACCACGGCAACCGCGTCTTTCGCCTGGCCGGCCGGGTCGAATGCGACAACGTAAGCAAGCTGCTCGGGTGCTGCGGCGATGGCGGCACCCGGGCTGCGGTAAAAGGTGGGATCTGTTGCAGCCATGCCTGCAGATCATCCTCCGCGGCGTCGACGCGGGGGTAAAGATTCACAGCAGTCGTGCAGGAACGTTTGACAACACCACTAATGGTTCGTTCCCGGCTGCCCCAAGAAGTCGGTGGTTTCCTGGGGGAACGGCCGATGCGTCGGCTCGTTTGCCTCGGCCGAGGCTGCGTCGCGCCGGGTTCGACCGGCGCCGGCGGGCTTGCTCACGGGGTATAGGCAGGCGCTGGTGACGCGGCTTCGATCCTGGTCGGTGCGATCGTCGGCGCCATGGTCGGGGCCGGCGGTGGCGGTGTGATGGTGATCGGGATCGTCGGCACGACCGCACCTGTCTGCCCCACCGGTTCGCGCGATACGACGAGATCAGCAGGGTTCGCGCCGCGGCTCATCGATGGCGTCGGAGAGCTCACGATCATCGTCGAGGACGATCACATCAGAACTTTTCGACGACGGTGGCCTGGTCGCGCTCGGGTGGACCCGTTGTCACCACGGTGAGGATCAGCCCGACACCGCGGGCGTAGTACTTGTTCTCGCCCGGCCCCGTGGGATCGAGCAGGTCGGAGTCCTTCGTCACCAACAGATCCTTGGCGGGCCCGGTGAATGGGGTCGTTTCACTCCCGGTGAGACTGAGCACCTCGCCGGTATCCTCCGCGACGCCCTTCGCGTACTCCTGCCGGTACTGATCGCCGACCTGCGGGTGCGCCGGCATGATGATGCCGGGCAGGGCGCCGTTGACGCCGCCCTCAAACGAGCCGGCGGTGTCCACGCTGCCGTCCTTGTATTCCTTGGTGACTTCGCCGAAGTACCAGACGTTGCCGTCGCGGTCCTGCGCATACCAGTCGAAGGTGTCTTCTAGCGGCTCGTTGTCGACGGTGACTGTGTCGTGGACGACGACGGTGTCGACGCCCATGACCTTCCTGGTGTCGCGGGTGACGTCGGTGGTTGTGCGCTGCAGCCCATCTGCGGTGGCCGCCTCAGAGATCGTGCGGGTCCCTGGCGTCAGCGGGAAGTACGGATTGTCGATCTTGGTCGTGAAGACCGACGGGACGATCGTCGGAGAGTACGGGTCGGTGATCTTCATCGGACCGGGAGGCGATGCGGAAGCCGAGACCGAGGGGTTGGGCGCTGCCGACGTGGTCGCGGTCGGGGGCGCGGAGGGCCGCTCGAGCACGCTGCGCTCGCCGCGAGAAACGCCAACGCTGTGGTGGTCGTGAGACGCGAAGTCCTCACCTCGTAAAGCGTATCTCCGCCGGTGGCCCGTTGTCTGCCAGCGCTTTTCAGCTTCCGTTAAGGAACTTTCTGCTGAGCGTCTTTGGGGCCTGCGCCAGCCAAGCCTCGGTGATCAGCTCTTCTAGCTCCGGCACGCCGATCTCGGCCAGGCGCACCAGCACCGCCGGGTAGCCGTCGAAATGGGGGGTGGTGAAGTACACCCCCGGTTCGTCGGCGACGAGCGCGAACTTCACGCCCTCGTCCGCGACCCGGGCCCCGAGAATGTCTCCATCGGGGGCGTCCGCGCCCAGCGCAGCGTAGTCCGCCTTGCGCAGCGGCCGTTCCCACGCGATCAGCTTCTTGCGCACCCGCCAGTTACGCGGCGAGGCCTCCGCGGTTTCGGGAAGCTCACCGACGATTCGCCCGACGTCGTCCCACGTGGCCACACTCCCGATTCTGCGCCCGGCAGTCCGCTGCGCGCGATGAAACCTTGTGATGGGATCAGCGGATGGGCATCAAGGTGGCGCTGGAGCATCGCACCAGCTACACGTTCGATCGGCTGGTGGAGGTGTACCCCCACGTTGTTCGGCTGCGCCCCGCGCCGCACTCGCGCACTCCGATCGAGGCCTATTCGCTGCAGGTCGAGCCGGCAGATCACTTCATCAACTGGCAGCAGGACGCGTTCGGCAATTTCCTGGCCCGCCTGGTGTTCCCGAATCGTGCCCGCAGCCTGACCATCACGGTCGGGCTGATCGCCGACATGAAGGTGATCAACCCGTTCGACTTCTTCATCGAGGACTGGGCCGAACAGATCGGCTTCGAATATCCTAAGGCGCTCGCCGAAGACCTCAAGCCCTATCTGCGGCCGGTCGACGAGGCCGGGGAAGGCTCGGGGCCCGGCGACCTCGTCCAGGCGTGGGTGAAGAACTTCGCCGTCGCCCCCGGCACGCGCACCATCGACTTCCTGGTCGCCCTGAACCGGGCGGTGAACGCCGATGTCGGCTACAGCCTGCGGATGGAACCCGGTGTGCAGACGCCGGATTTCACGCTCCGCACGGGAATCGGCTCGTGTCGCGACTCGGCGTGGCTGCTGGTGTCGATCCTGCGCCAGCTGGGCTTGGCCGCCCGCTTCGTGTCCGGTTACCTGGTGCAGCTGACGTCCGACGTCGAAGCGCTCGACGGGCCGTCCGGGCCTGCCGCCGACTTCACCGATTTGCACGCCTGGGCCGAGGTGTACATCCCTGGCGCGGGCTGGATCGGGCTTGACCCGACGTCGGGGCTGTTCGCAGGCGAGGGCCACATCCCGCTGTCGGCCACGCCTCATCCCGAGTCGGCAGCCCCGATCACCGGCGCGACCGAACCGTGCGAAACCACGCTCGACTTCTCCAACGTCGTCACCCGGGTTCACGAGGATCCCCGCGTCACCCTGCCGTACACCGAGGCGGCATGGGGCGCGATCTGTGCGCTGGGTGCCCGCGTCGACGAGCGGCTCGCCGCCGGTGACGTGCGCCTCACGGTCGGCGGTGAGCCGACATTCGTCTCGATCGACAACCAGGTCGACCCGGAATGGACCACGGACGCCGACGGGCCGTACAAACGCGAGCGGGCGTCCGCGTTAGCGGCCAAGTTGAAGAAGCTGTGGGCGCCGCAGGGACTGGTGCAGCGCAGTCAGGGCAAGTGGTATCCAGGAGAACCCTTGCCGCGCTGGCAGATTGGACTGTTCTGGCGTATCGACGGCCAGCCGCTGTGGATCGACCAGGCGTTGCTGGCCGACCCTTGGCAGGCCGACGGCGAACCGCCGGCGCTGGCGCATGACGTGGGCGGCCAGGTGCTCAATGCCGTCGCCGAGGGCCTCGGGCTGCCGGCTTCGCAGGTGCGGCCGGCCTACGAGGACGCGTTGAGCAGGCTGGCCGCCGCGGTGCGGCAGCCCGAAGGTGAACCGGTCGCCGCGCCAGACGATCTGGCGGCCGATGCGCCCGACGCCCGCGCCGCGCTGATGTCGCGCCTCGAGGCGCCCGTCACCGAACCCGCCGCCTACGTGCTGCCGCTTCATCGCCGCGCCGACGACTCCGGCTGGGCCAGCGCCGACTGGCAGCTGCGTCGAGGGCGCATCGTGCTACTCGAGGGCGATTCGCCTGCCGGGCTTCGGCTGCCGCTGAACTCGATCAGCTGGCACCCGCCGCCGCCCTCCCATCACGCCGACCCGCTGACCCGGTCCACCACCCTGCCCATCGACACCGAGGCAGCCGCCGCGGCGGTTGTCGAGGACGCCGATGCCGCGCCTACCTCCGCGATGGTCGCTGAGATCCGCGACGGGTTGCTGTACATCTACATGCCGCCGACCGACGAACTCGAGCACTTCATCGACCTGATCAGCCGGGTCGAAGCGGCCGCCGCCAAGGCCGAGTGCCCCGTGGTGGTCGAAGGCTACGGCCCGCCGCCCGATCCCCGGATCGGCTCGATGACGATCACGCCCGACCCGGGCGTCATCGAGGTCAACGTCGCGCCGACGGCCAGTTTTGCGGAGCAGAAGCAGCAGCTGGAGACCCTGTACGAGCAAGCCCGGCTGGCTCGCCTGTCTACGGAGTCGTTCGATGTCGACGGCACACACGGCGGCACGGGCGGGGGCAACCACATCACGCTCGGCGGCACCACGCCCGCCGATTCGCCGCTGTTGCGCCGCCCCGACCTGCTGGTGTCGCTGCTGACCTATTGGCAGCGCCATCCGTCACTGTCGTATCTGTTCGCAGGCCGGTTCGTGGGCACCACCTCGCAGGCGCCGCGCGTCGACGAGGGCCGCGCCGAGGCGCTCTACGAACTGGAGATCGCGTTCGCCGAGATCGCGCGGCTCGGCCAGGGCGCAGGCGGCGCGAAGCCGTGGGTGACCGACCGCGCGCTGCGCCACCTGCTCACCGACATCACCGGCAACACCCATCGCGCCGAGTTCTGCATCGACAAGCTCTACAGCCCCGACAGCGCGCGCGGCCGGCTCGGGCTGCTCGAGCTGCGCGGCTTCGAGATGCCGCCGCACTATCAAATGGCGATGGTGCAGTCGCTGTTGGTGCGCTCGCTGGTGGCCTGGTTCTGGGACGAGCCGCTGAGGGCCCCGCTGATCCGGCACGGCGCCAACCTGCACGGCCGATACCTGTTGCCGCACTTCCTGATTCACGACATCGCCGATGTCGCCGCCGATCTGCGCGCACACGACATCAACTTCGACACCAGCTGGCTGGACCCGTTCACCGAGTTCCGGTTCCCTCGCATCGGCACCGCGGTGTTCGAGGGCGTCGAGATCGAACTGCGCGGTGCGATCGAACCTTGGAACGTCCTCGGCGAAGAATCCACCGCAGGCGGCACCACCCGTTACGTCGACTCGTCGGTGGAACGCATCCAGGTGCGGCTGATCGGCGCGGACCGGCACCGGTATGTCGTGACCGCGAACGGTTACCCGATCCCGCTGCTGGCCACCGACAACCCCGACGTCCAAGTCGGCGGGGTGCGGTTCCGGGCATGGCAGCCGCCGAGCGCGCTGCACCCAACCATCACCGTCGACGGGCCGCTGCGCTTCGAGTTGGTCGACACCGTGACGGGAGTCTCGCGCGGCGGTTGCACCTACCATGTGTCGCACCCGGGCGGCCGCGCCTACGACTCCCCGCCGGTCAACGCCGTGGAGGCCGAGTCCCGGCGGGGCCGCCGCTTCGACGCGACGGGCTTCACCCCCGGAAAGGTGGACATGTCGGACATCCGCGAGAAGCAGGCTCGGCAATCCACCGATGTAGGCGCGCCGGGCATTTTGGATCTGCGCCGAATGCGTACCGTTCTGCAGTAATGGTCCTTCCCGCGCCTGAAACGCACGACATCGACCACCTGCTCGCCCGGTACCGCACCGCGCGCGCCCAGCAGGCGCTGTTCGACGTGCGCGGCGAGCGTGCCGGGACCGGTTATGACGAATTCGTCGACGCAGCAGGCAATGTGCGACCCGCCTGGCAGGAACTCGCCGAATGTGTTGGCGAGCGGGGCCGCGGCGGACTGGAACAGCTGCGGTCCATCATCCGGAGCTCGGTCGACAACGACGGGATCACCTACATCCAGGTCGACCGGCACGGCGATGCGGTGACCAACGGCGACGGGACAGCGCAGCCGGGGCCGTGGCACCTCGATGCGCTGCCGCTGCTGCTATCCGCGTCGGACTGGGACACGCTGGAATCGGGTCTTGTGCAACGCTCCCGGCTGCTCGACGCCGTGCTGACCGACCTGTACGGCCCGCGTCATTCGATCATCAGCGGGGTGCTGCCACCTCAGCTGTTGTTCGCACACCCGGGCTATGTCAGGGCCGCCCGGGGGATCGAGGTGCCGGGCCGGCATCAGTTGTTCCTGCACGGCTGCGACGTCAGTCGAAGTGGATCCGGGGCCTTCGTTGTCAATGCCGACTGGACCCAGGCACCGTCGGGGGCGGGCTACGCACTGGCCGACCGGCGAGTGGTCGCGCACGCGATCCCCGACCTGTACGAACGGATCGGCCCGCGGCCCGCCTCGCCGTGGGCGCAGGCGCTGCGATTGGCGCTCATCGACGCGGCCCCCGAGTCGGCCGAGGAGCCGGTGGTCGTGGTGCTCAGCCCAGGCATTCACTCCGAGACCTCGTTCGACCAGGCCTATCTGGCCAGCGTGCTCGGCTTCCCACTGGTGGAGAGCGCCGACCTGGTGGTGCGCGACGGCAAGTTGTGGATGCGGTCGATGGGCACGCTCAAGCGTGTCGACGTGGTGCTACGCCGCGTCGACGCCGAGTACGCCGATCCGCTCGACCTGCGCGCAGATTCGCGGCTGGGTGTGGTGGGCCTGGTGGAGGTGCTGCGCCGCGGCGCGGTAACGGTCGTCAACTCGTTGGGCAGCGGCGTTCTGGAAAGCCCTGGGCTGCTTCGCTTTCTGCCCGAACTGGCCGAGCGGCTGCTGGGTGAGACCCCGCTGCTGCAGACGGCACCGATGTACTGGGGTGGCATCAACACGGAACGTTCGCACCTGCTGACCAACTTGTCGTCGCTGTTGATCAAGTCGGTGACGGGCGGGGACGCGATCGTCGGGCCGGCTCTGTCGTCCGCGCAGCGCAAGGAACTCGGCGTGCGCATCGAAGCAACGCCGTGGCAGTGGGTGGGCCAGGAGCCGCCGCAGTTCTCGTCGGCGCCCACCGACTACTACCCGGGCGGGCTGTCGTCGGCCAGCGTCGGCATGCGGTTGTTCACGGTGTCGCAGCGCAGCGGGTACGCGCCGATGGTCGGCGGCCTGGGTTACCTGCTGGCCCCCGGTAGTGCCGCTTACCGGTTGAATAACGTTGCGGCCAAGGATATCTGGGTGCGCACGCCAACACGCGTCACCACCGTCGAGCGGATTCCGGGCGCGGTCGAACTGCCCGCGATGACGCCCAGTCCGACCAGGGCCGTCAGCTCCCCGCGTGTGCTGTCCGACCTGTTCTGGATGGGCCGATACGCGGAACGAGCCGAGAACATGGCGCGGCTGCTCACCGTCACCCGTGAGCGCTATCACGAATACCGCTTCCGCCGCGAGATGGAAGGCAGCGAGTGCGTGCCGGTCCTGCTGGCCGCGCTCGGACAGATCACCGGGACCGACACGGGCGCAGGCGGCGACTACGCGGAGATGATCGCGACGGCCCAGACAACGTTGTGGTCGCTGACCGCCGACCGGCAGCGTGCCGGGTCGCTGGCGCAGTCGGTCGAGCGACTCGGGCTGTCGGCGCGCGCGGTGCGTGACCAGATGTCGAATGACACGTGGATGGTGCTGGCAGCCGTCGAGCGCGCTCTGCTGCACGCGCCGGACACACCGCCCGAGTCGCAGACGGAGGGTGACGCGTTCCTCTCGTCGACGAACAACCTGACGCTGGCCGGAATGCTGGCGCTGTCCGGCGTCGCGGCAGAGTCGATGGTCCAGGACGTCGGCTGGACGATGATGGATATCGGCAAACGAATCGAGCGCGGGCTGGCGTTGACGGCGCTGCTGCGTGCGACCCTGACGACGGTCCGCAGTCCGGGTGCAGAGCAAACCATCACCGAGTCCACGCTGGTGGCCTGCGAATCGTCGGTCATCTACCGGCGGCGCACGCTGGGCAAGGTTAGTGTGGCTGCTGTGGCGGACCTGGTGTTGTTCGACACCGAGAACCCGCGCTCGCTCGTCTTCCAACTCGAGCGGCTGCGGGCCAACCTGAAGGCGCTGCCGGGATCTTCCGGGTCGTCGCGGCCGGAGCGGCTGGTGGACGAGATCGCAATCCGGCTGCGCCGTCTCGACCCCGCCGACCTGGAAGAGGTCACTGCCGACGGCGAGCGCGCAGAGCTGGCCGATCTGGTCGACGGGATGCACCGCGACCTGCGTGAGCTGTCCGGCGTGATCACCGCGACGCACCTGTCGCTGCCCGGTGGCATGCAGCATCTCTGGGGCCCCGACGAGTTCCGAGTCGTGCCGTGACCGACGGGCCCATCGCCTCGGCAGTGAGCCGCTGTTATCAGATCGCGCACCACACGGTGTACCGCTACTCGGACGTGGTCACCAGCTCCTACGGCCGGGGTTTTCTCATTCCGCGCGACTCGGCACGGCAGCGCTGCCTGTCGCACGAGCTGATCATCGAACCCGAGGCGGCTGACAGCTCGACCAGCCGCGACGCCTACGGCAACATCAGCTCTTATTTCCATGTCACGGAGCGCCACAACACGCTGTCGATCACCAGCAAGTCGGTGGTTGAGGTGGATCCACCGCGGCCCGAGTTGTATGGCGGTGGGTCGGCGCGGGCGCCGTGGGAGATCGCGCGGCCCGTCGGTCTCGACGGCGCACTGGCCACCGAGTTCACCCTCGACCTGCAGCCAGCGGAGCTTACCGACGAGCTACGTGCTTACGCCGCACCGAGTTTCGAGCCCGGCAGGCCGCTGATCGAGGTGCTGCGCGACCTGACGTCGCGAATCTACTCGGACTTCACGTACCAATCCGGGGCGACCACGGTGTCCACGAAGGTCAGCGAGGTTTTGGCGGCGCGCGAAGGGGTATGTCAAGACTTCGCGCGGCTCGCAATCGCCTGTCTGCGCGCCAACGGATTGGCGGCCAGTTATGTGTCGGGGTATTTGGCGACCGACCCGCCGCCCGGGAAGGAGCGCATGATCGGCATCGACGCGACTCATGCCTGGGCGTCGGTGTGGACGCCGCAGAACCAATGGCTGGGTCTGGACCCCACCAACGACCAGATGGTCGACGAGCGCTACATCTTCGTCGGGTTCGGCCGTGACTACGCGGATGTACCGCCGCTGCGCGGCATCATCTACACCGATTCGGAGAGCAGCGTGATCGACGTCGCCGTCGATGTGGCGCCGTACGAGGGTGGCGTGCTGCGTGCGTGATTTCATCTGCCCGAACTGCGGCCAGCACCTGGCCTTCGAGAATTCGGTCTGCCTGAATTGCGGCAGCGCCCTTGGCTTCTCGTTGGAAGACACGGCGCTGCTGGTGATCGCGCCGGGGGAGCAGAGCGACCACGGCGGCGCAGTGGATTCCAACGATTACCAGTTGTGCGCGAATCTGCATCTGGCGGAATGCAATTGGCTCGTCGAGAAGGGTCCCGTCCCTCGACTCTGTGCATCGTGCATGCTCACCCGCACCCGCCCCGGCGACAACGACGTCAAGGCGCTGGCGGCGTTCGCGGCCGCCGAGAATGCCAAGCGGCGGCTGATCGCCGAACTCGTCGACCTGAAGCTGCCCATCATCGGCCGCGACGAGGACCCGCAGTATGGCCTGGCGTTCGACCTGCTGTCCAGCGAACACGAGAAGGTGATGACCGGCCACCACAACGGGGTGATCACGCTGGACCTCGCCGAGGGCGACGACGTGCATCGCGAGCAACTCCGGGTCGCGATGGCCGAGCCCTACCGCACGCTGCTCGGCCATTTCCGCCACGAGATCGGGCACTACTACTTCTATCGGCTTGTCGAGCCGTCACCGTCCTACGCGACGAGATTCCGCGAACTGTACGGCGACCCCGATGCCGACTACCAGGCCGCGCTGGACCGTCACTACAACGAGGGCGCGCCGCCTGGGTGGGAGGACAACTACGTCTCGACCTACGCGACGATGCACCCCGCCGAGGACTGGGCCGAGACCTTCGCGCACTACTTGCACATCCGTGACACGCTGGACACCGCCGCCGCCTTCGGCTTCGCGCCTGCCGCCGCGACGTTTGAGCGACGGGCGTTGGGCCCCAGCGGGTTCGACGCGATCATCGACATGTGGCTGCCGCTGGCGTGGGCGCTGAACATGATCAACCGCTCGATGGGCAGGGAGGATCTCTACCCGTTCGTGCTGCCTCCCATGGTGCTGGACAAGATGCGGTTCATCCACACCATCATCGATGAGATCACCTCGGACCCTGCCAAGCTCGCCGAGATCAGCAGCCTATAGCCCACCTCCGCGAGCGACCGTGTCTCTACACGACACGCCGATCACTGCTGTACAAAAAGGGGTCGCTCGCGCGGTGCAGGCTGCCGAGGACGGCGGTTCAGCTCCAGTACCGCGCCGTGGTGGCGTACAGCCGGCCGATCAGTACGTCGACGGGCTGCTCCCGAAGTTCCGCGCTGAGCACCTCGACGCTGACCGTGCCGTCCCAACCACGGTCGAGAAATGCATCCGCGAACCGGTGTAATTCGAGAATGCCGTCGCCCGGCAGCGCGCGACGGTGCAGGCTTTCGCGGATCATGCGGTCTCGATACTCAGGCTCGAGTGCGTCGGTGAACTGCAGATAGGCGATGTCGTCGAGCGGCACCGCCACTAGGTCCTCCCATGTGTTCTCGCTGAACCCGAAGTGCCAGGAGTCGATCATCAGACCTGCCCGCCCACTACGGCTCGCGGCCCGCACGTACTCCATGCCGTCGCCGATCGTCGGAATTGCGCCCAGTGGGGTGTACTCCACCGCGATGCCCGCGCCGGCGCCGTCGAACATCTTGGCGCAGCGCTCAATTCGCGCAAGTGGCACCTTCTCCGTGAAGACCGTCAGCACCCATTCCGCGCCGATCGTCTGTGCACGGTCGGCCAGCCCCTCGGCGCTTGCCACCATGGCCGATTCGTCGTCGCCGACCACGAGGGCGAGCAATTCGTGACAGCGGATCCCGGTCGCGGCGTAGGCGTCGACGGCAACGGCGTCGACCCGGTCGGCATTGATCCCCACCGCGGTGAAGCCCGCCGCGCTCGCCGACGAGACCAGGTCGGCCGTCGGGTAATCCCAGCGGCCGTCGGGGGTCAGAGCGAGCTGCACAATCGCAGGACGCTACTCCGCGTCCAGGTCCGGTGCCCATGCCACACCGTTGATGTGGCTGCCGCCGTCGACGAACAGCGGGCGGGCGGGATGCCGGGAGCACGTCAAGATGGGCAGCGTCGACGACTAGCGCGCCAGGAATGCCTTGCCGCGCGGCGACAGCCGGTAACCCACGTCGAGGCTGATGGTCAGACCCAGTCCTTTGAGCTGACGCACGCGGCGCTTGAAGCGGGGTACCTCCAGTCCGACGCGTGCGGCCAGATCGGGTGCCCGCACCGCCTCGTTCGCGCCTATCATCTCGAGATACTCTCGCGTCCAAGGGGTTTCGTCCGCCGCGTCCCAACGGGCCAGCCGGGCGGCGATCAGATCGACGTCGGCGGCAGACAGCCGATCGTCGGCGGCCAACTCCGGACGCTCGTCCGGTGCAAGGTAGGACACCGTGATCACATATGTGTGCTTGGCCGGCCTGCGGTCGAGTTCCCGCTGTGCGGTCTTGGCGTCCGGATACCCCGCGGCGCGCGCCTGCGCGGCCGTTACCCGGTAACTCCCGGGTTGCTCGGCGACGTCGTCGATGCGGATCGTGCCCGCGACGGTTCGCTGAGTGCCACCCGGCTTGGCCCGCGGCGCATCCCACCGCCGCAGCACAAGTGTGATGCTGCCGTTCGCAATTCCCTCGGCCGTGTCGCGGGTCAGCAGCACACGTGTGACCCTACGATCTCCCGGTGGCTGATCGCTATGGAGCCGACGTCCTCGCCAACAACCCGCACCGAAAGCCCCGTTCCACGGAGCGGCCGGTGGAAATCGGCATGGTCGTCGAGGACGCCCAGACCGGTTACGTGGGCGCGGTGGTCCGCGTCGAGTACGGGCGGATGGAACTCGAGGACCGGCACGGCAGAAGGAAACCGTTCCCGATCGGACCCGGCTACCTGATCGACGGGCGGCCGGTCATCCTGACTGCGCCACGACGGGCGGCGCCGGCGGCACCGGCGCGCACCGCATCCGGTTCGGTGGCGGTACAGGCGAAGGCGAGGGTCGCACTGCCCAGCCGGATCTATGTCGAGGGCCGACACGACGCCGAACTGGTCGAGCAGGTGTGGGGCGACGACCTACGGGTGGAGGGCGTGGTGGTCGAATACCTCGGCGGCGTCGACGATCTCGCAGGCATCGTCGAGGAGTTTCAGCCCGGGCAGGGGCGTCGCCTCGGAGTGCTCGTCGACCACCTGGTGGCCGGCGCCAAGGAGGCCCGGATCGCCGAAGCCGTCCGCCGCGGCCCAGGCGGCGAGCACACGCTGGTCGTGGGTCATCCCTTCATCGACATCTGGCAGGCGGTGAAGCCGGGCCGCCTCGGCATCTCGTCGTGGCCGGTGATTCCGAAGGGCATGGACTGGAAGAAAGGCGTGTGCAAGGCGATGGGCTGGCCGCACAGCCAGCAGGCCGACATCGCCAGAGCGTGGCAGCGGATCCGGGGCCGGGTGCGGGACTGGAACGACCTCGAGCCCGCACTCATCGGCCGCGTCGAGGAGTTGATCGACTTCGTCACGCAGCCCTAGGGGCCGAGGGCGTGGCCCGTCGTGCTCTCCACGTGCTCAGGGATTTCTCCCTCGTGACGATCTCCGGTAGACGAGGTTCCGCGCGGCTCGAACATCAGGATCGATCCGCCTGGCGAAGATGGTTTGTGCTCGGTGCCCCTCGGCACGACAAACGTGTCGCCCTGGCGCAGCACGACCGTCGACTCCGTTCCTTCGGGATCTCGCATCGAGACGTGAAACTCACCGTCGAGCACGAGAAAGAATTCGTCGGTGTCCTCGTGGACATGCCACACATGCTCGCCATTGGCGTGCGCGATCCGAACGTCATAGTCGTTCACCTGCGCCACGATTCGTGGGCTGTAGGTCTCGTCGAAGGACGCCAGAGCGGCGGTCAGATTCACAGGTTTCGTGCTCACCAAGCGATCGTATGTCCGCGCCACGTGGTAAGCAGAGAGCGTGTCCGACGGTCTGTTTGACGTTCCCGGCGAACCGACCGCGAGCGCGGGCGGACCCGTCGGCGCGTCGGCGCCGTTGGCGGTCAAGATGCGGCCTGCCACGCTCGACGAGGTAGTTGGGCAGGATCACCTGCTGAAGCCGAACTCGCCGCTGCGCAGGCTGGTCGAAGGGTCAGGCGCGGCGTCGGTGATCCTCTACGGCCCTCCCGGCACGGGCAAGACGACGCTGGCGTCGCTGATCTCGCAGGCAACCGGCCGCCGGTTCGAGGCGCTGTCGGCGCTGTCGGCGGGCGTCAAGGAGGTCCGCGCCGTCATAGATCTCGCGCGCCGGGCCGCCGCGCACGGTGAGCAGACCGTGTTGTTCATCGACGAGGTGCACCGATTCTCCAAGACCCAGCAGGACGCATTGCTCTCGGCCGTCGAGAACCGGGTCGTGCTGCTGGTCGCGGCCACCACGGAAAACCCGTCTTTCTCCGTCGTTGCTCCGCTGCTGTCGCGGTCGCTGATCCTGCAGCTGCAGCCGCTCGACACCGCCGCGGTGCAGACCGTGGTGCGCCGGGCCATCGACGATCCGCGCGGTCTCGGAGGCCAGGTTGATGTCACCGAGGACGCCGTCGAATTGCTGGTGCAGCTCTCTGCGGGCGATGCGCGGCGCGCACTGACGGCGCTGGAGGTGGCGTCTGAAACCGCCGGAGCGGCCGGCGAGCAGGTGACGGTCGCGACCATCGAGCAGTCGCTGGACAAGGCCGCCGTGCGTTATGACCGCGACGGCGATCAGCACTACGACGTGATCAGCGCTTTCATCAAGTCGGTCCGTGGCTCCGACGTCGACGCCGCGCTGCACTACCTGGCCCGGATGCTGGTGGCGGGGGAGGACCCACGCTTCGTGGCGCGCCGGCTGATGATCCTCGCCAGCGAGGACATCGGCATGGCCGATCCAACCGCGCTGCAGACCGCCGTCGCTGCGGCGCAGACGGTACAGCTGATCGGCTTGCCCGAGGCGCAGCTGACGCTGGCGCATGCCACGGTTCACCTCGCGACCGCGCCCAAGTCGAATGCCGTCACGACGGCGCTCGGCGCCGCGCTGAACGACATTCGGGAAGGCAAGGCCGGGCTGGTGCCCACCCATCTGCGCGACGGCCACTACTCGGGCGCGGCCAAGCTCGGCAATGCCATCGGCTACAAGTACAGTCACGACGACCCGGATGGCGTTGTGCCGCAACAGTATCCGCCCGATGAGCTGGTCGGCGTCGACTACTACCAGCCCACCACTCACGGCGCCGAGCGCGAGATCGCCACCCGACTGGACAAGCTGCGCGCCATCATCCGCAAGAAACGCTGACCCGCCGAGATCGACGTTTTGGTGGGACCTCACGATTTCTCGCCCGAACGTGAGTTTGGGCGAAATGAGCCCTTGACAGCTTTCGCCAGGCTGGCTAGCTTTGTAGTCAATCGATTGGTTGATCAAATACAAGGTTGACAATTGGGGAGTGATGGAGATGCGGACGCCTGGCTGGACCGTGCCTTCATGGCGCTGGCCGACCCGGTTCGGCGCGCGATCGTGGCGCGACTGTCCCGCGGACCGGCCACGGTCAATGAGCTGGCCGCACCGTTCGACATCACCAAACAGGCAGTGTCCAAGCACATTCAGGTGCTCGAGCAGGCGGGACTGGTCACCAGGACCCGCGATGCGCAGCGACGGCCGGTCCATCTGGACGTCGCGGCGCTGGAGCGGCTGACGGCGTGGATCGACCGATATCGGCTTGACGCCGAACGTAGCTACCGCCAATTGGACGCCCTGTTGGCGCGAATCTCCGACACCAAGGAAGGAACCGAGAAATGACGAACCCGCTCAACCTCACCGCCCCCGTAGACACCCTGGCCATGGAGTTGACCCGGGACTTCAACGCTCCAGTGGAGGCGCTGTTTCGGGCTCACGCCGAGCCCGACCTGGTCAAGCAGTGGCTCGGACCGCGTGACCTCGAGATGACCATCGAGCATTGGGACTTCAAGACCGGCGGCGGCTACCGCTATACGCACAAGGCCGATCGCGGCGAGTTCAAGTTCAACGGCGTGTACCACAAGGTGCGGGAGAACGAATTCATCATCCAGACCTTCGAATTCGAGGGCGCGCCGGACATGGTGAACATCGAGTTCATCTGGTTTGAGGACCTCGGCGGCGGCCGCAGCCGGCTGCGCGGCCGGTCGATCTGTCCGACCATCGAGGCCCGCGACGGCCTGCTGTCGTCGGGCATGGAGGGCGGCATGACAGAGGGCTACGAAAAGCTCGATGAGCTCCTGAAGACGCTCTGATGGACTGGACGCTCGAAGTCGTGGTGGTCCCGGTCGGCGATGTCGACCGGGCCATTGCCTTCTACCGTGACGGCCTCGGCTTCAATCTGGACCATGACACGCGGGCCGGTGATCAGCGTTTCGCTCAGCTCACTCCGCCCGGCTCAAGGTGCTCGATCGTGCTGAGCGACCCGCCGCCGATGCCGCCAGGCTCGCTCAAGGGCGTGCAACTCGTCGTCGCCGATGCACATCGCGCGCGTGAGCAGCTACTCGAACGCGGCGTCGCCGCGGGGGATATCGACGTCATCGACGAGCGCGACGGGGGCACGCTGTTCGGATTCACCGACCCCGACGGCAACTCTCCCCCGCAAGCGGGAGGTGCGCCCAGGTTCGTACAACAGATCAAGGCGCGGGCGAACTGAGCTCAATAAAACCGACGATCCCGGCCGGTGGGGGGACCAGCCAGGATCGCCGGGGGTATGGCGGCTAACGCAATAGACCAGATCGTCTGCCGCCTAGCAGGCCGGTGCGCCTGCGACCCATCAATGCGCACACCAAGGCGACGCCGAGCGCAGCAACGATCACCTGGACCAACAGCTCGAGCCAATCGATGCCGCTGGTGGCCGTTGGTATTCCAATTGCTCGGGCGATCGCCGTACCGATGAACGCGGACACGATGCCGACCAAGATCGTCAACAGCATGCCGATCGGCTGCCTGCCGGGTACCAGCAGACGGCCGAGCACACCGACGACGATGCCGATCAGGATTGCGGTGATTACACCGGTGATGGTCATTGCTCCTCCAAGGCTCTGGGCGTGGAGATTTCATACCCTCGCCGAGCCTGGAATAAACGCACGCGTCAATCAGCGCGCAAGGAGCCAGTCACACCAGCTCGGGCACCCGCAAATGGGCGATCGCCAGCTCGAATTCGCCTACGTCGAGGACGTCAGCGCCCATCCCGCGGCTGCGCGTGTTCCGCAGTTCTCTCGCCTGCTCCCGGTTGCGCTCCATGGCGTCGCGGCTGTCGAACGTCGCAGTCGACACGGCGCGCCCGGAGCCGTTCATCAGGAAGCTGGCGCTGCAGAACCCCTCGAGGTTCTCCAGCGAGGGCAGCACGTCGCTCTTGTAGGACTCGATCGCGCGCTTGGCCTGGTCCGGCGGGACCTTGATCCAGGTGACCCGCGCGCACGCGCCATCGTTCGACCTGTGGTCACGATGGAGGATGCCGATCTCCCACGTCTGGGCGGTTGCGGTGCCGCCGAAGACCTTCGCCGCCTCGTCACGAATCGGGCCGACCTGGCCGGCGCTGGCGCGTTCGGCCTCCGCGGTCTCCCACGCGCTCGTGGCGATGCACCGACCGGATTCGCGGTCGACCAACAGTGACAGCCCGACGAATCCGTCCATCGCCGCAAGCGCGGGCATCACCTCGTCGCGGACGTGCGCGATGCCAGCGTCGATGCATGACGGTTGCGCCTGAATATCGGTAGTACGTGCGAACACGATCCACCCCCGATTGGTGTTGGGGCGGCGCCCCGGTGGCGCCACCGGACCACTAATCAGCTTCCTCCCGCCGAGTAGGCGTTTCAATGGAAACTTCGGTTTGCAACCGCATGGTTGGTTTGCCTCAGTGGTGGGGCAACACACATAGGTGGCCAATATAAAACACACGGCCGACCAGCGGAACTCGTTCATCGCGGTGCAACTGGGCTGGACGATGGACGCTTTCGACTACTTCATCGTCGTGCTCGTGTATGGCGACATCGCCGAGACCTTCCACGTTTCGAAGACCGAGGTGGCATTCCTGACCACCGCCACGTTGATGATGCGTCCGGTGGGCGCGCTCATTTTCGGATTGTGGGCCGACCGCGTGGGTCGGCGGATCCCGCTGATGGTCGACGTGGCGTTCTACTCGATCGTGGGGTTTCTCTGCGCCTTCGCGCCCAACTTCACCGTCCTCATCGTCCTGCGGTTGTTGTACGGGATCGGGATGGGCGGCGAATGGGGCCTGGGCGCGGCACTCGCGATGGAAAAGGTGCCCGCCGAGCGGCGCGGGTTCTTCTCGGGGCCTGCTCCAGGAGGGCTACTCGTTCGGCTACCTGTTGGCGAACCTGGCCTCGCTTCTCGTGATCGACAGCCTCGGACTATCTTGGCGCTGGCTATTCGGGCTGAGCATCGTTCCCGCGTTGATCACGCTGCTGATCCGCACCAGAGTCCGGGAATCGGAAGTGTGGCAGGCCACCCAGGACCGCATGCGCGTCACCCGAACGCGGATCCGCGACGACGTGGTCCGCGACGGTGCGATCATTCGCCGATTCGTCTATCTGGTGCTACTTATGACCGCCTTCAACTGGATGAGTCATGGCACTCAGGACGTCTATCCGACATTCCTGTCGTCGACTCACGAAAGCGGCGCAGGGTTATCCAGTGAAACTGCCCGATGGATAGCCGTGATCTACAACATCGGCGCGATCATCGGTGGGCTGACCTTCGGCACCCTCTCGCAGCGGTTCGGCCGCCGGTACACGATCATGTTCTGCGCGGTCATCGGCCTGCCGAAAGTCCCGCTGTTCGCCTACTCGCAGAGCGCCGCGATGCTCTGCCTCGGTGCCTTTCTCATGCAGGTGGTGGTCCAGGGCGCATGGGGCGTCATCCCAGCGCACCTCACGGAGTTGTCGCCCGACGCGATCCGGGGGTTCTATCCGGGCGTGACGTACCAACTCGGCAATCTGTTCGCCGCATTCAACCTGCCGATCCAGGAACACCTCGCGGCGTCGCATGGCTATCCGTTCGCGCTGACAGCGACCATCGTGCCGGTGCTCATCGCGGTCGCCGTGCTCACCATGGTCGGCAAGGACGCCACCGGCCTGCAGTTCGGTACCGATCGCAGCGCTTACCCCGCCATCAAGACCGCTTGAGTCCTCGTAGGCTCGACGACGTGGTGACTGACGTGCTCGATATCGACACATCGCGACGGCGGATCGTCGACCTCACCGGCGCGGTGCGGTCGTTCTGCGGCGGTCACGGTGACGGCCTGTGCAATGTCTTCGTGCCCCACGCCACCGCGGGCGTGGCGATCATCGAAACGGGTGCAGGCTCGGACGACGACCTCATCGACACGCTCGAGCGCCTGCTGCCGCGTGACGAACGATACCGCCATACGCACGGGTCGCCGGGGCACGGCGCCGACCACGTGCTGCCCGCGATAGTGGCGCCCTCGGTGACCGTTCCGGTGCAGGATGGCGAACCGCTCCTCGGCACGTGGCAAAGCGTCGTGCTGGTCGATCTGAACCGGGACAACCCGCGGCGCTCGGTCCGGCTGAGCTTCATAAACTCCTGACGTGGCACTCGGCGCCGCGCCGGTTCGTTGACTTTTTAGTGCGGCTACCCAGACCGGTACTGTGGTGCGGTCGAATAGTCGCAGATAATCTTCCGAACGAGCCAAAAGATGAGGCAGTAGGGACGTGCAGACACACGAGATCAGGAAGCGTTTCCTCGATCATTTCGTGAAGGCGGGCCACACCGAGGTGCCGAGTGCCTCGGTGATCCTCGACGACCCCAACCTGTTGTTCGTCAACGCAGGCATGGTGCAGTTCGTGCCCTACTTCCTGGGCCAGCGCACTCCGCCGTACAACACGGCGACCAGCATCCAGAAGTGCATCCGCACGCCCGACATCGACGAAGTCGGCATCACCACCCGGCACAACACCTTCTTCCAGATGGCAGGCAACTTCTCGTTCGGCGACTACTTCAAGGGCCGCGCCATCGAGCTTGCCTGGACCCTGCTGACCAACCCGATCGACCAGGGTGGCTACGGGCTCGACCCCGAAAGGTTCTGGGCCACAGTCTATTTGGATGACGACGAGGCCGTCGGGCTGTGGCAGGAGGTGACGGGCATGCCGGCGGAGCGCATCCAGCGGCGCGGCATGGCCGACAACTACTGGTCCATGGGCATCCCCGGCCCCTGCGGCCCGTCGTCGGAGATCTACTACGACCGCGGCCCCGAATTCGGTGTCGAGGGCGGCCCCGTCGCCAACGAGGACCGCTACATCGAGATCTGGAATCTCGTGTTCATGCAGAACGAGCGGGGCGAGGGCCCGGCCAAGGAGGGCTACGAGATCCTCGGCCCGTTGCCACGGAAGAACATCGACACCGGCATGGGCGTCGAACGGGTGGCGTTCCTGCTGCAGGGCGTACACAACGTTTACGAGACCGATCTGCTGCGTCCTGTCATAGATGCGGTAGCCACGGTGTCCCCAAGGGGCTACGACATCGGCAACCACGAGGACGACGTCCGGTACCGGATCATCGCCGACCACAGTCGCACCGCCGCGATCCTGATCGGCGACGGGGTGAGTCCCGGCAACGACGGCCGCGGCTATGTGCTGCGCCGATTGCTGCGTCGCGTGATCCGCTCGGCCAAGTTGCTCGGTGTCGACGACCCGATCGTCGGCGACCTGATGGCGACGGTGCGCGACGCGATGGGGCCGTCGTACCCCGAACTCGTCACCGACTTCGACCGGATCCACCGCATCGCGGTCGCCGAGGAGACCGCGTTCAATCGCACCCTGACATCGGGTTCGCGACTGTTCGAGGAAGCCGCGCGCTCCACGAAGGCCTCGGGGGCCACCGTGTTGTCGGGCACGGACGCGTTCACGTTGCACGACACCTACGGCTTCCCACTGGAATTGACACTCGAGATGGCGGCCGAGTCCGGCCTCAGCGTCGACGAAGAGGGCTTCCGCGGCCTGATGGCCGAACAGCGCCAGCGGGCCAAGGCCGACGCGGCCGCGCGCAAACAGGCGCACGCCGACCTTTCTGAATACCGCGATCTCGTCGACGCAGGCCCGACGGAGTTCACCGGTTTCGACGAATTGACGTCCGAGGCAAGGATTCTCGGCATTTTCGTCGACGGCAAGCGGGTGCCGGTGGTCTCCCACTCCGGTAGTTTTGGCGGCTCGGCCGCCGAGGCGGCCCAGCGGCCGGACCGCGTCGAGTTGATTCTGGACCGCAGCCCGTTCTACGCCGAGTCGGGTGGCCAGATCGCCGACGAGGGCAGCATCACGGGCGCAGGCGCATCTGGTTCCGCGAAGGCTGCCGTCACCGACGTGCAGAAGATCGCCAAAACGCTGTGGGCACACCGAGTCAACGTCGAGTCCGGCGAGTTCGTCGAGGGCGACACCGTCGTAGCCGCAGTCGACCCCCGCTGGCGGCACGGCGCCACGCAGGGTCATTCCGGTACGCATATGGTGCACGCTGCGCTACGGCAAGTGCTGGGCCCCAACGCCGTTCAGGCCGGCTCGCTGAACCGGCCCGGTTACCTGCGGTTCGACTTCAACTGGCAGGGCCAGCTGACCGATGATCAGCGGACCCAGATCGAGGAAGTGACCAACGAGGCCGTCGAGGCCGACTTCGAGGTGCACAGCTTCACGACCGAACTGGACAAGGCCAAGGCGATGGGCGCGATGGCGTTGTTCGGTGAGAACTACCCCGACGAGGTCCGGGTGGTCGAGATCGGCGGGCCGTTCTCGCTCGAACTGTGCGGCGGAACCCATGTGGAGAGTTCTGCGCAGATCGGCCCGGTGACAATCCTCGGTGAGTCGTCGGTCGGCTCCGGGGTGCGCCGCGTCGAGGCCTACGTCGGCCTGGACTCTTTCCGCCACCTGGCCAAGGAACGCGCTCTGATGGCCGGTCTGGCGTCGACTCTCAAGGTTCCATCGGAAGAGGTTCCGGCGCGCGTGGCCAATCTGGTCGAGCGCTTACGGGCCGCCGAAAAGGAACTCGACAAGATGCGGCTGGCGAATGCACGTGCAGCCGCAGCGAATGCCGCCGCGGGCGCCGAGCAAATCGGTAAGGTGCGTGTCGTGGCGCAGCGGATGGCCGGCGGAATGTCGGCGGCGGATCTGCGCACGCTCGTCGGCGACATCAAGGGCAAGTTGGGCGGTGACCCCGCAGTCGTCGCGTTGATCGCAGAAGGCGAAAACGACAGCGTGCCATTCGTCGTGGCGGTCAACCCTGCAGCGCAGGATCTCGGCCTGAAGGCCAACGAATTGGTGAAGCAGTTGGGCACGGCGGTAAATGGTCGTGGAGGCGGTAAGGCCGATCTGGCGCAGGGCTCGGGTAAGGGGGCAGCGGGTATCGACGCGGCATTGGCCGCGCTACGCGCAGAAATAGGCCGGAGCTAGCCCGTGGCCCATACCGATGACCGTCTACCGGATCGGCCCGGGGGCAGTCTTCAACCCCCGGACCCCGGCCGCGGCCGACGGCTCGGTGTCGACGTGGGCACGGTTCGCATCGGCGTGGCCGCCAGCGATCCAGACGGGATCCTGGCCACACCGGTGGAAACGGTAGAGCGGGATCGACGCAACAAGACAGGCAGACACGTGCGCCGGCTCGCAGAACTGGCCAGTGAGTTCGAGGCTGTCGAAGTGGTGGTGGGACTGCCCCGCACGCTTGCCGACCGGTCCGGCTCGTCCGCCAAGGACGCGATCGAGTTGGCCGACCAGCTGGCCCGGCGCATCGCTCCGACACCGGTGCGGTTGTCGGACGAACGGCTCACGACGGTCGTGGCACAGCGGTCCATGAGGGAAGCGGGCATCCGCGCCAAGGGACAGCGGGCGATGATCGATCAGGCTGCAGCGGTAGGGATTTTGCAGAACTGGCTGGACCAGCGGCGCGCGGCTTTGGCCGCGCACGGAGAGGTCGGGGATGACTGACCACTGGGGCCGGGATCGCGCGGAGCCGGTGGCCGTCGGCCCGCCGCGGCGCCGGATGTCTCGGACGGAGCGAATCCGGGAAGCCCGCGGCCGGCGAAGAAGGCGCTTCGCCAGCGGGTTGGCGCTGGCGCTCTTGATCGTGGTCGTCATCGGTGCCGTGTTCCTTGGCTCGAAGATGTGGCACTCGCTGTTCGGAGGAAGCGGCGACTATTCCGGCGACGGTGTCAACGATGTGGTCATCCAGATCCATGACGGCGACTCCACCACCACGATCGGCAAGACACTGGAAGAACACAAGGTGGTGGCTACCGTCAAGGCGTTCGTGGCAGCCGCCGAGGGCAATACCGCCATCTCGGCGATCCAGCCCGGCTTCTATAAGGTGCGTACCGAGATCCCGGCGGCCAATGCCGTTGCCCGACTTGCCGATCCGCAGAACCGCGTCGGCAAGCTGGTGATACCGGAAGGACGGCAGCTCGACGACGTCCGGGACGTCAAGACCAACGCGGCCACCGACGGCATCTTCAGCCTGGTCTCGCGCGCGACGTGTGTGAACCTCGACTCTGACCGGCACTGCGTTTCGGTGGATGACTTGCGCAAGGCGGCGGGTTCGGTTGCGCCGTCGGCGCTTTCCGTCCCCGATTGGGCCATCAACGCGGTGACCGCGATGGGCAACGACCACAGGCGCCTGGAAGGCCTCATCGCGCCCGGCACGTGGAATATCGATCCATCTGAGTCCGCCGAGGACATCCTGTCCACATTGATCGGGACCAGCGCGACGCAATACGCGCAGGGCGGGCTGCTCGACACCGCGAAGTTGATGAACTTGTCGCCGTACCAGATCCTGACCGTCGGCTCGCTGGTGCAGCGGGAGTCCAAACCCGATGACTTCGCGAAAGTTGCGCGGGTGATTTACAACCGGCTGCACGAGAACCGGACGCTGGAGTTCGACTCCACTGTGAACTATCCGCTGGACCGGATCGAGGTGGCCACCACCGACGCCGACCGCGCCCAGCACACACCCTGGAATACCTATGTTCGGCCCGGCCTTCCCGCCACACCCATCTGTTCGCCGGGGCAGCCGGCGCTGGCGGCAGCCGAACAGCCTGCGCCGGGGGACTGGCTGTACTTCGTCACGATCGACATGCAGGGCACGACGTTGTTCACCCGCGACTACCAGCAGCATCTCGCGAACATCGAACTGGCCAAGCGCAACGGTGTCCTCGACTCGGCTAGGTAGTGCCCGGAAGGCGGCGGTGCTCGGCTCACCGATCGCACATTCCCGGTCACCGCAGCTGCATCTTGCCGCTTATCGCGCGCTGGGGCTGGACGGCTGGACGTACGACCGCATCGAATGCACCGCCGACGAATTGCCCGGCTTGGTGGCGGGTTTCGGCCCGGAATGGGTTGGCGTGTCGGTGACGATGCCAGGCAAGTTCGCGGCGCTACGGTTCGCCGACGAACGCACTGCACGCGCGGAACTGGTTGGCTCGGCCAACACGCTGGTGCGAACACAGGGCGGTTGGCGGGCCGACAACACAGACGTCGACGGCTTGAAGGGTGCGTTGGGGGCGGTGGCAGGCCGGGCGGCCGTGCTGGGCTCGGGCGGCACCGCGCCTGCGGTCGTCGTCGGGCTGGCCGATCTTGGGGTGCAAGACATTTCCGTGCTCGCGCGAAACCGGGACAAGGCGGCGCCGCTTCTGGCGCTCGGGCCCCGGCTCGGAGTGGACGTCCGGTGGATCGAGCTCGGGACGACGTTGGCCGACGTCGACGTGGTCGTCAGCACCATCCCCGCCGACGTGGCCGCCGGGTACGCGAACACCGTCGTGGCGACGCCACTGCTGCTGGACGCGATCTACAACCCGTGGCCGACTCCGCTGGCGACGGCCGTCGAGCAGGCGGGCGGCCGGGTCATCAGTGGGCTACAGATGCTGCTTCACCAGGCGTTCGCGCAAGTCGAGCAGTTCACCGAGCTGCCCGCGCCCACCGAGGCGATGAGGGCCGCGCTGAACGAACAGTAGTGTTCGACAGGTGAGTGCTCGCATCGGAGTGGTGTTTCGCCCCGACTTTTCGCCCGACACGCTCCGCGATACCGCGTCGGCCGCCGATCGCGCCGGGGTGGCCGAACTATGGCTGTGGGAGGACTGCTTCCTGCAGGGCGGTATCGCCGCGGCGGCAGTGGCGCTCGCGTCGTCGGAAACGCTCACGGTCGGCCTCGGTGTGCTGCCTGCGCCGCTGCGCAACGTGGTGATAACGGCGATGGAGATCGCCACCCTCGAGGCGATGTTCCCCGGCAGGTTGCGCGTCGGAATCGGTCACGGAGTGCAGGACTGGATGCGACAGGCCGGCGCGGCCGTGGCATCACCCCTGACGTTGATGCGTGAGTACGTCACGGCGCTGAGCGACCTGCTCGCGGGTCGGTCCGTCACCGTCGACGGCAGCTATGTGCGACTCGCCGAAGTGCGGTTGGACTGGGCTCCGCAGCAAAGAGTTCCGGTGCTGATCGGCGGAACCGGCCCGAAGACGTTGGCACTGGCCGGTGAGATCGCCGACGGCGTCGTCCTCGACTCCCAGTACGATCCGACGACGCTGCTGGATGCCTTGGGCCATGTCGCGTCCGGCCGGTCCGACCGTGGCGAGACTCCGTTCAGCACAGTGCTCTTCTTCGCGTGCGGTCCGGATCAGGTCGACGGATCGGCCGGTCCCTATCTCGATGCGGGGGTGGACACGTTGGTGTTCCAGCCGGTCGGGCCGCAGACGGCGTTGCCCGAATTGATCACGGCCGTAGGCGATGTGGCGGCACGGCTGCAGGCACGCTAGGCGGTGATCAGGCCAGTGTCGTTCTGGGCCAAGCGGTCCCGCGCCGCGCGCACCGCACCGATGCTGGCCACTGTCACGAGCACGATCGCGACGTAGCCCGTCACCGCGAGGTGCTGACCGAGGACCAACCAGCCCGCGATGGCGGCAACGACCGGTGAGAGACACGTCAGGATCGCGAACGTATCCGGTGGGAGGCGGCGCAGCGAAATCAGCTCCAGCGAGTAGGGGATCACCGAGGACATCACTCCGACGATCGCTCCCAGGCCGATTACCTGCCACCGCAACGCGCTGGCCGGATCGACCGCAACCAGTGCGAACGGTGCCGTCACGACCGCGCCGATCGCGGTCGCGAGGGCCAGCCCGTCGAGGTTGGGGAAATCGGTTCCCGCTCGGGCCGCTGCCAGGATGTAGCCTGCCCAGCTTGCCGCCGCGCCTGCGGCGAAGCCGAGCCCGACAGGGTCGAGATGACCCACCCGAACCCCGGTGAGGCTGAGCAACGCCACCCCCGCCAATGCCAGCAGCGCCCACAACCACGCCGTCTTGCGGGAGCTGACAGCAACGGAAAGCGCAAGTGGCCCAAGCGCTTCGATGGTGACGGCCACGCCGAGTGGGATGCGGGTCAGCGAGTTGTAGAAGCAGACGTTCATCACCGTCAACGTGGCGGCAAGTGCGGCCGCCGACAACCACGCCCGCCGGGACAGCCCGCGCAGCCGTGGGCGGGTCGCCACGCAGAGGATCACGCCCGCGACGAGGAATCGGATGAAGGCGGCCCCGATCGCACCGAGCGCCGCGAACAGGCCGACCGCGAATGCTGCACCGACCTCCTGGCTGATCGCGGCGACGACCACGAGCAGCGCGGGGCCGATTGGTGACCGTCGGTGCACGCAACCGAGATTAATCTCCCTACATGGGGGTGGGGGTCGCCGTTGTCTGTGTACTGGCGTGGCTGGTGGCGCTCAGCGTCTACGACATTCGCCAGCGACGGCTGCCGAACTGGCTGACGCTGCCCGGCGCGGCGGTGATCCTCGTGACGGCTGTGCTGCACGAGCGGGGTCCCCCGGCCGCGCTCGGTGCGTTCGCGTTGTTCGCTGTCTACGCCGTCGTGCACCTGGCATCGCCCGCGGCGATGGGTGCCGGCGACGTCAAGCTAGCGATCGGCATCGGCGCGCTGACAGCCACATTCGGCGCTGACGTCTGGCTGCTGGCCGCGCTCGGCGCACCCGTGCTGACCGCGATATGGGCAGTTGCCGCACTGCTGCGCCGATCGGGACGGACGGTGCCGCACGGACCGTCGATGTGTCTGGCGGCGGTGACGGTCATCGCGCTGGCCGCGCTCTGACCGTGTTTACGCCGGTGAAGCCGGCCACATGGCTCGGACTCTGACATACACTTGCATACTCATGGTATGTTAGTACGTACCTCAAGTATGTAAATAACGACGGCTACCGAGTATTGGAGACAGGATGTCGGAAACCATGGCTCAAGAGCTCGATTTGACGGCGCTCTCGGAGCGCTACTTCGCCGCGTGGGCGGCGCGCGATCCCGACGCGATCGTCTCGCTCCACGCCGACGACACCCAGTTCTGGATGCACGTGGGGGCCCAACCCGTGCACGGGCGCCAGGCCGTCCGTGCCGCCTTTGCGGAGATCTTCGAGCAGTTCCCTGATCTCACGTGGGAGACCTATCGCGTGCTCTACGGCGAGAACCATTGGGTGCTCGACTGGGCGCTGATCTCCGGCGACATCCGCTTCGACTGCCTCGATGTCGTCGACGTCTCACCCGATGGGCTGGTGGCACGCAAGGACACCTTCATCGACGCGGCGCAGCTGCAGGCGGCGATGGGTGCGGTGAACGCATGACAACCGCGACACCGGTCGACCAACTGCCGCTCGTCAGCGCACTGCCCGCGGAGCATTTGTTCGACATGCACGTCGATCTGCAACCCGCACAATCGATTCCGACACCGGTCGGTGCCCGGATGACGTTCATCACGACCGGCGGTGTGATCGAGGGCCCGAAGCTGCACGGTGAGTTGCTTCCCGGTGGCGGAGACTGGCTCGTCGTCGGCGGTGACGGCACGGGCCGGGTGGACGTCCGTGCCACGCTGCGCACGCACGACGGCGCCCTGATCCACTACGAATCGCGCGGCATCATCAAGATTCCGGCCGACGGTGTGCAGCGCCTGGCCGCGGGCGAGGTGCTCCCATTCGCAGAGACCTATGTCCGCACCACACCGAAGTTCGAAACGTCGGACGAGCGCTATTCGTGGCTGTCCGAGGTGGTCGCGCTCGGCTATAACATCTTGTCGCCCAACCACATCGACTACCGGATCTATCGGGTGCTCTGAGGTGGACCAGGTTCGCCTTGCGCGCCAGTCGAATCGAGTCGTGCGCCGCTGGCCCGGAGCGCAGCGCGCGATGGGGCGGCTGCATGCGAGGCTCTACCGGATCAGCGGCGGGCGCTTTCTACCGCAATGGTTCGCAGGCGCGCCCGTGATGGTGCTCGAGACCGTCGGCAGGCGCAGCGGACACAAACGGGCAACGCCGGTGCTGTACCTGCGCGCCGGTGACGCTCTCATCGTCCTGGCCGCCAACACCGGCGCCGACCGGACTCCCGCGTGGTGGCTCAACCTGCGGGATGCCGGGTCCGGCGAGGTCCTCATCGGCCGCCGTCGCGTGCGGGTGCGACCACGGGTGCTGGCAGGCGCCGAACGTGACCGCCTGTGGCGGGCTTTCGTCGACATGTGTCCGCAGGCGGAGCACTACACCCGGTTCACCACTCGCGCGCTGCCGCTGACCGCGTTGCAGCCGGAACGTACGTGAACAACGGCTATGGTCAGGCCGTGGCGACGAAGGTGGCGAGACGAACTCAGGCCGAGCGGACCGAGGCGACCATCACCGCGCTCGTCGAGGCTGCCCGTGATTTGTTCGCCCGTGACGGCTACGACGCGAGCTCGCTTGACGCGGTGGCGGCCAGGGCGGGCGTGACCAAGGGTGCCGTCTATCACCACTTCGAGGGCAAGAGGCAGCTGTTTGAGGCGGTGTTCGCCCGGGAGGTTGACCGAATGGCGACGCCACTGGCGGCCGCGTACGGACGCAAGAAGGATCCGTGGGACGCCTTTCATGCCGGATGCCGGGCGTTCCTGGACGGGTGCCTCGATCCCGGGCTGCAGCGGATCATCCTGCTCGACGCGTCCGCTGCGATCGGCTGGGAGCAGATCCGTCGACTGGAATCCCCGCTGTTGGAGATGATGCAGTTCGCGATTTCCCGAGCGGCCGAAGCCGGCCGGATCGCGCCGCGCAAACCCGGCCCACTGGCCCACTTCTTATACGGGGCTCTGTGCGAGACCGCGATGATCGTCGCCCGCGCCGACGACCAGAAGGAGGCCCACCGGGAGGCGGTCGTCGAGATCGGCCGCGTCCTGGACGGCTTGGCCATCGACTGATTCGGAGCCAAAAGCGCGGCGTGGGAAGATGGGACGCGTGTTGCGATGGACCACAGCCGGTGAATCTCACGGCCGCGCGCTGGTGGCCGTGGTCGAGGGCATGGTCGCCGGCGTCCACGTCACCTCGGAAGACATAGCGGGTCAGCTGGCCCGCCGCCGCCTCGGCTACGGCCGCGGCGCCAGGATGAAGTTCGAGCAGGACCAGGTCACCATGCTGGCAGGCGTCCGGCACGGCGCCACGCTCGGCGGCCCGATCGCGATCGAGGTCGGCAACACCGAATGGCCAAAGTGGGAGACCGTGATGGCCCCCGACCCCGTCGACCCTGCCGACCTCGACGTCGCCCGCAACGCACCGCTGACCCGGCCGCGGCCGGGCCATGCCGACTACGCAGGCATGCTCAAGTACGGCTTCGACGACGCGCGCCCCGTACTCGAGCGGGCCAGCGCCCGCGAGACGGCCGCCCGTGTCGCCGCGGGGACGGTCGCGAGAGCCTTCCTGCGTGAGGCGCTGGGCGTCGAGGTGGTGTCGCACGTCATCTCCATCGGCGCGTCCAAGCTGTACGACGGCCCGCCGCCGCAGGCCTCCGATCTCGCGGCCATCGATGCCAGCCCGGTGCGGGCGTTCGACGAAGGCACCGAGAAGCTGATGATCGCCGAGATCGAAGCCGCCAAGAAGGACGGCGACACGCTCGGTGGGGTCGTCGAGGCCGTCGCCCACGGGCTGCCCGTCGGGCTGGGCTCGTTCACCAGCGGCGACAACCGGCTCGACAGTCAGCTTGCCGGGGCTGTCATGGGCATCCAGGCGATCAAGGGCGTCGAGATCGGCGACGGGTTCGAGACCGCGCGCCGGCGAGGCAGCGTTGCCCACGACGAGATGTATCCCGGGCCCGACGGCGTGATGCGGTCGACGAACCGGGCCGGTGGCCTCGAGGGCGGCATGACCAACGGCCAGCCGGTTCGGGTGCGCGCCGCCATGAAGCCGATCTCCACCGTGCCGCGTGCGTTGGCCACCGTCGACATGGCGACCGGCGACGAGGCCGTCGCGATCCACCAACGCTCCGACGTGTGCGCGGTGCCCGCCGCGGGCGTGGTGGTCGAGACCATGGTCGCGCTGGTGCTCGCGCGTGCCGCGCTCGAGAAGTTCGGCGGCGACTCGCTCGCCGAGACGCGGGCCAACATCGACACATATCTGCGCTCCGTGGCGGACCGTGAGCCGGCGCAGGCGTCGGGCTGATGGCTCCCAGGGCCATATTGATGGGCATGCCGGGATCCGGTAAGTCCACTATCGGGCGTCGGCTCGCCAAGGCGATGGGGGTGACGCTGCTCGATACCGACACCAAGATCGTCGAAACGACGGGCCGCACCATCGCCGACATCTTCAGCAATGACGGCGAGAAGGAGTTCCGCCGAATCGAGGAAGAGGTGGTGCGCGCGGCACTTGCCGAACATGACGGCATCGTGTCCCTCGGCGGCGGCGCGATCACCTCGCCCGGCGTGCAGGAGGCCCTCGCCGGGCACACCGTCATCTTCCTGGAAATCAGTGCGGCCGAAGGTATCCGGCGCACCACCGGCGGCACCGTACGCCCGCTGCTCGCGGGCCCCGATCCGGCGCGCAAGTACCGCGACCTGATGTCCCAACGTGTTCCGCTGTACCGGCGGGCCGCCACGATGCGGGTCAACACCAACCGCCGCAACCCGGGCGCGGTCGTACGCCACATCGTGGACCGGCTCGAGAACCCCGATGCGGCACGCCCCCAGCGGCGCCGCCGCAGGCCGCCGTGGCGCCGCGGACCGTCGACGCTGACTCCCGCGCCGAGCACCGAAGCGCCACCGACACCCGCGGCCGTCGCCGCCCGACACACGCTGGGAACACAGCCCGCCCGCAGGGCAGGGGGAGGCAACCGTGACTGAACCGGTGACTGTCGAGGTCTCCGTCGACCCGCCTTACCCGGTGATCATCGGCACCGGTCTGCTCGGCGAACTGGACGGCGTGCTGGACGGCAGGCACAAGGTAGCCATCCTGCATCAGCCGGCGCTGGCGCAGACCGCAGAGTCGATCCGGGATCACCTGTCGGGCAAGGGCATCGATGCGCACCGCATCGAGATCCCGGACGCCGAAGGCGGCAAGGAGTTGCCGGTTGTCGGGTTCATCTGGGAAGTGTTGGGCCGCATCGGTGTTGGCCGCAAGGACGCGATCGTGAGCCTCGGCGGGGGAGCCGCCACCGACGTCGCCGGGTTCGCTGCCGCCACCTGGCTGCGCGGAGTGGACATCGTGCACGTGCCCACCACGCTGCTTGGCATGGTCGACGCCGCGGTCGGCGGGAAGACCGGCATCAACACCGATGCGGGCAAGAACCTGGTGGGAGCGTTCCACCAACCCGCCGCAGTGCTCATCGACCTGGCCACGCTCGAAACGTTGCCGCGCAACGAGATCGTGGCGGGCATGGCCGAGATCGTGAAGGCCGGCTTCATCGCAGATCCGGTGATCCTCGACCTGATCGAGGCCGACCCGGAGGCCGCCCTCGACCCGGCAGGCACGGTGTTGCCGGAGCTGATACGGCGCGCGGTCGCCGTCAAGGCTGAGGTCGTCGCTGCCGACGCGAAGGAATCGCAGCTTCGCGAGATCCTCAACTACGGACACACCCTCGCGCACGCGATCGAGCGCCGGGAGCGCTACCAGTGGCGGCACGGCGCAGCGGTGTCGGTCGGCCTGGTGTTCGCTGCCGAACTGGGCCGGTTGGCCGGGCGCCTCGACGACGACACCGCCGCGCGGCACCGGTCGATCCTTACCTCGCTGGGCCTGCCTGTCAGCTACGACGCCGACGCGCTGCCGCAGCTGCTCGAATTCATGGCGGGCGACAAGAAGACACGCGCAGGCGTGCTCCGGTTCGTGGTCCTCGACGGGCTGGCCAAGCCGGGACGCCTCGAAGGCCCGGATCCCTCGCTGCTGGCGGCGGCCTACTCAGAGATCGCGGAGGTGGCACCGTGACGTTTCAGACAGTGCTCGTGCTCAACGGTCCGAACCTCGGCAGGCTCGGCCGCCGCGAGCCCGAGGTCTACGGCGAAACCACGCACGACGATTTGGTGGCGTTGATCGAACGCGAAGCAACCGAGTTGGGCCTCAAGGCCGTTGTGCGACAGAGCGACAGCGAAGCCGAGCTGCTGAATTGGGTACATACGGCCGCCGACGCGGGGGACCCGGTGGTACTCAACGCCGGAGCGCTCAGCCACACGTCGGTGGCGCTACGCGACGCGTGTGCAGAACTGCGGGCTCCGCTGATCGAGGTGCACATCTCCAATGTGTATAAGCGGGAAGAGTTTCGGCACCACTCCTACATCAGCGCGGTGGCCACCGGCGTGATCGTCGGACTCGGGGTGCAGGGCTACGTGCTGGCGCTGCGGTACCTGGTCAGCCTCGGCTAGGACTATTCCTCGCGACGCGCCTCGGTGGGCGCGGGCTCTGCAGCGCCACCGTCGTGACGCACCGCAGCGAACACATCGGTGTCGGCACGCTCGTCGTCGGTGACCGACGTTCCGTGGTGCGGCGCCACGGGCGCCTTGCGGTCGACCAGCCAGCGGCCGAGCGCGACGCCTGCGACCGAGAAAAGGAACACCACCAGTGCGGTGAACGCCGCGAAGGTGGTGACCTCGTTGAGCAGCGACTCGACGTAGAGGGACTTGTAGAACAGCGAGATGAACCACGCCACCAAACCGCTGACGACGCCTGCGAAGAGGCCGGCAAGTAGCCAGGTCATCGCCAGGTCTGCGCGACGGTCGGGGTCAGGGTTGTCCCGCGCGTCGGCCCGCCCGTCGGCGATCCCCCAGATGAACACCGCGATCGCGAAGAGCGCGACCAGCACGATGCTGATCAAACCCGCCTTGGTCTCCCACGCGTTGATCATCGCCCCCTGCAGCAATCGGACGATCACCATCAGGGCCGCGAACACCAGTCCGCGCAGTAACCACTTACTCATGGGGCCACACCTTAGCGAGTAGCGTCATCGACTGTGACTATTTCTCAGCGCCGGGACCGGCTGCGCCAGCGGCTCGTTGAAGCCGAGCTGGACGCGATGCTGGTATCCGACCTGGTCAATGTACGTTATCTATCCGGCTTCACGGGCTCCAACGCGGCTCTGCTGGTCCGCGCCGACAGCGAAACGCCGGTGTTGGCCACCGACGGGCGGTATCGCACCCAGGCCGCACATCAGGCCCCGGACGCGGAGATCGTCATCGAGCGCGCGTGCGGCCCGCATCTGGCGGCCCGAGCCGCCAAGGACGGCGCCCGGCGGGTGGGCTTCGAAAGCCATGTGGTGACCGTCGACGCGTTCGCCGCGCTGCGCAAGGCCGCGGGCGACTCCACCGAGTTGGTTCGGGCCGCTGGGACGGTGGAGTCGCTGCGCGAGGTCAAGGATGCGGGGGAGATCGCGCTGCTGCGGCTGGCGTGCGAGGCGGCCGACGCGGCGCTGACGGACCTCGTCGAGCGCCGCGGGTTGCATGCGGGCCGGACAGAGAAAGAGGTAGGCCGCGAACTCGAGTCGCTGATGCTCGACCACGGCGCCGACGGCGTGTCGTTCGAGACCATCGTCGCGGCGGGCCCCAACTCGGCGATCCCGCACCATCTGCCCACCGACGCGGTGTTGGCGGCCGGTGACTTCGTCAAGATCGACTTCGGCGCGCTGGTCTGCGGCTATCACTCCGATATGACCCGCACGTTTGTGCTGGCGCCGGTCGCGCAGTGGCAGCTCGACATCTATGAGCTGGTGGCCGCGGCGCAGAAGGCGGGTCGTGACGCGCTTGCGCCTGGCGTCACGCTCAAGGAGCTGGACGCTGTGTCGCGGCAGGTCATCGCCGAAGCCGGCTACGCCGACAATTTCAGCCACGGGCTCGGCCACGGAGTCGGATTGCAGATCCACGAAGCACCGGGAATCAGCGCGTCCGCCGCCGGTACACTGCTTGCTGGCTCGGCGGTCACCGTCGAGCCCGGTGTCTATCTGCCCGACCATGGCGGTGTCCGAATCGAGGACACGCTGGTCATCCGCGAGAAGACCCTGGAGCCGCACGGCCGGCTACATGAGACCGCAGACTTACTCACCCGGTTCCCGAAAGAACTGGCGATCCTCTAGAGGAGAACAACCGAAAGTGGCAACGACCGCTGATTTCAAGAACGGGCTCGTCCTGCAGATCGACGGCCAGCTGTGGCAGATCGTCGAGTTCCAGCACGTCAAGCCGGGCAAGGGACCGGCCTTCGTGCGGACCAAGCTGAAGAATGTGCTATCCGGCAAGGTCGTCGACAAGACCTACAACGCCGGCGTGAAGGTCGAGACCGCGACCGTCGACCGGCGCGACGCGACCTACCTCTACCGCGATGGGTCGGACTTCATGTTCATGGACTCCCAGGACTACGAGCAGCACCCGCTGCCCGAGTCGCTGGTCGGCGACGCCGCCAGGTACCTGCTGGAGAGCATGCCGGTGCAGATCGCGTTCCACGACGGCGCGGCCCTGTACCTGGAGCTGCCGGTGACCGTCGAACTCGAGGTCACCCACACCGAGCCGGGCCTGCAGGGCGACCGGTCCAGCGCGGGCACCAAGCCGGCCACCGTCGAGACCGGTGCCGAGATCCAGGTGCCGCTGTTCATCAACACCGGCGACAAGCTGAAGATCGACTCCCGCGACGGTAGCTATCTGGGCAGGGTGAATGCCTGATCGTCGAGGCGATCGCGGCCGGCACCAAGCCCGCAAACGCGCCGTCGACCTGCTGTTCGAAGCCGAGGCAAGGGGACTGACCCCCGCCGAAGTCGCCGAAGCACGAAATGCCTTGGCGGAGAAGGAATCCGACGTCTCACCGCTCAACGCCTACACGGTGACGGTGGCCCGCGGCGTGACCGAGAACACCGCGCACATCGACGATCTCATCTCGGCCCACCTGCAGGGCTGGACGCTGGACAGGCTGCCCGCCGTCGACAGGGCGATCCTGCGGGTGGCGGTGTGGGAACTGCTGCATGCAGACGACGTCCCCGAACCGGTCGCCGTCGACGAAGCCGTGGAGCTGGCCAAGCAGTTGTCCACCGACGACTCACCTGGTTTCGTCAACGGTGTGCTGGGTCAAGTGATGTTGGTGACGCCACAAATCAGGGCGGCGTCGGCGGCTATGCGGGGCGGTCGGCAGAGCAGCAGCTAGGAGCGCAATGGGCATTCCGCAGGACTGGGCGCCGTACTCAAGCGTCGAGGAGGCGGCCAAGGTGTACCTGCGTGATCCCGAGCTCGGGCTGGACCAACTGCGTTCGGTCATAGACCTTTCGGCGATCAAGTCCTTCATCATGTCGCGCGGAGCGACTGAAGAGTCGTGGGGCGAGGCGATCTGGCAGGAGGTCGTGCTCACCGACGGCCGGCGCTTGATCATGTGGCGTGCCGACGACGAGCTGTCAACGGCGGACGATCGCGAACGCCGCGTGCTGAGCGCATCCGTCCGAACCATCCTGTTGTCCACGATCACCGACCATGTGCTCACCGCGGAGTACGAAGTGCTCAGCGACGATTCACGGCGACTATCCGAAGTGCGGCTGCGGATGTACACCCAGCTCGTCACGCGGTCGCGACGGAAGTCGGCCACCGAGACCGACATCTACTGCGAGTCGTTTCGCTACTACAAGTCCGTCGACAACGGCGGCCTGGCACAGATGCAACGCCTTCTGCAGTTCGGCCGGGTGCTGTCGCGGTGCATGCAGTAGTTCGCATCATGGCGTGCGTCCTGGCGTTGGCTGGATGCTCCGGTTCGCCACCCGCACAGGCCCCGTCGTCGCCGGTGGCGCCGCAGCCGCAGGCGGAGGAAACGACGACCGCGCTCACGGTGTCGGCGATCAACTCGCCGATCCGGCTTTTCGGCAGCGATGGCAATACCCACCTCGAATACTCCCCCAACCGGTCAGCGATGTGGTGGATGTCCTGGCAATCGGTGAGCCGATCGGCCTGGAGTCGTTGCGCAGGATCACTGATGCCGAAGCTGTCGAGGAAGCCGAGACCCGCGGTCTCATCAACCTGAACAAGGTCGACGGACGCGTGGAAGTGCGGGTGGCGCACCCGCTTTATGGCGAGGTTCGCCGGAAGCGCTCGCCGTCCACCAGGATTCGGCGGCTGCGTGGATTGGTCGCCGCCGAACTTGCCGCGTCCGAAGATCGAGACGACGTGCGAGTTGTGGTGCGTCGTGCCGCCTTGAGTCTCGACTCCGACCTCGAGCCCGACGCAGGCCTGCTTGTCAGCGCCGCCCGAGGCCGTCTGGCTACGCGATCTGGCGCTCGCCGATCGACTGGCCGACGCCGCGGTTCGCGCTGGTGGGGGACCGGAATCGAGCTTCATCCGCGCATACGTCTTGTCGTCGCTGAGTCGTGGCGAGGAAGCGGACGCGGTGCTGGCCAACGTGGTCGCTAGCGATCTGACGGACATCGACCGGGCACGGCTTACCTGGCTTGAAGCGCGGCGCCATCCAGGTTGGCGATATCTGGACCACGAACTAGCGGTCGCGCAGGCGTGGTTGAGTGCCTCGCAAGGTGCGGTCAGTGAGGCGGTCCGGGCGACGTTGTCGGCGGCGCAAACCGCCAGGGCCAATGGCCAATTCGCGGCGGAAGTGATGTGCTTGCAGACTGCCACCCAGTCCGGTGACAGTTCCAGTGCCGGCCGGTTGCACCAACTTTGTCAGATCGTGGAGGGACCACGGGCACGCCTTGCGGCGCGGTTCGCCGATGCTATGCAGGCCGGCAACGCCGCGGAACTCACCGCTGTATCAGAGGCTTTCCAGCAGACGGGCGATCTGATCGCCGCGGCTGAAGCGGCGGCCCATGCCGCGCTGGCCTACCGTAGCCAGAACCTCAAGGGAGCATCACTAACCAGTTCTGCCCGTGCCGACGAGCTGGCACGGCAATGTGGCGGCGTAGTAACGCCGGCGCTTCAGAAAGCGTCCGAGCGATCGCCGTTGACCGACCGCGAGCGCGAGATCGTAATGTTGATTGGTCGCGGGCAATCGACCCGAGCAATCGCCGAGCGGCTGACGCTTTCCGTTCGCACCATCGAGGGCCATGTCTATCGAGCGATGATGAAAACAGGTGCGGGTGACCGCGAGGAGTTGGCAAAGATGTTGCCGCGGCGGTGATCTGCGCTGATCGACTACGCATGCTGACGCGCGAGGTCGACTCGCGGTCCGCCAAGGGCGATCCGGCGCTCCAGCCACGAAAGGGCCAGGCTCATCGCATAGCCGAAGAGGCCGACGATGACGAGCAGCCCCCACGCCGCCGATGCGTCGAAGCGCTGCTGGCTCTCCACCAACAAGCGCCCGAGACCCATGCCCGCGCCGAAGATGTCGACGAGCAGGGTGATGATCACCGCCAGCGACGCCGCGACCCGCGCGCCCAACATCGCTCCCGGAATCAGCGACGGCACGATCACCTTGCCCCACCGCTGCGCCCGCGAAAGTCCGATCGTCCGCGACATCTCCAGCCGGACCGGAGGTATTGACCGCACGGCCGTTGCGGTGTTCAGCAGGATCGGCCATGACACGATCAACGCCACCGCCACCACCCCGCTGAGCTGACTCGGACCGAGCAGCAACACAGCGACGGGAACCAGCGCCGCGCCAGGCATCGCGGCGATGAAATCGATTGTCGGCGTGAGCGCGCGATCGATCAGCCGGGACGAGCCGATCGCGGTGCCTACGGCGCCCCCGATCACGACCGCGCACGCCAGGCCGAACGCATAGGTGCCGAGGGTATGCAGGACAGCCGGGGCCAGCACGCCGTCGGTATGCATCCGTGCTACTGCCTTCAACCATTCGTCCGGCGGTGGAAACGACAGCGAGGTATCGGATGTCGTCAATTGCCACACGATCAGCAGTGCGGCGATGGGCAGCAGGCCGCGTAGCGCCGTGATCGGCGGTGTCGGCGTCGGCCGATCTCCCAGCGACTGCGCGGGTGCGCCGGGAAGCGCGAGGCCCACGGCGCGCCGCAGGCCCGCGTTGAGCAGCACGCCAAGGACTCCGCAGACCAAGGCGTAGGCCCACATGCGTGCCGGCGCCAGCGCGTGCATCGACTCGGTGAGGCCGCCGCCGAGACCCTTGGACGACATCATCATCTCGGCGACGATCGAGACGAGAAGCGCGATGATCACGGCCATCCGCGCACCGACGAGCCATGCCGGAACCACGGCAGGGACAACGATCTTCAGCACGGTGGCCACCGGGCCGATGTGCAGCATTCTGGCGACGTCGTACTGCCGGGGGTGCACCGCCGCGACACCGCCCGCGGTGTGCAGGACGATCGGCCACAGCGCGGCGTACGTGGCGAGCGCGACCTCGGCCATCCGAACCGGCCCGAAGGTCAGCACCGCGATCGGCACCAGCGCAACGGCTGGAATCGTGCGCAGAAAGTCCACCGACGCCATCGAATAGCGACGTACCTCCGGTATCAGCCCGATGGCCAACCCGAGCGCAGCGCCGAGCGTCACGCTGATGGCTGTCGCCACGACCGCGACACCGAGCGTGTGCGTGACGCTGTCGACGAGTACGCCACCGCGTGCCAGATCCACGAGCGCGGCCAGCACTTCTCGCGGTGATGGCAGGTACTCGTAGTCAAGCAACCCCGCCGTCTCGAGCGCCTGCCAGCCGGCCACCGCGGCGATCGGCACGACGATTCCCACCGGCCGGCTAGCCATCCGCGGCTCGCAGCGCTTGGCCCAGGAGATGGCGGACCTGCAGGTAGCGGGGTAACTCTCGAGTCGCCAATTGGTCACGCGGGCGTGGCAGTTCGGTGTCGACTGCCACGGTGATGGTGCCCGGGCTGCCGCTGATCACCAGCACCCGGTCGCTGAGATAGATCGCTTCGTCGAGATCATGGGTGATGAACACCACGGTTGCCTGTGTCTCCTGCTGGACGCTCAACAGGACGTCTTGCAGCGAGGCCTTGGTGATGGCATCCAGTGCTCCGAAAGGTTCGTCCATCAGCAGCACCTTCGGTTCCAGTGTGAGGGCGCGGGCGATCTGCACTCGTTGCGCCATGCCACCCGACAGCCGCCATGGATGATCCGAACTGCGATCGGCCAGGCCGACCATGCTCAAGGCGTCGGCTACCCGGCGATGACGTTCGTCGCGGCTCACCCGCCCTTCCAGCCCGAGGCCGGTGTTGCGGGCAACCGTGCGCCACGGCAACAGCGCGTTACCGTAGTCCTGGAACACCATGACCGCGCCGGCAGGGGGCCGCCGCACGACTTCGCTGTCGAAAACCACTGCGCCGCTTGATACTTCGAGCAGCCCACCGAGGACACGGAGGAGCGTCGTCTTACCGGCCCCAGAGCGGCCGACGATGGCGATGACCTCGCCCGCACGTACCTCGAACGAGATGTCCTGCAAGATCGGCCGCGGACCGTCGGCGGCCGGAAGCCGAACGCCGACCGATTCGACCGTGTACAGGATCGGGTTCACGACCCTTGCCACACAAGCGCGTTCACATCGGGGTCGGTGTGGGTCGAGCCGACGGCTTTCGAGATCGTGATGTAGGGTGCGAGTTCCTGCGGGGTGATCGCCACGTCCCAGTCCGGCAACGGGGCCGGGTCAAGCACCCTGGCGGGGATCTTCAGCCAGTCCTGCATCATCTTGCGTGCCTCGGCCGGATTGGCATCGAGGAATTCGATTGCGGCGCTCAATGATTTACGCCACGCGGACACGGTCTCGGCGTGTTCGCGGCCGAAGGTACGCGATGCCGTCCACACCGACGTCATCGCCGACTCGACGGTTCCTCCACTCGCGTCGCGCACCGCATCCACGACGACGTCGTCGTGAATCCGAAACCCTCGCGCCGCGATGGCATCGTTGAACGGGATCGACGCCACGACGGCATCGACCCGGCCTGCCGCCAGCTGATCGCCCATCGTCGGAAACGGTGTCTGAACGAATTTGACGTCGTCGCGTGCCACACCGTTGCGGCTCAACAGGTACCGGGTGGCGTCGATGATTATCCCGGTCAGTGAGGGCACCGCGATCGTCTTGCCTTTGAGCTGCTCCAGCGATTCGACCGTGGGATCCTTGCTGATCCAGACGGCGTTGGGCCGCTGCGACGATGATCTCTGCAGACTCGAAATGATCTGCAGCTCAACACCTTTCTCGACACCGATCATGACAAGCGTGGGAACGCTCATCACGATGTCGTACTGGCCCTTGGCCAGTGCGGCAATGAATACGGGCAGATCGGTGCCCTCGGTGAATTCGACTCGCAGCCCATTGCGTTCGAAGATGCCCTTTGCAAGGGCCGCATGCGCAGGGAGCGTGCTACCGGCCGGAAAGATCCCCACCCGCAGCGTAGTCGGCTGCTCGCTGGACTGCGACGCCGTGTCGGTGGCGCAACCCGCGACCACAAGAGCCAGGCACGCAAGCACATTCGCCAACAGGCGAACCGGTATCCAATGTCGCATCAACTCCGGCACCTTCCCCCATGGTCCTGAGCTCGAACGTTATGCCAGTTGCCGTCGTCCCCACGCGGAAATCAATGCCATCGAGGCGGGATAGAAACAATCGGGCCGTGCCAAAACCTCGCGATAGCGTGCGAGTTCCGCGGCGTCCATCAAACCCGCACCGAGGATCTCACCGGCGAGCTGCTCGATGTTCGCCCTCGCCAATCCGAGCACGGCGTCGGTGCGGTACGGGACGAAGTAGCCCTCCGCGCCGACGTCGGCCAGGCCGGAGGCTCCCAAGTAGAGGGGCAGCTCTTGCGGGAACACCGGATCGCCGCCACCGCGGCGAACCACCTCCAAGATCGCCAGTCTCGCCTTCCTGGCCAGCGCCACATCGGGCTCGTCGGGCCGATCCCAGGCCTCGGTGATCGGGGGCAACAGCTCCTCGATCAGCAGCCATCCACTGGGTTTGAGCGCGGCGATCATCCGCTGCAGCGCCGTGCGCCGCTCGGGAACGAATGTCAATACTGCCCTCGCATGGATCACGTCGAAGGTCGCGTCGGGCAACGGATCGATGCCGATGTCGTGACAACGGAGCTCTACGTTGGCGGGCAGCGGGCACGACATCCAGTCGGTGTTGATGTCAGTTGCGACCACGTGACCCCGAACGCCGACCCGCCGGCTCATGAATAGCGCGATCGACCCGCCGCCTGCGCCGACCTCGAGACCGCTCCATCCGGCGCGGATCCCCAACCGATCCAGGTGGCGGGACGTCACGTCGTCGTAGAGAGCAGAGAGATGCGCGAAGCGGTCGCCGGCCTGCGGCGCAGCGTTGTCAAAGGAATAGTGCGATGTCGCGGCGGATTTCACGACCGGTTCACCACCAAGGTGCTCTCATGTAGGAGATGGTCTAACGGATTGGGGGGACCGCGACAGAGTTGATGCCCGAAGAGTCGGCCGAAGTCTTTTCTTCAGGCGAGCAGCTGCTGCTGTTCGAACGCGAGGACGATCTCGCCGTACTCGATGCTGCCCTGGCCGAGGCGGTCGCAGGCACGGGCGGCGTAATGCTGATCGAGGGGCCGGCAGGCATTGGGAAGACGGTGCTGCTCGAGGCGATGCGCCATTGTGCCGGTGCGCGCAGGATGACCGTGCTGGCCGCCCGCGGCGGAGAGCTCGAGCGGGGGTTTGGCTTCGGGATCGTTCGCCAACTGCTCGAAGGCGCGCTGATCGGTGCTGACGGCGCGGAACGCGATCGGCTGTTGGCGGGTGCGGCGCGGCTCGCCGAACCGGTGTTCACCGAGGTTGCAGCGGCCGAGGAAACCGGTGGCGTCGCGTTCGCCACCTTGCACGGGCTGTACTGGCTGGTGGTGAACCTGGCCGAACGCGCCCCGCTGCTCCTGGCGATCGACGACGCGCAGTGGGCCGACGAACCGTCGCTGCGGTTCCTCCTTCACCTCGCGCACCGGCTCGCAGGTCTGCCCGTCGTCGTCGCACTCACCATGCGATCAGATGCCGAAAGGCACCGGCAGGACCTGGGATCGCTGATGTTGGAGGCACGCCCGCCGGTGCTTCGACCTCGACCCCTCGGGGAGTCCGCAGTCGCCCGCCTCGTCAGGAACAGTCTCGGGGACGACGCCAGCGATGAGCTCTGCCGTGCCTGCGCTGAGGCGACCGGTGGCAACCCGTTCCTGCTCTCGGAGCTGCTCGGCGAGTTCCGCCGGGAGGCGCGCCCGGCCAACGCGATCGATCCACGGGCGGTCGACCGGTTGGCGCCCGAACGCATCGCGGCCGCAGTGCTGCTGCGGGTCAGCCGGCTCGACCCGCAGGCCCCTGCGCTGGCGCGGGCGGTCGCGGTGCTGGGCGAGCAGGCCCACCTCACGATGTGCGCGGAGCTGGCTGGGTTGGACGTCCGGACGGCGAGCACGCTAGGCGCCCGATTGGTGGACCTCGCGGTCCTCGTCGGTGGCGAGCCATTGCGCTTTGTCCATCCGATCGTGCGAACCGCGATCTACAACGATTTGTCCGCCACCGAACGGGCGGATCTACATGCGCGTGCGGCCAAGCTGCTGGGGGATCAGCGTGCCGACCCGGGTGCGATCGCGGTTCATCTGATCGCCACACCGCCGAGCGGCGACCGCAACGTCGTCGCCATGTTGCGGGAGGCCGCACGA
>Ga0157375_10000308_pt1 | contig 44267 bp, 49 predicted proteins | sample M35metaG_FD_115311 | JGI IMG/M metagenome (GOLD analysis project Ga0157375, IMG submission 115311) | Miscanthus rhizosphere microbial communities from Kellogg Biological Station, Michigan, USA - M3-5 metaG | ecosystem: Host-associated > Plants > Roots > Rhizosphere > Soil | place: USA: Michigan...
CCGACCGCCAGAACGCGCGGTATACAGTGTATAGACAACGAACACGACACGGAGAGTAGCGATGCTATCAATCATCGACGCTACCACAAGGTCATGGGCCACTTCAGGCACTATCTACGCCATGATCCCGCTTATACTGTGTGGATTGAGCCTCATTATCGCGGTGATCCTGCTCTTGGTATCACATTCACAGAGCGAGATGTAACCAAATGACAAACACACAAGCACCAACGCAAGCGCAGATCGAGGCGGCGGCGCAAGCCATCTTTAAGCAACGCTTCGGGCGTGATTGGACACAGTGGGATTGCAAAGCAGATGCAGAAGCCGCCCTCACCGCCGCCGCACAGGTAGGCACGTTTGAGGCAGGACCGGACGAGTGCGATACTGGCGTTGCGCTCACAAAGGCCATTGATGCTGTGCTGGCAGAAGATACACCGCTAGTGAACCACACCATCGAACGCTGCGCTCAAGTGGTGGAAGGAATTTCAAATCGGGATGCCTGTCTCAAAGCAGCTAAACCTCACTTCGCCGCCGCCATTCGCAAGCTGAAGGAGGTAGACACATGATGCACTCATTCAACCAACTATGTGCATTCTGCCACCTGCCTCTAGCTGATGGAGAAGGTAATGACTGTTGGCCGTTTATTGTCTCTGGCCTATGTTGCGATGATTGCGATGATACTATCGTCTATCCGCACCGTTGTGTCATACTTGCAACTCCTAGAACCACCAATGATAAGGTTCACTAGCATGGCAGACAGAGAGAACATCTGGCTACAGCCGGGTACTAGAGTGCACATGCTTGTCTACAAAGACGGCAAGTGGCAAGTGTGGACTAGCACTAACTCTCGCAGCGGCGACAGTGATCTGTGGTGTGGCACCTATATGGAACTACACCCCAATGGAATGTGTATACAGTGTACACGTACTGAAGCGTATGTGAACAACATCGTAGTAAGACCAGCAACAGGGGATGCAACATGACTAACAACGGTGGTAAGCCTTTGGTAGACCAACTACATGAACAAGCTGCACGCGGTGTAGAGGCTATCCAGTTGATAGTAACTGAACGTGATGACCTACGCCTACAGTGCGACCGTATGAGTGCCGAGCTAGCACTCCTGCGCGAACGTAACAACCAGCTAGACAGCAGGTTGAAGATGGCTAGCAGTGAGCGCGATCACTACATGCGCCACGCTGTTGAGCTAGTGAGTAGACTGAACAACATTCAGTTGTTGATAGTGAGTGCAGTAGAGGAAGCAGGTCGCGTAGCCTATCGACCATCGCTTGTAGGCAAGGCACAAGAGCGTGAGACAGTAAGTAGTGAAGATGTTAAAGCTATCGAAGGCATCCTGAAGCGTCTACCACAGAACAATGGGGATACAACACAATGACTAACGCTATAGGCTTCTACAACAACGGCACTCTAGACCACCGTGCATTCACCATGCTCGGCCTCAGTGCTAAGTCAGATGACAAAGCCATAGGCTTCTTCGGCACTGGCTTCAAGTACGCTATCGCTACACTCTTACGCCACGGTTGTGACGTACAGGTGTGGACTGACACTAGGGTGTATGGTTTCCATACTAAGCATGGCAAGTTTCGCAACAAGGAGTTTGACTTCATCTACTACAACGATGGTGGAGATGAGCGTGAGCTACCATTCACTACTCACTTGGGAGCGAATTGGAAGCTGTGGCAAGCTTATCGTGAGCTATACACCAACGCACTCGACGAAGGCGGCGGCGTAGCATTGATTGAGAACGTAGATGACTACGGCGGGCGACTTGGCGACATATGTGTGTGTGTCATTGGTGATGAGTTTGTGAAGATATACGAGCAACATGCTAAGTACTTCCTCAATGCACCTGCACTGGCGCAATCATTTCGTATGCGTTGCGTTGAGAAGATAGCCGATAGTGACAACGTTGTATACTACAAGACCATGTACACCGGCACTAAGTTGGACAAGCCTACTCACTTCACTTACGACTACACAACTACAGTGGAACTGACTGAGGATAGAACTATAGCAGATACATGGTCACTACGCCACCACATCAGCCACCTGTGGCTAGAGCACATGAGCTATGACTTCCTCATTCAACACCTACCAGCCATAGCCAATGAGAAGATGTACGAGAACCAACTGTCTGCAGACTATTGCACACCTAGCGATGACTTCAATCGTGCATGTGCGTACTTGAACCAGCACCACAGAAGTATGCCTCTGTGGGCGCGTGATGCATACAACCGTAGTCGCCCATTCGATGAACAAGTTGAGCACTTCAAGCCTAACAGGTGGCAGCGTACTCAACTCAAACGTGCCATTGCTATCCTACACTACAACGGGAGCATGATTGACCCTGCTACTATAACCACGTGCGCTTCCCTGCCTGAAGATGTTATAGGCTTGTACAAGAACGGCACAATCTACATCACTAAGGAAGCGTTCGAGCGTGGCTTCTTAACACTACTCGGCACTCTCTACGAAGAATACACACACTTAACTACTGGCTACGAAGACGGCACTAATCGACTACAGAACCTACTCGTAGACAAAGTAGCTAACTTGATGCAACAAGTCTACGAGATGGACAAAGACACTGAAACTGAGGGGAGTGAATGACTATGCACATCGTAATCCTAGGCGATCCTATCAACGGCTACACCTTCGTAGGTCCATTCCCTACTAAGGCCGACGCAGAGCTATACATCGACGAAGATGGCAGTGACGACTGCGCGTGGACTGTCATGCTGACAACACCGGGGGAGGTTAAGGACTAGTCATGTTGCAACTACTCTACTACTACAAGACAACACTCACTGTGTTCGTTCTCGTCTACCTACTGCCCGTCATTGCGTTCATCTATGCTGTCAAACACCGACAAGTGTTGAGCAAGATCAACTACGCTGCATGGCTGGTAGGTACATTCTACGGTGGCATGACACTATGGAGCTTGTACTGGCTGCTCTTTAGTGGTGAAGCTAGCGCTAGCCGGTGTTGGGATGGAGGGCATTTGATATGTTAAGCGCACTTAGTAAAGACAAACGCACCGCTGCTAGTCGTCCACAGCTAGAACATCGTCACTTCGCTGTGGTAGCTGCTACTATCAGAGAGATGCAACCTGATAGCTGGCGTCGAAGCACTGCTCATCACTTCGCCAACAGCTTCAAGCGGACAAACACTAAGTTCGACTACAGGCGTTTCCTAGCTGCTTGTGGAGTAGACGATGACTAAAGACAAAGTGCCGCAGCACGTTAAAGATCAACGTGCTGCGGCTGCTGCTGGTAGAACTGTTGGCAAACGCACCAAGCAACTGCGCCACCACCGTGAGCGTAGTGAGAGCTATGACGTATTCCGTCGCATCAACATGCACAATGGTGACAAAGATGTGTGTTGGGAATGGCTCGGCGCTCACGGCACAGGCACACGTGGCGAAGTACGCCCGCGTGTATGTATCGACAAGCGTCATTACTACGTCTACCGCGTAGTCTACGAGCTTTATACAGGGTATAAGCTGCAGGAGCGGGAAGTTGTCCGCCATGTGTGCGACAATTCGTGGTGCTGCAACCCATATCACATGTTGATAGGCTCACAAGCTGACAACGTAGACGACATGTTGCAACGCGAGCGCGTAGGTCTGAAGCACTACCAAATCCGTCGCATCATGCAAGCACTAGAGGTCGGTTGCACTGCTACTGACGTATGTGCAATGATGAAACAAGGCTACAATCTATCACTAGACGAAAGCGTGGTGCGCAAAATCCGTATGCGTGTGATCTACAGGCACATTGACTGGCCGTGGGGTGATGCTTATGCCAACGCGCGCAAGCGTAGATTGGCAGAGTTAAGAAATCAACGACTTGCATCTGATCCTAAATCTGCTATAATAAGTGATAGTCAACAAGGAGCTACAACACATGGCGAAGAAAAGGAACGTAAAGATGACTAGTCCTGAGAAGAAAGAACTACCACTCGAAGCACGTGCTATACAATGTATAAACACATTCCTAGCACCGAAGACTACTCAAGATGCAGTGGACCAAGTGGCTGCTGAGTTCTTGACTGCTAACCTACTCCGCACACATGCTGAGAAGCGCTACGAAGCTGCTAAGCGTTCTATAGCTGCAGCGCACGAAGACAAGATCAATGATGTGCGTAATCGTGCTAGTGAGAGCATGATGAAGTCAACTATCATGCTCTACGGCAGTGATTGGGTGTTGAACCTGAATGCTAACCGTCCTGCTACACGTTGCGACGTTGATGAGCTACGAACAGAGTTAGTAAGAATGGGAATAAGCGTTGATGTGCTAGACGAAGCAATCGCCAAGGTAACAAAGAAGTCTACGCCAGCGTTAGTAATCTCTGTCACTCCCGTTGCGGGGTAATACACATGTCCAATGACGACAACGGCAAAGTCGTCAAGCTGCGCCAGCCTCAGGTCAACAAGCCTGTGGCTGGCGTTGGCGTTGGCGCAAGTAGCAGTGGCGCTAGTGTTGATGAAGCTATCAATCCTAAGTCATTCATGAACATGTCTGACCTAGAGCAAGACATGTTCCTACAGCAGCTACGCGAACGTCGCATGCGCGTGGTTGAAGTACTCAAAGCAGCTAAAGCTGCTAAGTCTCAAGCAACTTCAATAGCTGCCAAGGTCAAGCTAGAACGCAAGATAGATCAGTTGGAGAAACAACTTGAACGCACCACCAAGGCGCTCGATAAGCTCGAAGAACTTGTATACGATGTGCGTGCACTTACTCTCCAACACACCGATACAGACATTACAAGGGTCGCAGATAATGTCAAGATCACCACCGACAACGGAAGCAAAGGCTAGACTAGCTCGCCTCCGCTTCAAACAACAAACCACCAAGCGTGCACGTATTGACCTATTGCTGCAGCCTCTAATAGCTGCAGCACTTAAAGGCCCATTCGTGCGTCATCTTGCAGTCAACGAACGTGCTGGTCTAATTCAATTCCGCTTCGCTGGTCGTCGTGTGCAGTATTGGGTAGGTGCACGTAAGCTGTTAGTCAGCAACGCGATAGCTTCTACAGTGTATATAGACTACCAGCCCGATCAGCTAGTACGCGATGTGGCTGTGACTAATCCTAACTGCGCTTTCAACTTGTAGGAGGTTAATGTGGTGAACTATGTACAGAGAGCACGTGATGTGCGTCTGCTTGTGAAAGAACACGGAGTAGAACGTGGCTTGATTAAAGCCGTAGAAAGGCTGAGTGAGGATAATGAACTACTACGTCAAGAGCTAGCTGGCGTGGTGAAGACAGTCGATGTGATGGCTAACATCGTGTCTGACATATCTACTGTAGGTGCTAAGCTGAAAGACGACTTCGCTAAGATGCAACGAGACTTCCGAAGGGGAGAGGAACATGAGTGATGGCTTCAAAGTATACAAGCGCAAGTCACGCATAGAACTGCGTCCATACGTGTTCGGTGAGAACTTAGATGGTGTTAGCATATCAGCACCCGATAAGAAGAATGGCTCACCTAAAGTTGGTGACTGGATAGCTCGCAATCCTAAAGATCACACTGACTTGTGGCTAGTAAGTGCTCAGTACTTCGCTGACAACTATGAGGCAGACGAATGACAGACCTAGAACGCCTCGAATTAGTACTCCGTCGCGTGCACAGCGACCTAAGCAAAACTTCACGCTTCGCTGTCTCTGATGAGTTGTTGGTGTTGAAGTGCATCATTGACGAATTGTCGAAGATGAATGCAGACGTTAACAGGAGGCAAACTGATGTTGATAAAACCAACAACTGACAAGACGCTGCCTTGGGTAGACTACTCTACATTGTCTGCTGTGAACGTATGTCCGAGGTGGGGGCTAATTCACAACTGGCACGGCAAGCACTTGCCTAGTGGTGTCGAGCGTGTACTACCACTTGAAGCTGGCCGTGCTATGCATGATGTGTTCGCTTGTGCTCGCCTATTCGACCTGCTAACTGCTAAACCTGAACTGCGTAACAACATCAACGCCTACGCAGTGCGACTATTCACTAACGACATGTACCCTGAGCGTTGGCAGCAAGCCATGCGCTACTTCGACACTGGCGAAGACAGTGAAACGCGCTGTATGCAGATGGCACTCTCGCTGTTGGAAACCAGTGGCTACAGTGACGATCCACGTGACACTCGTCGCACACAGGCTAACCTTGAGAGTGCAGCTATCTCTTATATCCAACGCTACCCACTAGGCCGCTTCATTCCTATCTGCAACGACGACGCTACACACATCGGCGTTGAAGTGCCGTTCGACCTAACTCTCTACAGCGACGACAACAAACCTGTCATCCGTCTAGTAGGTCGCATCGACGCTGTATGTTTAGACACACTACGTCCTAGCGACAAGACGCCTGAGGTGCATGAGAATAAGACAGGCAGTCGCATAGACACTGTATGGTCGAGTAGCTTCGACACCAGTCACCAAGTAACCGGCTACTGCATAGCTATGTCATGTGTACTCGACATACCAATCCGCAACGTCGTCATGTGGGGACTACAGATACCAGTGCCTAAAGCATCTAGCTACACCGATGGCATCATGCGCTACCCAACTAGCCGCACTGATGAAGCCATCTACGAGTGGATGCTGTGGGTAGAACACACACTAGAGTTGATAGACAAGTACGAGAGCGATCCTACCAACGCACCGATGTACACTCACTCCTGCAATCGCTACTTCCGTAGCTGCTCACTCATACCACTGTGCACTGAGACACGTGAACAGCGCAAGCACATCTTCGACAATGAGATGAAGCAAGAACGCTGGTCGCCGTTGGAACAAGACAATCTAATATAGCAGTAGTTGCATGTAATCCTGCATGTGCTATACTATGTATAACAATGGGAGATGGTAGTGGAACTAAAGATTGAGAAGCCTACAGATGTACCAGCCCGCATCAGCATGATACTGTGGGGCGATGCTGGCAGTGGCAAGACCACACTTGCTGCAACTGCCCCCGGTCGCAAACTATTCCTGCTGCTCGATCCTGATGGTGACATGAGTATTCGCAACATGCCTGACTGGCAGCGCATCAATCTTACTAAGGAGAGTAGCGTCGATATTGTCAAGGAAGGCATGAAGCCTGACCCTTATACACTGTATAACATGCTCGGTGACTTTGACACCTTGATTGTCGATAGCCTCACCAAGTTCAGCGAACATGCGTTGCAGTACGCTGTACGTGTCGCGCCTAAGTCCAGCATCGAGGCTCCCGGCTTGCAAGGCTATGGCTTGCGTAACATCTGCGTGTCGTCGCTCATCTCCAATGTTCTCCGCATCACAAGTGCATTGAACAAACACGTGATCTTCATTACGCATGAGAAGGATGCTGACAGAAACGACGATGGTGCGATCATTAGCGTGTCGATGTTGCTCGGTGGGCAACTGCCGAACATCACTAGCAAAGACATTAGTGAGGTGTGGAACCTTCGTGACCATGCTGGCAAACGCTACATTGCTATTCGACCTGAGCGCTTTCGCTCACCTATGAAATCTCGCATGTTCGACATGACAAGTGCTACGAACTTCGAGTGGCGCTACAACTCTAACACTGGCAAAGGTCCGACGATAGCTGAATGGTGGCAGACATACACCGCCAACAACTACGCTAAGTTACCAGTGCCAAAGTGACACCCACTACTTATAGTGCTTACCCAATACACACTGAGCTAGCTGTAGCGGCTTGTTAGCTCTCTAATAGTGTGTATAACTAGAGTGCCGCTCAAACCAAGGAGCCATATATGGGCATACTAAACTTCAGTCAGAACATTGCAGATGCAGAACCACCTCCGCAGCTACCTGCTGGCGAGTACAAGGCAATCTGCACTGCAGCAGTTGATAAGATGGCAGCATCATCTGGCAATCCGATGCTGACATTGACACTACAAGTGCCGCGTAGTGAGTTCCCTGCAGACTTTGATCCCGGTGATGGTGTTGATGAGTTGACATTCACTCTCAACGTTGTCAGCCGTGACATTCCTGCAGACCGTTGGCGCATGAAGAACACTTGTAAAGCATTCGGTGTTCCCATGTCTAACAGTATCGACCCTAACGACTTTGTCGGACGCGAGGCTCGTGCTCGTATCCGTATGGGCCTCGATCTGGAAAAAAACCCACGCGCGGAAGTTGGACAGGTATTGCCTCTCTAACTTCTACAGTGTATAACGACAAAGCTAGGTGGCAATGTCGCCACCTAGCACACCCTAGTAACTCTTACAAGAGGAATTTGCAACAATGGCAGTAGCACCTGTCCGTAATACCGCTGGCAAGAAGCCAGCAAACCGCGCACCTCAGAAGCGCACCTTCCACTTCTTCCTCAAGGTTGTCGATGAAGCTGGCAATCCCATTCAGGGTGCCAAGCTGAAGGTTGACCGCATCATCACTGATGCACGTAAGGTCATCGAGTTCATGGACACACCTGATTATGCGGACATGGGCCTCACTCGTGTTAAGCATGAGGTCATCTCTACTAAGCGTGGCGAACAAGACGGAGCTACACAAGTCGGCTAGACCCGCAAACACCTAGCTAACGAGTGTGGGGCAGCGCCGCGTGTAGTAGAGTATCCCCTACGCATATGCGGCGCTGTCTATATTAATAAGCGCGAAACCTAGCGCTGAAAGGACATACGATGGACTTAGCTTTGGACGTTGAACAACAACGTGCAGTTGACATGTGCACGGACTACACAAAGCGCCTAGTGGCAGTAACAGGTGAAGCTGGCACAGGCAAGACAACAATCATCAAGAACACCTGTGACATACTCTCACAACACGCTGGCGGTGGCAACTTCACCATCGCCGCTCCCACCGGCAAAGCTGCTCGCCGCATACGTGAAGCTACTGGCTATCCAGCACAGACTATTCACAAGTTGCTAGAGTTTAACAGGCCAGATGTAGATGAAGAAACAGGTGAAGCTACATCTGTCAGTCAGCCTAGCCGAACACGACACCATCCACTCGATCAACGCATCATCATCGTAGATGAATATGCAATGGTCGGTACTGGCCTACACCGCGATCTTGTTAGTGCTATTCCTTCTGGCGGTTGTCTACGCGTGTTTGGCGATGTACGGCAGCTACCCCCTATAGAGAACAATGACCTAGCTGATCCTACCTCTCCATTCCAACGCTGCTTGGAGATGCCCAACACCTTCACGCTACAAAACATCTACCGCCAAGCCGAAGGCAACGGTATCATCGAAGCTGCGCGGCGCATAACTCGCGGCCAGTTCTTTGGTAGCAATCCTGACGTAGAGATACGACTGCACGACGCTGTACTACACAGTCTCTACACCAAGCTCGACGACGACAAGTCAATCGACTGGTGTAGTCTTGACAATCAAATCATATCACCCGCGCGTAAGTCTGACATAGGTACTATCAGGTTGAACAGCATACTACAGGCACGCTTCAATCCTGAGATGCCCGGTAAGACAGAACTACCGCGCAACAAATGGGAGGCTAAGAGCCGTGTCTTTGTATCAATCGGTGACAAGGTTGTATGCAACACCAACAGCTACGATCTACGTGATTATAGCGAGCGTTTCGCTGAGTACGACGCTAATGGCGTTGGCCTCATTGGCAGCTTTATCCCATGCCCTGATACGAAGCAAATGCTCAATGGTGAAGTTGGACGCATTCTCAACATTGATGAGTATGGTGTCCTAGAGATTGACTTCGGTGATCGTGTGGTAGAACTACCACCACGCATCAACGACTACAACATGCGTAAGCGCTTTCACTACCACTACGACCCGCGCAAGGCGATTGAGTTAGCATATGCACTCACGACACACAAATGTCAGGGGAGCCAGTATGATAACATCATCTACTGCATGGCTAGTTGTGCGTTCTTTAATCTTAGCCGTCCTAACTTCTACACTGGTATTACTCGTGCTGCTAAGCACGCAACCATTCTAACAGATCAACGCAGCTTCGCCACATCGCTCAAGTCGATGGGCTGGAAACGGAAGAAGACCACATGATGAACACTGCTGAATTGAAAGAGCGCTTCACATTGCAAGCGCAGACTGCAGGCTTGCAAGTAGAGTGTGCAATGGGTGGTACTATGAACGCCACTCTCGCTATAATAGCAGAAGCTCCCGGTCGCAATGAGATAGCTCAGGGCATTCCGCTAGTAGGAGGTGCTGGCAACATACTGTGGAAGGCAATCAAGACACACTGCCCTGAGGTCAAGCGTCATGAGTGCTACATCACCAACGTAGTCAAGCGTCAAGTTGCCTTCGACACTGACATTAATCGCAAACCTGTTGGCAAGCATGAGCTGACAGCGTGGCAGGAGCTATTGCTGTGGGAGTTGGCTATGTTGCCTAACCTACAACACGTACTCCTGCTAGGCAACTTCGCAGTCGAAGCACTCACTGGCAAGAAAGGTATCACCAACTGGCGTGGTAGCATCATCGAGTGCAACTTGCACAATCGCAAGCTGACTGCAGTGTGCACCTACAATCCTGCCTTCTGTGCACGTGACCCAATGGCGCACATCGTGTTCGACATGGATATAGGCGACAAGCTACGGCCAGTTGTATTAGGGAGATACAAGCAGCATGACGTATCGGTGCAGATCAATCCCACCTACAAGCAAGCACTTGAGTATATTCGTCATTGTCAAACCTCACCTAATCCAATCGCGTCGGATATTGAAGTCATCGGTAACGAGACAGCTTGCGTGGGCCTTGCAGCCTCACCGTATGAAGCCACTTGTATCGCATTTCGCAACGAGGAAACAAACTTATACAGTGTACAAGAAGAACACGAAATTCGTCGCCGTCTGCAACGACTTTACTCTACGCCAACTGTACGTGTGGTGTGGCAGAACGGCGGGTTCGATATGGCGTGGTTATGGTTTAAGGATCGGATACGCTGCAGGCCCGCATACAGCGACACGATGCTTGGTCATCATGTTCTATATCCCACAATGCCACACGATCTTGGCTTCATCGTTAAACAGTACACCACACACCCGTTCTATAAGAACGAGAAAGACGAGTGGCGACATACAGGTGGTATTGACAACTTCTGGATATATAACGGTAAAGACTGTGCACTCACGCTTGCGTCGAATGCTCACATCATCGCGGAGCTACGTGAACAAAAGCTCGACAAGTTCTACTTCGAGCATGTGATGCGTCTACAGGCTCACTTAGTGTTGATGACAGTTGGTGGTGTGCTGAATGATATGAAGCTACGCGAACACATGCTCGACCAAAACACACCGGGGAATTTGTATGACGATTTGCAGCACAAGCTAGCTGCATTCTACGGAGCTTGTCGTGAAGCTGTGAACGATCCCTTCTATACACCGAACCCAAACTCCCCGAAGCAGATGGCAGAGTTGTATTTCAGTAAGCTGAAGCTAGTAGGCAGAGGCACTAGCACCGATGCTACCAATCGTGAGTTGATGCGTAAGCATCCACGCACAACACAAGCTGCACGTAAAGTCCTCGATGCAGTTGATAGCTACATCGAGGACGATAAGTTCTACAGTGTATATGCATCAGCCAAGCCGGACGCCGATAGTAGGATGCGCTGCGACTACAGGCAGACCGGAGTACGTTCTGCGCCCGGTAGGCTTAGCAGTGCGCAAACACTGTGGGGCAGCGGCGGCAATCTGCAGAATATCCCCGACCGTGCGAAGGAGATGTTTATAGCTGATCCCGATTGCTGCTTCATCTACATTGATGGCTCTCAAGCGGAGGCTCGCGTCGTCGGCTGGCGATATAACATCGCAACGTGGATCGACCAGTTTGAGAGGGCTAGGCGTGACGGCAGCTACGACTGTCATCGCGCCCTCGCCAGTGACATGTTCAATGTACCGTACAACGAAGTTCCGACCTTCGACCGCTACCCCTTGGATGAAGTTGCCGCGAAGCGTGATGGCATCGCATACAATGCGGACATGGCGGGGAAGCCCACAATCCGTTACATCGCTAAAAGGTGCCGTCATGGTCTTAACTACCGTATGATGCCTGACCGTCTAGCTCTAACAACAGGCTTGTCACTATCAACAGCAAGTGAGGCGTTTGTCAAGTACCACAAGCTAACACCTGAGTTGAAGCTAGGATGGCAAGCCGATCTGAACCGAGTACGCGGTGAGCGTGCTATCTATAACGCCTACGGACGGCGATACGTTCAATTAATTCCAGTGACCGAGGAAAGCACCGAGGCGATAGTCGCCTTCTACCCACAGTCCACTATAGGCGACCACATCTGCCGCGTCATATATAAGTGTCACGACGATGACAAATGGCCCAAGGGCAAGGCCAGAATAGCGCTCAACACTCACGATGGGCTGATAGGTCTAGCTCGCAAGTCAGTAGCCAAGCAGGCACTACGTGTGATGGTCAAACACGCTGAAGCACCGATGCTGATAGGCGGCAAACAACTCATCATCCCTGCCGAGTGCGGCATTAGTGTGCCGGGGGATGATGGCGTACATAGGTGGTCAACGATCAAGAAGATCAAACAAGCGGAGATTATGCAGTAGCAACTACTCAGCACTAGCACCTGCGCTAGCAGTAGGATTGCTAATGCTCTCACGCAACATCTCGTCAATCGCCTTCATCGTTATCGGTCTACCTTGCAAGCGTGGAGCCAGCACCTTGCCATACTTGTCGCCGACAGTCTGCTCGAAGTACTTGGTGGCTAGGTGCTGTTGCTCCATGTTGTCCTGCATGCGACCGATGATGATGTTCTGCCTACGAGTACGTTCCTCTTGTGGCAGGTTATACTGCACAGCAACGGCGCGGTTCTGATTGCTCAACACGTTGTATTCCTTGTGCAGCTTGCCGAGTGTGCCAGTCGGGTTCTGCCACGCCTTCACATCTTGAGCAATCTTAATCAACGTCAAGTCACTCAACACTTGTGGCGCTATACCGCCAGCCTGTTGTGCTTGCTGCCTACGCAACTGTGCAGCCTTGCCAAGTACATCATCACGCATGCCTGAGATTGACCTGATGTACTGCTGATTGTCTTTGACATACTGCCAAGCAGGTGTGCTGACTTTGTAGCGTTCCTTGTTCTGCCATATCAACGGCACATCTGGCGCGTTGGTAGTGGCCTTGTTGTATATCTCCGTAGTAGCAGCCTTCAATCCTGCAGCGAAGTCTGCACTCTGCCTAGGTGTGAGAGACCCTAAGCCACTACCAGCCTGAGGGTGAAACTTTGCAGCGTGTAGTGCTACATCTGTACTTGCTGCCAGATAGCTACCAAAGGCACCGAACAGCGCGTTCATTGTCAACGCTGTAGAGTTGCTGACTTGACCTAGATTGGTAACGCTCTCTGACTGCGGCCCTGAACGGAATGCACTACCGAAGTTGCGTATCCACTGACCACCTCTTGTATCAGCACCTTGTGGGTCTAGCTTCATACCACTCTGTGCGAGTAGTGCTTGCAACAGCGGCGGCATAGCAGGTGTCAAGCTGTCTATCCATATCTTCGGCAGATCATGTGCTATCGGTCTAGGAGTAGCACTGCCGGGTATCATGCCCATCATTTGCATCATCGCCGTTGCGCTGGCAATGATACCTGTGAAGTCAGGCGGCAGTGTTATACGGTAGAACAGCTTGCGATTGAAGTTAGGGTTCTCACCTTTGTACCATGCCCACAACAACTGTGGTGTAGGTACATCGAAGCTACGCCACCTGTCATACTCAGGTGTACGCTCCCAAAGGTCTTTCCTGCTTTCCTCATTCCAGTACGTGCGCCAGTAGTAGCTCTGTCCAACAGCATACGTCATCAATGCCAGCCTAGGCAACATGTAGCTAGCAGTTTCAGGACTACCCATGTGCCTCATCAAGTGCCACGCACCTAACTTCGTCTGCGACAGGTAGGGCATAGCAACTTCTAAATCCTTCATGCCCTTGCTAGCTGGCACCTTCGACATGTCGCCACCAATAGCACGTGTCTCGTACTGCAGCTTGACCATCTCCTTCTCAGGTATATTACCGCCGTACTTGGCATGTAGCAGTGCATAGTTCTCGGTGTAGAACATGCGCTTTGGAGCGAGATACACACTGTCAAGCACATCTGTGTAGAAGCGCCATGCACCTTTCAATGGACTAGGCACCATCTCTTTGATAGCTTCATAGTGCCCACGCACCTGCGCTACATTATCTATGTCTCTGTTACCACGTGCTGCACCAAAGCGCTGCATCTTGACAGTGGCGAAGTTCTCAGCCATTGAAGCAACCTTCAACGACGCGCCGACCATCGCATGATAATTCCTCTCGCCTACAGCACGGCGAAATGCGTTGAATGGTTCTAGGCTAGACAAGCCATCAGCGATCTTGCGCGTTGCATAGTGTGCAAGCATCTCCGATACAGCCATAGCCGCATGATATGGCACAGTGACCAGTGCAGTAGGATCGGGTATACGGCCTATAACGTGCTTAGCAATGCTCTCAGGCAGGAAGCGGTTGCCTAAGTAGCTCAGCGTTCCAAACGACCTGTTAGGCATGCGCGTTAAGATGCCCACTAGCAGATCATAAGCAGCACCTTTGAGTGTGAAGATAGGATTGCCACGACCTGTAGTAAAGAACTTGAACCACCTACTCGTGACACCTAGCGTCTTCATCATGCCGTTGAAGCGTACAGGGTCTTGTCTCAGCCACGCTGCATAATCACGATCACCTATCTCCCAGAACTTGACGTTGCCGTTCTCCCACTGAGGCACAACATGAGGATCACTCATTGCCTTCTGTACATACGGCGTTTCAAGCTTATTATTTGGTATCCACTCCGCATTAGTAGTAGGATCACGCATGGCGCGTATGTTGCCATTGCTTACTAGGTCAGATGGCGTTCCATCTTTTTTAGTAGTCAGCAACCTAATGCCTTCATTGCGCGACCGAGTTAGTGCTTCCTCTCTGTATATGTCCTGCGCGTATCTAGCTATGGAAGTGCGCGGGTCTTGTACAGCCGTAATGCGTGTCTCAGGTTCATTCAGCCCACGTACAGGTGGCACCTCTCGCTTGAACTCATGTATAGGACTTTCACGTGCCATTGCTCTAGTAGCACCCTCGGCGTCACGTGTCATAGCGTTGTCAACGCTGTTCATGGCTGAACGCCATACGCGATTGAAGCCTGTTAGTCCTTTCAGTGGGTCATTGATGATAGGCATGTAGTAAGGGTCTTGTGCACGCATCCTAGTAGCAGCAGTCGGACTTTCCTTACCACTACTCACACGCACCGCAATCAAGTCATCATTCATCTTCTTCCACGCATCCCTGACCTGTTGCATCTCAGGCGATGGATCATTCTCGAATGCGTGTGCTATAGCTTGCTTCTGCGAAGTAGGTATCTCCGGTAGTGCAACACGCGCACTTGCATCAGCGTCATCTCTGAGGCGTGCTAGATCAACTTTGGCCTTGGTCAACTCAGTGCTGCTAGCAGGGTCTTTAAGTGTCTTCTCTAAGTTGTCGATCTTCTCTACAAGCTCACGCTCAATCACCCTATGACGCGACATAAGCGTTGACATTATTCCGCCGTCTAGCGCAGCACGCATGTCAGCATTGGGTAGATTGTCTATTGCTTGAAACAACTCACGTGTGACAGCTTCAGCCTCCGCGGGCGCTGTATCATGCAACACCGAACCACTACCTGATCTAAGAGCCTCCATCCAGTTCGCTTCATCACCGCCATGTGTGCGTCTAATCTCTGCCAGTGGTCCATAGCCTTCATCAACAAGCTGCGTTGTAGCTCGTTGAATGAGACTAGTAGGCTTGTTCATAGTACTCTGTGAAGGCTCAGCATGTAGCTGTTGCTCAGCACCCGCGACGATAGTAGGCTCACCTACACGTGGCTCAGCAGCAGTACGTATGTTGACAGAACCTTGTTCTTCTAGCGCACGTGCAGTGCTAGTACGTGCAGCTTCACTAGCAGCTAACACCTCACGACTGCGACCTTTGACAGCGCCGACGAGTGCGGCTAGCCCTGCTATACCTGCACCTGTTGCAGCTAGTGCACCAACGCCAGCACTATCAGTCGGCGTAGGAGTGAATGCTGTAGGCTTGTCTTGTGCATAGCGTATAGCTTGATCTATGCCAACACCAACTGCAGCGTTCGCTGCTACGTTTGTCCCGGTGTAAGGCATAGTAAGTGGAGTGAGCAACTCAGCACCCTTGAGTGCAACACGACTAGCGGGGTTATTGACAATCGCGTTAGTAACTGCATTGCCAGCAGCACGAGTACCCAACTTAGTAGCCCAACCAGCAGGGCCAGGTATAAGTGCACCACCTGCAATCTCCGCAGCGCTCTCCGTCCAACTGCGTTGATTTGAGGGACGCTCGTCACCTAACAACCTACGCACAGTGTCCTTAGCTTTCGTTGCTAAGTATGCACTACCGCTAAGCTGTTCGGTGGTAAAATCCTCGAATTGTTTAGATTTCTTGTACTGTTCCAAGCCTGAGTTGATGGTATCATCATCCAGTTGTGGATTGCTCGCCTTCCACGAGTTAGCAACCTCATTCAAGTGATTGGTGATGTTCTTCTGTGCGTCTTCAACCTGAATGTTCTTGGCGAACTCATCCATGAACTTTGTATCATCTGCATATGATCTGTATAACGCACTGGCACCTGAGTACGCTAGCCCCGGTAGTGCGAGTATGTCAGTAGGCGTAGTAGCAACACCAACAGCGAGCGACTTGAGGTGATCTTTGATACCACCACCACCAGCTTGCTCAGCTAGCACATCATTCGGGTCTTTGCCGTACTTGGCGATGTACTCATCGCGCGTCATATCGACATAGGCATCACTCATTGTACTTCCTCAACAACAGGCTGCTCTACGTCCTCTAGTGGCTGTTGTTCTAGCATCTCATTAGGAGCGAGTATCCTGCCTGTGCGTGGGTCTACTCTAAACACACCTGCACCACCGGGAGGCGGTGGCACTGCAGTGCCGCTATTGAATACAACACCACCCGGTATGGTAGACGCAGCAGCAGGAGTACCGGGCTTAGGTTGTTTAGTAATCAAGTCAGGCGTCAACTGTGGTACAGGAGGTGTGTAGTACTCACCACCACCTGTCATCGGCATAGTCTTTACTCGCTTAGGTCCAGTATCAACAGGTATACCAGCGTTAGCCGCTGCATCACCCTTACCCCACTTGGGCCATACGAACGGCATGCTCTGTCCTACAGGTAACATGCCCTCACCTGTTGCAGCTATCATTGCACCGAGTTGGTCATTAGAACCAGCAGCGGGCATGTTAGGATCGACAACAGGTGGCGGTGGTGTAGGTGCACTAGGACCACTCAGTGCTGTAGAGAAGCCGCTAACCGACTTCGCCGCCCTATTGTAGATAGCATCAGCAATCGACTTGAAGCCTGCAGCGGGCGATACGTATTCAGGTGCGTGCTCGTTCATGTCATCTACAGTATAGCCGCTGTTCTCTGGCGTCGTTGGTGCTGTGGGCTGCGCAACAGGTGGTGCTTGTGTAGCTTGTGTAGTCGGCTGTGCAGTCTGCGGAGTAGGCTCGCTGGCAGCAGCGCTCATGTCATCAGGTATAGCTGCAATCTGTGTTTGCGTGGGTCTAGACTGCGGCAGTGGTACGTCTATAGCCAGCCGATTGACTTGTGGCTCACTAGTCATACCTTGCGCTGTCATAACAGGCGGCGACACAGGTGCACCAAATGTGCTGGTAGCACCATACATGCTAGGCTTCCTAACAGGTGCAGCGGCAGCCTCAACAGTAGGAGCAGTGGGTGATTGTTGCGTGGGAGCAGTTGTAGCAGTGGCAGTCTCAGTAGGCTGTTGTACCCCTTTCAATGCAGCAGCACCAGCGGCTAGTTGCTGCGGCGTGAAGTTTCGCGCCGAAGGCCCACCGCTCTGCATGTGCATACGATCATACGGCACACCGCTGTTGAAGTGTCCACCCCATGTGAACTTCTTATCAGGATGTGCTTGTAGTTGATAAGCTTTAGCTGCAGCAGCAAAGTTCTCATATACCTTCCATCCCGGCACATTCGGATTGCCGAGATTGGGCATCTTTCTGCCTTGATCGTCAATGATCCTAACGTCGATAGCGCGACCGCTAGGGTGCCACGGTGTCCCGCGTGTTCTGCGATCTACAGTCGAAGTCACTTCAACGCGATAGCCAGCGGGCAGTGTGCGAGATGCTTGTCTCACAGTGTCAATCAACCACGGCTGCACATTGATACCACCACGCGTATAGCCATGTGCACCACGCTCATCAACACGCACATCACCTACATCTGGCACTCTACCGGGAGGCCGCGGAGCTACATCGGAGGTAGTTGCTCCTGCTCCTGTTCCTGATCGTCCACTAGGAAACCTACCGGCATCGCTTGTCGGCGGTGCCACCTCCTGACCTGTTGGCGCTGGCTGTTGCGCAGGTTGTCTAGGCACCTCTTGACCACGTACAGTCTCAGCTAAATAAGGATCGACCTTGCCCTTGACGAGTTTGTTGTAGAAATCACCGACAGTGATGTTGCTAGGCACACCACTCATAATGAGTGTGCGCGAGTTGTCACGAACACTGCCGTCAGGGTTTTTCACCTCAGGCAGTATCCTAGTCAATGGCGCTTGTGAGTTTAGGTGCAAGTTAGCAAGCGCACGTGGACCAGCAACAGGTCCAAGCTGTGTCAACATCAGTATCTTCGGCACATCATCCACAGTGTTGCCTAGCGATGGCAACTTAACACCGGGAGCAGCACCTTGAGCAGTGCCAGTCTCACCAGCGAACTTGTGATAGGCGTCTATACTGCGGCGCATGTTCCGCGCAGCATGCTCACCCATCCTGATAGGATCACTAGTCTCCTGATCGCTAATGTTCAACTCACGACGTAGTTCTGCAGTAGTACCGAACCAACCCATAGCACCTGTATCTGGCCTAGGTGTTGGCTTGGCATCATAACCGCCGTTGTTAGCAAGGCCCATTGCAGTCTGCAGTATGCCGCGTGGCAGCTTGTACTTACGCTCAGCAGCTTCCCATGCAGCAGTAATCTCAGGACGTATCTCTGGAAACAACTGGCCGCGTTGCTTGCCACTGCTAGCACCACGAGCAGAGCGCGGTAGTGTTGCACTAGTTGCTACAGGTGTGTACAACCGTGGCAATGCAGTGCCAGCTTTACTCTGTGCAGGTGCTTGATTGCTACGTGCCATGAGTTCTAAAGCACCACCATCAGCACTTGCCATCGCATCATTAGGGTCTTCAACATCAACTTGTGAAGTCTTACCACTAGACGTAGGTGTGAAGTCTGTGCTAGGTGCAACAGGTGCAACACTCCCCGGTATAGTTCTAGGTGCAGGAGGTATAGGAGGTGCACTACCACCTGTACTCCCTGACATAGTTTGACCGGGTTCTAGTGGACTTGGGCCTCTAGTGTCTCTGTCATATATCTTGTGCTTAGTAGCAAACCTGTCACGTTCTTCCGACCCCATGCGGAAGCGACGTTCCCATTCTTCGTTAGCACGCTCAGTAGTATCTAAGCGCTCTTGTCTACGCAACTCGTTCTCATGCATGCGCATTTCACGATCTTGCAGACGTTCCTCTCTACGTGCCATGAGCGAATAGAACAAACGCGTAAGTGCATCCATAGCTGCAGCATTACGCATAGCAATCTCAGGCGTTAAGTCTTTAGCGTTTTGACTAGGAATGACTGCCATCGTTGCACCTATGAATAGAACGAACCTTCTGTACCAGTGTACAACTCACTATCGTCACCACCGCCACTACCACCGAAGCCACTTACACCGCCACCACCACGTGCGCCCATACCTCTGAACGCACTAGCAAGCTGCGCACCAGCACCAGCTATAGCATTGCCATAGCCCATGTTCGGTTGTGTGTAGTCGAGTGTGCCACCCTGCTTAGCGAACATGCCCGTTGCAGCATTACCAGCAGACAACAAGCCTGACTGTCCAGCAGGTAGTGTACCTTGCGTGTCAAGTGCTTGTGGTTTGTAGTTAGTCTCAGGTAGTTGACCAGCGCGTGTAGCGAACAAGTTGTAGAGATTGGCCAAGCTATTACGTCTTGTATCGGCTTCTTTCTGACCAATGCCACGAGCCATCAGCTTAGATGTTAGGGCAGCTTTAGCATACGCAGCGTTGTTCTCACGTGCCATGCTGGCAGCTAGGTCATCGAAGTTACTATTGTTACCAGTTCTCATCGCTTGTGTGAACACGCGACGACCAGCATCACCACTAGCCTCACGTATGCCCATAGCTTGTGCATTGTATAGGTCACTAGCTATGCCTTCGTCACTAGGCGTATAGGTGTTTTGTAGTTGCCGTCTGAATGTATCAGCTAGGCTTTCTTCCTCTATACCACGCGCGTAGTTGCGCTGCATAACCTTGCGGCGCATTGGTAAGTCTTCTTGTAGCACCTTACGCTGCTCAGCATCCTGCAGCGCTATCATGTCGAGCACGCCTTTACCGCCCTCGACTACCCAACCTTTACCTGGTACGAAGTGTGTACGTGTACCGCGTATGTCTGTTGTACCTAGCTTCTGCTCAGCACGCACTTTCAACGCCATAGCGATAGCTTCTTGGCGCTCTCGCTCGCGCTGCTGCATGTTCATTACATTGATAGCCCAATTCAACTGGTTAGTCTCATCTTGCGCCTCGGCATTCATTATGCCGCCAGCAAGACTAGCACCTGCACCAGCTAAACCGCCTATCAGACCAAACATTTCCATGAGTGTACTCCTTAGAAGATACCCTCATTTGTCTTAGCGTTCTGCTGCGCTTGGTTCTGGAACGTGTCATACAACGAGCTAGTTCCTGCAGTAGTTGTAGGAGTGGTAGCGTTGCCAACACGAGCAGCAGCTTTGCCAATGAGCGAGTTAACGTCGAAGTATTCCTTACCGCCCACTGCACCACGCAGTTCACCTTCAAGACCAGCTTGGCGTTCGCCAGCGTAGCTACGAACACGACTAGCCTCAGATGTGGGATCGTAGGTAGTACCAAAGTCCCAATTCGCCGCTGCATCAAGCGCTGCTTGGCGACGTTGATTGACTGAGGTAATGTCGCTCTCACGAATGCCACGACCGATGTTCTGCAAGTCGGTGTTAGCAGTGTACTTAGCAGTGCCAAGATCACGTAGTGCGCGGTCATAGACAGCTTGACTAGCTTGACCACGGCCCTTAGCTGCATCTAGATCAGACACAGCTGTGTTGTACTGCTCATCGAGGATGCTATTCAAGATGGCATCATCGCTAGTAGCACCGAAGGTGTCTTCAGCATAGTAGGGAGAGACTTGCTCATTGAATGTAGTGCGATACTTATTACGTTGACCTGTTCGCGCACTGCCTAGTATCTCATCTAAGATAGTCGGTGAGAATGCGCTAGTGTAATCCCCGCCAACTTGCAGCGATTGGTCAGCAGTGTTGATCCTGTTGGTGAATTGATCATATACACCGTAGGGATCACCGCTTTCAATGCCGAGTGAGCGTAGCCTGTTAGTACCACCAGTCAATGCACCTGTGTACGCTGCACCTTTGCTCGACTGCCAAGCAGCATCACTCGCCGCCTTTGCACGTTCTTCACGATCTCTGTCTTCTTGTGCACGGCGCTGTTCACGTTCAAACTCTTGTGCAGCTTCCCACTCACGAGCTTGCGCCTGTTCCATAGGTGACGGCTGCGGAGGTGGAACATAGCCACCACCACCTTTAGTCTCTAGCACACGTTCTTTAACCTTCTTGCGCTTCTTACGTGCGCTGTTAGGAATGTCAGTAGCATCGCCAGCGTCAGCGTGTAGCTCGTTGTCGTTCAACTTCTTCTCTTTGCGCAACGCCCACGCCGCTATGTGTGGTGCGATCATCTTCGTTACCTTTCTGCTTGATGTGTTTCACAGCGATGTAGCCTTGCTTCTTATAACCTAATCTATTCATGATGGCGATAATGCGTTCGACTATTTCAGGCTTCTCATCGTGTTCGACTTGCGTGTAGATGTGTTCAACGCCTTTGCTAGCAGCCCACTTCTCGAAATGCCACAGTAGCATTGCAGCTATCAAACCGCTGCGATGCTCAGGTACAACAAACCACATCTCCTGCTGCGCTATATCGCTAAGGCTATAAAGAGAAGGGCGAATAGTACCAACAATATAGCCCACAGGACGATCCGCGTTGTCGTAACCGATCCACGCATTGAGGTACTTCCTCTCTGGATCGCGTACACATTGCCAAACAGCACGCGCAACTGCAAGCACGCTGAATTGACGACTACCGCCGAACTCGTCGTGATGCAGTTGCGCTAGCTTCTCAATGTCCACACCTTGCTGTGGTGTGTTTAGTAGTTCTACTTTCACGGCGTCAACTTATCCTTGGCATGTTGACGTTTATACCAGCAATACCAAGCAACACTATCAGTACCCATATCACGATGATTACCGTGATAATGCCCATCAACACACGGATGATAGTGTTGAACGGTTCGCCTAATGATATGAGAGCTAACAACTGCTGCGCTCCCCACCATATCGCGCCGAGGATAATGAGTACGAAGATCAGTCCTATGATAGTACCGATCATGTTACTTACTCCTTGCTGCTTTGCGCTTCACACTGTAGGCAATAGCAACAGCTTGCTTCTGCGGCTTGCCAGCTTTGCGCTCAGCACGTATATTCGACTTGAACGCAGCTTTACTCGTTGATTTCTTCAACGGCATCTACTCTCACCTCCTTTTCGGTCCCGCTTGACCTGCACCGGGTGCGTAGTACCAACCTTCGTCAGTGTTAACGCCCCAACCACCACTCTCAGGTGCCTTCTTGACAGTGATAGTGATACCAACACCTGTTTCTTCAACAGGAGGTGGTTCTTCAATAGGAGGAAGTACGATAGGATGCTCAGGGTGTGCATCACCGGGACGACCTCCCGGCATTGGACCACCACCAACTTGAAGACCAGTGATCCACGCATAGCCAACTATCGTTGCTGGATATGGGTCGATGCTCTTGTCACGTGGGTAGATGATAACTTGCATTGAGACAGGTACTTGAGCCATTATGCAACTCCTTCATTTCTGTTGTAGGTATAAGGGAAGATCACGTGTACTTCGTCGTCAGTTTCTATCATCAACTCCTTCATCAGCCCCGAACTTATGTCGGCTACTCTGCCTGTGTCTTTGTGTGGTCCCCAATCAGCAGGGAACGCACGTAGTATGACGCCAGTCTTAGGTGCGCGTACTAGTGCTGTTTGTGTCAACAACATCTCACGAGGTGTTACATCGTAGTCCCATCGACAAGCGATGTAGTGCACACGTGGGTTGAGCCTACGAGCTAGACCTGTGGTGTTAGGCGGTTGGTGTGTTAAGAACAAGAACGGCGCGTCTTCTACATCGTATATGAATGCGAGTGGTTCATCAGGACTGACGCCTTCATCCATAGGTCCACCGAACCAGCTAACATTGCCATGTAGTTCTAACAACATAACTAACGCCCCTCTCGCAACTTCTCACGAACTCGCTCAGGTGTCTCTTTTACACACAAGCCTATACCACTTAAACGAATAGCAGCGCCATGCGGATTGTGGCAGTGTGAGTGCATTGCTGGCCTGATTGCTTGCACTGCTGTACTCTCGACCCAGATAGGAGAGCCGTCGAGTTGTGTGAGCATGATGAGTGTGAGTATCATGTCATCTTTTTGTTAACGAAGTCTGCAAGTGCTAACGGCGGTTGTCCTTCCAGAGTGCGCAAACGGTTCTCATGGTCGTACAGCACCGTCGCTTCCTGTGATGCGTGCGGTGGCGTTGGTTCAGGTGGCGTGTAAGGATCGGGCACACCGCCGTCTGCGAGCCATTGCTCATAGTTGGCACGGTCGCGGTTGGCCGGATCATTGGGAATTGACGCGCCATCCTCGGTGCGGACGACAACATCAGTTGCGGTGAGTTGATAGTCTGCCATCACAACCTCGCATCACAAACTATGCCACCCGCTGCGTAAGCTGCCCCCGTTGCCGTTGCAGTTGCTTGCATTGTAATAGAGCCATTTGTTATCGACCCCGCCACAATTCCACCTGCGTTGCTGGATGACCAACCGGGAAGCGTTACGGTTGGCGCTGCTCGCATTGGTGAAAAAAGGAATGGTCCATAAATTGCCCCGCCTGCTACATTGTATCCAGAAAGAACAAAATTATTTGTCTGCCAGTATCGCCTGCACGTCATCAACTCTTGGTCGTAAGGCCGCATGATGTATGGCGAACGCGCAGCACTCGATGCTTCATTGCCGGGAAGCACGATGACGCCTGTGATCTGGAATGTGTCGCTGGTCGCGGCACCGCCATTAATGGTCCCTGTAGCGCCAAACGCGTTGTTTGCTGCCCAGACGCCAGCAGGAATTTGATACGTCGTTCCGGCTGCAACGGCGATACGCAGCGCGAGTCCAATACTGTTACCTTGTGTCCAAGTACCAGTTACGTCACCCGGTATAGTCGTGGTTTTGTATTCCCAAGTATCGGCGGCGCTGACAGCAAACGAGAACACATAAACGCGATTGTTGGCTCCATTCGCTACGTTGCCGGAATATGAACCAGTGCGATGTGCCTTGACCCAGAAACCGATAGTTATTGGAGAAGCTACGGCGCTGCCAAACCACAATCGAGCAGTTCGATAACCTTCAATCGGATGATATATCTGAATGTAATCACCCGCACCTATTGACGCGATTGCGGTAGTAACATTGACCTTCAATGAACTGGTAAGGCCGACAGGACCATCGGCCACCTGCTGTGCCGACACCACAAAACCGCCTGTATAAACTAACCATCCATCGACAATATAACCAGATGCCGGAGTGACGAGCGCGCCGCCCTTTTCCTGACTAACCTCCATCGCGCCGTTAATCTGCAAACCGCTGTACGCCATCGCATCAAACGGCGCGGCATAAGTAACGACGCCAGATGTGACTGCATTCGCCACAAATGCAGTCGTTGCAATGGTGGTGTCATTATCACCAGCACTAGGTGTTGGTGCTTTAGGATCACCAGTGAATGTCGGGCTGGCTATTGGAGCTTTGAGAGCATCTTGGGCATTAACATATGTTATGTCGGCTTTCAGTGCGTCCTGATTATCGACGTACGTCTTGATACTAGTCTGCAACGCAGCATCAGCAGCGGTGACGAATGCTGTAGTTGCTATACTAGTGTCGTTATCTCCTGCAGTTGGAGTTGGCGCAGTAGGATTACCAGTGAACACTGGTGAAGCTAGTGGAGCCTTTGTGTCAATGTTTGCTTGTAGAGCAGCACCAGCACTATCGACGTATTCTTTGCGCGTGGCATGATTGGGTATAGTAGCTGGACTACTAAGCACAACTTGCACAAATGACGGTGTGTCGGTAGGACCAACACCAATGTTGTCAGCAGCAGCTACAGGGTCAGCAACATCGCTGAGGTTATTAGTACTCAGCATATCGCCTGCACCACTACCTGCTGTGCCGGCATTGCCTGTGCGTGTGAATGCTACAGCGAGATTATCGCCGTCAGCCAGAGAACCACCATGCGCGATGTACTTGACAGTTACAGATTGCCAAGTGCCGTTGTCAACGACAGGACCGTTAACGTCAAACACTAAGAAGTTCTCAGGCGAGGCAGCATTACGCACGTAGATACTACCACGTGATGTTAGATTAGTACTATCATCCCAAGTGATAACCCAACCTGACACATTAGGATTGCCAAAGTCAGCACTCTGCGCACTTAGCATCAACTGCGTGATGTTAATAAGAGTAGCGTTGTTGAAGCGTACTTCGCCCATGCCGGGGTCGGCTGCAACTGTAGAAGCGTCGAAATTCCATCTGAATGCACTCTGCGCAGTTACAGCTAAACTAGCTGCTTGCTCTGCTACATCAGCACTAGTTGCTGCCTCTGCCGCACTAGCTGCAGCAGCGGCGGCGCTGTTAGCTGCATTCGTCGCTGCAGCTTCAGTGTCTAGTACTACATTGGTAGCATCAAAGACTGTTACCCAAAACACGTCGTCGGGAGGGAAGGTAGTGCTAGATGTATGTGATACGACGCACAGGTGATAGTGATATTCGCCAGTTACAACTATATCACCTAGCGCGTACACAGCACCAGCTAGCCAATCACCTCTAAACAGAGGCACACCTAGTATCTGTATAGTCCAATAACTAGGATTAGCTAAACGGTCTGCAGCGAATGTGCCAGTAGCAGCACTCGTATGAGTTACAAGGCATCTATACAGTTGTGATGTTTCGGCTTCAAATACTCTATCACCTACTACATACTGAATAGAGTTCTGCCACTCACCGCGTACAGGTGGAGTGCCTAGTTGTAAGAACATTGCATCGACTTGCGACCAGTTAGCATACTCAAGTGTATGCCAACGCGGTGTGTCGAAGTTTACGAGTTTGAAATTGTAGTTAGGAGTATAACCGCGTATATTAGCAACCATCACAGCCACCTATTGTAAGTGGCTATAAAGCCGTCAGCATATATAAGATTATATATATATACTAGCATCGCCCGCTTCGCGTGCGATGCCTCGCCGTTTGTATGTATATAAGTATCAAATAGCACATTTTCGGGCATTTGTCAACCCCTTACATAGTACAATCTACTAGCCGCCTACTAGCCGCGCACTACGCTTCCTTTCTGATACAGGAAGCTGTAAGCGCTAACTGACAGCGATTGTGTACTCTCTCCGCTTGTACGTACTTTAAGCAGTTTGCACTTAACTGGCATCTGCCATAGCTTCTGTTCACGTGTTCTACGTCCTGCGCCGTATACTTGTTGACCTGCACCATACGCGCCAGCTTCATTCGGCACGAAGGTGATAGAGCGTGCAGGAGTTAGTTGTCCTGTCGCTGCATCTCTGTATATGTTGTCAGAGAACAACTCGACTGTAAATTGTGCTTGACCATTAGCATCGGCATGTACGAAGCGCAGTGCCTTGGTATGTTGTCTAGCACCGAAATCACTCCACGGCAGTTCCCACGTGAAGCTGATAGGTTCACCTTTGTATTCTTCCCAACTATCAGGTTCTAGCTCACGAGCAGTTTGGAAGTCTGCTGCTGTTGTTGTTACATCTGCTAGACACTTGTACACTAGCCCATCATGGCTATCGAACACGCGGTCTTTGGTGTGATATGTCTGTCCACTTGTCCACGAAACGAAGTCGTACATGCCATACCAGTCAGCGTACACAGGGTTCTCAGGTGAACCATAGCGCATCATGTAGCCGTCAGGTGTGAACAAGAATGCGCGACCTTCTAGCGTACCGCAGCCGCAGTTGAACCGCAGATACTCCTTAGTCTTGAAGCGTGACCATGCAAACAGCTTCAACTGTGGTACGTAATGGTAGATGTAACCAACGGAGCCGTCGATGACTGGTTGTATAGTGACAATGTTGCCGCCGCCACTTGTGTTAGTACTCGTCGTCGTTGGTAATTGTGCATCTATCTCTATGAGTAAGTAGTTCTCACTCAACACTCCTAGGACTTTGCGTGTGCCGTTGATTTGTTCTGGCAAGATTGTGCTAAACCCTGTAGCACCTGCTATAACTACAAAGTCACCCTGCTCCAACAAGTGCGCATCGTGGCGCAGTATTAATGAATACTGTGTGAACTCATGATTAGCCATGTCTAGGTCAAAGTAGAACGGATCATCTGTCAACTTGCGTACATCTTGCGTGTCGAACTTAGGCAAATAGAAGTGCACTGTCTTGTTCTTACCATCGTAGAAGCCAAACGCCTTCAAGCGCATAGTGTCCTTACGCATACGCCCAATGTGTCTACTCAACATCGTTTCGACGTAGTTACTCACACGTTCAGGTACGACTGCGTTGCTGAGTGCTGACAACTTAGCACTAGGCACACCGTTGAAGTCCAACATGAACACATCGCTGCCTATCTCTACTATCGAACGGGGTGCATTGGAGCCGAAGCCGTTTAAGGTGTCGATGGGTTGTGGGTCGTGCTGACCTGCATCGTTGTACAGACCGAGCTTCATCATCGTTGTCGAGTTAGGAGAGATAACCAGCAGTGCGTCTTTGATCGTAGCAAACCCACGCACTGTTTGCTCAGGACTAGCAGCAATCTTAGACATGTCAATGTCAACAGCGTCGTTAGGATTAGGACTATCGCTGTAGACCATCGAAGTGTCTTTGGCCGCTATGCGTATCTCTGTTGTGTGTGTTGGATACTGTGATGGGTCGGTGTCGTGTACAGTGAAGAACCTGAATGCTGACTTGCAAGCGTCGAATGCTGGCACCTTGTCATTACTAAACGAGTTGCCGGGGTCTACTAGGTACAACACCCACTGCGTTGCATCTGTACGTGTGAAGTCTATACTCAGCGGCTTATCATGTCCGTTGCTACAGATCAACTCTTTGCCGAATATGTCATGTGCAATAAAGTCAGTATAACTCCAACCAATAGGTGCACCGGGAAGTGCTGCAGCTACCTTCTGGCTCCATATACGTTGTATAGTCTTTGTGCGGTCGATTGTCAGTATCTCACCAGCACTAGTCCACAGCAGTACGACATTAGCGAAGTAGCGACATTCAACAGGCTCACCACCTAGTGCATGTGTGTCACGTGTCCAGTGTAGAGGGAATGCACTGCTAACACCCGTAGCTGTTGCTTTACCACTTACAACTATCTCAAACGTGTTGGCATCTACTACACGACGAATGCCGTGAGTTCTGTTAAGCATCTCAGCAGTGATACCATTGAAGCTGCCACCTATGCCTACAATAGTAATGTGATCGCCAGCTACAAAAGGATGCGCAGTGAATAGAACAGAAACAACGCGGCTGTCTAGTGTAGTAGCTATTCCTGCTGCTGCTACTGTGCCACTGCTCTCTACACCTTGTTTCAACTTCAACCACATCTCATAACCGAAGCGTGGACCTGCACGGCGGTCGGTGTATGTAACCATGTTGTCGAAGACTGGTGAGAACTTGCTAGTTAAGTTCTGCTCACTGTCAACTACGTTCAACCCACCACCGAAGTCACGGATAGTAGTGTTGTTGAGCTTCGGTGTAGGCCGCGGCTGCTTCGGTCTGCCTAATGGCTTGAGCCGCGTAAGCATCTGTACCATAGTCAGGTCCACCTGTTGACAGTGCTTCGGGACGACATAACAGTATCAAGTGGAATGTTGAAAGTCTGCCGATTGAACTGACTGAGTGCATCCTGAAACAGGATGCGAAACTTGTCGCTAGCGCCGGGATTTGTGCCATCATCTTCAAGTACGTCCCAACATGTGCCTAACATCAACAACTGCGTATCCATGAATATCTCATCGCTGTCTTCTTCAAAGTCGTCAGGCTTGGTGCGATATGTCACATACACCTTGCCAACTGTATTAGCTGGTAGTACTCTAAACCACTTCGTCTTGTTGTTACCGAGTGGTCGTATGCTAGGGTAGTTAATGTCAATGTCCCGCGCATTCATTGGTGCTATTGGCAGCGGCTTGTGCGAGCCTTCCCAAAACACACTGTGTAGATCGCGCCAATCTTTTAGCTTGTCATCTAGGGCATCTGTAATGGTGCCAGTGACGCCATCGAGTGTGTGCGGCTCTTGGTACGTAGTGTAGTCAGGTAGCCAGTACTCACGAAAGATCATGTCGAACTTATGCTGTACTGCTAGCTGTATGCGTGGTTCTGCGTATATCTGCGCGTCAAGGCCCTCCACGAGCGCCAAGCGCTGCAACACCTTTGTAACAATGTCACCGAATGTAATCATTGCAAGCTCCCCGAAGTATACACGAGCGGCCTGTGTGGTGGACTAACCACACAGACCACTCATGCCCGCACCCTCAGAACTACGCAATCACGTGGGCCGCACCATGTAGATTGTTGCGGTCTACTACGCAGGTGAACCTGTAGCTACGCACACCATCGGGAGCTAGGTTAGGTGTGTAGGTGCCACGAGGATCACCACTAGTAAGTGTCTGTGGAGATACACCAGCTACAAGCGCACCTGCAGTTGGCGTTACATCGCTTGTCAACTCACTGAGTATCGTCGTGCCAAGTACTTTATAAGGCACTCCTAACACAGCGCCGTAGCCGACATTGATAGTTGTACCTGCAGTCAAGCCATATGCCACACTCACAATGTCGGCAAACATCTTCTTGCCGACAACAGGTGTAGCACCTGTGAGTGTGAAGCTCTCCTTCATAGCTTGACCGAGATAGTCAAAGCCGTACACAGTGACGTTAGATGTAGCAGCACCGCTAGCTACAACTGTCACGTTACGGCCATATCGGCCCATCACGCTAGGACTGAAACCGACCACTGGCGACGAAGTGCCAGCAGCAGCGATTGACTGTGCATTCAAGATACCTGTAGCAAGCGCTGCAACAGGTGCAGGAATGTCAACAGTAGTAAGCCCATCGACGCCTACATCAGCCGCGTAGCAACACGCTTCTACACGGTTGTTGATGCGACGCATACCGGGGATAGCAACTTGTACCGCCATGTGTCTATTCCTCTACTTGCTCTGGCTCTTTGCTCGCAAGCAACTTCTCTACTAGCGACGGGTCGCTTTCAACAAGCCGCGTGAGAACATCGAGCGCTGTCTTTTGTTTGTCTGACAATGCAGCATTCATCTGCTGCATTCCTACTGGTGTATCGTCACCGCCTTCGATCAACATGGGAACAAGGTTACGGTCGAGCTTCAAACGCACAACATCTTCGTGCGACAGAAATACGCTATCACCACGCAAAGTGCGAACCATGTAGCCTTCAACCTCTACATCGGTAGGCACAATGCGGAAGCCTATCTCATCTTTCACAGTGCGATTGACTACAGTCTTACGCTTCATAGGCTCTATAGTGTATGCAGGAACGGGCTTCTTACGCTCGTCCATGCTATATGCTGCGCGCTTCTCTTGGAAGCTCACCGTTGAGGGCGTTTCAGCCATTGCTTGCTCCTATGCTATACAGTGTATAGCGTTGTGGTTAATCGTTGACGACTGCGTGTGTGCGGTATTGCTTCCACGTGCAGAATTGACATTGCGTGATGACACGCTGGCCGTAGCCGTCGATTGTCCACGGTGCTGTCAAGTCAACATTCTTCATGTTGTTGTCACCGAGGATGTGTAGACGGAGGTAGGTGTCATTCAGGAAGTATGCACGATCAACTGGACAGCTTTCATCGTAGATGATCGGCACACCATTGTGACTGACACCATCAAAGCCAAGGTCCATCATGCGCTTGCCGCTGCTGGTGTTGGTAAGTGGTATGGTAAGCTTGCTACGAACAGCAGCACGATACAGGCGGTAGTGATTACGACCAGCAATGATGACTTTGGGGCGCTCTGTCCCTTGTTTAAGGTCGAGCAATACATCGTCATATGCTTCTTCAATGTTGGTGCTGTTGAGAGTACCAGCAAAGTCATACGACGAAGGTCGCCACTGCACTTCCAACGCACGATCCACACCGGCAAGAGAGCCAGTAGTAGGATCGTCAGGTATAAGGAGTGCAAGACCATTAGGATCATTGCCGCCACCCAAGCCGTAGAGGTAGCCTGAGAACTTCTCTTTGATGCTAAGCTCAAGAGCCTCAAGTTTGCCCTGAAGCAGCTTAACTGCAGCTTGCTCACCTTTGTTCTCGTCTTCCTCTTGGTTAGAGATGATGACTGTGCCAGCTATACGTGACCAGCGATACTCAAGTTTGATGAACTCTTGAGTTTGCTGCACTGGTAAGCTGTCATAGTACTGATAGCTGCCCACTGTCGGATTTCTGCCGGTCAACAGTGGATTAGTGATGTTGTAACCGCTGCTTTCATTCTCAATGCGGTCACGTGCGAAGCACCACGCCATGAGCGCGTTGCTCTGCATAGCTGCTACAATGAGCTTCTTACGCGAGCGCTCGATTGTAGTAGCAAGTACGTTTTGGAGTACAGGCATTGTGTCTGTGTCCTACTTGTTGTTGAGTTCTGTGAAGACCGCTGCAGCAATGTCACGCCACGGTGCATTGCTCTTGAAGTCTGCACGCGAATTTGTAGTGCTTTGAGTAGGAACGTCGCTTACTCCACGCATACTGCCGGGAGTTGACCTACTTCTACCATTGCCGCCACGTTGGCGCTTCATAGCAGCCTCGATCTGTGGTCGGAGTGGTGTTGTAAAGTCGAAGCCTCTGCGTTCTACCCAACTGCGAAGCTCAAAGTATGCACGCTCTGGCGTCAAGCCATGTTGTGCTACTAAGTTGCTGATTTCCACACCATGTGTCTCAGCATGGGGATGACTAGCAACAAATTCCTCCATCTGCACTTGCGCAGTTTCAGCAATTTGTGCTTGTCGCTGTTGCTGTTGCGTTTGCCGCTCTAGCGGGCCTAGTCTACGGTCAAGTTCATTGGTAATGACACGAGCATTGATGCTAGGAACAGCGTCATTACCAAACAACTGCTCCATTGTCACGCCTGTCGATAGCACACGCGCTACTATGTCGCGCACTGCCATGATAGGGTCTTTCTCAGCCATAGCACGTAGCTGTAGCGCTTCCTGTGCCATCTGTGGCGACAGGTTGTTCTGCTTCATTACATCGTCTAACACTTTGTACTGCTGGAAGTGGGTTTGCATCTGCCTGAGTTGACGAGATGCTTGGTTAGCTGCGTACTGTGCTCTGTTGAGGTTGTACGCAAGTTGCTTCTCTCGCCTAGTCGCTGCAACCACTTGCCCATCTTTACCAAGAAGTTCTCCTTTAGGCCCTTTCTTGGGTTTTTCAGGGAATAGCTGTTCTCCATCACCTCTTGACTTGCCTCTATGTACGTCTGATCCAGTTTCTCCCTCTCCCTCAGACTGCGGAAGTCTATGCCCATCACTCTCTCCCTGTTGTTGCTCTAACGGCAACTCTTGCTGTTGTTGTCCTTCATCGCTGCCACTGCTGTCACCTTCAGGCACAGCGGGTTGTTGATCTTGAATGCCAAAGCTGTTGCCAACAGCATCCATCAGGTCTTCTTGTTCTTTGGGCATTGTAGCCTCCTATACTGCACACGCTGTGCACTAAGCCGCAGCACCTTGCTGCATTTGTTGTATCAACTGCGATGCTATGTCAGCAACACTACGGCCACGAGCGAGTTGTACGCCGAGATGTTGTTTCAGTTCAGGCGGTAGACCGTCGATTAGGCGAGCTACCTCCTGTACGATTGATGCAATGTCGTCAATCTGTGGTCCACTAGCACCTTGACTGCCACCGCCGCCTTGACCACCACCAGCACCTTGCGGAGCGCCTTGTTGTCCACCTTGTGCAGCCATAGCACGTTCGTGCATACGTTGCATCATGGCCTCTTTACCTTGCGCGTCCTGTTGTTGTGCTTGTTCTTCACCGGGAGCAGGTCCACTTGTCTCTTTGATGATGCCTTTGTAGATTAGCTCCCAATCTGTCTGACTTATGACAGCATTATCGAATGCTGTTGCTAGAACCTTGAGAGCAACTACCGCTGCAATGGGTGTCGCACGAGTGAATTGACCGATGATCTGCGAAATTTGCAGTGCTTGCTCCTTTTTCGCCCTAGAAGTAGGTTTGAGAGTGCTACCACCCACAACACGAGGCGTGAATGTCGTCCGAATTGAATTTGCATCCATCTTCTCCCAAGTTGACGCCATTTCATCACCGAGTAGTGTAGCAACTTCCTCTTTTTCCATGAATTGCAGGCACATTTGTGCTACTAGCCACAGAACTGTGCCTACGCTGTCTTCAATAGCGTCCATCTTCTCATCAGCGCGTGTCTGTGTTTGGCTCTCGTAGCTCTCTATTGCTCTGTTGGTGGTGTTTGTCTTGTACTCGACACCACGTTGGACGCTGGTGACACCGGAGAGGCGGTCAATGGCCTCAAGAACAGGCTTCTTGTCAAAGAATTTGATGGCGTCGGCACTAGGTGGTAGTAATGGGCCGAGTACATCACCGAGCTTCTTGCCCTCTGGCAAATCCAAGCCGATTGTATTACTATCGAGTGTGCCAGAGATAAGACTTTCGAGTACGTCTGCGCTCTTGAGTGCGTTCTTGTCATATGCTACCTTACCTGCAGCGAAGCGACGTACTTTAGACCACTCATTGTTGATGATGTTTATGTCATCCTGTTGATCTAGATAGTAGGTAACTTCGCCCTTCGCGTACATAGTGATTGGATCAGTGTGGAACTCCATTGGCACCACACTAAAGAACTGGTCAAGTGAATAAGGATCATCCCATACCCACAGAGGATAGCACCAGTCATTGCAGTTGTATAGTTCAACTCGTCTTGTGACCTTATCCCATACATAGCACACCTTTGTCATCTGTGCTGCGAGGAAGCTGCGTTGGTCGCTGTAGCCGTACTTGGCATATTCGCTAGTGCTGTAGCTGAATAGCTGGAAGTTGTCTGTCTGACCACGTTCGCCTTGATCTGGACTGACACCAGCTTTGATGACGTTGGTAGGACTAAAGACGCTCTCCCACTCATCGCTGTTAGGCTTCTTGCGTCCGTACTTAGCACGCAGTAGTGATGTGTACATCAAGTCTTCAATCATGACCCAATTACACGTGCCACTAAGGTCTAAGTCGGTAGCTGTTGGATCGACTATTACTTGGTCTGGACGGCGTACTTTCACCCACGGACCACTAGGTGTGAGCATGTCAATGGTTTCTTCCAACGCTAGCAGCTTGCCTTCGCACTCCTTAATGTCCTTCTGCGACTTGGCTTGCTCTAGCTCAGCACTGAGTTTCTTGACTTCCTCTAGTGCTGCCTCACTGCTCTGCTCACGTAGTGTGTAACCACACTCGAACCAGCCTACATTGGTGAGTGTAGTGCTGACGATGTTGCGCTTGACCTTGCGTTTGAGGTTGAGGCCGGGAGATGTTTTCTTAGCGGCGAGTACGTTGACTAGCTTCTCAAGTGTGCGCTGGCGTGGTTCATCTGCTTTGTCTTCACTAGTAAACTCGGCCTCCGGGTTTTTAGTGAATAGCATAGGAACGAGAGCGCTGACGTTCGCAAATACCAAGTTCTCAGTGCTGTCAAACGTACCTTGGAGGGGTTTACCGGCTGTACTATCTTCCTCAGTTCGTGATGGAGCATTAGTACGGGTATGGTCATGTCTGTAGTACCTATACGCCTCCGACCACGCATCTGTGTTCTTGCTCATTGCAGACTTGCCCTGATCGTAGCGCGAACGCCACAACGGGCCACGATGCTTAGAGACAGGTATCTTGCTTTCACCTATGACACGATACATAGGCTGGTCATCTACTACAGCATTAGGATCGGCTGTGACACCTTCATAGGTGTTGTAGTCGGTAGCAGGTTCCGCGGGCGGAGGATTGCCGTAGTCGTCAGCCATTAGACAAACCCTTTGTCAGTAGCAAGCCACATAGGCATTGTGAATGTGCCATCGTTGTTGTCTTCAACTTGCGACTTTGGCACCCACGCAGTTGTCTTACCATCGTACAAGCGTAGTGCTTTCTCTGTCTCGCCACGTACTTCTGCAGCCATGTCGAACAGTTCACGCTTAGTTGACTTTGTATTAGCCATAGCGATGTGCTCTTGGGTTCTCAGCGCTGCGGTCTTTCTCTTGCCACAGCATCCACGAAGGTACACGCTCATTCGCAGGGATTGCGTACTTGCCTATATCTGGCATCTCACTGAGTAAGTACTTAGTCATGTCCATCGCATGATCGTTGCGATCTGTTGGTTTGTCTATACGCTCGCCACTAGTAGACTGCTGCCAGAAGTATCCTGCAATCTCGTCTGTCCACCAATCGAGCTTTGCGTTAACGAGCAAGCGCGGGGAGCCAGCCACACGGCGAATAGGATGAAGCAGGCGATGATTAAGATTAAGATAGCTTCCGACCTTAATAATCCCATTCGCCACATCGTTGTTTCCACGACGCATACGTATGTCGTCGTCTTTGAACATGTCAGCTATCGTCTTCCCCACGGTGCGTTTGTTAACGGTCCTACGTCCGAAGATGGATGGATCGGCGTTGATCTTGTGCATGTCGTCAAGTTCAGCACTCCAATCGGCACGTATACGCCGTATAGCACTAACTTGTTGGTCGATTGACATTTCCTTTTGGTAGAAGCCATCACATAGTATGACATGCTGCTCAGGTGTAACGAACGCAAGACCGTAGCAACTAGGCTGCGCTTGACCATAGTCGTAGCCTTCTATCCACGTGGGATGGTAGTGTGTCTCTACATACGCATCCAACAGAGCGTGTATGTCGCCTTCCTGCAGTAGATGTACAGACGTATCGTATTGGGGGTACACCAAACCCTCATACGCAACCCACCGTCCGAGCAAGAAACGATCACGTTGCTGCCCTTGATACATCGTTTCAAGGGTTTGGATGAAGTCACCGCCTTCAGCTTCATGCACATGGCGTAACTCGTAGGTGCTGCCTTCGACAACTTCTATTAACAACTGCGGCTTGCCATCTTCACCGAGTACTGGCTTACGGTCTATGTCACGAGCGCAGATGAGGTCGTCAGTCACAACGCCAGTTGCTTTGTACTGTTGCAGTGGGCGCACGAGTTTGGTGTAGACCCAATTACCAGTTGGATTGCATGTCAACATCATCCAACGTGGGCCAGTGACAGGCATCGTAGCATCTTCACCAATGTAACGAGCGCGACCACGCAAGCGACCGAACAAGTCGAGGAAGTCCTTGTGCGTGATTTCAGGGTCTTCAACTTGATCTACAATGACCCAATCGAATGTTGCTGACAGCAAGTTAGAACTACTGCTCTCAGTCTTTGTCCCTTGCTGTGCGATGTAACGGAAGTACACAGTGGTGCCGTTCTTGAGATGGCAGATGTTGTCACCGTTCTGTCCTGTGCTAAACGACACTATCCACTTGGGGGGACACCACTTGAGGAACTCTTTGCGAATAGTGTCGTTTAGTTTCGGATAGGTTGAGCGTGATATAAGACCAGTGCTACCGGGGTACATGTCAGCGAGTTGTAGTGCCTTGATAACGGCTGCAGTAGTCTTACCATTGCCGAAGCCACCGCCGTAGATTTGCACCTTGGCGCGTGAATGCAAGAACTTGTCCTGCAAGCTGTTCTCCTTCAACAGCAACTCAGGACGTTCAGCAACTTGTACAGTGCGTACACGCGCCATCAGTTGAGCTTAGCCCATGTAGTTGTGCCCTTCTCCAAGGCACGGTAGAGTTCAAAGGTTGTAGTGTTCAACTGTATCTGACCTGCAAACAACGATGCACCGCTAGGCACACCTGCTGCGGCAGTAGTAGGCATGCAGTAACTCACATCAACTACACCGACGAAGCCATTGGCTTTGATACCTTGGCCGTCTTTATTCGGTACGATTGCCATTGTTCTTCTCCCTTAGTGGAGTAACGTCTTTAGCATCTACGTCGATTGTTGGCATTGTCTTCGGTTGTGCTATCTCACGTATGTGGCGAATTGTCAAACCGCCCTCAAGCGAGTGACGGTGTTCCATGACTTGTTTAGGACTAAAGCCACCACGGTCAAGCATGTTCATGTACACACGCGCCTTCGTGGCAGGTTTAGTTTCTTCGTCTTCAAGAATGTCCTCTAAGCCATCGAGAGCCTTGGACGACATGCGCTCAATGCGCTTCTGCACGTTGTCAGCTTCGAGTGTAGCGAGGTTGTCTTTGATGAGGTGATCTAGCTGCTGGAACAGTTGTAGACCTTTAATCATGTCTACCTGTGACAGCTTCAAGCCTGTGGCGTCTGCAATCTCTGCATCGTTTATACCGAGTATAAAGTATAACCACACTACACCTGTAGTGGTTACAGCTTTAGTATCAGCGGGTAGATCAACAAGGCCACGCCGTATAGAGCGGTTATTGCGATCACGACCGCGAACAACAGCCGCTTCGGGAGGTTGTTTAGTGCGCGTTGTCTGTTGTTGTATAACTGCCTCTGGCGATGTAGACGGAATAATCGCTTGACCAGTTCGCGTGTCGATGACGAGGCCATTGGCAAGTGGTAAATCTGGCATTGTTCATTACACCCGCCGTCTACGTGCAGTGGGCGTTGCTGTTGGTCCCTGTGCACCACGTGCTGTAGGCATGTTAGCACGATAGGCGTTAGCGATGACAGCAGCTATACGTGGATCGGCAGTAGGTCCACCACGCATAGGTATACTAGGTGCCGAAGGGCGCATCGGGCGTGCAGGGCCACTAGGCATACCACGTGCTGTTGGTACATCAGCATTAGGATCACCTGCAGCCTGTTGCATCATTGCTGCACTAATGAGATCATCCATACTACCGCCAGCACCGCTAGGCATACCACCGCGAGGCATCGCTGTTGCTCCTTGTTGTTGTGGGCTAGCTCCTGCAGGTACTTGTTCACTTTCGCCCTCAGCTTCTTCATCATCTGGCGTGGGTTCAGCGGCTTCGTCGTCAGGAGCAGCAGGTGCAGATGATGGCGGTGATTGGGCATCATCGGGAGATGACTGGTCTTCGGGACTTTCACCACCATCATCTGCTTGAGTAGACGGCTGCGCGGGGTTGCCACTGGCATCATCTGCAGCTTGATCTACCCAATTCTCTGCAGCACTCTGCACTTGTTCAGGAGATACTTGAATGCCCATCTGTTGTAGTGTAGCAGCAACTTCCTCAGGCGACATTGCCATGAGTTGCTGCAACATGTCGCCTATGTCCACAGCGCCAGCGCCTTGTTGCTGTTGTAGGGCTTGCAGTACTTGTGGCGATAACTGTGTCTGCGGTTGTGACTGTGACTGTGGCATAGCTGCGGGCATTACTTGTGCTCCGGTTCCTTATGCTCTTTGGCGAATGGATTGATGTTGACGCCAGCAGCTTTAGGAGCAGCTTCAGGCGGCGGAATAGGTGCTGCAGTAGGAGGTGGGTCTGCTGGCACTGCTACACCACCAGCCATGCCCCACGCTTCGTACTCACGGCGGTCGAAGTCGTTAGGATCGTTGGGAATGTGTAGACCGTCTTTGGTGCGAATGACTACATCGCCGTTAGTGAGCTTGTAGTCTACAGGAGCTTCAACAGGCGGTTCACCTGCTTTAGCCTTCGGTGGGGGAGGGTTAGTAGGCTTCTTCACTTCAGCTTCTTTGACTGCTGCAGCCATCATCGTTACTCCTATCGCTGTTGGTCAGTTGATAGTACCTGCTTTACCACCACCACCATTACCTGACTTGTCTACAGGGTAGATAGCAGGAGCGAAGGTGGGTTGATATATTCGATTGAGTGCTACAACATCTGCAGCGGTTGTAGCGCGATTGATGAGTGTGGTTGCCGAGATGGGCACTTGACCGCCCATGTTCAAGCCATCAGCTTGTCGCGCTGTTACATATGATTGTGTAGCTGTAGCGTTAGCACCGGGAGCTACACCATCGAGTGCTACCATTGCAGCACCTACGTCGCGTTGTGCAGTGGGAAACATGATGCGTGCTAAACCACGTGCGGCTGCTGACGGCTCATTGAGTAGAGCGTATGGCTGCGCGAATACGTTGTCCCACAATCCTGCCCATGATGGCATAGTAGTACTCCGTGTGGTTGAAGCTGGTTGTGTCTATCATCGGCCATAGCACAAGATGTGGTATTTGTCAATAGAAAACAACACCATAGGCTGTGATAGTCCGGCCCGAAGGGCCGGTTGGTGGACTTACCAACTACCTAGACTTACATACACAACTACTCACAACTACAACGACTTGCATGTAGTTCTACATGTGCTATACTAGCTGTGTTGTGTTGTAGTAAGCTACCAACTGGGCACTCGTCGTTGTAGTTGTTATAACTACCACGGCGGGTGCTCTTTTTCATTTATACACTGTATAGACTACGACGACGTTGTATAGACTATACACACTCAAGTACTCACAACAGCGACGAGTTTGGTTTGTTGCATATAGCAATTCAACAATGCGAGGGGCTTGAGACAGAGCTTCTATTCCGTCCGCGTGCCTTGTGGCTGTGGCAGTGTTTGGGAATTGGCGGGGGACTACCTCCTCTACTTCACACCACGCGCACTCACACCTAGCAGTGATGCAGCTATGCAATGCTACACCTGCCGCGCGATGATGTATGCACTACAGACATAAGTCACTGCGATGCAGCGGGGCGCATTGTCCCACCATGCACCTCTACATCATCACGCCATGTTCACGCTATAGCTGCTATGGCACACTTCACCGCTGTAGTTTTATACACTGTATAATCAACAGCCATATTGCCCGTTTAGAGAGTGCTACTTTATGATGAGTTGCATGTGATTTCAGAGTGTGTATACTAGCTACTGTTGATAGCAATAATGCTACGACACAACCAACGGAGTTAAGACAATGGTACAAGTTACAAACACTGCAGACACAAAGCGCAATGCTTCCAACATTGGCGCCGACGTGTTTCACCTTGCTACGATTAAGGATGAGCTTAAGAGCGGACCTATCATGCTCGCTCACACTTATCCTGCTGAACTCACCTCACTGCTGGCACGTATCACTGGCAGTAAGGACGGCGAGGATAGCATACGCGGTATGCTGCTAGAGTATTGGCATGCCACGCCAGAAGGCGACACGCATAAAAAGCGATACGATCAGCTAGTAGCACTCGGCAAGTTGAAAACAGCCGAACAAAAGACCGAACAAGCTACAATGCTGTTGCAACAGAATAACGTTGCGATCATGTTGCAACGTGCAGTCGAGACTTTTCAAGGCATTGACCTGCTACGCAAGGCGCAGCGCGATGTGACAGTGACGCGTATTCATAACCAGCAAAATGCGTTTGCTTGCTATGTCTACCGTACCGCTACAGGTGAAGGCGAGTGGATACGTTTCAGCGCTGAGCAGCTACGCAACGTTGCAAGCGCTACCTTTGACAATGATACAAAGGTTAGTGACATTCGTATCGCTTGCAGCAGTGCAAAGAATGGTGCAGCGAATAAGGACAAGGGCACCAATGGCGAGCGTATTGCACCGTCTAAGATAGCCGATGCAGTGACCGCCATTGATACCTCACTCGCACCGTTGTATAAGGATGATGGCACACTTGCAGTACCTCCCGGCGGTATGAAAGCATTGCACCGCTTATGGGCGCAGCTAGATGCAGTCATGTCAGATAATGACAAGGCCAAGGCGAGAGGCGAGTATAAGGCAGAAGGCGAAAAGGCCGATGCAGCTATTGCAAAGGTGATTAAGCCTAAGGCTAAGCGTAAGTCAGCCTAACGTTATACACTGTATAACAATCAACAGCCCTCGCGCTAGCAATGGCGCGGGGGTTTTCTCATGTCTAGCAGCTAAGCGAGCGTGCAAGCGACCGCCAACTCATGCGCCCGATTACAGCGCCGCGCAGCGTCACAGCTGCATCTGCTAGCTAGCACTACAACACCAGCCCCCCGGAGGGCGTAGCCCGACACAAGCTTCTTCACTGCCGCTGATGACAGTCGCATGTAGAGTAGTTAGTAGAGTAGTATGTAGTAGTTGTTAATAGCGTGGTAAGCTTTGGGAGGCAAGGGCCTCCTTGGCAGTTGTTGAGTAGTTGTTAAGCTGTGTATAACTAGTGCTATCACAGAATTAGTAGACTTGCATGTGTTTTCTAGATGTGATATATTATAGGTATACAAAGAGAGGGAGTACAACTTAGAGTAGAGGCTAGAGTAGGAATAGTAGTGAGTAGTAGTAGGTGGTGTATATATACACTGTATAACATGGAGAGCTACAATGGCGCAGCAACAGCTTAGCTTATTCGCAAAGCATGAAGTTGAAGCAATCGACACTGCACGTGTCTTTAATGACGTAGATGAGATGCAAGCACGAGCACCTGCACTATTCGCTAAATCGCCACATCCTAAGATGAGCGGCAGGTATAGTTTCACTAATACCTACGACATACTGCTGCACATTCACAATCGTGGGTTCAAAGTCAGCAGTGTGCAAGGTGGACAGAAGACTTACAACAAAGTAATGATCCGCATGCGTCATGATGCATATGACAAGCGCGATGATGCACCTGAGATTGTCATAGTTGATAGCCATGATGGCACTAGTCGATTGAAGATGATGCTCGGCATTATCAGGTTCATATGCATGAATGGCATGGTCGCTGGTGATATGCTGTATAGTAGATCATTCATACATCTAGCTCCTGACTTGATGGAGCAGGTGATGTTAGAACTAGACGACATACAACAGCACATCACTGCGTTGGAGAACCGAGTACAGCGCATGAAGAACTACACAACTAACATCGGTGAGCGCATACTGCTAGCCGATGCAGCTATCAAGGCTCGCTTCAGCCGTGATGAAGATAGACCAGCTAGCTTCATAGCTGACATGCGCCAACGCATGCTACACACCCGCCGCAGTGATGATGAGCGCAATGACATGTACACTGTGATGAACGTGATTCAGGAGAATGTACTACGCGGAGGCATGACGTATCACATCAGCAACACCATTCGCCGCGTAGCTCCGATCACCAATGTTGATCGTAACCTATTGATTAATCATACACTGTGGCGTGAAGCTGAAGGCTTGATTGCTAAGGCTGCTTAGTGTAGTATACAGTGTATAACATGAATGCCAGCGGTAGCGGTGAGTGACCGTGCTTAACACTCACCATCCTAGGAGACTACAAACATGAGGCTGACAAGAGGAATACTAGCAGCAATCGCGCTGTTAGCGGTGACAGATATAGCACGTGCTGTAACTGTTGACGACCCACTTCACGGCATCATCTGCAGTGGAGTAGGTACTGGCTGCAGTAATGCAGCGGACAATGGTAGCTTCACGCCATTGTCACAAACAAACAACTGGAGCTTCGCTATTAGCCCCGGTCCTGCAACTGGTGACTTGACGTTGGTGTTCTTAGTACCTACCAACACAATCAACGTCGCCTTGTTCAACCTACCCGGCATTACTGACAACAACTTACCCACTATTGGAGCAACAGTATTCGATAGGGTGAACTTGTTCACAGCAGCATCACCGGGTGTGTCTACATACTTAGGCTTAGCAGGTGCCTTCTCACCTACTAACAACTTCGCCAACAGCAGTGCTGGTGAAGCTACACTCAATCCCGGTTTCTTGGGTGCGTTCCTAGCATTCACCTTAACACTTAACGATGTGACACTAGGTGATGTTGCTAGTACTACAACAGCACATGACTTCTCGTTTGGCAGTAACTTGCCAGCCGGGACTGTGATCTTAGGGTTGTTCATTGAGGAGTTCGACAAACATGGCAACCCCTGCACTAACAACTGCGCCATAGGCACAGCAGCTAGTGCTGATTTAGTAATCACACCATTTGCTGCAGAAACCCCACTACCAGCCGCAGTGTGGCTGTTCGGTGGTGGCTTAGGTGTGTTAGGCTTACTAGCACGCAGACGTAAGCGTACACGTGGTGCATGGGATGACTTACCACGTGTAGACTTCTTGCCTAAAGTTGTGTAAGTTAGTTGTAGTTGTAAGTAAGTAGTACTACTCTAAAGGCAGCGGTGCTAGTGGCTCTGTCGATAGTTCGTCAATAGCGCCGCTGCTCTAACGAGCAGCAGCGAAGAAGTATCGGGCACTTCGTGCCCGTAGTAGTAGTCGGTGTGTATCACTCGACGTAGTTACAACAGGAGGGAGAATTGCTAGCACAATCATGGTTGTACGGAAGACGCATGACTAGTCCACATGACGCAGTTGTTGAGCGTCATCTCAAGCTGCCCGATCAGTTCAATCCTCATTCATCAGTAGCAGTACTCAATCAACTAGCGGAGCGCATTGTCTTCACTGACGATGTGCCTTCGTTGTTGTATGATATGCACGACAACAGACAACTCACCTACGAGGGTATGCTAACTAGTGTCAAGCTGCCATTCGACTGTTTCTGGATCGAATACCGTAGCGTGCTAGGCATAGGTGATGTGTATGAGGCCAAACGCGCTGAGTATGGTGCGCTAGTCACACGCATGCCCAACTCGCGTGTGCGTATGTACATAGTGATAGGCACAGACTTCGTTGATCTAGGCACTATCTCTAGCCTAGCCTACGTAGTGGAGTTTGAACATTGGCCTCCTGTCATGGTGCCAATGCTTAGCAAGTCGTTGAACAGCAAAGCATTGCAGTTCTACATCAACTACGCGTACAATCGTGACAAGATCGAGAGTAAGGATGAAGACGCCACTAACATCATCGGTGGCATCGTCACTGAATTAATCTTCGGCATCTTCCTAGTCACACAGCCGAAAGTCTACAATGATGAGAAGATCGAGTGGCACTCTAAGAAACAAGGTGCACGTGCTAAGCACGGCAAGCCTCCGTTGTTGGAGTATCGCCGCATTCGCTTGCGTATCACTAAGCCTGTGAAGCGGTACAACAGTCA
>Ga0157375_10000309_pt1 | contig 44175 bp, 63 predicted proteins | sample M35metaG_FD_115311 | JGI IMG/M metagenome (GOLD analysis project Ga0157375, IMG submission 115311) | Miscanthus rhizosphere microbial communities from Kellogg Biological Station, Michigan, USA - M3-5 metaG | ecosystem: Host-associated > Plants > Roots > Rhizosphere > Soil | place: USA: Michigan...
ACACTTGGCCTTGGCCTGTTCGGGGCGGAACACTTCGATGGCATCGTCGCCGTCATCCCACACGACCTTCGAGGTGCTGGAGAAGGCCATCTGGTAACGGAGGACGTCGGCGTCGATCAGGAGCGTGAGCTTGCTACTCACAGGTTCGCCAGCTGACTCAGCGTCGACTGCCAGTCGGTGTGCAGGATCGCCACGCCGCCAGCCTTCGTCCACGCCTTCGTGTTGCGCTCGAAGTCGTCGATCAGGATGTCGCCGGGTGAGTGCATGAACAACGGCTTCGTGCTTCCGCCACAGGTCGGGATGACCGTGACGTCGGTGCCGAGGTGCATGCGTACCCACGAGCGCTTCTGTGCCGCGACGTGCTTGTAGGCAGACTTCGGGCACGCCGTCAGGATCGACAGGTTGGGATGCGAGCGGACGAACTCGAACGCAGCGAGCGCGGACGTGCACGGCGGGAGGTTGAAGAAGAAGTTGGGCTCGCTGTGGATGCGTTCCCACATACCGTCGTCGCCGAAGGTGTCGCAGTAGTCGGCGGGTGCCATCCCGAACAAGCGCTCGAAGCCGACGTCGAAGTCGGCCATGACGCCGTCGAGGTCGAGGAACAGGCGCCGGGTCATCGCAGATTGGACTCAAGCACGGCGACGTAGACGCCACGGCTCAGTTTCATCACGACGTAGCGCTCGACCTCGCACACCTCGCGATCCGGCGAGGGACAGCGCGATGGGAAGTCGGTGTAGCGATCGACGTAGGCCGAGGACAGCTTCGGCACGTTCCACACGGCCCTGTCCTTCGGGATGGAGCGGCGGGACAAGTCAGCGGAGCCGCCGATGAATGTGACAGTGATGTTCTCGGTCATTATTTTCCCCCGGTGAGAATGTGGAGCGCGCTGACCTTGTCGTCGTTGCAGCGCTTGACGGCGTCATCCGCGTTACCGGCGAACGTGATGATGTCGTTGGTGGTGGACGTGATGTCCTCCATCAGCGCGTCGAGGGTCGGGTAGACGCCTTCGATCACACACGGCTGCAGGAAGGGATCAGCGCTTCCCGCGGTATGCGTTGCGCACGCTGTCAGGGATAACAGTGCTGAGGTAATCAGCAGCAGCAGGGTCTTCATCGGCGACGGTCTCCAGTCGTTGTGTGGTGGCCGCGCGTGCACTGCGGATCGTTGTGTCGTTGGCGCTGCGGCGGAGCAGCTCGGTGTTGAGCACGGCCTGCTGGTTCTTGATGTCGACCAGCTGTGCTTCGACCGCGTCGAGCCGTGCCGCCTTCGTGGCGAGGTTCTTGTACGACCAGACGCCGTAGGCGCCAGCGCCGATCAGCACGAGCATCAGTGCGCCAATCAGCAGTCGCTTGATTGCTTCGGGTGTCATTGGGATTCCTGTTGCATGAAGAAGGTCGCCACGCGATACAGCTCGGCGGCGGAGGAGTCGGACTTGATCTGGTTCGCGCGTGCGGAGAGCACGAGCACGTTGCCGCGCACATATCCCCGCGAAGGGTTGAGGCGATCTAGCGTTGGAGAGTTCGGGCCTTGGGCGCGGTTGCCGACAGCTCGGTACAGGGGAAGCCCGAGCGCCGGGCAGAAGTCCGGGAGGTGCACGTCTGCGACCGTGAGGTCGAACGCGATCCCGTTCTTCGTTGCCCGACGCTTTGCGTTCCTGAGGAGTGCCAATACAACCGCGCGCTTGCCGCGGGTCAGTGGGTCTCGGCCCAATTCTTTCCGACCTTGTATTCACCATCGAGACGACAGCGGAAGTTGAAGAACTCTCCCGCCTTGGTGATTGCCGCCTTGCCTGCTTCGCCGATGAACTCTGCGTGTTCCGTGTCCGCCTCGATCTGCCACTCGTCGTGGATGTTGAGGACGAACTCGTAGTTGACGCCGGGCACGAGGCCCGCAGCTTGGAGGTCGTTGTCGAGCATCACGAGGGCCTTCTTCATAATCAAGGCACCTGCCGACTGCAGCAGCGTGTTGAGTGCGGCGTGGTCGGAGCGGACATGCAACCTGCGGCCGTCGAGTGCGCCGAGCCAGCCAGCGCTCTTGGCCTTCGCCTTGACGCCCTTCAACAACGCAGCCAGCGCCGGCAGTCCCGCAAGGAACTGCTTTTTCAGCTCGGCGCCACGCTTGCGTCCCTTGCCGACAATCGAGCCAATCTTCTCGTCGCCCGCTCCGTAGAGGAAGGCGTAGATGAAGGTCTTGGAATTGTCGCGCGTGTCGAGACCAGCGGCTTCCATGTTGACGGTGTGGATGTCACCTTCGAGGATCACCTTGGCGTAGGCACCGAAGTCGTGGCGTGCCATGAAGTGCGCGAGGTTGCGCAGCTCGATGCCTGAGGCGTCGATGCCGATTAACGTCTTGCCCTTCGGGACGATGAACAGTGCGCGGCAGTCGGCGCCGTACAATCCCTCAGCGCCCCATAGGACACCTCTGGTCTTGTGGACGTGCGCCTTGGGAACCTGAGCCAAGTTGGGGAACGAGTGCGTCATGCGGCCGGTGACCGCGCCGTTCTGACTTACGTTGCCGTGGATGCGGCCGTCCTTCTTGACCGCGCCGAGCCATGCCTGCTTGCCTTCCGACAGCTGGCCGAGCCGCTTGTTCACGATGAAGTGTTCGAGCAGCGTCGGGATGATCGGATACTTGAGCGGCGTGAGTACGTCCTCGTCGATCTTGACCTGTCCCTTCTCGGTGTATTCCTGCGGCTTCCATCCGTAGAGCGTGCTCAGGCGATCGGCGATGTGCTGACGCGACGCCGGGTTGAACACGATGGTCTCGAAGATGGTTGCCTCGACGCCCTTCGTGTAGCCACGCTTCGCATCGTTGCGCTTGGGAATGAACTTGCGCTTGACGCGCTCCCAAGGTTCCACAAGGGCACGCAAGGTGTCCTCCAGTGCAGCGCGGCGGATGACCAGCACGGCCTCCAGTCGGCGCGCAGCTTCCACGTCGAACAGCACGCCGTAGCGCATCTGTCGCGTGATGATCGGAGCGACGGCTTGCTCCAGCTCGATCGCTTCCATCGGCAACCCTTGGGCCAGCTCTCGCTGCAGCAGGCGCGTGGTGACCGCGACGTCTTGGTCGCAGTAGTCATCCATGTCCTGAGACCATGCAGCCCACGGGTCGAGGCCCTTGGCCTTCATCTCCGCGGCGTAGTCGCCCTTCCACAGACCGAGACGCCAGCCCCACGCTTCGAGCGAGTGGCGGCCGATGAACTGTCCGGGCATCTCGTTGCGCTTCTTCTTGCGCGCCTCGAAGTCCCGGTTCTTGAGGTCGGGGTAGAGGATCGTGGAGAGGAGCAGGGTGTCGAACGCGGACTTGATGCGGAAGCCGGGATAGACCTTCGCGAGCGCGGGCACGTCGAAGCCGAGGATGTTGTGGCCGACAACGCGGTCGGCCTTCTGCAGCATGACGAGCGCCTCAGCGATCGTGTGCTCCCCGGTGCCGTGATCGTTGGCGGACAGGATGGGACTGAGCGGGTTGCCGCAGTCGTCGACGTATTGCATGGAGATGCAGTGGATCGTGTCTAGCTCGGGGAGTAGCCCGTTTGTCTCACAGTCAAAAACTAACCACTCGATGACGGGCCTCCTTTGTCAGTAGCCGTGGGATGAAACAGGGAGTCGCTTCACCCGCTTGCGGATGTAGCGGCCGTGCTTCTTGAGGGTGTAACGCTTGTCCGTGGCGGCACCGGCGTCGGCGTAGGTGTAGCCGTAGGCTTCGTATCGCTTGATGCGTGCGAGCGTGCGTTCGGTGCCGTTGTTGTTGCGCACCACCAGACGCTTTTCGATGCAGTCCTTGAGCGCTTCCGGCGACGCTTGGAAATGAGGCGTGCCGTCCAGCCCGAACCACGCCGCGATGCCGCAGCAGCGGAAGTCGAAGCGGTCGATGTGATCCTTCGGGGAACCGAAGAAAATCCCGATGACGTTGAACTCGCGACCCTGTGGAGAACGGAAGGTGTAGTGGCGGCCCGGCGTCTTCGAGGGAATCGGAATCCACTTGGGCGCCTCCATCAGCACCGCGATGGTGTCGAGGAAGTCCTCGTCGCTGCGGAAGAACAGGTCGTAGTCCTTGACCGTCGTGCCGTCGAAGGAGGCGCGCAGTGCGCCTCCACCGAGGATGGCGAGCAGTCGGACGCGGAGGGGAAGCTCGTCGAGGGCCGCGGTTGCGGCTTGCATCGCGGCCCCAAGCATCAGCGGACCAGCTGGTCGATGCGCTGTGCGATGCGCTGTGCACGCAGCGCTTCACCGCGCGCGGCCTGCGCCTTCTTGACGATCTTCTCGGCCTTGACGTCGTGGTTCACGGCGGCGTCGGCGCTGGCCTGCGCATGGGCCATCAGCTCGTCGACCTTCTTGTCGATGCTGGCGACGATGCTGTCGACGGACGTGGCGCTCTTGAACGAGGCGATGACGGCGGCGAGCAGAAACGAGATCAGGTTCTTCATGGGAGTTCCTCGATATGGATGGTTACGAGCACGCGTCGACCAGCCACGCCGAAGCGTTGCTGTGCCTGCAGTGCGGACTTGGGGAGTAGGAGAGGGAACGCAGCGCTCGCAGCGGAGGCGAGCGGCGCGTCGTGTTGGATGTAGCAGACGTGAGACGTGATCGAATCAGTAGTCAGACTTGCCGGTGGTAGGTTCATCAGGGAAGGGACAGTCCTCGTCGTTCGGTTCAGCGCACGGAATCAATCGCCCCGTGACACAGTCGTATCGGAGGTAGATGCACTTGCCTGTGGCTTGTCCGGTGTAGCGGTCTTTGAGGACACGCAGGGTTGTGGTGTTGCGGGTGAGTTCGTTCGCGGCTTGCTGGTCGCGTTCGAGGCCGACCATGAAGTGCGACCAGAAGCCGATCGCTCGACTACCCTTGAAGTGGCGGATCATCACGCGCCCGCCTTCCTCGTGAGGCTTGCCCTCAGGAGTCGCGAGATGCGAGATGTAATACAGGCAGAAGTTGAGTTCCTGTGCGAGCTTGGCGAACGACGCCATCACCTGTTCCAGCACCTTGCGCTCGTCGTCTGCATCAGCAGCGAACGCGGTGAGGTGGTCGAGGAAGATGTGCTTCACGCCCTCAGCGACGACCATGTGGCGCACCTTCGTGGACACGATGTCCCAGTCGGTTGTGCCGAAGTGGTCGTACAGGAAGACGCTACCGCCGTCTGACAGCTGGTCGAACGCGACGATCAGTTCCTCTTGCGTCCATCCGGCGTCAGGAACGTGGAAGCGCTTGCTCGCGTGCTTGCCGGCCAGTCGCTTCGCGGACTCCGCGGGCGGTTGCTCCAGCTTGAACACGCCGCACTTCTCGTTGAGTTCCATCGCGGTGAACACGATGATCTCGTCGAACACGTCGGACTTGCCGATGCCGGTGCCGGCGCCGAACCCGTAGACCTCGCCGTAGCGACGGCCTGAGGTGAGCGCAGTGAGTTCCGGCCACGGCCACGGGAGGCCCATCGTGACGGGCTTGAGTGCGCCCTCGCGGAGATCGCCGAACGCAACGACACCATCGGGGCGCTTGGTCTGCGCCTCGTAGATGGAGCGCACGATGACTTCGGCGTCGCCACGCTGCAGCAGCTCGCTCGGGTCTTTGGCCGGCAGCTGTGCGATCTTCGCCTTACCGGGGGAGAGCAGTGCCGCAACCTTCTGCGCGGCTTCCTGTCCCGCTTCGTCCATGTCGAACATGATGACGACTTCGTCGAAACCTTCGACGAACTCCAGCTCACGAGCGATGCACTTGGCGGCACCTTGGGCGCCATTGGGGACGGACACGACAGGCCAGCGAAGGCCCAACGCTTGCGCCACGGAGATCGCGTCGATCTCGCCTTCGGTGATGACCAGACGGCGGCCGGGTTGGTAGAGGTGCTGGCCGTACAGGCCGCACTTCTTCGAGTCGCCAATGAAGGAGAACTCTTTGCCGGGGTAGCGGAGCTTCTGCGCCACGATGTTGCCGTCGCGCCGATACGTCGCAACCTGCACGGTCTTGCCGTGCTTGTCGACGGCGGAGAGGTAGCCGTACTTGCGGCAGGATTCTTCGGTGAGACCGCGCTTCTTGAGTGCGACGGACTCGCCGCGTATGAAGTCGGTCATTGGTTTACCTGTTGTTGACGGCGGGCGGTGCGCGGTGCCTTCGGTTGCGTGCTCGTAGTAGCCACAGCCAAAGCAGAAGCCGTGCCCGTCTGTGTAGCGGCCGAGGTTGTCTCGACTGCCACACTCAGGGCACGGCTCTTTACCGATGCACTCGGATTCCGACTCAGCGTTTGACACGCTGCACGGACCACATGGTCTTGCGGACGTTCAGGCCGACACGGCGGTTGATGGCCGACCGCACCATCGCGTAGGTGCGCGTGCGGGTTGCCTTGGGGACGTCAGTGGTGGCGACCTCGAACGCGAGGCGCATCGTGCTTGCGGTGGAGATCATGCGTGGTTCCTCAGAAATGCCACGAAGTCGGAGACTTCGCTGTCGAGGTCGAGGCGGTCGATGCCCAGCTCGTTGTGGCAGTAGATGCGGTAGAGGGACTCGACCGTCTCGATGCGGAGTTGCAGCGTTGCAACGCGCACCGGCAGCAGCGGATTGATCGCGCGGCGCTGACGCTTCGAGAACGAGTAGCGCGTGTACCGCTGTCCCTTCGCGTCTTCCTTCGTCTGCTTCTCGACCTCGTAGCCGGCCGCTCGAATCTCGTCGATGCGCGATGCAAGGCGGCGGATGTGATACACGCCGTCTGCCTGCATGGCAGTCAGGTGCGGGAAGGCGCGGAGGTGGGAGACGACGGTGTTCGATTGCTTGGACAACGGCTTCATAGGCGGGTACTCAGTTGGGGAAGGCGGGCGCGTAATCGAGCGGCAGCGTGTAGCGCTTGGCGAGCTGCTTGAGTGCGCGGAACTGCGACTTCGTGAAGTTGTGTTCGGGAGCGAGGGCGTCGTTGACGCCGCCGAGGAGGCAGACTTGGTAGGAGTGGGCGTTGAGCTTTCCGGCCAGAGCGCCGGGAACATTCAAGGGACGTCCCTCGTGCACCACGCCGCTTCGTTCGATGACGAAGTGACACGCGATGGAGGAGTAGCCTTGATTGCGGTGGATCAGTTCGAGGTCGCGGCCCGTCTCAACCTGTAAGGGGCGGGTCATGCTTGCAACGACGAACAGCCGATCCACATGGAGCAGCGGTTTGAGTTTCATGGGAGGAGGTAGATGTGGACTTCGGTTCGTGCGCGTTCGCCTTTGGCGGCGAAGCGCTTGCTGCAGATGGCGGGCGCCACTTGCTTGTCGTCGTGCCAGTAGCCGCCGAGCTTCGTGACGAGGTCGAGTGCGGCCTTGCCGTAGTTGTCTGAGTCGCCGCGTGGCAGCGTCAGCTTCGAGGTCTTGGCACGGGTGCAGATTGCGGTCGTGATGACCAGCAGGGTGTCGGCGGGACTACCGTTGACCACGCTGCCGCAGCTCTCTACCGACGCTGTTGCTGCATTGATCCAGTCCTTGTACGGCTTCGCGATGTAGGTGCCCCAGCGTGTGACGCGGGGACGAGATGCTGGCACCGGCTCAACAGGAAAAATCAAGGAGGCGAGATGTCTCGCCCCCTTGATCGTTGCCTTGAGTTCTACCAGCGGATCAGTAGTCGACGTCACCGTCGTCATCACCGTCGCCGTCGCCGTCGTCATCCGAGTCATCGGACTTCGGTTCCGGCTTGGCGGCCTGCTTCTCACTACCGGCGAAGCCATCTTCTTCTTCGTCGAAGCCGTAGCTCGCACCGTCGCGGGTGCCGAACTCGACGAGGTCGATCACCTGCACGGCGACCATGCGCAGCGAGGTGTGGAACTCCTTGGCCGACTCGACGAAGCACGGGAACACCTCGAACGAGACACGCAGCGTCGAGCCTCCACCGATGTTCGGCGGGTTCTTGAGCGGGCGCTTGAGCGCGTCGAAGATGTCCGGGGTCAGCGTGTAGGTCTTGCCCTTCGCCTTCGAGGTGATCTTGTGGTTCATCTTGAAGGTCAGGGTCATGCGGCCGGTTTCTTCGCCGTCTTCGTCCAGCTCCTCACGAGCCACGGGAGCGACCTTGGCGGTCTTCTTCTTCTTCGGGTTCTCCGAGATGAACTGCGCGAAGGCAATGTCGCGGATGCCTTCCAGCTTGGCGACCAGCGCGAGGAACGCGGCGTCGTCAGCTTCGTAGGCGAGCTTGGTGCTGAACTCGCCCGTCGCCTTGAACTTGGTGTCCGGCTCGTTGAGGCGGGGCCATACGGCAATCCCCTTTGGGGAGGTGTAACGTTCTGCTTTGGCTCGCGCCATCATTCGTTCTCGTAATTGGAAAGGGAAAGGAAGACGCCCTCGCGCATCAGGTCGCTCTCGATGGAGAGCGGCACATAGCCGAGGACTTCTTGGTTCATACCGGCGACGGCCAGAAGCTCGTCGATGTAGTCGCCGCGGATCACAGGAACTTCCTTGCGATCTCGTGCTCGGCGTACTTCTCCACAGCGGAGAGGGTGTTGACGAAGCGGTAACGACAGTCGGCTTCCATCTTGTCGACGATCGCGAACAGCTCGTTCGGCTCGACACCTGCAACGCGGCAGATGTTCTTGAAGGCACACGCCAAGCCGATGACTTGCTTGGCCGGGTGTCCTACCTGCTGCATGGCGTCGAGTACGACGAAGGCCCCGTTCGCAGCGGCTTCCGCCGACTGCGAGTGGAGGGCGTCGATCAGACGCTCGCGTCGTTGGGCGTTACCCATCGAGGCGGCTCATGTCGTAGCCGGGGTTGTACGCCGGGTTGGGCGAGTAGTCGCGGTGGCTGCGAACTTCGGTGGCTGTCACGCGGGAGCCGAGCGGCGGCGTCAGCGAGGACAGGCCCGGCGCGGCGTTTGCACACCACGGCCGCAGGGAGCACCCGAAGCACTTGGGGGTGAAGCAGGGCGGCTTCTGGTTCATGCCGTCAACGCGATCATTGCGTTGCGGAACTCCTCGACGGTGCCGTGATCCTTCGGCGAATACTTGCCGAGCAGGACGCCACGCTTGTCGTAGGCGATGTAGGTGTTGAGCTTCGTGCTGAACTGGATGGTCATGTGTGTGGTCTCGGTATGTGTCCCGGAAGCGGGATGTATCAGGCAAAGAAATAGCGGGAGTCGATCACTGCAGCTAGGTCAAGGTCGCCGGAGACGGGAAGCTCGGGCAGTTCTGCGGCCAGCTCAGGGGAGAGTTGGGTGGCAAGTTCTTGGCGGAAGGAGCCGAGCACGTCGCCTTCGTATTGGTCGACGAACGCTTGGCGCAAGGATGCAGCGAGGATCGCGGTGTTGCCCGCGTGGGTGCCGAAGGAGTCATGCACCATCGCGAAGCTGCTGACGCCGTTGTCGCAGGCGATCACAGTGGTGAGCATCAGGTGCGATGCGTCACAGGAGTGAACGTAGTTCGGGGAGATGCCGAGCGTCTGCCTGCGACGGTTGAGACGTGTTCCGGCAATGTTCGTGGTTTTATTCACGACGAGCTGCCGTTGGACGCCGCCGACGTGCACCCACACGATCTGGCCGACCTCCTCGCGGTACTCCTGCAGCACTGGGAAACCCGCAGGGGTCGTCCAGCTAACAGGGAGGTCGCTGGAGGACGCCACCTTGGATGCAGCCTTGAGCCAGTCCATCGCCTCACGGGCGGCCACGACCACTTCGCCGATGCAGTCCCACAGGATCGCAGCGAGGTAGTCAGCCAGTGCCCAGTCGTCGCCAGCCCCGGCATCCCGAAGGCCACCGAGGAGCTGCGAGCGCATCCCTGAGCGGGTCACGCCGTACGGGAGGGTCATCACTGGCTGCTTGACGAGGTCGCGGGTGAGCAGGCCGTCGAGACGCAGGGCCAGCTCGTTGCCGGCCTCCGCTGCCGCGGCGATCTTCGACTGTGCCAACACCTTGACCTCCGTGTAGATGTCGGCGGGCTTGTCGTGCGGCACGAGGTTGGTTGCAGCGCCGCCGATCGGATCACGAAGCATCGCGGAGAAGTTCTGCAGTCCGTTGCAGGAGCCGTCGAGCGCACAGGGGATGTGCGAGACGTGGTCGTTGCCGTTGAGGACGTAGCCCAGCCACTCGAAGCAGGCCGCGAGGGCGCACCACGGTGTCTTGGACGTCTGCCAGAAGCGGCGACCATCGAGAGCGCACAGGGCGGAGTCGAGGATCAGCTCCTCGTGTTCCTTCACCCACGCGACTCGGTCCTCGAACGCAACCTTGTCGACGCCGAAGGTGTTGGCGACATGCACAGCGAGCCAGAAGGCTCCGTCTTCACCCAAGGGGACACCTGAGGAGAACGTAAGGAGACCCTTGGCTTGATCGTCGCCCTGCGGGTTGAGGGTGGGCGGCAGCGGATAGATGCGACCGCGGAAGTCGAGGTTGTGGGGGAAGTAGATGGTCTCGAACTCGGCGAACTTGTCGGCGAGGGCGATCTTCTGCGCCGCCGAGATACGCTTCGAGACGCCGCGGGCGTTGGCTTCATAGATGCCGGCGCGCGAACGCTTCCACGCCTTGAACTCCTCCGGGTGGTTCTCCTTGTAGTAGTCGGGGTTCGTGTCGAGCATCTCCGGCCGGGCCGGCAGCTCCATCAGCTCACGCGAGGGGAGGCCAGCGACATCGCCGCCCGCGTCCCACAGTTCCTTCATCACTTCAAGCACCGGGGTGTTGATCTTCCAGCCCGTGCTCTGGATCGCATTGAGCGACGCGTAGACGGCCGGCATGTCGACCAGCTCCAGCTCGCGCTTGTAGGCCACGTTGCGGGTGCGGACGAGGTCTGCACGGCCGCCGATGTCGGTGAGGTATCCGCCGTCCTTAGGTGACGTCCAGTCGCGCGGAGGGGCGACCATCGGCATCAGGACCGGGAGGAACATCGCGGCGCTGTCGTGGGCCTTGGTGAGCCAGTCGAGCAGCGCTTCGTCAGCACGCAGGAACACCGTGCGGCTGCGGGCCTTGGTCACGGTGACAAGGTGGACGAGGCCGGTCGCGGCGATGAACAGCTCGATCAGCTTCATGCCGACCAGCACCGAGTCGTTCTCGTTCATCTCGAAGCGCTCGATGTGGGCGCCGGCTTCGTTCACCGCGGTGTTGACGGTGTGGTTCATCACGGCCGTCGAGTGGCGCGCGGACGTGGCCTTCTTGATCTGCTGCTGCACAACGCGGTGCAGGCCCTTGTGCTCCTTCTGGAGCAGGGTGAAGTTGATGTCGTTGGTGACCGACCGGGCGACGAGGGTCGCGATGGTCACGGCCTTCCCGGCTTCGCCGCTGCCGATCGCGTTGACGCAGCAGGTGGCCGTCAGGTACGCGAGGCCGTGGGGGTCGAGGTGGCGCAGGAAGCGGACGGCCGCATGGCGTCGACCGGGCTTGCCGGTGTCGGCTTCCGCGATGAACGCAGCGATGGCGTCCGCGGTGGCGGAGATGGAGGTGGCGATCAGCTTGCGGCCGGGGCCGAGGTCTGCTTCTTCGCGGCCGTCGCGCACCTTCTGGTAGCGCTCGACTCCGAGGGAGGTGGATTCACGTTCAAGCTCGTGCTGACGCGCGGTAAGGTCGATGCCTTGCATGATAGTCATGTATGTCGCTCGCGGGATGTAATGGACAAACGGAAACGACGGAACCCCTCTCGGAGTCCCGTCGTCTACTTATTCAACACTTAAAGTGCACTGTGTCGGTCACATCTTACTCTGCTTTCCCATCACTCTCCTTCAATCCTTAGTGGGCTCTTTATGGTCAGGGCTTTTTCCTTCCCGCAAGGTTCGTGGTTTTATTACGCGTCACCTGTGGCGTCACCTGTGTCACCTGAAATGTCACCTGAGGCGTCACTCAATGCGGCAAGTCGTTGATGGACAACGTCTTGTTGGGGGACTTAAAATCCCTAGACCCACGGTCGTGTCGGTTCGAGTCCGACTCCGGGCACCACATAAGTGATTGATTTAATTGAGCTTCGCCGAGGTTGTTGCGGGGGATGTCCCTGTCTCGGGTGAATCCCTGTCTCGGTTCAATAGCTCTGCCTCATCTTGCCGGCGACGACTAGAGAGAGCGTCTGCGCCCTTGTTCAAGTGGCTCTGCGTCGTGTGCAAGTAGGTGTCGGAAGTGAGCGTGATCGTGGAGTGGCCGAGCCATTCCTTGATCGAGTTGAGGTCGCCGAGTTCCTCGCCCAGTTTCGTTGCGACCGTGTGCCGCTGAGCGTAGGGGACGCAGTCGATGTCCGTGATCCCGCAGTCGAGACGTGCAGCGCTCCAGTGGGAGTTCGCGCGCCTCTGGTTGAGGTCATGGAACGGGCCGCCCTTGACGACGCCCCAGCGCTCCAGCAGCAGCGCCTTCGCGCGATCCGTCAGCGGGACGTTGCGATCCTTCTTCGACTTCGTCTTCGTGCCGGCGTGGGGCGAGTGGACAACCTTCGCGACCGAGCGGGTGAAGTCGGTGTTGCGCCATGTGAGCTGGAACATCTCCGCAGGCCGCATGCCCGTCTCTCCAAGGAGCTGGAAGAAGCGGACGTAGAGGTGGGCATCGCGGAGCACGGGATGGCCGCCAACGACCGCCTGTTCGCGCTCGTCGCGTGCCAGCATGGCGGCGTAGAGCTGACGCTCGTCGTCGGCCGTCAGGATGAACTTGCGCTTGCGCTCGCCCTTCTGCTTCTTGATCTTCGGGAAGCCGACCAGCACGCGGCGGTCGACGGCGTTGTTGAGCACGACGCGCAGCGCGGAGAACTTCCGATTGATGGTGGCCGGGGCGTTGCCCAGCGCTTCGAGTGCGCGCTTGAGCTTGTCGATCGCGTCGTGGTCGACGGCCGAGAGTGGCGTGTCTTTGCCGAGGATCGCCATGACGTGCGCCATGCGCTCCCCGTTCTTCTTGCGGTCGGTGTTGCGACCCCACACTTCGTTGTCGGCCATGCACTTCGAGACCGCCTCACTGAGCGTCTCGCCATCGGCGGCACGGCGGTTGACGATAGCGCCGCGCTGGTGGCCCCTGACGAGCGACACAAGGTCCGCCTTAGGGATCGTGAGGTCGGCGCGTAGGGCGTCGACCACGGCCTGTTCCTTGCGCTGTGCGAGGGCCTTGTCGCGGGTGCCGGTGGAGATGCGCTCGCGGCGGTTGCCCTCTTGCACGTCGATCATGTAGTAGCGCTTGTCGGTTTCACCCGGCGCCGGTGCGGTTCCTTTCAGTCGCAGTGCCATCTTCGCCCTCCTGCGCGGACATGGCCGCGTCTACTGCTTCTTCGGGTGACTTGCCCATGAAGGCCGAGCGTGTGCTCCGTCCCCCTATCGGGACGAACATGACCCACGTTTCGCCATCCTGTGCGCGAGCCGGGAATGTCCCGCGTGAGGAGCAGTATTCCCAGCGCGAATCCGAGGCCGCCACCAGCGGGACGTCATCGTCCTGACACTGGCCGCGGGTGACTTCGTACATGCGGAACTTGAAAGGCAGGTGCATCCTGTTCGTTTCCGGGTTGCGCACCTTCTCCGGCTTGACGCCATCGAACGCCCAGCGGCGCATCCACGCGAGCGGCTTGGTCACGTTGAACTCCTTTAGTTGGTCTTGCCCTTCTTAGGGGCCAGCGCCTTGTTGATGTGGTTGGTCAGGCGATCAAGGAAGTGGGAACCCTTGGGCGTGACAAACAGCAGGTTGCGGCGCCGAAACTGTGGATCGGGCCGCTGCTGCACGAACTCAGGGCCGGGGCGGCGCTTGGTATCAAGCTCGCTCCAGTCCATGACGTTGCGTGAAATGCCGGAGGTGGAAAGGCCCTTGACGAAGCGCGCGACATCCACCTGTTGCATCCCTGACTCTTTCGAGACAGCCAGCAGTGTGTTTATGCGAGCCGCGGTGATGTCTGGATCGAAGTCAGCTCGAAAGCACTCCAATGCAGTCATCAGGACGGTTATTAATTGGTCTTTGGTCAGTTCCACGAGGGCTTCTCCGGTTATTGGGACGTATCCCTAGCGAGGGATATTTCGCAGCAGATAGTGCAGGTTCAGATTGAGGATCACAAGACCTAGACCGATATTTATTTCGTATTGAGAGAGTCGGTCTATCCAGAAGCCCCGCTGGTGCGGAGCAGGGCGAAGGAGCGCGCCCAAAGCGAACAGTTTGCGCACAGTTCATTGTCCTATTGGTAGAGGGATATATCCCTTGCACTCAGGGGGCGTGCCGCAGTGTAACCGTTTCCTTACGCGGTCATAACGCGGCTTTTACGAAGCGTGATGTAGGGCGAGTTCTCGTCGGGGGAAACGTGATGTAGAGCGAGTTGTCACTGGAGCGGGATATACAACATGACCAATAAGGTCACAAAGGCGCCCACAGTTCCGATCAGGATTAGCACCTGAGCGGCGAGGATCAGCATGGACAGCAGCAGGCGCTTCATTCGGTGTCCTCAGCGCGTCCCCGCAGGATGTCCGCAGTGCGCTCGAAGGCCCACCACGCGAGCAGGTTTCGGTTGTTGACCTCGAAGGCGAGCGGGTCATCGCTGTCCCATCCGGGGAACAGCATCGAGACGGACATACCGCTCTCGCTCAGTTCCTCGCCGAGCAGCACGTTGATGGCGGCCTTATGTCGCAGGAAGAAGCGCACGGTGTCCGTGTAGTAGATCAGGGAGCCGACGATGCCTGACGCGCACCCGCCGTAGGAAAGGTCGGACATCGCGCCCATCCATCCGTGGTCGTAGTCAGCGCCGTGTTCGTTGAGCCAGTTGCGCACATGCCGTTCGAGCGGGGTGTGCGCGAGGTCGATCGGGAGTTTCCGTTTCGAGGTCATCACAGGGTTCCGTGTTGTCCGGGTCAAGTCGCCCGATACGGCCCCCTGAATCCGGCAAGGGGCCGGCGCAGGTGTGATTGAGGTGGACGCTAGTCGTCGAGCGTGTCGCGTGAGTCGGGAAGGGAGAGTTCGTCGCGGTACGTCTGGTTCACCAGAGGTCGACCGTAGGTGTCAGTGAGGAGCGTCATGCGTTTCTTCCTCGTCGTCGAGCGACGCTGCATCCGTCGCGCGTTGTGCCAGCAGCCAGTCAGCGAAGCCCCGCAGCGTGTCATCCGCGGCGACCTCAGCCTTCCAGCGTTCGTGGCTTGGGTGGTTGTGGCCGATCAGTGGGCCGTCGGGTTGCGGGCCTGAGTTCGCGAAGCGGTTGCGATGCGGCTTGTTCATGCGAGCGCCGCCAGTGCCGCTTCGTGCGCTACGTCTACGTAGACACCGCCCAGCCGAGAACGCAGCACTTCGCGCATCGTGCCCTCGCCGCGACCAAAGCCCGCCGCCGCAGTGTCGTGGAGACTCTGCAGGTTCCGCAGCGCTTCGACGCTGGCCTCGGTGGCGTGCTGCAGCGTCGGCGCCTTCATCACCTTCATGGCGGAGGAGTTGTATTCGTCCCACTCCGGATCGAAGTCCGCGTCAAGCATCAGCAGCCCGACTCCGCACTGCGCGCCCTCCGGGTGGCGATACTTGCAGCCGTGGTCGGTGCGCGAGAAGCGGCCTTGTGCGAGCAGCCGGGTGACACCCTCGAACACGATCTGCGCCGGAGTGTAGTCGTTGAGGTTGCGGAGGTTCATTTCGGGGAAGCGCTGGTTGGTTGCGGTGGTCATTGGGTTTCCTTAGGGCAAAGAAAAAGGCCGCACATGGCGGCCCTTGAGGTGGACGGAAGTGGACGGAGGTGGAGCGCTAGGCCGGAGCCTTCGTGTGCCAGTAGTCGAGTGGCGCCGCGCCTGAGAGGATCGCGTCGGCGTGGCGAAGGATGCGCTTGCCGTCGTAGCTCGCGCTCGACAGCGCCTCGCCCGTGGCGGTGTTGGTGATCGTGTCGAGCACGCCCTCGTCGTCGAACGCGATGGCGAACACGATGCGCGTCCCGGCCGGAGTCGTGCGGCCCAAGTATCGAGTGGTGGTCACGCGCCGGCCTCGTTGCATTTGTCGTTGATGGTGTCCAACAAGTCGCTGAACTCGTTGAAGGCGTCTTGGATCGCGTCGCACTGCGACTCGAACTCCTGAGCCGCCTCCATCGCCGCCTCTATGCTGCTGAGAGCCGCTTCGGAGTCGGCGCCCTTCTCGCCCTGCTGCAGTCCCTCAGGCATGTTGTCGTATGCCTCCTGTTCCTCGTTGTGGATGCCGTCGAGATGCTCGTGGATCGCTGCGGCTTGGTTTTTCAGTTCGTCCAACGGGAAGCCGTCGAGCGCCTGCTGCATCCTGCTTCGCAGCGACTCGACGTGGTCGATGGTGTCATTGATGGCGCGGCGGCGTTGCTTGTTCATGCGCGTTTTTCCTTGGCCGGGACAGGAACCGTCGCGCCCTTGATGGTGGTGATTAGTGCCGCTTGCGATTCACTTCGCGGAGCGACCGGAGCATAGCTCTCGATGTCGTAGTGCGCCGACTGCGGCAGGTGGACGACACACGTCCAGACGTACAGTCCGCCACTCGCCTTGACGTTGCGCTTGATGGCGTCGGAGCCTGCAGCCCGTGCCAGCTTGGCGATGACCGCTTCGCGGGTCGCACCGACCGCCCAGTCGAACGCGGTGGAACCGAAGTAGTGATGCTCGCGCTCCATCCATGCGATGAAGTCGTCAGGGTTGAGGATGCCGCGTTCGTCCTTGCGGTCGCCGGCAGGCGTCGGCCATGCGGGATCGTTGAGGTACTCGTCGAGTTGGATGCGACGCTCGGCGGCCATCGTGAGTGCTTCGGATACGGTGCGCTTAGTAGCCATTGTCTTCTGCCCATGCTGCAATTCGGTTGAGGGTTTCCGGGCTGAGTGCGTAGCGGCTCGGGCCGTCATCTTCGCCGCTTCCCTCGTCGTAGGGGATGCCGCCCTCGTACTCACAGGCGGTGAGGCTCCCGGAGAACAGGCCGTCGCGCGTCTGCTTGCTGAGGAAGCAGCTCGACACCACTTCGCCGCCGTCTGAGGTGAACTCCAGCTCGACCGTGATGCCAGCGATGACCGTCTTCTTGTCTTGCGGCTGCGTGTTCAATGCAAGGCTCCCATCAGGTGAAGCGCGGTGACCAAAAAGGCCCCGCAGGTGAGAATTAGGCCCCAAGCGTAGGTGCGAGGCCGTGCGGTTTCAAGGTTCGCGAGGAAGGCGCCCATCAGGCGGCCTTCTTCATCAGGCGCGACATCAGCTCGTCGCGATCCAGCGCGGCGTCTGCAGCGTCGCCGAAGGCGTTGCCCTCGTGCATGGCGTCCAGTACGGCGTGCTCGATGCCCTCGCGGTGGTTGTCGTAGTGGTCCGCGAGGTATGCGACCAGCAGCGTCCCGGCCTCGTTGTGATCCCATTCGGCCAGAGGCTTCGCGTCCCAGTCGGCGAGCACGTTCGAGTAGAAGGAATGGAAACCGCTTCGCGAGGTGAAGCGCTCCCGGATGGTGTCGCCAAGCGTGCCGGGTGCGACTTCGTCCCGCATCCGCTGCAGGTCGGCCAGAGGCATCGTCATGTAACAGCGGTCGGTGGTGAAGTTGTATTCCTTAGGGGAATCCATCGTCTCGAAAGTGAGCGCAAAGGGTGCGCAATCGCTCGGCAGGTTGTCGTTGAGTTCGTGCGCGAATTGCTCCGCGTACTCCTTGGCGAGCGCGTGGTGCGCGGTGCCGTAGTTCATCGCCCAATAAAGCTCCTCGCCGATGTCGAGCGCGCTATAGCCCTTGAACGTGTCGTCACGCTCCGCGAGGTACTCGGCCAGCTGTTCCTCCTCGAAGTCGAGCGCTTGCGATAGTTGCGATTCGTAGAACCCGAAGAACGGGATGGTGAGCGTGATGTTCATGCGGCCTCGCGGATGCGGAAGGTGAGGACAAGCTCGACGGCGTCGCCGATGCGGTCGGCAAGTTGCTCCGCAAGTTCGGCGGCGGTTTCGTTGATGTAGTCACTGCAGGAGGACTCGACACCCCATAGCGATTCCGATTCGTCGGTGTCGTCGCCGTCAGTGTCGAGCAGCGTCACGATCACGCCGACGTAGCTCCAGTCGCCGTTCGCGTAGCCCCTCAGGAAGTTGAAGTCCCGCTCGACCGACTCGGCGCGAATCTCGCCGGCTTTCGGTGCGCGTCCCAGCTTCGCGGCCAGCTTCGCAGTCGCTTCGGGACTCAGGCCCCAGCCGTCACGCTCGGCGAGCTTCATGGCTCCCGCGTAGTCGTAGAGGAGCGCGTCGCCGCGGTCGCTCCAGAGGACACGCTCGCCGGGTTCCTTCGTCGGGTAGCGATACCCGCGGTAGCTGGCCTCGCGCACCGGGCCGTGTCCGTCGTTTTCGTCCCAAGGTGCGCCATGGTCGTGGTCGTGGGCGGTGGAGACCCCGAAGGACAGCCCAGCGTGCTCGATAGTGGTGATGCGGTCGCGGTAGGTCATGTCAGCGCATCCAATAGGTTTCGCCGTCGAAGTCGACGGACGTGTAATCCTGTTTCAGTTCATCGGCCGCAGCTTCCCAGTCGATGTGCCGTGCCGGCCATCCGGCGTTCGCGTCAATCGCGCCGATGTCGCCCGCGAGTTCCTCCGCGTACTCGGTGAAGTAGGAGTCGCGAATCAGCGTGGCGCCGTGTGCCCAATCGCTGCAGTAGCCGTCCGCGTCGTCGGCCAGCGCTTTCAGGGCCGCGAGTTCCTGCCCTTCGTCTTCGTCCCATCCCGTGAGTTCGTCCTGCGCTTTCTCGGCGGTCTCCGCGAGGTCTGCCATCCGATCCTCGTCCGCTTCTTCGCGGAGTTCGCTGCAGGCTTCGTGTGCCGCCTCGGCCAGCGCCTCGCGTTCGCTTTCCAGCTCCTCGATCCTCGCGATCACGTCGCGGCTGTCGATGATGTCGTCGGTATTCCGTGGGTCTGCCATGTCAGTTCACTCCGCAAGCGGTCATAAAGCGTTCGTAGTCGAACCGCGGGTTGTCCGCGGCCAGTTCGGTGCCGAGCTTGCTGGCGACGCAAAACAGCGCCGCGCGCCACTCGCCGCGATGGCCGCTCACTTCAACGGGGCGGGATGCCGCGATGGCCGCTGCGATGCGGACGTAATCCTTGCGGGTCATAGCTCCACTCCTTGACGGTTGCCCCACACTTGCGCCGGAACGTCCGACCAATCATCAGCGCGGGCGGCATATATCCCGACAGCGGAACGCAACAGGCAAAGCTGAGCCGCGGTCATGCCGCACCGCTCAGGATCAGCACCGCGCACATAATCGCCGCCACTACTGCCATCGCGGCCAGAGGCGCAAGCTCCATCAATTCATCACGCGTCGCGGCCTTCACTTGCCACGCTCGTTCATTGCGACAACGTGTGCCTGCAGCTCGCGGCGGATCACGTCCGCCAGCAGGTGCCACGCTGGCGACATTTCGGGTTCATATGGGACATAGGTAGTCGCGTTCATCGTCACTCACTCCTTGGGAATCAAGCCGACCTAGCGCCATCACAACAGGGGAGCCTCACTCCCTCACTGCGTTGACGCTAGGTCGGCTAGACTCGGCCCCATGACATCCGCTTGCGCGGTGGGGTTCGGTCTAGCCGTCGCCGGTAGAGGTAGACCCGACTCGCGTCGTCCGTCCCTCTGTGCTTGCGACCTTGACGGCCGCTTGAGTGAGGCATGGGCCTCGACTCCCCTTTCGGGTGCGCTTTCTCACTAACGAGCGCTGGTGCCAACGGGTAGGCCCTTTTTAGGAATCCACGGCCCCGGTCACACTGTCCGACGCGATCCTGCGCCGCCTCACTTCCTCCCCCGTCCGACTTGCGGGGCCTACCCGGTTCGCGTCTCGCTGCTGGCCGATGGATTGCATACTGGACATATCCCGACAGCGGTACATGTGCCAAAAGTCATGGTAGGGCACAAATAGTTCAACCTGTGACCGATGTCTCGAAAACGATAGATAGCCCGTTGTCGGTGGATAGGCACCGCGCCATGTGCACGCAGGGTTCCTATCCGTGCCCGCCCGCGATGCGGTCGAGCCCGCAGGCCCGCGGCAGGGAACCGCAGGTGCACGCTCGGGTGTCCTTAGGCGCCCGCAGGTGCACGCTAGGCGCGCGGCAGGGAACCGCAGGTGTGCGTATGTGCCCGCGACAGGGAACCGCGCAGGTGCACGCAGGGTGCGTCTAGTGGTGGCTGAGGTGATCCCAAGGTGTGAGCTAGGTGACCATACGGTCGGAGGTCTAACCGTATGGAAAAATACAGATAGACACAGACAGACGACCATACGATCGGAGACCTAACCGTATGGTAGCTGGTCTCGCGGGTGTCCTTGAGGCGCGCAGGTGCACGCATGGTGCGGGTAGGGGACTACGCATCCCCGGCGATGCCAATGGAATCAAGGAGTTAGCCTCGCAGGTGACGCGTGGGGTGACCGTCGCGCAGGATCAGGGGCGCACGGAGGGAACGCGCGAGGCCCCGCCCTGTGGAGCCGAGGGGGTGGCCGGGGGGAAGCGCGGGCTTTGCTGTCTATAGATGCCCACTGACAAAATTGCGGCTAACTATCGACCGTCCCCCTCAGTCCACCTAAGGAACCCTCAGGAGCACCGCAGGCGTCCCTCAGGGACACGTCCCGGTATGGGGAGCCGTCCCTGTGGCGGGTAGATAGGGGATGGCCGCACAGGGCCGTACAGGAGGTTCTAGCGCAGCCCCTCAGTGGAAGCTAGGTCGAGGAGGGGTGGGGACCGCCGCAGCTGTCCTCAGGGGTCACCTAAGGACAACGTCAGGGGAACTCCAAGTGCACCATATGCACACTGTAGTATCACCTTTACGGTTCACCTATCTCTACTGAGTAAGAGAACCTTAAGTTAAAAGCAAGAGCTGTTAGGGTAGCACGGTGGTCATCCCCTTACAAGGACTTCTTCCGCCTCCGGGACATGCTCTTGAACTTGCCTGTCTTGGTGTCGAACACGACCACAGGGAGTCCTGAGTTGGTGTCGACCTCACAGGCCACCGCCACGGCGACTGCCGCGGAGGCTCCCATCTTCATTGCGCCGAGACAGGCTTGTGCACCTGAGCCGGCAGCGTAGTGCTCGTAGGAGACCACGGCACCCTTGCTGTCTCCGTTGTATTCGATCACGCCTTCCTCGAAGCCCCACACGAGAAGCGTGTAGTCACCCTTGGGCAACCTCTCGTCTTCCCTGAGGGCGTCACAGGCGGCTTGGATGTCAGCCACCGTGCCGGTGCCAAAGGCGACGATGCGGTCGCCGTTGACGTTGGTGATGTCGAACGCCTTGCGGGCGGAGTAGCGGGTGTCGCCTTGGGTCACCTGCGAGTCGATCGCGAAGTAGCGACCGTCGAAGGCGAGGGCGGTCACTTCTTGGCCTTGGCCTTAGCCAGTGCGATCGCACGAGCCGTTGCGGCCTGACGTGCACTGGGACCAGCACCGGGGCCGATGCCGCCGAGGGCGACGGGAGTCACAGCCGTGCTCGGACAGCCCGCCACGCGGACGGCGTCAGGAACATGGCGCGAGCCTCGTCGCACAGGTCGAGCATGGAGTCGATGAACTGCATCGACAGCCACACCGGGAAGGCGAACAGGAAGGCCCCCAAGATGTAGCAGGTGTAGCTGCGGGCCATGAAGGCTCCCACACGTCGCAGGAGGCTCGCTACGGTCATGTCGACCCCTAGCGCTACGAGGGCCGCTTGGTGGGACATGGACCGCCACAGGGACGCACACAGGAGCGTACAGAGCCCCTTGAGGTATCGGATCATCGGAGTCCTTGCAGGAAGTGGAATAGCAGGAGGGTGAGTGCGGTGAAGATCAGCGAGTCGTCGACGTGCTTCTTGACAAACCGAAGGAAGACCTGGTCTTTCACGACAGGGCCTTGAGGCAGCGAGCGAGACGCAGCTCGCGATCGGCGAGGCCGTTCTTGCCGCCGTTGATCTTCCGGGTGAGCCCGATGAAGTCGTTGGCCGGCACGGAGCTGTTGAGCCCGTGATCCTTCCAGAAGACCGCAGCGGACAGGGAGCACCACTCGGGGAGTGAGACGTCCTGAGGGCGAGCCTCGAAGTCGGGACAGGTGTAGCCGGCAGCGCGCAGCTTGTCCCTCAGGCGCACATAGTTCGCACGTCCGGTGGTCTGCAGGTCACCGCGGCCCATGAAGCGATGACCGTCGCCGACGTGGGTGTTGCCGAGATCGGCGCGTCCTTCGTACCGGAGCTGTGCCGGCGTCGGCCCCCATATCTCCTGCGTGTAGTGCAGCCCGAGAGTCTCGTGGCCGATCTGTGCGAGGAAGTACGCGAGGTGCTTGACGGTGGTCAGCTCCGCATAGCGGAACGCAGCGAGGAGCCCGTGCAGGCGCTCCCCGGCACGCTCCAGCGAACACCCCAGCGCCATCGACAGTTGCTTGATGGACACGGTAGGGATCGTTGCTGGAGCATTGGGTTCACGGAAGGTTCCCATCAGGTGACCTAAGGGGGTCACAGGGGGAGAGCCGGCCCGAAGCAGACACACTCGTCTTCGGGTAGACCACAGCCGCGACACGTCGCTTCGTCGCTCTGACGACTCGTGTGCCACAGGCCGATCGCCATTGCCAGCGCCACGACGGGCACAGCAGTGACAGCAGTCCAGATGTTGAGGTACATGGATGACTCCTAGTAGGTGTCGAGGTAGTTGGTCGAAGCGGAGCCGCGCCCGGTAACGGACTGGATGAAGTCTTCGTAGGAGGCATCGGCAAGTTCTTGCTGCCGCATCTCCTCCTCCTTCGTGACATCTCGCTCCAGTTGATCGCCCCAGTACGCGACTGCCATCGAGACAGCCTCGATCCGGTCGTCGTGCTTGAGCGCCCCGCGGTCGCGGGTCATGCGCGTCATCTGGTAGAACAGCTGGTACATCGACTTCTCGGTCTTCTGGTCGTTGCGGATCAGAGACGTGTCCACCACGAGCCGGTGCTGGTTGAGCACAGGTTCGAGCGTGTCGACGATTCGCTTCTCCTTCGAGACGCCGTAGTTCCCGATCTCCTCTACGGAGCACGGGTAGATGCGTTGAAGGACAGCCTTGAGCAGCTTGGTGAACATGCCGTCGCCGAAGTTGGACTCGACGACAATCAGGGAGACGCCTTCGGCCCGTGCGATGTGCGCGAGTGCTTCGAGTGCGTCGTCGTCGTAGCCGCCCTTGGTGGCACCAGCTCGACGCAGGTAGATCATGCCGCGGAGCATTGCGGTCACGGCATAGCCGGTCTCGTCGCCGCCTCGACCACTGGGGTCGATCGCCATGATCTTCCCTGAGAAGGGTTCCATCTCTTTCGCGGTGTGCATCGGGCGGAACAAACGGTCGCCAGTGAAGCCGACGATCGGGATGTCCGGGATGATGTATTCAGGGCCGCTAGACCACACGACGCGGACAGGGGCGACCTCGCGGTCGATGTCCATGACGATCAGGTCGGAGAGCTTGAGCGGGTAGCGCTCGCTGTCGGCCAGCGACGTGTCGAGCATGAACTGCAGCATGAACCCTGAGCGCCCGTAGGACGCCTCACGTTCAAGCAAGTCCGTCTCGTCGAACCGTCCGGGTTCCGTAGGTGTCCACGCGATCTTCGGGTTGGCGTCGAACGCGTCGCCGATGATGGCCGCCAAGCGGTCGCCATACGATGCGCGGTGCTTAGCGTTCTTCGGGTAGCGCGCGGTCCAGACCTTGATGTCGTAGCCACGCTCAGGGAGCTTGTTGTAGAGCGACTCCTCTGTCTGCGGCGTGCCGAGGTAGATGATCTCGCCGCCCGGCTTGATGACCGCGTCGAACTCTTTGACAAGTTCGGCGAGCTTCTCGCGCTGAGTGACGGTCATGGAGTTCTTGGGAACTTCGATGTCGTCAGCGATGATCGTGTCTGCACGCGAGCCGGTGATGGCGCCCGTGATGCCGACCGACTTCACCGATGGGGATTGATCGGGGAGAGCAGGGCCGACCTCGAACGCGAGGTTCGAGTTCTTCTGGCCGCTGCGGGTGCGGAGGTGTGCCAGCTCGGGCACAGTCTCGATCAGCTGCTTGACGAAGATGGAGAACGCGTCAGCGCGCTCCTTGCTCGCCGAGACAACCATGATGCGATGCTGCGGATTCTTCCACAGCAGGTGTACGACGTAGGCGGCCGTGATCCACGACTTCGCCACGCCGCGGAAGCCCTCGATCACTCGACGGCGCGGACCATTCATCAGATACAACGCGATGTCGTATTGGAGTCGGGTCGGCGCCGGGAGGTTGAGGTGTTCCCACAGGTGGAAGACGAAGTTGCGGAAGTCGGTGAACGGATGCTCTACATGGAGTGAGGTGATCCCCTCCACTTAGACGTCGGGCACCTGAGCGAACCGAGCGTTGCCTGCGGTGTGCATGCTGGCGTTGTTGCTCACCACGACGCCGTCGTTGTCGTAGGAAGTCCATGTGCCGTCTTCCTGCATCACGAGGCTTCCCACCACGACGTCTTGCTTAATCAGCGTGTAGATGTTCGGAACCGCCAGAGCCATCAGTGTGTCCTTGAGTCAGCCGCGGGGTCGAAGGGATACTTGGTGGTCTCCTTGGCGAGAGCCGCCAGCGGGGAGCCTTCGCCGCCCGGAGAGTCGATGCCGTTGTCCTTGAGGAACTGACGGGCGACGTTGAGGATCGCTGCGGCACCCTTGGTCTCACCGTCGACTACTTCGAGTAGTTCGGACAGCTTCTCCGCGAGCGAGTTATGCAGCGATTCGAGGGCGCCGGTTGACGCCTTGTCCTTGCTCACTTGCGAACGATCCGGCTGAAAATTGCTTCGATCGAGGAAGCGCCGAGCGAGGACATGATGCAAGCGAGCGCGATCTGCGCGACGATGCCGATGCCCGGAATGAAGATCACAACGGCACCGGCAGCGAGGCCAGTTGCGCCGCTGAGGATTGCACGGCCGACTACTTGTCGGGCCTTGATGGGTTCGTCCGCGGTGAGGAGCTTACCGAGGCCCACCAGAAGGCCGGCACCCGCGAGGGCACCGACCAGCTTGAGGTCTTCGTTCATTGAGTCCTGTTGGTTATGGATAGCAGATGATGCGAGCAGCGATGGTCGTGTCCGCGATGGCGCTGACGGTCACGGTGAATCCATCTTCCTGCCACGAGGTCATCAGGATGTCGGAGGTTGCGGTTCCGGCAGGGTCACAGAGGCGGATGAACTTGTTGTCCGTAATCAGCACCACTCGTGCGGCACTGCCGACAGTCGTAGCTCGGCCGTTGACGGAGTTGGCTACTGAGCCTGCTGCGGGGCGACGCCATGCGCCGATGCCGTCCCACGTTCGGTTCTCGTTCGCGAGCCCGGTACGCGCCGCGATCACTTCGATCCGGCTAGGCCGGAAACCGCAAGTGAAGGGGACGGCGATCAAGCCAGCTGCAGAGGTGAACGAGTACGACAGGATCACGGCGCCTTCGGAGACGTGCCCGGTGTTGTTGCGGATGAACAGCGACATCTCGGTGTCCCACACGTTCGTGATGGACTTGTCGAGGAACACCATCGCTGCCGGAGTGCTGAGGTTGTTGTCCTCGATCACCACGTTCTTCCCGAGGAAGTTCGTGCCCGACTTGGTCTGCTTGAACAGCGGCGGGTAGGTGCCGCGCGTCTCGATGAACTTGTTGTCCGCGATCCGCACGTTGTTGTTGCCGGTCGCACCGATGGAGCCGATCGAGATGTAGTTCGTGTCGACGAGTGCGACGACGGTGCCAGCCACGGGTGCGGCGCCTGCACCGAAGCTGTAACGCTCGGAGAACGGGCCGTACGGGTAGGTGAATCCGCCGCCGACGTTCTTGAACGTGTTGCCTACGATGGTGCAGTCCTGCATGCCTTCTGCAGAGATGCCGTTGTGGTTGTTGTTCTCGATGTAGTTGCCGATGATGTCGACACGCTTGGCACCCGTGTATTCGATTGCGTGGCTCACGATGTCAGACACCACGCCGTTGACGATGTGGTTGCGGGCGATGACGGTGCGTCCGCCGTTCATGTTGAGGTAGTCGGTGTTGGCGAAGATCGCCGCTTCCTTGTACCCGTCGATGCGGCAGTCTCGCAGCACTCCGCCCTTGGTGGGCGCGAAGATGGCGAACAGGCGACGCAGGTTCTTGGCTGTGCAGTCCTCGACGATGATGTTCTCACTGTCTTGGAAATACACAGGCGGAGCTGCGGGGTTGCCGTAGGACTGCGTCCAGATGGCCGGGAACGGGCCGTCGCTGCGGCCGATGTCCTCGAAGTGGCACTTGCTCACTCGGAAGTTCAAGCCGCCGCCTTCGGAGATCACGGGGCCTTGGTGGTTGATGAAGGTGCAGCGGTCAATGCGGAAGTCGGTCGTCTTGATGCACGACACGAGATACCCGGAGACGCTCGATGCGTTGCGGCGTCCTTCTGCGATGGTGCCGAAGATGTCGAACGCTGTTACGCCGACCTCGACCAGCCCTGCCGACACGGTCGCGTTGACGACGACACTCGTGACGGTCTTGAACACCTTGGTCGTGATGACCGAGGCGCCAGCTGTGGGGCCTGCGATTGCTTCCGAGATGACGGTGCCGTCATACGCGGTGCCGGTGATGGTGAAGGTACGCGCCGAGGTGTCGTTGGCCGCGTAGACCGTGACGCGACGGACGGCTGTTGCCATCGACCCAGCGAGCACGCCGTTAAGCGTGAGCGTTGCGCCGCTCGGCGGATTCTGCGACAGGCACAGACCATCACGGTCGAGCGCGTACGCAGGGTTGCCGATCTTGCCGCCGTTCGCGAAGTAGTCGTTCTGCGGGTCAGCGATTGCCGCCAGCGTGTTCGGATTCTGCAGCCACGACGGGTAGGCGATGGAGCCGCCGTTGCCGTCCACGGTCACGCCGTACAAGCCGCCACCAGAGCCCATGCGCGCACTCGACGTGGAGTCGATGGCGGCAGGAGCGGTGGTGAACATCGGAGTCGTAAGCGTTGCGCTCACATGGCGCCGCAGCGTGACGAGCGACTGGCCGTCTCCGCGGAGCGTGAAGTACGCCGGCATTGAAATCGAGGTGAAGTGGTAGAGGCCGCTTGGCGTATGCACGTCGCGACGGATCGCGGCGGCAGCGTCGGTGGCCTGCTGGAAGTACGTCGTCAGGTCATCGGTGTTCGTACGCGCTCGGATGGCGGCATGCAGCCCCGCGGGGATGTAGGACATCACGTTGACCGACTCACTCGCGAGCAGCGTCAGGACGGGCGCAGCAGCAGCGGCAGAGGCCGTTGCGGAATCACGCGCCGTCTCAGCTGCCACCTTGGCGGTGTTGGCTGTGGTGGCGGACGTGGCCGCAGCTGTGGCACTGCCGGAAGCTGCAGTGGCCGAGCCGCTTGCGCCCGTTGCGGAGCCGGCCGCTGCCGTCTGCGATGCGAGCGAAGCATCCGCGGACACGACTGCTTCGGCGGCGGACACAGCTGCCGCGGCTGCAGACGCAGCTGCATCTTCTTCGGAAGTCAGCGAGGCCGAGGCCGATGCGGATGCGTCGACGGAGAAGGACAGCGTTTGCGAGTTGATCGCCTGAGCTTGCGCCACTGCGCCTGTGAGGTCGTCGGTGAGGGCCACCGAGTCGGCCTGCAGCTGAGGGAAGGACGGGAGCGTGTGGTTCTCGTTGACGCCATCGGTCACGATGACGGTTCCGGTCTCTTGCGTAAGCAGCGCGAGCATTTGATTCTCGCGAGTGTTCCAGCGGTCAACCAACGCCGAGAGGCTTGCAGCCAATACGGCGTTCGAGACGTAGCCGGGAGTGTCGGCCATGTGTTCCTTAAGGGTGAGGGGTTAGCGGAGGCCGATGACAAAGCCCTTGATTGCTTTGACGCTCGCGGTTCCGGCCGCGCCGTTGTTGCCGGCAAGGACGCGGAACTGCACGGTGGATGCGGTTGCGGGAATGGAACCAGACAGGGTGCAGCCCGAACCAACGCCGGGGGTGTTGAAGAAGACACCGTGTCGGTGGAAGTCGGCGCCGCCTGAGTCTGAGAAGGCGAACTGTGCAACGCCGCCAAAGCTGGTCGACGAGAGCTTCGTCCACACTGAGCCGTTGAGCCACTCAAGCTGGTACGTCGGGTTGAGCATCAGGTCGGACTGCACCGCCACGACCACACAGGGGACGTGTGTCTGCCCAACGAGGATCGGAGGCGGCAGCGAGAACGTGAGTGCCTGAGTGAAGCCGGCGCCCGTAGGGATCGCGACAGCGCCCGTCCAGTTGACCAGCGTGAACCGCTGGAAGTCGTCGATGATGTTCGGGGCCTTGACGGTCCCGTCGAAGCCGGCGTTGCCGAGCTTGTCCACCCAAAAGACAGCGTTGTTCTGGTTCTTGACGCCGCTGCCAATCCATAGCGGCCATGTGCCGACGTTGGACATCTCGGCTCGGAACTCAAGCGCGTCGATGATTGCGCCGTTGACGTCGAGCGTGTGCGTCTTGAACGTGCCGCCATTGATCGTCCCTGCGTTTGCAGTGACAGCCGACAGCGACGTGACGTTGAGCTTGTTCGCGGTGATCGTTCCGTCGACCATCAGGGCGCCGGTGATGCCCACCGTGGTCACGCCGCCGACAGTGCCGACGACGAACGGGTACTTGATGTTCGCGAGGGTGCCGCCTGAGGTGTAACTGGGGTGCACGATTGCAAACTTGTCGGCCATCACGATGAAGCTCGATGGCGAACCTGTGCCAGCGCTCAGGGCGATGCCGGCCATAACCGGCTGTCCGCCGATCGTGCCCGCATTGATCTTCACGCTCCACGTTGCGTCCCAGCGGCCGTCGTTGCCGGCGACGTAGGTGTCGAAGGTTTCCTGCAGTGCGGCGAAGGTTCCGTTGGCGAACGCCTGCACCTTCGTGGTGGCGATTGCCGAGGCTTCCTCGTCGGTCGTGCGCAGCTCGATGTCGGTCTCCATCGCAGCGATGTTGTCGCTGTGGGCCGCGACGAGCAGCTCGGTGGCGTCCACGCGGGACTCGACTGCGTTGACCTGCACTTCGATGATGTTCTGGTACGCGGAGAAGTCGTCGTTGAACTGAGCGAGCATCGTCGTGTCGGACATCACGCGCGCTTCGGTCTCGCTGGCGAGCGTCTGGATCAGCTGCAGGTAGTTCGCGATCGCATCGGTCTCTGCCGTGGTCACGCGGGATTCGAGCGTGGTGAGCTGCGACTTCACGGTGCGATCGGTGTCGTCGTAGGCGTTGTCGCGGAGGATGCGTGCGAGCAGGGTCTCGGCGTTGGTGTCGATCAGGTCGATCTTCGTCAACAGGTCTTGCATGCCGGGACTCTCGAACAGCCCGTCGATGATCTCGGAGATGTCCGGGTAGGGACCGAGATCGCCGCCGCCGCCCGGCAGCACTGAGCCGCCTTCGACGAACTCGCGGAACTCTTGGTGTAGGTAAAGCAGCTGCCGGATCGACTTGTTGAGGTCTGCGGCCGGAAGGTTCGCGCCCTCTTGGTAGGAGATCAGCGCTGCTTGGAAGGGAGTGAAGCGTCGGATGGTGACGGTGTAGGGAGCCGCCAAGAACTCGTCCTGTGCAGGAATGTCGAGTGTGGCTGCATCGACCCACGTCGCGAAGACCAGCCGCGCGGAATCTGGTTCGCCGACGAACACGCGAACGTGCTGCTGGTCGACGTAAGGGAATGGCACGTTGAAACGGAGCGGGCCGCCGTCGTAGGTGTATGTCACGAAGGACAGGCCGCGGATCAATTCAATCATCATGTCCTCTGGAAAAGGAGGAGGCCCCGTAGGGCCTCCAGTTGGTTACTCGTCTTCTGCCTTGTCGCGTGACTTCTTCTCGAACGCGTCTTTGAGCACGAGGTTCGAGAGCTGTTGCACGCCAGTGAGGTTGTTGAACCACATCAGCTTCCACATGCTCTCGGCCTGCTTGCGGGTGACCTCTGCGTTCGGGTTGAACGCATCGGCGATGCCGGCGATTGCACCGTCATCCCCACGCAGCTTGTTGTACGCGTCGATGACGGGCACGCCGTTGAGGCCGTTGCCCATGCCAGTCGATCGGTTCCCTTGGAACACCGGATCGCCGCCCATGATGTCGCTGGCGACCATGTCGATGATTGGAGGGAAGATCGAGGAGTAGCTCGACTGCGCGACGGAGTTCTTGTAGAAGTTCTCCGTCGTCAGCAGCTTTTCCCGCTTCTCAGGATCGAGTGCGGTGGCGATGTACGTTCGTGCCGCCCAGCCCATGCCGGCAGCGCCGGTCGAGAGGGTGACCATCATGTACGTCCGCCAGTCGCGGTAGTGGTAGATGCCGTTGAGGAAGTGGCGCTCGTAGCTGTTGACCATGAAGCCGCGGAACTGCGTGACGATCTTGCCGACCGGGCCGTGCATCAGCTCGATCGAATCGCCGGGATCGGCTTCAAGCACCTGCTGTCGCGTGGAGCGATACAGGAAAGCGGACATCGCCTCCTTCGTCTGGAAGTCCATGCCGGCGAGGTTGATGTCCTCGATGCGGTCGACGCCCTTGAGCGTGGCGAACACCTTGGCCTGCATCTCGTCCGACAAGCCCCACGACCGCATGCGAGCGGTGTCAGCTGCGGAGATGGACTTGGCGTTGGCGTGGTCGATCAGCCGGAGCCATGTGCCGCGTCCTGCGATGCGCTGCAGGAACGTATTGATCGGCGCCATGCCCGACAGCACGCCTTGGGCGTGAGTCGCGACGTTCATCGTGTTGTCGAACGCCCGAGCTACGGGACCATCGCCGAAGGTCGACGGGATCATCGCGCCATCGTCGAGGTGGAGCAGCGGCGGGTTGCGGAGGTAGTCGGTGCCGGGTGCGAACATGCGCTCCACCACTCGGGCCTCTGAGGATTCCAGAGAGCCGTCAGCGGCGCGCATGATGTAGCCCTTCGCGTACGGCACGGACTTGACGAAGTTCCTCAAGCCGGTGTGTGCGATCGTCGGGCCAAGCTCGGCCACCATCGACCATCCCACCTGTCCCATGACGCGGAGGAAGCCGTAGCCACGGACGGCGCGGCCGATGCGGCTGGCGGCACCTGCGGCGTTCGGCTCGGTGGACTTGTGGAAGGTGGAGTTGTGCGCGATCTCCAGCAGGCGTTCGACGTTGTTGACGTTGTCGCCCGCAGCCTTCGCCTCGCTCTTGACCAGCGACGTGTATTTCTCCCACTCGGCGCGGTTGCGGATGCCGAGCTTCGAGGACATCGCCGACCAGCCGGTCATCTCCCGCAGGTAGCGGGACATCACGGAGTCGACGTCGCTCTCGAACAGGTCGGACACGCGCACCTTGACGTCGTCGCCTGAGGCGTTCTTGACGAGCGCCTCGAAGTTCTCGTCGATGTCGATGCGGGACTTGGCGCGATTGATCTTGCCGGCCTCGTCGGTCTCGCCCTCGAACTTGCCGAGGAACGTGTCGATGTCAGCCTTCGCCACACCGGACTCGTCCAGCATGGAGCGCATCTCGGTCACGTCATCAGGCCCGAGCGAGCGAACGCGGAGTGCGTCGAAGTCGCCTTCGAGGTTCTTCTGTCCACGGTTGAGCATCGCCTTGGCGACAGCGGACAGCACCTTCTCGTCGACGTCGTCGGCGGTCTTGCCTTGGTCGAGCATGTTCTGCACCCACTTGGAGCGCAGTGCCGGCTTGATGACGTTCTCTGCGACGTCGTCGACGTGCAGGCCCAGCTCCCCGAACATCTTGCGGAAGCCAGCGCCGGAGTAGTAACGCGGCAGGTGGTTCGTGCTGTCGAGGTTGTCGAAGCCGTCAAGGCCCGACTCGTGTGCCAGCGCGGTTGTCCTGTCGATCACCTGACGAACCCTTGAGGCCGCCTTACGAGCAGCAGGAGACACGTCGGTGGCACCGCGGACTGCGCGGCCTACCTCTTGGTTGAACTCGTTGCGAGCTGCGACGTTGAAGAAGTGCAGACCGTTGGCGGCCTTGTGCTCGTCCCACGCCGCGTTGACGCCGGCACGGAACTCGGAGTCGAGGGTGCCCATGTGGCGCCGGGAGTTCTCGATGGTGGATTCACCGACCGCAATCGCGCGGCCTTCCTTGAGCCCACCTGTGGCGGTCGTATGACCGACGCCTTCGCGGAACAGGGCACGCCCTGCGTCGCGCACGAGTGGAGACTTGGCCTTGCCCATGCGGGCCGACAGGGAGCGCCGGAAGCGTCCGAAGGCCGGCATGATGTGCGCGTTGGCGAGAGCATCGTCGAGACGCTCGGTGTCCGATACGGTGTCCTTACGGATCGAAGGTGCACCGGGGGTCTGGTCTTCGGGAAGCAGGCCAGCGTTCTTGACGCGTGCTGCGGACAGCGATTGGTTGTCACCGATGACCGTGTCGGCCTCAGCGAACTTCTTGATGCGAGCGGCGTCGTAGCCGGAGCCCTTACGAGCCCCTAGAACGCCCGCTAAGGCGAAGCTGGTCGCAGCCGTGACCGCGAGGTCTTTAGCAGCCACCTCAGGGTTGTAGCGGCTACTGGCGGCCAGCACGCCGGTATTGGTTGCAGCGGCTACCGTGCCGGCTGCAGCGGCGTTGAGGAGACGGCCAGCCTTGGCGAACTTACCGACACCGCCTGAGGCAGCGTCGACGGCGAACATCACGGGATCGGTCATGCCGAGCGCGATCTGTGCACCTGTGCCGAACTGGCCGAGCGTCTCGTCGGCGTCTTGGTTCTGGTGAGCGAGCATCTTGAGGTGCTCGAAGTGGTCGGCAGACATCGCCTTCTCGAACAACGGCCACTGACGCTGGTCGATACCGTCAGCGTCCATCTGTTCCGCGAAGTCCTTGGGCAGCTTGTAGCCGGCCTCAGGCTCGAAGGACATCTCTTGGACGAAGCGGTGGATGGTGCCGATGCCGCCCTTGACTTGGGTGGCACCGATACCGTCCATGACCGTGGTGTTCTCCTTCTCTTTCGCGACCTCTGCCGCCGCCGCTTGATCCTGTTGGATCGACTCGACGAACGTCTTTGGTTTCGCGACCGTGCCTTTCTCTTTCGGATCAGCTCCGGGAAGGAACTCGAACATCAGTGGTTGTCCTTTAGGTATTGCATGAAGTCGTCTGAGACGGCGGGGATGTTCTGGCCTTCGGCCTGCAGTGCATCGTTGCGCTTGCGGATGCCGTCGACGCGCTTGGTCTGCGCCGCATGTGCACCTGTGCCCACCGGAGTGGTACGCAGGACTTCTTCCTCAGCCGCGAGGGCCTTCGGGAGATTCGTGCGCAGCTCTTGGAACGTGCCGTCAGGCTTCACGAAGGAATCCTTGAACACGCGCTTGAGCGCTGCCGCACCCTGAGTAGCCGACGAAGCGTGTGCTGCCTCCCACTTGTGGTGAGCGGCGGCCAGCTGGTTCGGATCGAACACCGCGTTGCGCGTGTGGTCATCCGGGTCGACCATCGGGAACCCTTGGTTCATCAGAGTCCACTTGGAGGGATCGTGAGGGTTCGGGGCGACGGTGATGTTGCCGCGTTCTTCTTCGGTGATCTTCCCGCTCTTGACGAGCGAGTTGCGCGCCGATTCGAGTGCGACGTTGGTCGCCGTCTCGGCTCCCTGCATCATCCCAGCGCGGGGGACGTAACGTCCGCCCACAGTGGTGTATCGGGTGGCCGCCATCTCCTCTGCAGCCGCCACGACGTTCGCAGCCGGAACGTCCGGGGAGCGGATCGCCATGTCGGTCGCGAGTCGGTGCACGAGGTTCGTGTACGACTGCGGACGCTCCAAGCCGTTGGGCAGGAGTGGCTCGTCCTTGAGGCGCTTGGTGAGGGCCTTCGTGATGCCCGGCTGCACCTCTGCGCGCTTCTTGGGCGGCGCATCGGTTTCCATCAGGCGCAGCGAGTCGGCCTCAGCCATCCCGCCGACAGTCACGTTCTCGTGGTGCTGGTACAGCATGGCGCCAGTGCTCTCGTCGACGTACTTGGCTGCGTACATCGGGTCGACGCCGCGCAGTCCCATGTAGAGGGCGACGGCTTGCGGCCGGGTCTGCGTGACCATGTTGGTGAACACAGCCTTGAGCTGCGGGATCACCACGCCGAGTGCGGCGTACTTCTGGATCAGCGCCGAGTGGCCGGACGGAGGAGTCTTTGCCCACTCCTTCTCTGCGGCCTTGCGGGCCTTGGCATCGCCGACCTCGTAGGGGTTGCCGCTGCGGATCGCACCCAGCGTCGCCGCGTGGCGTGCTGCAGCTTTCCGTTCGGCTTCCCACTTGTTGAGGGTGGCTTGGTTCTGGTTCGAGAAGTACCGCATCGTCGACGTGTATTGCGCCGGGTCGGACTCAGGCGTGATGCCTGCGTTCCTGAGGGCGCCTTCGAGGACGGTGGGAGTCAGCATGCCGCGATCAGCGGCGCCCTGTAGTCCCTGTTCCATCGTCGCGAGCGTGACGTTGCGAGCTTCGTTCTGCGCCTTGGTGATGACGTTGTTGCCGGCCTGTGCCGCGGCTTGGAATTGATCCTGCCACTTCGAGTTCATCAGGCCCGGCGTGCCATCGGGACGCTTCTCGTTGAGGAACGCCAGCACCTCCGCAGGATCGCGGGTGCCCGATGCCATCACGTCGATGGCCGCCTTGGCGAACATGTCGTTGACGTCGGACTTGTTGAGGTACGCGAACTCCTCCGTGTCGAGGTGCTTGTAGAGCGCGTCGAGTCCGCCCGGTGCCAGAAGCGAACCGTCCGTGATCCCCTGACGGGTGATCTCGGTGAGTCCTTCTTCCTGACGGTCGAACATCTCCTTGAGTTCCACCTTCTGCCACGTCGAGCGGACGTTGTCCGCAGCACGGGCCAGCGCCGGCAGCATCGCCGCCTGCACCTTCGGGTCTTGGAACTCGGGACGCTCCATCAGCACAGCGAGCTTGCTGTTGAGCAGCGCGTTGACGTCGGTGCCCGGCTCAGCCTGAGCCATCTCCTTCGTCGCTTCGGTTTCCCAATCGCGCACCATCAGGGACGCGTCGGTCTTGAGGTAGCCGCGGCGGACTGAGTCCGTCATGGCCGCCAGCGCGTCGCCCTCTTGGCGTGGCGTGCCGGCGAGGTCTTCCTTCGTGCGCTGTGCGGCGCCCGCGGTTTCCTCCTCCTCGTTCTTCTTCACCTTACGGCGCGCTAGGTCGTCGCTGAAAGCGGACGACAGTGCACTGAGGGTGTTCGAGGCGACGGACGATAGACCGTTCACGCCCCGCGCCGAGTCCATGTCGGCGTTGACCTGTAGGTCAGGGGCGTTGCTTTCCCGCTGAGCTACGGCAGTGCGCCGGATGATCTCTTGTTCTTTGATGCGGGGCATAGGGTTCCCTTAGGTGATCCTGTGGCGTGAGTAGTCGGAGTACGCGGACACGCCGGAGTTGGCGACGTCGCGGAAGGCTTCGGAGGTGGCGCTGCGGTTGCGAGCGTCGGCCTCAGCCATGCTTGCCGAGATACCGGACTTGCGGTTGGATTCGATCAGTGCGGCGTCGCGGCCGGCTTGGCCCATGACGTCGTCGAGGAGCAGGCTGACGGAGTTACCCGACACGCCACCCTCTGCCGCACCTGCACGAGCGGATGCCCGCAGCGAGCGTGCTTCTTCCATGCGCTCCTGCGTCTTCTGCTGAGCAGTCGCGTCGATCTCGTCCTGTTGCACCTGAGCCATTTGCTCGGTGGACTTCTTCTGTTGCTCCATGCCGTAGACGGCAGTGGCGGCACCAACGACAGCGAGGATGATTGGAACGGAGAAGACGCCTCCGTCACACATCGCCGTCGCGCTCCATCAGGAAGAAGGGGAGCTTGGCGGGGCCGTAGGGGAGCTGCAGGAGAGGCTTGAAGCCCATCCTCGTCAGCCAGCGCAGGGCGACCATGTTGCTCGCATCGACGTAGTTGTAGATCGTGCCGAAGCAGTCCGCCCATTCGTCGAGGAGTCGTCGCGACTCAGGAGCGAACAGGCGGAGGTTCTTGACCATCGCGTCGGTGCCCAGTAGCCACACCACACCACGCGTCTCGGATTCCTGCGAGCACCCGAAGATGCACACAGGTTCACCGTCGAGGCAGGCGACGAAGCTCGCGTCCGATTCTTGGACGGAGTCGACGAGCGCCTGTAGCGGAGTGCGGCCACCAGCAGCGGCGACTTCATGCACATCCGCAGCGCGCATGTTGCGCGCCACGGTGAGGATGTCATCCGTTGTGGGATTGCGGTATTCCAGCTTCACACTTTGCTCCGGGATACGAACAACCCTCGCCACTGTGCTGAGAGGAACCAGCACTGGAATGGCAGACGGTTGACGAGGTGGATGCGGACGTTGTCCGCGTTGCTCAGCACTGGGAAGCGGCGGTGTCCTGAGTGGAACGCAGGGGCCGACAGCTTGAAGACTGAGTCGTTGAGGGTTCGAGCGGTGTACGCGTTGGCATGCGCGGCGAGGTACGTTTCCGTGTGGCCTGTGCCCTTGGACTCCACCTCAACCTCGAAGTAGGCCGCATCGTTGTATGCGACCTCAATGTCGCGCACCTGTGTGCGGCCGACGAGGATGGTGTTGTTCGAGCTGTCCCGCAGTGCGGGTTTGCTCAGGGACATGCGGCACTCGTAGTCGAGACCGACTGCGACCTTGCCACCCGCGACGTTGCCGGGGAGGCGGATGCGTGTGCCGCCGTTGAGCAGCGTTGCACCCGTGAGGTCGTAGTACGCACCAGCGTCGGCCCAGTCGTCCGTCTTCACCGCGGTCACGCCTTCCATTCCGTCGAGGACGTAGGGGAGGTCGATGTCGGTGAAGTTGCCGAGCGCCGTGTAGAGAGGCGTCAGCACGACCATGCGGTCGAGCAGGAACGAGTAGTCCGCCGTGGCGTCGCTGTCGGACGCGTTGAGCGTCACGTCGATGCGCAGCAGTTCCACTCCGCCGCCCGGCGATTCCGCCACCGTGTAGCAGGAGTTGCCGATGAATTGAACGTGGGAGACCTTGCCGACACCTGAGAGATTCCAGCGGCACCATGCCGACTGCTTCTTCTCGTCTCCAGACCAGCGGACGAAGTAGGTGAACAGCTGCGTCGCGCCTGCGTCCTGCATGGCGACCACAACGCAGTCAGCACCGGACGAGGTGCCGATGCCGCGGACACGGCCCGGCAGGTAGCGGGGAACGTGTGCGGTGACATCAGCGGCGTCGCCAGTGATCGACATGTCGTCCATGAAGTATTCGCGGACGGCGGCGAAGCTACCCTTGTCGGATGGGAAGTAGAGCGAGTCCCCAAGCATCTGCGGGCGGATGTACGGCGAGGTGTCGTAGTCCGAGATCGGGTCGACCTTGATGTGCTTGGCCGACAGGTACGGCTCCGCCGTCAGTAGGAACTGACAGTTGTCGCCAGCGAGGAACACTGCCGACTGGAACGGGATCGCATGCTGCAGAGTCGCGACGCCCTTGGTGGGAACCGCGAGGTCGATCGGATCGGAGTCGAGGAACTGCGTGACCGAGGTGCGCCAGAAGTTGAAGTACCGCGTGGTCTCAGACAGGATCACGCTCTCGGTGGACAGGAAGCCCACACGGTCGCGGTGCATGAAGACCTCTTGGATCGTCTGTCCCGTGAAGGACGCCTCAGGGTTACTTTGGTCATCACCCGCCAACCTCACTTCCCACTCGGGTGCACCGAAGGAGAAGAAGAAGCCATCCGCGTGGACGGCGTCGGGGATGCGCTTGAGCACATGCGGCATCGTCTTGCGGTCGTACTTGTGGGGGATGCCCGGCTTCGCGATCTCGGTGTAGGTGTTGAGCGCCGTCTTCTCGACGTAGTAGTCGTCGAAGGGGTTTTCAGGTGAGCCGCTAATCTGGTAGATCGCGCCTTGCGTGACGGTGGATGCCTTGGGCATATCCGCAAGTGTCTGCGCGCCGCCGAAGACCACGCCGGGTGACATCTCGGCGTCCATCGCCACGACGCAGCTGCGGTTGACGATGAACGTCGTGTCCGCGATGGTCATGGTGCGGAACATCGTCCACGGCTGTGAGCTTCCGGTAGCGAGGTAATCCAGCGCATCGTCAGTTACGACGACGGTGTATTCCACGCCGGTCTCGTGATCGAACACGCGAAGCGTGCTGTTGCCGACGACCACGATGTAGCGCTCCGCAGCATCGCGAACGATGGAGTGGAAGTGCGCCTGAGGGTCGACGTCGGAACCGAGCACACACACGAAGGATGCAGGCGGGCGCTTGCCGGCGCCCATCGCTGCGTGGAGCCATGTGTTGATCGCTTCGGTGAGCTGGTTCGGCGAGCGGACGGTGTCGTCCTGCTGCGAAGTCCCACCGACGAACGTCGGGTAGGTGCCAGTCTCAAGTCCCATCAGGAACCGTTCCAGATTTCATTGACGTCCTGACTTCCGGTGAGGAAGTTGGTACGACGAGCGCGCTCGAAGTCGTAGTTCTCCATGTTGAACACGGTGAACGCTTCCTCCTCGTGCTTCTCGGTGAAGACGTAGAGCTGGTCGCTGCCGAGCTGCTTGGTCTGGAAGATGCGGCAGGCGCGCACGGTGATGTAGCGCCGCGCGGTTTCCGGCAGGTCGATGAAGTCGAACATGAAGATCACTTCGGCGACCGGGGCGGTCTCGAAGGTGTCGAGGTTGGTGTTGAGCGAGTAGACCTTGCCGGCGCGGGCGATGACTCGCTCGCCGCCAATGACAGGTCGGATGGAAAGGATTGCGGCCGGCACGATGGCGTGGCCGTCTACGTCGAGGACGAAGGTGTACGAGTCGAACTCGTTGAACCACCAGCCCTTCGATTGGACTTCACGGCAGATTGCGCGGAGCGTGTCGCGTGCGACAGTCGCGTCGATGTTGCCGATCGTGTCGAGATCGCTAATGGGCGTCTCGCCGATCGTGCCGAGCAGTTCGTTGACGGCCTCTAACTCGGTCGTTGGGGTGAGTTCCATTGCTACCTCAGGAATGTGGGGGACAAAAAAAAGGGGGCCACGGGTTAGGTGGCCCCCTTCGGAGTGCAGAGATTCTTACGACGCCCCTCGTGCTATGGGCCGCCTAACCCGGACGCTGGTGCTGTGCGGTTAGGACTTGGGTGTATCTCTTACGGAGCAGCCTTGGACAGCTCGATGGCGCCGGCGTAACGCAGCGGGTCGTGGCCCAGTGCGTACTTGGCGAGCATCAGGGTGCCCTGCTTGTTGCCTTGGTAGACGTCTTCCAACGCCAGATCGAGCAGCTTGATCGTGGCGACCGCGGAGCGGTGGAAGATGGTGCCCACGGTGTTGCTGTAGTCGGCGCGGTAGCGCGGACGCACGGCAGTCACGGCGGTCTCGTCCGTCTTCGGCATCAGGTTGATCTTCACCAGCGGCAGGCGGGCGATCGAGGCGATCGTGGCCGAGGCGTAGCCGCCGTTGCTTTCGGTGTTGATGTCGCGGTCGAACAAGTCCTTGTTCTCGGTCAGCAGATACCACTGAGCCGGCGACAGGGCGCCAGTGAACTCAGCAGCGATGTCCGGGAACAGCTTTTCGTCGAACAGCTGGCGAGCCGAACGGAACGCAGCGGCGAGGACGGTTGCGTCCGTTGCCATTGCGACGTTCTTGATGACAGCGCCGCCCGGCTGGCCGACCACGGGGCCGGTCGTCTTACGCGCCGCGAGGATCGCGCAACGCAGTTCGTTCATCTGACGCTTCGAGGCCAGCTCGGCGCCCTGCTGGCGGGTGTATTCGCTGCGGACGTCGTAGTGGTTCATCGCTTCGTCGATGTTCGCCACGAACGCATGCGAGATCAGCATGGGGTCGAGGTTGACGATCGTTTCGTTCGCATCGACGGCAGCGCCGAGGATGTCCGTACCCGGAACGTGGTATTCGGAACCCACGGTGCCGACGTTCGGGAACGAGGTCGACTTGCCGGAGGTGATGTTGCGAACGGTCACACGACCGTCCAGCTGGTAGTTCTCGACGAACGAGGTCAGCACTTCGCCCGAGTAGTTCTTGAGGAACAACGCCCACTCGTCGCCAGTCTTGTTGATCTGGCCGAGATGGGAAACGACTGCGTCAGTCATGTGTATCCTGAAATGAAGGGAATGGAGTTTTGTTGCGTCCCAAGCGCGCACAGCGGTACGCGCCCCGCGGCTCCCTCAGGAGGACGTGCGGTTCGCGCTGTGCGTTGCTTGGGGGGTGTGGGTTAGAACGCCGGGCTTACGCGCAAGCGGTTCTCGACGCCCTTTCGGTACGCCGGGTCTTTGCGGTAACGCGGATCACGCATTGCGGTGACCATCTCGGTGTTGGACGCGAACGGCTGTACGCCGTCACCGGGCACAGTCGTCTTGCCGTTGAGCAGGCCGCCCTTGCCAGCCATCTTCGAGGCCATCGCCGTCACGGCCATTGAGGCGCGTGCGGGATCACCTGAGGTGACAGCTTCGTTGAAGGCGGTCTTCTCGGCAGCGGTGGCGCCGGTCTTGGCCCACGTCAACAGGGACGTGTAGCCAGCCTCGTCTTTGACGGGGCCGTAGATCGCGGCGGTGTACGCAGCCTGTTCGGCCTGTAGGCCGCGGACGTACACGTCCACCATCGCCTTCGGGTAGCCGGCCTTCGCGAGCTTGCCGTACGAGTCTTCGCTGAGCTTGCCTTCTGCGGCGAACTCTTTGTTGAAGTCGTCGTGGGACAGGCCAGCCTTGGCGAGCGCATCGGCCACACCATCGTCGTCACCTTCGTCGCCGCCGTCCTCGATCTCCAACGGGCCTTTGGGGGCCTTGTCGTCGACCACAGGAACAACAGGCGGAGTGCCGGCAGCGTATGCAGCTTCGAGTTCCTCGACGGTCTTGAAGCCGCCGTAGGTGCGCTCTGGAGCCACTGGGACGACGGGCTTGCCGTCAGCGCCCAGCGCCGGAGGTGCGGTGCCTTCCGCGGTCAGTCCGTCCGTATTGAGGACGAGTTCGGACTTGCCGGTTGACATCAGGCGTCTTCGGACAGGGCGTTGACGATCACGGTGCCGTTCGGCAGCTTGGTCGTTTCGATGTTGCCCTTACGGGATACTTCGATCACGCGCTTGTTCGGCTCGGCGGCCTTCGTGGCTTCCGGCTTGGTATCGGTCTTCTCGGTCATGCGGTTCTCACTGTTGAGGAGGGAGTTGTCCTGCAAGGGCGCCGGCAAGCTGTGGTGCGGCTTTGACGAGACCTTCTTGCATGGAGCTGTTCTGTTGCTGCGAATCAAGTTCTTCGTCGGTGTGGATCAGGCCCTTCGTGGAGATGTCGGCCGATGCGCCAAGGCGCGCTGCCATCTCTCCGGTGTTGATCCGTCGCGAGAACTCTTGTTCGCCGATGATTGACTTGAGGCCGTTGCCGAACTCAAGCAGCTTGTTGAAGTCGTGACCACGGCCGAGTGCGGCCATGCCGACAGTGATGCGAGGCTTGATTACGCCCGGTGGTAGTTCCGGGAGTCGGCCCTGACGCTGGAGCTTGTCGAGCTTGCGGCGGATCAAGGGGAGAAGTAGGTCTTCCCCAGTCAGCGAGTAGAAGCCGCCGAGTGAGTCATCAATCTCTTGCGAGAGGATGCGCCACTCTGTTGCGGTGACTCGCTCGCCCGGCCGTTGAATGGCGGAGCGGACGCCGAAGATCGTTTCGAGCTTGGTTGCCAGCGTGTCAGCTTCGTTGCGAACGAAGTTGAGGTCGTACGCCTTGTCCATCTGGAGCAGGGAGATGTCGTTGCGACGGCCGCGGATGAACTCGCCGCTCTCTGCCGATGCGAGGTGCTTCTCCTTCATCGCCGACGTGGGGTCGAGGATGAACAGAATCTTTGCCATCGCGGCTGCAGCTTTGCGGAGTGCCTTGCGGAGTGCTTCGACGGACTCGAACGCGCCGATGTAATCGAACACGAGACCTTCGCCGTAGTCCTCCACGCTTGAGCGGGGAACTGCGACAACGATCCACGGGGATGCGTCGATCGGATAGGTGACCGGGGTGGCCTTGATGGCGAACCCTTCGACCTCCTGCATTGCCTCCCACATCTTCCCGTCTTCCGACCGGATGATGCGTGTGTAGAGGTTGACGTCAGTGGCCTTGGTCTTCTCGTCCTTGGTGGAGAGCTTCTGCATCACGGCAGCGCGCACAGCCTCAGGAAGCAGGGCCGGTGCGATCTTGTCGAGAGTGACGATCTCAAGGATGGAGCCGAGGCCGTCACGATCGACGACGTAGGACGTTAGCGGGTAGAGCTTGGCGGGGCCGACATCCGGCTCGTACAGGCAGAAGTTGCCGATGACGATGGCGTGCTTCGCTGCTTCCGAGAGGACGGTACGGGTGCCGCTGGTTTCGATGTCATTGATGACGGTGCGCTCGACTTCGCCAAAGGCGGATTCGAGGTCGCTCGTTTCAACACCCGCGAACTCGGCGAGCTTCTGAGCTTCCGCTTCGTCGGGACTGAGCTTGAAGATTCCTGCGTTGGGCGGGAGCCATGCGAGCAGCACCTTGGCCGACAGCGAGTTGACGCAGCGCGGGCCGGTGTCCGAGTAGGCCATCACCGATGCGCGAGTCTTCTGGCCTTCGTCCACCCACAGTCGTGGGAGGGTTACCTTGGCGCAGCGCTTGGCGCGGGTTTCAGCGTCCTTACGGTTCGGCTTGAGTTCCGCGTAGCGATCGGCCGCTGTGGCCGTCGACTGCTTGCTCTCTGCCATTACTGGATCATCAAGCCTTGGTACTGCTGCGTGCCGCCCATGTCGGTGCGGACGTCACTGCGGCGACGGCGGGAGGCCGACGCGTTGTTGCTGTCGAAGTCCCTACGGGTGAGCAGGGTGGGCGGTGGATCGCCCGGCTTCGGGAGCTTTGGTTTGGGGCACATCAGCGAGTACGGCCTCCTTCGCGTTGTGTGGCGACTTCCGAGTCACGGAGACGCTTGAGCTTGTTGACAAGGCGGCGTTCACCGGCTCGCAAAAGGAACTCCTCGCGATTGCCGTCCGGGTCGTATTCGACCTCAGGGAACAGGTCGTCGATGACGTCGATCAGCTCGTATGCAGTGAGCGGGAGTTGCATGGGAATCCTTGGGGAAAAAATAGGGGAAAGCAAAATGCTTTCCCCCAAGGTTCGTGGTTATATCGAGAGCAGTTGTGCCTTCATTGCGAGTTCATGGAGCGGACCATTGTTGGTGATGCGCTCGTAGATCAGCCCAGCAGACACGCCGTTCTCAGACGCGTGTGCGGCCACGGCAGCAGTGCCCTCGCGGGTCACTTCCACCACGAAGCCACCGAGCTGTTCCACGAACTCGGCTTCGTTGTCGAAGCGGATGTCCGGGATCACCACGCCAGCCGCGCCGGCCTGACGAGCCTTTCGGATTCGCTTGGCGGCGACCTTGAGCCACAGGTCTTTGTCAACCGATTCGCGGCCCCACTCGGTCCCGAGGCTCTGCATCATCTGGCGCGGGGACTTCCCGCTCAGCCAGTCGATCGGCTCCTCTTTGGTCGGGCCGTCCATCAGGGACGCCACAGGAATCTCTGTGATGCCACCGACGAACTCCCGCAGGGGATCGGCAAGGCCGACGCGGGTGAAGCCATGGTGGTCGACGAGGAACGCCGCGAGGGTGTCCTTGCCGCTGCGTGCCTTGCCGTGGATGCCGATGATCTTCAAGAGTTGCACCACGCGATCAGCCACAGGATCGCCAGCACTGGGAAGACGATTGCCGTCCAGTGGGTGCGGCCGCGATAACACGGCAGGACGAAGACCCAGACGTAGACCCACACGAGGGAGTAGAGCGCGGCCACGAGGACCGCCAGCATGGTGATGAACAGGATCAGGGTTGCCATAGGCGTACTTCCTTTTTTCGGTGGTCGTAATCGCCATGCCGCAGGATGCGTGCACAACGGGCTTGCACGAGTGCATCTGCTTCGGTGAGTCCCTTGGACTCGTAGGTGGACACCACAGCCGTCCAGAGGGCGCCGAGGTGTTCCTCGACACACGCTTCGCGGTGGGCTTCGTGGACAGGCATCAGCACTGCATCGGCGCGCTTGTGGCCGACGCCCTTGATGCCGGGGTAGTTGTCGACGGTGTCGCCAGTGAGCACCTGCTTCATCCAGAACAGGTCGGCGTCGTGCCGGCCAATCTGGCGTACGCCCATGTCGGGCTTGCCGGGGTTGTAGAGACGGCACGGGACGGTGGCGAGGTCTTTGTCGATCGAGACCACGATGCGTTTCCCCGGTGCACGCTTGGGGGACGGATGGGACGCGAGGAGGCCGAGGATGTCGTCGCCCTCCAGCTCGTAACGCTCGACGATCTTGTCGCCGAAGGTTTCGTAGATGAAGGAGTCGAGGACGTACCACAGCGCCGGCTTCGGCTTGAGGGTGCGGTTGTCCTTGTAGAGCGGGTAGACGTCCTTGCGGAAGTTGTGCTTCTTGCAGGACAACGCCATGACGAAGTCGTCGGCGCCGAACTTGTCGACCATGCCGTCGATCCACTCCTCACACTTGGCCTTGGCCTGTTCGGGGCGGAACACTTCGATGGCATCGTCGCCGTCATCCCACACGACCTTCGAGGTGCTGGAGAAGGCCATCTGGTAACGGAGGACGTCGGCGTCGATCAGGAG